>Ga0070741_10000090_pt1 | contig 339135 bp, 343 predicted proteins | sample Coa_R1_4_FD_66440 | JGI IMG/M metagenome (GOLD analysis project Ga0070741, IMG submission 66440) | Surface soil microbial communities from Centralia Pennsylvania, which are recovering from an underground coalmine fire - Coalmine... | ecosystem: Environmental > Terrestrial > Soil >...
CGTGCGGTCGACGAGCCGCTCGAGGTCGGCGACGTTCGTGACGTCGCCGCGGACGCCGAGCGCGCCGAGCCGGTCGGCGTGGCGCTCGAGCTCCTCGCGCCGGCGCGCGAACATCGCGACGTTCGCGCCCTCCTCGGAGAGCGCCTCGGCTGCGCCCAGGCCGAGGCCGGACGAGGCTCCGCAGACGATCGCCGTCTTGCCGCGCAGACCGAGATCCATGCGGCAGGAAGGTAGCGCGTCCGCCAGAGGTGAGAATGTGGATGTGACGCCCGAGGGGTCGGGAGCGATGGAGAAGGCGATGGACGAGGAGCAGGCCGTCGACCTTCGCGAGCAATACCGCGAGATCTACCGGTTCGTGCGGCGGCGTAGCCGGAGCACGCCGGAAGCCGAGGACGTGACGCAGGAGGTCTTCCTGTCGGCCGCCGCGGCGCTCGAGCGGTTCAAGCCGGGCAGCACGCCCGGTCTTGCGTGGCTCTACACGGTGGCGGAACGGCGGCTCGCGGACGCCGCGCGGCGTTCGGCGCGGCGCCGCGAGGCACCGGACGAGGCAGCGCTCGAGCTCGTCGCCACTCCGGCGAACGAGTACGGCGCGTCGGTCGCGGCGGCGTTGGCGCGTGCGTTCGAATCGCTCCCGCTCCTGCAGAAGCAGGCGGTCGGCATGAAGCTCTTCCAGGGTCTGAGCTTCGCCGAGATCGCCGAGGCGACGAGGTCGAACGAAGGCACGTGCCGGATGCGATTCATGCGCGGGCTCGAGCACGTCCGCGACGTTCTCGAACGGGAAGGGGTTGGGCTGTGACGCGCACCGTGTTCGAAGATCGCGAAGTTCTCGAGGAGCTGCGGAACGATCCGGATCTGCTCGCAATCGCCGATGCGCTCGTCGCGACGCGGGCGAGACGGCGACGGCTGCCCGTGCGCCGCTTCGCTGCAGTGCTCGCGGCGGTGCTCGTCGCCGCGGGGGTCGCCCTGCTCGTCCCCTGGCCGGGGCGCGGGAGCGGCTTCACCGCTCGAGCGCTGGCGGCGCTCGGCGACGGCGACGTCATCCACGTCGTGAGCACGAGCACTGTCCCCGACGAGACCACCGTCGATCTGGCGAGCGGTGTTGCGACGCCGATCGAGCAGCAGACGGAGATCTGGTTCGACTCGAAGCGCGCGCTCGAACGCATCGTCTCGAGCCGGGGCGGCGTCGTCGTCGGCACCGAGCTGCAGACGCCGCAGGGGGCGTGGACGCAGAACGGACGCGTCTACACCTGCGCCTGGATCGCGGCGCATCCGGTGCAGGCGACGGCCGCCGGTGTGAGCTGCAGCGCCGACGGCGTCAACGGCACGACGCCGAAGCAGATCCCGGAGCCGAGGCCGGCGCTCGATCCCGCCCTCGCCGGCTTCGTGAGCGGCTACCGCGACGCGCTCGCATCGGGTGCAGCCGTGCGCGACGGCGACGGCACCGTGGACGGCCGGCCGGTCGAGTGGCTGCGGTTCACGAGCTCCGACCGGATCGAGCGGGTCGCGGTCGACACGCAGACGCTGAAGCCCCTCCTGGTCGACACGATCGTCGGGGGTCAGGTGTTCGAAGCGCACATCTCCGCGATCGGCACCCTCGATGCTGCCGGCGTCGACTTCTCGCGGCCGGCCGTCGTTCCGGCGGGGCAGGTTGCGAAGGCGGCGAATGTCGAGAGCGAAGACACGGTCTCGGCAGCGGATGCGAACACCGCGCTCAACGGCCGGCTCCTCACGCTCGGCGCGGCGATCGATGCGCTGCCGCTCGCGAAGACGACCGTGCAGCAGATCGTGACGAGCTACGGCCCCGGTGTGCCCGACACGCATAGCACCGGCGTCGAGCAGATCTACGGCAGCACCGGCGATCCGGACGTCGCAACGCCGCATGTCCGGATCGACGAGTCGACGACGCCGGAGTCCCTGTACGGCTTCGGTGATCCGGCTGCGCCCGTGCCGGCGGTGGGGACAATGGCCGTCTCGAAGCTCACCGAGTACGGAGCGCAGGGCAACTCCCCGGTCGGTGCGCTCTGGTGGGGGCGGCTCACCCTCGACGGCGTCTACGTCAAGATCGAGGCGACGAGCGAGTCGCTCCTGCTCGACGCCGCGCGCGGATTGAAGCCCGCCGGATGAGACTGGTCGCCGCGCTCGGTGGTGCGTTGTGCCTTGCGCTCTGCCTGCTCGTGTCGGCGGCGGCCGGATCGGGGGCTGCGCGGGTCGTCGCGACCGCGGGATCGTTCGCGCTCGTCGTGCGCGACGCGGGCGGCGCGACGCTCGCCGGTCCCGCGGGGACGAGCCTCGAGCCGATTGCGCCCGATGCTCCGCTCGTCGCGTACGCGGCCACGACCCCGGCCGGCGCCGCGCAAGAGATCGTCGGCCTTGCGCGCCCGGACGTCGATCGTGTCGACGTCGTGCTCGCGGACGGCACCGACCGGCAGGTCCCGCTGAACGTGCAGCACGGGTTCTCGTACACGGCCGCGGGCGCAGCGGCCGAGGCGGTGAGCGCCGTGGCGTACGCCGGAGCGACGCCGGTCGGGACGGTGCGCCTCCCGCAGACAGCCACGAGCCTGCGGGCGGCGACGAGTCCGAGCTCCGTCTACGGGATCTTCCAGACGACTCGGAGGGTCATGACCATCGCCCGTGTCTCGTCGTCGACACTCGTGCTCAGCGGCGGGAAGACGCCGAATGTGCGCGCGGCGTACCCGGGATTCGAGACGGTGTCCCCGGACGGAAGCATGCTCGCGCTCCAGACCGGGCAACCCTCACGGCTCGTGATCGTCGACCTGAAGACGATGAGCGTGGTGCGGGACAGTCCGGTTCCGGCGAACTCGATTCGCGCGCTCGCGTGGCTCGATTCGTCCCACCTGATCGAGTTGCGCCAAACGATGGGCGGGCGGTACGACCGCGATGTCAAGGCGCGAAGGGTCCTGTTCGTCGAGCCGCGCAGCGGCCGCGTGCTGAGCGCTCACTCGATCACGAACAAGCTGGCGGTCCACGGCTCGTCCTCGACCTCGCGCGGTCTGGTGCTGCTGCTCGGTTCGTCGGGCTGGCATGGACCGAACGACCAGCTCGTCGCGGTGACCGCCACGGGAGTGCGCACCCTTGTTCTGGACGTCGGCATGACGAAAGGCGTGACGAACAGCGCCTCGCTCGCCGTTGATCCGAGCGCGGGACGGGCGTACGTCGCCGTGGCGGGCGGTGTCGTGTTGTCGGTCGATCTCACGACAGGCTCCGTTTCCCGGCACGAGCTCGCTCCGCCCGCCGGCGCCGTCTCAGGCGCTGCAGCGCCATTCACCGCCCCGGAGGCGCGGGTGGTGTCGGGGAAGCTCGCGGTCTCAGGGGTCTTCCGCCTTCCGGGATCCAGCGTTCCGGCGCGAGCGGGCGTCTACCTCGTCGACCCCTCGACCTGGCGCGTGCGGGTAGTCGATCCGACCGCGAACACGTTCACGACGTCCGGCGACCGCCTTCTGACATACGGGCTCGCCGCGCCGGGGCCGAAACCGGTCGTGCCGGGCCAACCGCGCGGGCGCGGGCTCTCGCTCTACGACCCAGACGGCGCGTTGATCAGACACCTGTATGGCAGCCGGAAGTTCGGGACCGTCTGGGTGACGCCCGGGTACGGTCATGTGCTCTACGGGCCGCCGACGCGCATCCAGCTGACGAAGAAGTCCGGCTACTTCGGTCCGACGAGACAGATCGTCTTCTCGCTCGCCACCGGACGCACGGTCGCGAACCGGTCGATCGGGCAGTATGGGATCTTCGTCTACCGCGGATCGGACGCGGTCGACGCGGGCTAGCCGCCGAGCACGCCGACGACGTCGCGCACCGCGTCCGCGGACTTCGCGAGCGCAGCCTGCTCGTCGTCGTCGAGGTCGACCACGTAGATCTCCTCGATCCCCGCGCGGCCGAGCTTGACCGGCACGCCCATGTAGAGACCGTCGATCCCGTACTCGCCCTCGAGGTACGCCGTGCACGGCAGCACGCGCTTCTCGTCGAGCAGCACCGAGTCGACCATCTGCGCGCACGCGGCGCCCGGCGCGTACCAGGCAGACGTGCCGAGCAGCTTCACGATCTCGCCGCCGCCGACCGCGGTGCGCTGAACCATCTCCTGGATGCGGTCCTCGGAGACGAGCTTGCGCAGCGGCACGCCGCCGACCGTCGTCGCCGAGATGAGCGGCACCATCTGGTCGCCGTGGCCGCCGAGGACGAGCGCCTGCACGTCCTTCACCGACGCTCCGGTCTCCCACGCGATGAACGTGCGGTAGCGCGCGGTATCGAGGATGCCGGCCTGGCCGAACACGCGCTCCTTCGGGAAGTTCGACGCGCTCTTCGCAACGTGGCACATCGCGTCGAGCGGGTTCGAGAGAACGATGACGATCGAGTCCGGCGACGCGCCGACGACCTGCTCGGTCACCGACTTCACGATCTTCTCGTTCGTCTGCACGAGGTCGTCGCGGCTCATGCCCGGCTGGCGGGGCAGGCCCGCCGTGATCACGACGACGTCCGAGCCTGCGGTCTCCGCGTAGTCGTTCGTGCCCGTGACCGTCGCCTCGAAGCCGAGGATCGGGCCCATCTGGTTGATGTCGAGCGCCTTGCCCTGCGGGAGGCCCTCTTTGATGTCGACGAGGACGATCTCCGCGTAGTCGCGACGGGCAAGCACCTCTGCGCACGTCGCTCCCGTCGCGCCCGCACCGACGATCGTGACCTTCGGCCTGTTGGCCATCGCTTATCCCTCCAGCGTTTGAATGATCGCGTCCGCGTACTCCGACGTGCCGACGGCGGTCGGGTCGTCGCGGGACGGCTTCATGTCGTACGTGACGTCTTTCCCTTCGGCGATCACCGCGGCCACGGCGCTCTCGAGCCGCTGCGCGGCGTCCGCCTCTCCGAGGTGCTCGAGCATGAGTTTCCCGGAGAGGATCATCGCCGTTGGGTTGACCTTGTTCTGGCCCTTGTACTTCGGCGCCGAGCCGTGCGTCGCCTCGAAGACCGCGGTGTCCGGGCCGATGTTCGCGCCGGGCGCGACGCCGAGACCCCCGACGAGCCCGGCGGTGAGATCGCTGACGATGTCGCCGTACAGGTTCGGCAGTACGAGCACGTCGAACTCCTCCGGCCGCTGCACGAGTCCCATGCAGAGCGCGTCGACGAGGTTCTCCCAGGGCTCGATGTCCGGGTAGTCCTTGGCGACCCCGCGGAAGACGTCGAGGAAGAGGCCGTCGGTGAACTTCATGATGTTCGCCTTCGTGATGCACGAGACGCGCTTGCGGCCGTGGGCGCGCGCGTACTCGAACGCGTAGCGGATGATCCGCTCAGACCCTTCGCGCGAGAGCGGCTTGACCGAGATGCCCGAGCCGCTCGCGATCTGCTTCTTCTGCAGCGCGTTCAGGTCGGCGATCACCTTCTCCGCCTCCGGCGTACCGGCCTCGTACTCGATGCCGGCGTAGAGATCCTCGGTGTTCTCCCGAACGATCACGAGGTCGACGTTGTCGTAGCGCGAGCGGACGCCCGGATACGTCTTGCACGGACGCAGGCACGCGTACAGGCCGAGCTCGTGCCGCAGCGCGACGTTGACCGAGCGGAAGCCGGTGCCGATCGGCGTCGTGATCGGCCCCTTGAGCGCGACCTTGTTCTCCTTCACCGACGCGAGCGTCTCTTCAGGCAGCGGCGTGCCGGCGGTCTCCATCACGTCGACCCCGGCCTCGCGTACGTCCCAGTCGAACTCGACGCCGGTCGCCTCGAGCACCCGGCGGGTCGCCTCGGTCAGCTCGGGGCCGGTCCCGTCACCTGGAATGAGTGTCACGCGATGCGCCATTGCCGCGCGCCAGCGTACACACACGCGTGTGCCGAACCGTCCGGCACGCACGCGCGCTTTCTGTACGCTCCGCGCGGATGAGCGCGACCGCCGACTTCAAGCCCGGCCTCGAAGGCGTCATCGCCGTCGAGACCGAGATCGCGGAGCCGGATCGTGAAGGCGGTGTCCTTCGCTATCGCGGCTACGACATCTCGGAGATCGTCGGCCGCTATCCGTACGAGAACGTCTGGGGCCTCCTCGTCGACGACGACCTCGACTCGGTCATGCCGGCGCCGGAGCCGTACGAGCCGGTCGGCCTGACCGGCAGCGCGCCCGCCGACCTCCAGGCGAACACCGCGCGGCTGTCGGGTCTCTGGGACCTCGGCAAGCTCAACGAGATCTCCGACGAGCAGGCGCGCGAGGACCTCGGACGCATCTCCGCGCAGATGATGGGAATCGTCGCGCGCTCGGCGCGCGTCGCCGACGGAAACGACGACGAGATCCCGGCCGACGTCGTCGCGAAGGGCAAGACGGCCGCCGAGAAGTTCCTGCTGCAGTGGAAGGGGGAAGCCCATCCGCGTGCGGCGCAGGCGATCGACACCTACTGGATCTGCACGGCCGAGCACGGCCTCAATGCGTCGACCTTCACCGCGCGCGTCGCCGCCTCGACCGGCGCCGACTGCGCCGCCGCGCTCTCGGCCGCTGTGGGCTCGCTCTCCGGCCCGCTGCACGGCGGCGCCCCGGCCTACGTGAAGCCGATGCTCGAAGAGGTCGAGGCAATGGGTGACCCGGAGAAGTGGGTCAGCGACACGCTCGATTCCGGCCGGCGCATCATGGGCTTCGGCCATCGCGTCTACCGCGCCGAGGACCCGCGGTCGCGCATCCTCAAGGAAACCGCGCGCGAGCTGGGCTCGCCGCAGATCCAGATCGCGGAGCGCCTCGAGGAAGCCGCGCTCGCGGAGCTCGAGCGCCGCCATCCGGAGCGGCCGCTGAAGACGAACGTCGAGTACTACTCGGCGCTCGTGCTCGACGTCGCGCAGGTTCCGCCGCCGCTCGCGCCCGCGATGTTCGCGTGCTCGCGCGTCGCCGGCTGGTCGGCGCACATCCTCGAGCAGAAGCGCACGGGCAAGCTGTTCCGCCCGTCCGCCCGCTACGTCGGGCCGGCGCCTCGTAGCCTGTGAGCCTGGCCGAGGCTGCAGCACACGCTGACGGCCTCGAGGACGAGCGCGAGCGCTCTCAGCTGCGGGCGCAGTGGGACGAGGAGGTCGAGTCGGCGGCGCGCAACGCCGATTTCCGCGAGCGCGCCGTCGCGTATCGCGCGATCGGCCAGTTCAGGTTCCGCACGAAGAAGGAGCTGCTGCGCCGCGGGCTCGAAGACGGGAGCCCTGCCGTCCGCGGATCGGCGCTGCTCTCGCTGGAGCGTCTCTCACGCGACCACCCCGGCGACGTCAACGACGTGCGGCCGCTGCTGCACGAGCTCGTCGCAAACGACGGGAACGAAGCCGTGCGGAGGCTCGCGGTCGCGGTGCTGAAGAACGGCTCACCCCGGCCCGACACGATTCAGATTCTCACCTCGGTCGGCGAGGACGACGAACAGTCACGAGAGCTGCGTGAAGCTGCTGCGAAGGTCGCGCAGTTCCTGCGGCGTAAGACGACGGCGCGCTAGTCGCCGCAGGCGCAGGTCTGGCGTCCGCAGGACGGGCAGACGACGCGACGGCGCTTAGGCTCGAGCATGTTCTTCGCGAGCCCCGCCTTCGTCATCAGCCACGCTGCGACCATCGCCAGCACCATGAACAGTTCGACGTGCGGATCCATCTACTTGGCTTCCTTCCTGGGACCTTCGGCGGGCGTGTGGATGCGCCCTGTAATACAACTCCCGACGTCGCCGATCGGTTACGTGGGTGTAGAGCTCAGTGGTCGAAAGATCGGCATGCCCGAGCATTTCTTGAACCGAACGTAGGTCGGCGCCGCCCTCGAGCAGGTGGGTGGCGAAGGAATGGCGCAGCAGATGGGGATGGACACGGGTCGGGTCGAGGCCGGCCTTCTCGGCCAGGCCGCGCAGGATCAGGAAGGCGCCGGAGCGGGTGAGCGGGCCGCCGCGGGCGTTCAGGAAGAGCTCGGGGCGGTGGCGCCGGTCGAGGTACGGCCGGCCCTTGGCGAGGTAGCGGCGCAGGGCCTCGGCGGCATGCCGCCCGACCGGGACGACGCGTTCCTTGTCCCCTTTGCCGACGACCCGGACGAAGCGGTCCTCGAGGTCGACGCCAGTCTTGTCGAGCCCCACGGCCTCCGAGACGCGCAGCCCGGCGCCGTAGAGGAGCTCGACGAGCGCCTGGTCGCGCAGCGAGCGGGGGGTCGTGCCGGCCGCCGCCTCGATCAGCCGCTCGGCCTCGCCGGGGGAAAGCGTCTTCGGCAGCGCCTTTGCGCGCCTCGGCAGGGCGATCGCGGCGGCAGGGTTGTCGCCGCGCGCCCCGAGCAGCTGCTGGTGGCGGAAGAAGCTGCGCGCCGCCGCGGTGCGGCGGGCGATCGTCGCGGCCGAGAGGCCGTCGGCGCGCAGCTGTGCGGTGTATCGCTCGAGCTCCTCGACGGTCGCCTCGCCCACGGGCTTGCCGAGGTAGTCGGCGAGCGCCGTGAGGTCGCGCCGGTAGGCGTCGACGGTGCGCGGCGAGCGTTGCGCGGCGAGCAGCGTCAGGAAGCCCTGGACATCCGCATCCATGCCCGTGTGGTTCGCGGCGGGGCTGCGCCTATCCTTCGGCCATGCGTCTCTCGCTCCAGCACGTCTCGATCCCGATCCCCGCCGACGGCGACGACGCCGGGCGTGCGTTCTACGGCGGCCTGCTCGGCCTCGAGGAGCGCGACGTTCCGCCGAAGCTCGATCCGTCGGAGCTCGTCTGGTTCCGGGTCGGCGACGACCTCGAGCTGCACCTCTACCACTCGGACGAGCGCCCGAACCCGTCGCAGCACCTCTGCCTGCGGCTCGACGAGGGCCTCGCGGAGCTCCGCGCGCGGCTCGAGGCTGCAGGCGTCGAGGTGGAGGACACGACCGAGATCGTCGGCCGCCCGCGCTTCATGTGCCGCGACCCGTTCGGCAACCGGCTCGAGCTGACCGAGTGGGAGTGACCGGCGGGTACTTCGTCTTCCGGCGGGTCGGCAAGGGCGACTGGCGGATCGTCGGCGAGGTTCCGCGCCGTCCGGGCTTGCCCGCGCGAAAGTCGCGCACGCAGGCGGTGATCGACGCCGTCGGCCGCGAGCCGAGGGCGGGCGAGACGTTCGCCGTTCTGCAGCGCAGCGAGTGGCGCAACGCGCTCGACTGTTAGTGGCTGGCGGTCAACGAGCGCGGTCAACCGCGCACGAGTGATTGCGTGAAGTGCGGCCGCGGGTCGATGATCGGAGCCGCGGGGGCCCATGTGGCGGTCCCCGCCCCCTTTCGGCCAAGGAGCGCGATCGACCGATGATCTCCGTCCATGTCTTCCTGCAGGCCGTGCTCGTCGCGGCTGCGGCGCTCGCCCTCTGGGCGACCGTGCGCTTCCCCCGGCTCGGCCCCACGTCGCTCACGTCGGCAATCGGGATCTGCGCTGCGGCGTTCCTCGTCCTGCAGGTGTGCCCGCTCGCAGTCAGCGGGGCGGTCCACCTGCCGTACGGGCTCTACGTGGCCGTCTTCGGCTGTGTCCTGCCGGGGTTCGTCTTCGCGTTCCTCGGGACGGCCTGGTTGATGCGCTCGCTGATCCGCCGCCTCGGCGGGACCGGCGGCGGCCCCGGACGGCTCGTGCCGAGCTCGCGCGCCTACTAGAGCCGCCGCCGCTCTGAGCGCGGCCGCGCGCCCTCAGGACCGTCGTTTGGCGAAGGGTTTTGGCTCGGAAGGCCGGTTGCGCTTTGGCTTCGTTGTGCGGGTCTTCGGCCGGCTGGGGATAGTTCGTCACGCTTCGGTCACGTCGTTTGGCGAGCCCGGTCTGCTCTCAGGAGCGCGGGTGCGCACCGTCGTAGACGCGGCGTAGTCGCTTCGCGTCGACGTGGCTGTACATCTGCGTCGTCGAGAGGGAGCTGTGGCCGAGCAGCTCCTGGATCGTGCGGAGGTCGGCGCCGCCTTCGAGCAAATGGGTCGCGAACGCGTGACGCAACCGGTGCGGGTGCGGGACAAGGCGGCGCAACGTGGACGTGTCGAGCCGGCGGCCGCGCGCCGAGAGGAAGAGCGCGTTCTCGGCGCCGCGCGCGAGCTGCGGGCGCGCCTCGCGGAGGTAGCGCGCGACGAGGGCAGCCGCCTCCTCGCCGAGCGGGACGACACGATCCTTGGCGCCTTTGCCGTGCCGCACGTGCACGCGCTCCTGCTCGAAGTCGACGTCGCCGAGATCGAGCCCGACCGCTTCCGCCGAACGCAGGCCGGCCGAGTACACGAGCTCGACGAGTGCGCAGTTGCGCAGCGCAAGCGCGCTGTCGCCGTCGAGGGCGTCCACGATCGACTCGACCTCGGCGCGCTTCGGCGTGACCGGGAGCCGGCGCGGACGCTTCGGCGCGAGTGACGCATCCGGAACGTGATCCGCCCCGAGCGTGAAGCGCACGAGCGAGCGCACGGCCGTGAGCTTGCGCGCGATCGTCGCGGGTGCGAGCTTCCCGCCCGGCCTGCGGCCGCCGAGCTCGGAGACCCAGTCCGCGAGCACGCGCACGTCGACGTCCTCGAGCGGGCTGTCCGGCCCGAACCAGCGCGCGAACCCGGCGAGGTCGGCCGCGTATACCCGGCGCGTCCCGTCCGAGATCCCCGCGTTCTCGATGAACCGCTCGATGGCTGCGTCGGTTGTCACCCTCCCCGAGTTCGCCGTCGCCGCTAGGATCGCCTGCCGATGGGGGACCGCGTGCAGCGCCTGGCCGAGCTCTCCGTGCACGGCGCCAACGTCCAAGAGGGCCAGATCGTGATGGTCAACGCCGAGATCGGCCTCGAGGAGCAGGCGCGCGCGACGACCGCTGCCGCGTACAGGCGCGGCGCGAAGTTCGTGGACGTCGTCTACTTCGACCCGCACCTGAAGCGGGCGCGTATCGAGAACGCCGACCCGAACACGCTCGACTTCGTTCCCGACTGGTACGGCACGCGAGTTCTCGAGCACGCGGAGGAGAACGGTGCGCGCGTGACACTGCACGGCGTCACTGCGCCGAACGTGATGGACGGCCTCGACAAGACGCTGCTCGGCAAGGACATGCTGCCGCGCGTCAAGGAGCTGACGAAGGTCGTCGGCGAGCGCAGCACGAACTGGTGCATCGTCCCCGCGCCGCATCCCGCCTGGGCGAAGCTCGTCTACCCCGAGCTGACCGATGACGAGGCGTACGAGAAGCTCTGGAGCGAGCTCGAGCACGTGCTGCGTCTCGACGAGCCCGATCCGAACGCTGCGTGGGACGAGCGCATGGCGGTGCTCAAGGACGCGGCGGCGCGCATGGCCGAGCGCAGGTTCGACGCGATCGAGCTGCGCGGTCCCGGCACGGAGCTGACGGTCGGCCTGCTGCCGACCGCGACGTGGTGGTCGGCCGACTTCGTGACCGCGAAGGGGCTCCGCCACCTGCCGAACCTGCCGACCGAAGAGGTCTTCACGACCCCGGATCCGACGCGGACGACCGGCCACGTGAGTGCGACGAAGCCGCTCGTCCTCCAGGACGGCACGATCATCCGCGGGCTGCGCGTGCGCTTCGAGAACGGGGTCGCGGTCGAGATCGACGCCGACGAGAACGCCGAAGCGCTGCGCGGGCTGGTCGAGATCGACGACGGCGCCAAGCGGCTCGGGGAGCTCGCGCTCGTCGACGGGCAGGGCCGCATCGGCCCGCTCGGGACGGTCTTCTACAGCACGCTGCTCGACGAGAACGCGTCGAGCCACATCGCGCTCGGCGGCGGCTTCCCGTTCCTCGTCGAGGAGTCCGACAAGGGACGCGTCAACGAGAGCGCGCAGCACATCGATTTCATGATCGGCTCGGCCGAGCTGGCCGTCGACGGCATCACGGCCGGCGGCGAACGGGTTCCGGTGCTCCGGAACCTCGAGTGGCAGATCTAGCGCCGCCGAGCCGTTCTTCCACTTAACGGCGGTAGGTCCGCGCTTCGGATCCAGGATTCCGTACCATGTGCGCTCGTGACCGCGACCGAGCTGCCGCTCCATCTCGATCTTTCGGGCCACGGCCTCGAGCCCCGCGGGCGCGTCTACCGGAATCCGACGACCGCGCTGCTCTACAGCCACGCGCTCGCGCGCGGCGACGGCCGGCTGGCGGAAGGCGGTCCGCTCGTCGTCGACACCGGCCGGTACACGGGCCGCTCGCCCAAGGACAAGTTCCTGGTCGACGAGCCGTCGTCGACGGAGCGCATCTGGTGGGGCGACGTCAACCAGAAGCTCGGCGAGCAGAGCTTCACCGGCCTCCGCGAGAAGGTCACAGCGCAGCTCTCCGGCGCCGACGTCCTCTACGTCGTCGACGCGTGGGCGGGCGCCGACGAGGAGCACCGGATCGCCGTGCGCGTCGTCACGGCGCACCCGTACCACGCGCTGTTCGCGAAGACGATGTTCATCGACCTCGCCGCCGACGAGCTAGCTGGGTTCGAGCCCGACGCGCTCGTTCTGCACACCCCTGATCTCGAGGCGGATCCCGAGCGCGACGGAACGCGCTCCGGCACGGCGATCGTGCTGCACCCGGGCCGCACCGAGCTGCTCGTGCTCGGCACGTTCTACGCCGGCGAGATCAAGAAGTCGATCTTCACCGTCATGAACGACCGGCTGCCGCTCGAGGGCGTCTTCCCGATGCACTGCTCGGCGAACGTCGACGAGCACGGCAACGTCGCGATCTTCTTCGGGCTCTCGGGCACGGGGAAGACGACGCTGAGCGCGGATCCCGAGCGTCTCCTGATCGGCGACGACGAGCATGGGTGGGGCTCGAGCGGCGTCTTCAACATCGAAGGCGGTTGCTACGCGAAGGTGATCCGGCTGTCGCCGGTCGCCGAGCCGGAGATCTACAAGACGACGGAGACGTTCGGGACGATCCTCGAGAACGTGACCGTCGACGAGCAGGGCCGGCTCGATCTGGACGACGACTCGAAGACGGAGAACACGCGCGCCGCGTACAAGCTCGAGCAGATCGCGAACGCGCTGCCGGCGAAGCAGGCGGGCCATCCGCGCTCGGTGATCCTGCTCACCGCCGACGCGTTCGGGATCCTGCCGCCGATCGCGAAGCTGTCGCGCGAGCAGGCCCTCTACTACTTCCTGTCTGGCTTCACGGCCAAGCTCGCCGGCACCGAGATCGGCGTGACGGAGCCGCAGCCGACGTTCTCGACCTGCTTCGCCCAGCCGTTCCTGCCGCAGCCGCCCGAGGTGTACGCGCGCATGCTCGGCGAGAAGCTCGACGAGCACGGCTCGACCGTGTGGCTCGTGAACACCGGCTGGACCGGCGGGCCGTTCGGCGAAGGCGAGCGGATGCCGATCCAGGCGACGCGCACGATGCTGCGCGCAGCGCTGAACGGCGACCTCGACGACGTCGACTTCCGCACCGACGACACGTTCGGCTTCCAGGTGCCGTTGCACGTCCCGGGCGTCGACAACCGTCTGCTCGACCCGCGCGAGACGTGGAGCGACGCGGAGCAGTACGACGTCAAGGCACGCGAGCTCGCCGATCTGTTCACCGAGAACTTCTCGAAGCGCTTCGCCGACGCGGATCCCGCGATTCGCGCCGCCGGCCCGAAGCACTGATGCCAAAGGCGCCGAAGGCGCCGAAGGCGCCGTGGCGGGTCGCGATCATCACCTCGGTTCCTGCCGTCGCGGCGGACTACGTGGAGCGAGTCCGCGGGCTTGGGCATGAGCCCGTCGTCGCGATCGCGGCGAGGCCCGGCGTGGACGTCAATGCGTTCGTCGAAGGGACGGAGGGCCTCGACGTCGTCGTGCCGGCGAGCAGGCACGCGCTCGCGTCCATCTTGAAGGCGTACACCGCCGATCTCGCGCTGTGCGGCGGCTACCCGTGGCGCGTCCCGCAGGAGGCGATCGACGCGGTCAGGCTCGGCATCGTCAACGCACACATCGGGATGCTGCCGCGCTATCGAGGCCCGTATCCCGTCGCCTGGGCGATCCGGAACGGCGAGACCGAGGCGGGGCTGAGCTACCACTTCATGGACGCCGACTTCGACACGGGCAACCTGCTCGCGCAGTCTGCGATCCCAGTCGACGACGGCGACGACTGGGAGAGCCTGTGGCCGAAGTTCTCCAACGCCGACCGCGAGCTGCTTCCGCGCGTCTTCGAGCGCCTGGCGGCCGGCGACCGCGGCGACCCGCAGAAAGACGGCGAGTACTACCGCGACTTCGAGCCCGAGTACGAGGTCGTGGACACGAACCAGCCCGCCGCCGTTGTGCACCGGCAGGTCCGCGCGTGGCGGTTCATGCCGCCGGCTCGCCGTCGCGGGCCGATCCTCGAGCGCAACGGGGGTCGCCGCCGGCTCACCCGCACGAGCCTCGAGGAGGTCGCGGGCGCCGAGCGCCTCGACTGCGCCGACGGGCCGCTCTGGATCCTCGACAGCACTGCCGCGTAACGGACGGCCCTTCCGCTAGCGTCCCTTCACGTGGAAGCGACCCACGACGTCCTGGTCGTCGGAGCCGGCTGCGCAGGTATGCGCGCGGCGATCGAGGCGCACGATGCGGGCGCGAACGTCGGTGTCATCTCGAAGCTCCACCCGACCCGCAGCCACTCCGGCGCGGCCGAGGGCGGCATCAACGCTGCGCTCGGGAACGCGGCCGAGGACTCGCCCGAGACGCACGCGTTCGACACGGTCAAGGGCTCGGACTACCTCGGCGACCAGGACGCGATCGAGATCTTCACGGCCGAGGCGCCTGACGACATCATCCAGCTCGAGCACTGGGGCGCGTTCTTCTCGCGCCGCGACGACGGCAAGCTCGCGCAGCGCCCGTTTGGCGCCGCCGGCTCGCCGCGCACGGTGTACGCGGCCGACATCACCGGCCACGTGCTCATCCAGGTGCTCTACGAGCAGCTCGTCAAGCGGGACATCACCGTGTACGAGGAGTACCACGCGTGGAAGCTCGTCGAGAACGACGGGCGCTGCCAGGGCGTCATCTGCTGGGATTTGCTGAACGGCGGCCTGCACACGGTCGGCGGCAAGACGGTCGTGCTCGCGACCGGCGGCCAGGGTCGTATCTACCGCACGACGACGAACGCCTACGCGTGCACCGGCGACGGTGCGGCGATGGCGCTCTACCTCGGCGTCGCGCTGAAGGACATGGAGTTCATGCAGTTCCACCCGACGACGCTCTATCCGTCGGGGATCCTGCTCACCGAAGGCTGCCGCGGCGAAGGCGCGTACCTGATCAACAGCAACGGCGAGCGCTTCATGAAGCACTACGCGCCGAACGCGATGGAGCTTGCGTCGCGCGACGTCGTCTCGCGTTCCGAGCAGACGGAGATCGACGAGGGCCGCGGCATCAACGGCTCGATCTACCTCGACATGCGCCATCTCGGCGCCGAGAAGATCATCGAGCGCCTGCCCGGCTCGCGCGAGCTCGCGATGACGTTCGCGGGTGTCGATCCGATCTACGACCCGGTGCCGGTTCGCCCGGGCGCCCACTACCACATGGGCGGCGTGCAGACCGACAACGACGGCTTGACGGAGCTCACCGGTCTCTACGCGGCCGGCGAGGTCGCGTGCGTCTCGGTGCACGGCGCGAACCGCCTCGGCGGGAACTCGCTGATGGAGACGATCACCTTCGGCCGGCGCGCGGGCCGCGCTGCCGCCGAGTGGGCGCTGTCGCACACGACGATCGAGGTGCCCGAGAGCCTCGAGGCGGACGCCGAGCGCGAGCTCAAGGCGCTGCTCGACGTCAGCGAGGGCGAGCGGCCGTGGCAGATCCGCCAGGACCTGGGAACGTCCATGCTCGAGAACTTCGGCGTCTTCCGCCGCGAGGACCAGATGGCCGCGCAGATCGAGATCCTCGAGGAGCTCAAGGAGCGCTACGACCGCGGCGTCGTCATCGAGGACAAGGGCGAGGTCTTCAACAGCGACCTCACCCAGGCGATCGAGCTCGGCAACATGATCGACCTCGCGCGCTGCATGCTGCAGGCGGGCATCGCGCGCAAGGAGAGCCGCGGCGCGCACGCGCGCCCGCACGACTATCCGACGCGCGACGACGAGAACTTCATGAAGCACTCGATCTCTCGCTGGGTCGACGGCGGCCCCGAGCTCAGCTACAGCGAGGTCCGGTACACAAAGTACGACCCGATGGAGAGAAAATACTGATGCAGGTCGGTCTGAAGGTCTGGCGCTTCAACTCACGCACCGGCGAGCGCGAGCTGCAGGAGTTCGAGATCGACGCGCCCGAGGAGGCGACGCTGCTCGACTGCCTCGACATCGTCAAGGACAAGCACGATGGGACGCTCGCCTACCGCAAGAGCTGCCGCATGATGATCTGCGGCTCGTGCGGGATGCGCATGGACGGCGCGGCCGTCCTTGCGTGCAAGACGCGCATGTACGACGTCGCGCAGGCCGGTCACGTCCCGGTGATCTCTGCGATGGGGAACCTGCCGATCGTCAAGGACCTCGTCGTCGACATGGATCCGTTCTGGGACAAGTTCAAGTCCGTCGATCCGTTCCTGCAGCCGGGCTACGAAGAGCCGCCGAACGGCCGTGAGCACCTGATCAAGCAGGCGCGCATGAACGTCATCCACAAGGAGGCGCTCTGCATCAACTGCGGCTGCTGCGTCTCCGAGTGCAACGCGATGGAGTCCGATCCCCTCTTCACCGGCCCGCAGGCGCTCGCGAAGGCGATGCGGTTCGTCGGCGACCCGCGCGACGGCCAGAAGATCGCGCGGCTCGAGAAGCTGAACGGCGAGCACGGGATCTGGGAGTGCACGCGCTGTTACTTCTGCAATGAGCGCTGCCCGAAGGGAGTCGATCCGCGCGACGCGATCGCGAAGCTCGGCGCCGAGTCGATGAAGGAAGGAATCGACCGCGACATGGGCGCGAAGCACGCGAAGTGGTTCGTCACGTCGGCGAAGACGACGGGCTGGCTGCGCGAGACCGAGCTCGTGCCGAAGACGCAGGGCGTCGTCTCCGCGATCAAGCAGACGCGCTTCGCGCTCGACCTCGCGATCAAGGGCAAGGTGCCGCCGCCGTTCCCGCCGCACGTCGCGAAGGACGTCAAGGAGTCGCGCCGGCTGCACGACCTCGTGCGCGACCAGGGCGTCGCCGGCTATGACGGCATCGTGCAGGGTGAGCACGCGCTCGCGATGCTCGCGCACGGCCACGGCGTCGGCTCGGAGACGCTCGAGCAGATCTACGAGCGGCCGGGCGCGTTCCACAAGCCGTTCCTGCCCGGCGAGGAGGAGATCGGCGGTGCGAACGAAGGCATGGGCTCGCTGACGCAGGCGGACGTGACGCCCGGCGAGGAACCGACCAAGAAGCCCGGAGGTGGCGCCTGATGGCGAAGAAGGTGGCGTACTACAAGGGCTGTCTCGCCTCGCTGTCGGCGAAAGAGCTCGACTCGGCGACGCAGGCGCTCGCGCCGAAGGTCGGACTCGAGCTGATCGAGCTCGAGTCGGTCACGTGCTGCGGCGCCGGCGACATCCACGAAGCGGAGCCCGACTACTACCTGCACCTGAACGCGCGCATCCTCGCGTACGCGGCAGCCGAGGGCGTCGACACGCTGCTCACCGTCTGCAACGTGTGCACGCTCAACCTGCGCCAGGCGAACTTCATGCTCCTCGGCGACAGCGATCTGCGCGCCCGCGTCAACGAGAACCTCGTCGCAGTCGGCGTGCCGGCGTACGAGAACGACGTCGACGTCCGCCACCTGCTCTGGGAGATCGCGGAGGGCGACGGCTACGAGCTGCTGAAGACGGCCGCGCACCGCGGCCTGAAGGGCCTGAAGATCGCGCCGTTCTACGGTTGCCAGATCCTGCGCCCGTCGAAGATCCAGGGCTTCGAGGATCCGGACCGGCCGTGGTCGCTCGAGCGGATCATCGAGGCCTGCGGCGGCGAGGCGGTCGACTATCCCGCGAAGATCAAGTGCTGCGGCTTCCCGATCATCCAGGCGCGCGAGGAGACGGCGCTCGGCGAGCTGATCCAGCCGATCGAGCAGGCGTACGAGGCAGGCGCCGACGCGATCGTGACCCCGTGCCCGCTCTGTCACCTGTCGCTCGACGCGTGGCAGTCGAAGCTGAAGAAGGCGACGGGTCGCGACTTCAAGATGCCGATCCTGCACCTCTCGCAGCTCGTCGGCGTCGCCGCAGGGCTCGAAGAGGCCGAGCTGAAGTTCAAGCGGCACGTCGTGTCGGTCAAGCCGGTCCTCGAGAAGCTCGAAGTCTGAGCCTCTGAAGCTCGGACCGCTCGCCGGAGGCCTCGGTGCGATCGCCGCCGGCGGTCTCGGCTACGGCTGGTTCGAGGCCGGCTGGGTGCGGCTGCGCGAGCGCGAGCTTCGGCTGCCGGGCTTGCCGCCCGAGCTCGACGGCCTGCGGATCGCGCACCTCTCGGACTTCCACCTCGGCGTGCCGTCCCGCGGTGAGCGCGCGACCGAGCGCGCGATCGACTGGGTCGCTGAGCGCAAGCCCGACCTCGTGTGCATCACGGGTGACCTCGTTTCGCGCGCACGCGGAACGCGACGCCTGACCGAGCTGCTCGCGCGGCTCGACGACCCGTTCGTCGTGCTCGGGAACCACGACTACGCCCTGTCGCGCGATCCGTTCTCCCAGCCGGTGCAGCTCGTCGGCAAGCTCGAGCACGGGCGGCTGCTGTCCGACGAGTCGTCGGTGCTCGAGCTGCGCGGCGTGCAGGTCGAGATCGCCGGCGTCGATCCGCGCTCGTGGCTCTCCTTCCGGCGCAGCGGGTTCCCGCCGTCCGCCGCCGACTTCCATCTGCTCCTCTGCCACTTCCCGCGCGTGCTCGAGTACGTGGAGGCCGGCCGCTGGGACCTGATCCTCTCCGGGCACCTGCACGCCGGCCAGATCGTGCTGCCGTACGGCTTCGGCTCCGTGCTGCTCGCGCACCCGAGCTCGCGCTACCGGAGCGGGATCTACGAACGGGACGGCACGACCATGCACGTCTCGCCCGGCCTCGGCACGACGTTCGTGCCGTTCCGGTACTTCGCGCGCCCGGAGGCGACGGAACTCGTCCTACGATGTAGGGAATGAGCGACGGTCACAGCGTCATCTCGCCGGAGGTGCTCGCGCGCTACGCCGCGGATGCCGCCGCGGAGGTTCCCGGCGTGCACCCGAAGCAACGGCGCGGAGCGCGGGTGGTGGGCGGCGAGGTCGAGGTGCACGTCGTCGTCGACTACGGCGCCGACATCCCGCAGGTCGCGAGCGAAGTACAGCGCCACGTCGTCGAGTACCTCGGGCAGATGGCCGACGTCACGCCCTCGACGGTCGACGTCGTCGTGGACGACGTTCAGCGGTAATGCCTCCTCGCGTCACCGGCCTCACGAAGCTGACGCTCGAGACGGCCCCCTCGGTGTGCCACGAGTGCGTCTGGTGGCAGACGCGCGGCCGGCGCACGACCGACAAGGATCGCTGGATGGAGAAGATCGAGGTCGACTTCGGCGCGTGGGGAACCGTGTACTACGACTCGGACGGGCGCGTGCTCGGCTCGATGCAGTACGGACCGGCGCAGGCGTTCCCGCGCGCGACCGAGTTGCCCGCCGGGCCGCCGTCGGACGGCGCCATCCTCGTCACCTGCGCGTACCTCGTCGACCCGTCGAGCCCGTGGGTGCTGCAGTCGCTGTTCCTCGCGGCGATCGGCGAAGCACGCGACCGCGGCGCGAGCGCGCTGGAGGCCTTCTCGTATCGGTACGCGGAGGGCGAGTCGAGCTACGAGCGGTTCCGCGTGCACAAGACGGTCTTCCCGCAGGACTTCCTCGCCGACTTCGGCTTCCAGGTCGTGCGCTTCGCCGGCCGCATCGGGCTCTCCCGCCTCGAGCTCGGCGGCCTGCAGGCGGTCGAGGAAGGCCGGCGCGAAAAGGTGCTCGAGGTCGTCCGGAGCGCCTTCGGCGTGCCGGACCCGGTGCCCGCGCCGCGTCCGTGACGCAGGCCGCGCCGGCGGCGTAGAGAGGGCGATGCGTCTCGTCGTGCTCGCGTCCGTCGCGCTGCTCGCGGCCTGCGGCGGTACGGCGAGGCCTGTCGCGATCGCGCCCGAGCTGCCCTCGACGAGCTTCGGGCCGTACCCGCACTTCCCGTCCGCGTCGTGCTGGACGCGTGCGATCTCGGGCAGGCCGCTCCGCGATGCACCGAGTCGCGCCGTCGCGCCGACGCACCGGACGCCGTCGGCGATCGCCGCCGCGCTCCTCGCGCGGTTCGGCGACCGCCGCTACGTCCGCCGCATCGCCTTCGCGCCCGTGCCGCCGATCACGCGCCAGCACACCGGTTACTTCCCGAACGAGAAACCGCCCGCGGACGCACTCTGGGCCTACGTCAGCGGGCTGCGGCCGAAGACGGGCGTTGCGGCGCAGCTCGCCGAGTGGGAGGGCGGTCTCGCCGCCGGCGCGCTCCGCGACGAGCTCTGCGCCGCGGGCGGCGCGCCGCTCGTCGGCTGGACGGTCGACGGAGAACGGGGTCTCTCCAACTCGTCCGACGCCCTCGAGCAGCACTTCCCCGAACCGACCCCGATGCAGTTCCTGCGCCGGCTCGCGCTCGTCGGGAAGCGCTACCACTTCTCGGTTGCATCGGTGACGTTCCTGCGGCCGCTGCAGGTCGCGCCGATCGTCGTCGTGCGCACGTCGCGGCCGCGGACCGCGTTCGTGAAGGACGTCGTCCCGATCATGCAGCTGCTCGATCCACGGAACGGGCAGGCGGTCACGTTCGAGGGCTTCTTCTTCGAGGCGACGGACGGCAAGGGGCCCTTCGCCACCGTGTTCGACGTCTACCGCGGCGAGGTCATGGGCGGAGACTGGGCGTGGAGCCCGTGCGACTACCCGTATCCGAGCTCAGGCATGCCCGGCCGGCACTGCTAGTCGCGCGCGCGAGTCGAGCAGCGCGTCGTCCGTGTCGAGACCGGGGCCGCCGGAGTGGGGCAGCCCGCCGATCTCGAGGATCAGCGGAACGTCGTCGATGCCCGCGAGCACCGAGAAGTCGACGCTGCCGCGACCGAGGGGCAGGTGGTGGTTCGTCTCCGGCAGCGGCGTGTCGGAGACGTGGACGAGCGTGAATCGTTCACGCAGCGCGAGGAAGCGCTCGACGTGCTCGGCCGGCGTGTGGTTGACGTCCCAGACGAAGCCGAGGCCGGGCACCGCCTCGAGCAGGGCCTCGATCTCGGCCGGATCGACGAGCAGGCGGTGGCCGGGCGCGTTGTGCTCGACGCCGAAGATCAGCTCGGCCTCCCCGGCGAGCGCGAGCGCCTCGGCGAGATCGTCGCGCAGGAACGGCGCCGCCTCAGCCGGTCCGACCGGATGGACGTGCACGCGCAGGAAGCCCGCGGCCTCGATCGCCGGCAGGCTCGCGCGGAGCGCGCGGGCGAACGTGCCGCGCTCGCATTCGTGGCGGACGAGCAGCTCGAGCACGGGCTCGACGCCCAGCTCGTCGTAGAGCGCGCCGAGCTCTTGGGCGGCGATGCCGAGCTCGTCCTCGAGCTCGCCCGGGCGATCGCTCCGGATCTGCACCGTGTCGAAGCCGGACTGCGCGGCGAACGCGAGCTCCTGCGCCGGCGGCCGCCAGTTGCCGCCCGTGTGCCGGCCGAAGAACCGGCCGAGCATGCCGATGTCCATCAGGCCGTGACGGGCTCGAGCACGAGCTGCGCGATCTGGATCGCGTTCAGCGCCGCGCCCTTGCGCAGGTTGTCGCACGCCAGGAAGAGCGTGAGGCCGCGCTCGATCGTCGGATCGCGGCGGATGCGTCCGACGAGCACCTCGTCGCCGCCTGCGGCCTTGCCCGGAGACGGGAACTCCTCGAGCTTCACCGACGGCGCAGCGCCGAGCAGCGACTGCGCCTGCTCCGGCGTCAGCTCGTCCTCTGTCTCGATCCACACGGCCTCGGCGTGCCCGACCATCACCGGCACACGCACACACGTCGCCTGGATCGGCAGGTCGGGGAGCTCCATGATCTTCCTGGCCTCGTCGCGCAGCTTCGCTTCCTCGTCGAACTCGACGCCGTCGAAGTCCCAGTCCATGCGCAGGTCGTGGTCGGCCTGCGGCTCGTTGCGCAGCCGCTCCATCGCCTGCGCGCCCGCGCCGGACACGGACTGGTACGTCGCGACGCGCACGCGCGCGAGCCCGGCCGCGTCGTGCAGCGGCTTCAGCACGCAGGTGAGCGGGATCGTGCAGCAATTCGGGTTGGCGACGATGCTCGCGCCCATCGCGCGCGCGCCGTTCACCTCGGGCACGACGAGCGGATAGTCCGGATCGAGCCGGTACGCGGACGACTTGTCGATCGCCACCGCGCCGCCGGCGACGGCGTGCGGCACGAGCTCGCGCGACGCGCTCGTGCCGACGGAGAAGAGGAACAGGTCGACGTCGCCGCGCGAGAGCGCCTCCGGCGTCGCCTCCTCGACCGTGAAGCGCCCGAGCTGCTTCCCGGCGGACCGTGCCGAGGCAAAGACGCGCACGTTGTCGAAGCCGTGCCGCTCCAGCAGCTCGAGCGTGACCGTTCCGACGGCGCCGGTCGCGCCGACGACGCCGAGCGCGGGCCGCTCAGACACCGACGCGCTCCTCGGCGTAGGCCTGGAAGCGATCGTGCACGGCGCGCACGGCCTCTTCGACCTGCTCGGCGCGGATGACGCACGACACGCGAATCGACGACGTCGAGATGATCTCGATGTTGATCCCGGCCGCGGCGAGCGCGTCGAACATCTCCGCGGCGACGCCCGGGTGCGACTTCATCCCGGCGCCGATCAGGGAGATCTTCGCGACGTCTGCGTCGTGCTCGACGCGTGCCGCGCCGATCTCCTCGCTCAGCCGCTCGAGGATGGGCGTCGCGACCGGCACGTCGGTCTTCGGCAGGGTGAACGAGATCGTCGCCTCGCCGTTCTGCGAGACGTTCTGGACGATCATGTCGATGTTCACGCCGGCGCCGGCGAGCTCGCGGAAGACGCGCGCGGCGATGCCGGGCTGGTCGGGAACGCCGATGATCGACACCTTCGCCTCGGAGGTGTCGTGCGTCACGCCTGAAACGATCGCCTTCTCCAGCACCAGATCACCCTCTTCGCCGATCCAGGTCCCGCCTCCGTCCTCGAACGTCGAGCGGACGCGGAGACGGACACCGTAGCTGCGCGCGATCTCGATCGAGCGCGCCATCATGACCCGCGCCCCCGACGCCGCCATCTCGAGCATCTCCTCGTAGCTGATCGTGTCGAGCTTGAGGGCGTTCGGAACGATGCGGGGGTCGGCGGTGAAGACGCCGGGGACGTCGGTGAAGATCTCGCACGCCTCGGCGCCGAGTGCGGCCGCGAGCGCCACCGCGGTCGTGTCGGAGCCGCCTCGGCCGAGGGTCGTCACGTCGTTCGTCGCGGTGGAGACGCCCTGGAAGCCGGCGACGAGCACGATCTTGTCCTCGGTGAGCGCGTCGTGGATCCGCTGCGCCCGCACCTCGACGATCTTCGCCTTCGTGTGGCTCCCGTCCGTGACGATGCCGGCCTGCGAGCCGGTGAACGAGACCGCCTCGTGGCCCAGGTCGTGCACGGCCATCGCGCAGAGCGCGTTCGAGATCCGCTCGCCGGTGGAGACGAGCAGGTCGTACTCGCGCGGGTGCGGCTGCGGCGACACCTCGTGTGCGAGCCGGATCAGCTCGTCGGTCGTGCTGCCCATAGCGGAGAGCACGGCGACGACCTTCGTGCCCTGCTCGTGTGCGGCAACGAGGCGCTCCGCGACCCGCTTCAGCTTGTCGGTGTCGCCGACGGACGTTCCGCCGAACTTCATGACGACGAGACCGGGCGTCTTCATCCTGTTCACGACGCTCGGGACGGCTTCGAACTCGATCGTGGTCATCTTTGCCACAGTGTAGGGATGGGTTGGCGTCCCTCTTCGCTGCGCGACTGGGTCGTGATCGTCTACGCGCTGATCGGCCTCGGGCTGCTGCCCTGGGCCCTGTGGCTGTCCGAGTCGTTGAAGCCGCACCACTCGACGAACGACTGGGACCTCGCCTGGTCGGGCTTCGATACCGGCCTCGCCCTGTTGTTCCTGTCGACGGCGTTCGCCGCCTACCGGCGCTCGCCCTGGGTCGCGGCCCTCGCGGCAGCGACGGGGACGCTGCTCGTCACCGACGCGTGGTTCGACATCGTGCTCGAGAGCCATTCGGTGGAGCGGCGCAACGCGATCCTGCTGGCGGCGTTCGCCGAGCTTCCGACCGCCGCGTTCTGCTTCTGGATCGCGCACCGCACGGAGCGGTTCCTCGCCCGGGCGCTACATCTCGCGGCGACCGGACAGCGCCCGGCCGAGCGTGACCTCGTCGGCGTACTCGAGGTCACCGCCGACGGGGAGCCCGCTGGCGAGTCGAGTGACGCGGACGCGTCCGCGTAGCCGGTCGGCGAGAAACGCAGCGGTCGCCTCGCCGGTCATGTTCGGGTTCGTCGCCAGCACGACCTCCTGCACGCCGTTCGCGTCGACGCGCCGCAGCAGCTCGTCGATCCGGAGATCGCCGGGCTCGACGCCGTCGAGCGGCGACAGCGCGCCGCCGAGCACGTGGTAGAGCCCGCGGTACTCGTGCGTCCGCTCGAGCGAGACGACGTCGACGGGCTGCTCGACGACGCAGATCAGCGCGTGGTCGCGGCGGGCGTCGGTGCAGATCGCGCAGACCTCCTCCTCGGTGAGGTTGCCGCACTCGCGGCAGAAGCGGACGCGCTCCTTGACCTCCTCGAGCGCGGTCGCGAGCGCGAGCGCCTCCTCCTTCGGCCGCTGGAGGATGTGGAACGCGAGCCGCTGCGCAGTGCGGGATCCGACACCAGGGAGCCGCTGCAGCTGCGCGACGAGATTCTCGACGGACGGGCTGAACACGCCGCCATTGTGCCCCGGCGCGTCGGCTGACCAAGCCGAGCCCGAATCGGCCAAGCGGCAGGAGCGGCCCGTCCTAGCCCGTCTCGGCCGCTTCCCAGTCGGCGCGGTCGACCGCGACGAGTCGGACGTCCGTCTCGGCGACGACGGTGACCTCGTCGAGCCGTTCCCAGCGCCCGATCACGTGGCCGGGGCCGCGCTCCTCCTCGTCCACGGTGAGCACGCCCTGGAGGACGAGCAACACGCCGGCGCGCGGCTCGTCGGGCGACGAGACGACCGACCCCGCCGGGAGGCGCAGCTCGGTCCCGACGTCGACGAGCTTCGCGACGAAGTTCTCGTCCAGGCTTAGAGCCTCTTACAGCCCCGGCAGGAGTCCGCCGAGGTCGGGCGGGATCATGCTCTTCATCTTCGCCTCGACCTTCGCCTGCGCGGCGCGGAGCGCCTCGTTCGCCGCCGCCAGGACGAGATCGGCGAGCATCTCCGGATCGTTCGGGTCGATCGCCTTCGGGTCGATGCGCAGCTCCTTCAGCTCGCCGCCCGCGCTCGCGACGACGGTCACCATGCCGCCGCCCGCGGACGCCTCGGCCGTCTCCTTCGCGGCCTCCTCCTGCAGCTCTTTCATCTGCGCCTGCATCTCCTGCGCCTGCTTCATCAGCGCATTCAGATCGAACGTCATTCTTCTAGCTCCCTCGCGTCGAAGGTGCTCTTCATCAGCTCGAGGACGTCCTCCTCGCTGGCCGGCGCGTCGTCGTCCTGCTCCAGTTCCCCGTGCTCGCCGAGCTCGAACGCGACCGCCAGCTTGCGCCCGGTCACCTCGTACAGCGCCTCGCGCAGCATCGCCGCGTTCTTCGGATCCTCGGCCAGCTTGAGGTGGAACGCCGCCGTCTGCGGGAACTCGAGCGTGAGCGTGTCCCCGGCCAGCGCCGCGGGGTGCGCCTCGGCGAGGGTCTTCCCGATCGGGATCGACCGCTGCTCGACCGCCGGGAGAATCGTGCGCCGCCAGGCCTCCTGCAGCTGCTCGAGCTCGACCGCTATCTCGGGGGCGACCTCGGGCGGAAGGCTGGAACCTGGTTCGCTCCGCGAACCAGGTTCCTGACTGTGGCCCTTGCCGGCCTCCAGCAATTCGATGCGGTGCGCCAACGCCTCGCGTGAGAGATCCGCCCCCGGCCGCGTCACCTTGACGAGCGCGAGCTCCAGCGGGAGACGCGGGTCGCCACCCTGGCGCATGTCGTCGACGGCGACGGCGAGCAAGTCGATCAGCCGGATGACGCTCGCCGCGGGCAGCTGGTTCGCCTGCTCCCGCAGCCGCTCGCGCGCCTCGTCGGTGATTGGCAGCGAGTCCGGCACTTCGTTCATGTGCTGCACGAGGAGCAGGTGGCGGAGGTGCTCCAGCAGGTCGGTGACGAGCCGGCCGAGATCCTGGCCCTGGGAAGAGAGCTCCTCGAGGAAGAGCAGCGCGTCGGCCGTCTCGCCGGCGGCGACCATGTCGCACAGCCGGAAGAGCACCTCGTCCTCGACCGCGCCGAGGAGCTGCAGCACGTCCTGCACGGTGATCGTCCCGCCGGTCGCCGCCGCCAGCTGGTCGAGCGTCGACTCCGCGTCGCGATACGCGCCGCGGCCGCCGCGCGCGATCAGCGCGAGCGCGGCGTCGGGAACGTCGATCTGCTCGCCGTCGGCGATCAGGCGCAGCTTGCGGACGAGGTCGGGCAGGCGCGGCCGCTGGAACACGAAGGTCTGGCAGCGCGAGCGAACGGTCGGCAGCACCTTCTGCAGCTCCGTGGTGCAGAAGATGAACAGCAGATGCGGCGGCGGCTCCTCGATCAGCTTGAGCAGCGCGTTCCACGCAGCGTCGGTGAGCTGGTGCGCCTCGTCGAGGATGTAGACCTTGTACTTGCCCTCGACGGGCTGCAGGAGGACGCGCTCCCGGATCTCGCGGATGTCGTCGATCCCGCGCTGCGAGGCGGCGTCCATCTCGATGACGTCGAGCGACGTGCCGTTCGTGATCGAGACGCACGCGTGGCAGGTGTTGTCGGGCGTCGCCGTGGGACCGTGCTCGCAGTTGACGCACTTCGCGAGGATGCGCGCGAACGACGTCTTGCCCGTGCCGCGCGGGCCCGCAAAGAGGTACGCCTGCCGGACCTTGCCCTGCTCGATTGCGTTCGTGAGCGTCCGCACGACCGCTTCCTGTCCCACGACCTCCGCGAAAGTCTGAGGGCGGTACTTGCGGTAGAGGGCGGCCACCGGCCGATTGTCGCAGATCGGTTCGGGGTCGCTCAGCCGTGGATCGCCTGGGCGCACGTGAACGTCCAGGGCTCGTGCTTCTTGTGCCCGGCCGGCCGCTTACCCGGGTACGAGAGCGTCAGCCGGAGGTAGACGCGCTTGCCCTTGCAGACGTCCAGCCGGTCGGCGACGACGTCGACCTTGTAGGTGTGGAAGGTGCCCGCGGCGCAGTTCGGGGTGCAGTCGTTCGCCCGGACGGCCCCCGTCGCCGAGGCGCTGCCGAGCGTCCAGCCGGACCACTTCAGGCCGCTCAGCGCGTAGTTGGCGTCGGCGCAGGTGAGCACGACCGCTGCCGGGTGCTGTTCGAGCTTGCCGCAGTTGCTGACGTACGCCTTGCCCGGGCTCGCCACGGCAACCGCGGCCACGGCGAGTGCGACGACGAAGAACGCGACGGCGACACGGGTCATCGCCCCCCATACTGCTCACCGCCGCGGACGGGCGCAAGCAGCCTGTTGCCGGGCGGCGCGAGCGGACAGAACCAGCGCGGGTCGTACGCGCACGACGGGTTGTACGAGAAGTTGAAGTCGAGGACGAGTCTTCCCCCGTCGGTGCCGAGATCGGCTCCCTTGACCGTGTCGAGCAGGTAGCGGCCGGAGCCGTACGTCTCGCGGCCGCTCGTCGCGTCGGTGTACGAGAGGAAGATGCCGCCGCCGTAGCCGTCGAGCCAGTAGAGATCGAGCTGCGAGTCCCAGACGCGCACGCGGGCGAAGCGCGTGAACGAGTACGGGTCCTCGCCCGAGGTTGCGATCTCGCGCCGCGCCCGCTCGGCCGGCTCGGGCTCGACGACCAGGCGCAGCGCGGGGTCGTATTCGAAGTACGGGAGCCCCGTGAACGACGCGCGCGACTCGGCCGGCAGCGGTGATTGCGGGTGCGAGCGGAAGAGCTCGTCGCGCGTCTCGCGCCACAGCCTCCAGCCCTCCTCGGGCTCGAGCCGGCGCACCTCGGCGTACAGCGCGAAGACCTGCCGTTTCCAGTCCAGGAGATCCAGCTCGTCCATCTGCTTACCTTATGACGGTGATCGAGGCCCGGAACCTGACGAAGGACTTCGGCGCGAAGCGGGCGGTCGACAGTCTCACGTTCGATGTTCGGCCCGGAATCGTGACCGGTTTCCTCGGCCCCAACGGTGCCGGGAAGTCGACGACGATGCGGCTCGTGCTCGGCCTCGACCGGCCGACCGGCGGCAGCGTCACGGTGAACGGCATGGCGTACGCACGCCAGCCGGCGCCGCTGCACGAGGTCGGCGCGCTGCTCGAGGCGCGGTCGGTCCATACCGGCCGCTCGGCGCGCAACCATCTTCGCGCGCTCGCTGCGACGCACCGCATCGGCCGGAAGCGCGTCGAGGAGTTGATCGATCTCGTCGGGCTGCATGACGTCGCGAACAAGCGCGCGGGGACGTTCTCGCTCGGCATGGGGCAGCGGCTCGGGATCGCCACCGCGCTTCTCGGCGACCCTGCGACGGTGATGCTCGACGAGCCGGTCAACGGGCTCGACCCGGAGGGCATCCAGTGGATCCGCAGCCTGCTGCGCGGGCTCGCGGCCGAGGGGCGCACAGTGTTCGTCTCGTCGCACCTGATGAGCGAGATGTCGCTGACCGCCGACCATCTGATCGTGATCGGTCGCGGTCGCCTGATCGCCAACACGAGCGTCGCCGACTTCGTCGCCGGCGCGTCGAAGAAGCTCGTGCACGTCCGGAGCCCGCGGATCGATGAGCTGCGGAGCGTCGTTGCCGGCCTCGGCGGCTCGGTCAGCGACGTCGCGGACGGTCTCGTCGAGGTCGGCGGCCTGACCGCCGCGGAGATCGGCGATGCGGCTGCAGCGAACGGGATCGCGCTGCACGAGCTCACGCCGCAGCAGGCGTCACTCGAGGAGGCGTTCATGGACCTGACGCGCGATGAGCTCGAGTTCAGCCATGCGGAGGCGCCGGCGTGACCGCCGCGACGCTGCCGAGACTCGAGGGGCGCCATCGCGTCACGTTCCTCGGCGTGCTGCACGCCGAATGGATCAAGCTCTGGTCCGTTCGGTCGACTCGCTGGTCGCTGCTGATCGCGCTCGTGCTGACGATCGGCCTGCCGCTGCTCGTGTCGGCGATCATCGCGTCGCACTGGGACCAGCATTCGCATTCGGACTTCAACCCGCTCGACCCGGTGCTCGTCGGCCCGGGCCTGGCCCAGCTTCCGATCGGCGTGCTCGGAGTGCTCGTGATCACGGCCGAGTACTCGACCGGCATGATCCGCGCCTCGCTCACCGCGGTGCCGAAGCGGCTGCCGGTCCTCTGGGCGAAGGCGCTCGTCTTCGCCGTCGTGACGTTCGTGCTGATGCTGCCGGCGATCCTGATCGCGTTCTTCGCGAGCCAGTCGATCCTCTCGGCGCACGTCAGCTATTCGCTCGGCCATCCCGGCGTCACGCGCGTCGTCTTCGGCTCGATGGTCTATCTCGCCGTCACCGGGGCGCTCTGTGTCGGCCTCGGCGCGATCGTGCGTAACACCGCCGGCTCGATCGTGCTCTTCGCCGCGCTCTTCTTCGTCGTTCCGCCGCTGATGAACGTGCTGCCGCAGAACTGGAACAACGCGATCTCGCAGTACCTGCCCGCGAACGCGGGCACGTCGCTCATGAACCTGACGCACTCGGCGCACCAGTTGCGGCCGTGGCCCGGCTTCGCGGTGTACGTCGGCTACACGCTGCTGTCGCTCGCGATCGCCGCCGCCGTGCTGATGCGGCGCGACGCCTAGCGCGGCTCGGGCGGCGGATTGGCGGGCGGCTTCGCTCCGAAGAGCTCGGTCCGCGGCCACATGAACCGCACGGAGCGGATCCCGACGACGACGAGCACGACGAAGATCGCCGTCTCGAGGATCAGGTCGATGCCGGTCGAGTCGGGTGGGTAGCTGCCGACCAGCAGCGAGCGCACGCCCCAGACGCCGAGCACGATGCCGCCGACCGTCGGGATGATCTGGGTGAACGGCCGGAAGACGACGCCGTAGATCGCCGACACGATGATCAACAGCGTCAGGTCGACGTTCAGGATCTTCAGGTAGGCAGGTCGTGAGAGCGTGACCGCGACGACGCTGTCGTAGTGCACCCCCGAGCTGTCGAACGTCTGCGGTAGGGCGCTTGCCGGTTGCGACATGTTCACGCGCGGGATGTCGTCGCCGAGGCTGTACGCGAGCGCGCTGCTCGCGCTGCGCGGAGTGAGCGGCGCCGGCTCGCCGTCCTTCGCGACGCGCGCGAACGCGACGCCGAGCAGAAGGTGGTACCTGTCGAACGGGTAGTCGATCAGCCGCCCTTCCACGGGCAGCGTCACCTGCTGGTCGACTTCGCCGGAGGTGGCAGGCAGTTGGATGACCGTCGACGGCGGCGCGCCGAGCGCGCGGTTGGGGTCGGCGCGCACCGAGAAGAGCTCGACCTGCTCGGGCGTGCACGCAGCCGGGCACCGGTGAAAACCGGAGACGCGAAACGTGACGGTCTGGTCCGACTCGCTCAGAGACGCGGCGGCAATGTTCAGCTCCGTCCACTCGCCGCCGAGCGTGTCGGTCCTCATCACGCGGTAGGTGTGCCCGGTCGCCGGCTGGTTGAGGATGTGGATGACGCTGACGACGCCGACCGGGATCAGGACGATTGCGAGCGCAACGGCCAGCACGACGACGAAGACACCGCCGCGATAGAGGTGCCGCTCGGCCGACCACGCCCGGCCGCGCGGTTGCGCTTCTGCGTCCGGCTGCTCGGCGCCTGCGTCCACGACCACGCCGCGAGTGTGTCAGACGATTCGGCTACATCCGTTCGAACCAGCGTGAGCGAGCGGGCGACGGCTCTTCGAACTGCTCTTCCACCCAGTACTCGCGTGCACGCGCGAGCACGCCGTTCTCGGCCTCGAAGAACGAGAGCGCGTAGTACGGGCCGACGGTCGGGTGCGGAACGCGCACTTCGGAGACGGCGGTGTTCCCGTCGGCGACGATGCGCAGCACCTCGATCTGCCAGCCCTCCGGGTAGGTGCGGTTGAACTCGACGAAGTCCGTCCGGCCGCGCAGGCGAATCAGCGAATTCGGCCACTCGAGCACGAAGTCCTCGGCGAGCACTTCGCCCACTGCATCCCAGTCGCGCGCCTGGATCCTGCGCCACAGCTCGGAGACGAGTTGGCCGGCGCTCAACCGAGGTCCGGATGCGGTGGCAGGTCTTCCTCGCCCTGATGCGAGTCGTCCCCGTTCTGCGGTGGGTGCGGCCCGTGGCTCGATCGCCCGAGACGTCTCATCAAGTTGTGCTTGAGCAGCTCGGCCCGCCCGAGGTCGCCGTCCGCACCGTCGAAGTTCGGGGGATCTTCCGCGAGCTCCTGTCCCGCCCACCAGAAGTTCAGGTTCATTCCCTCGAGATACATGAACACGTCGCCGAGCTCGCCCGAGGGGTCCAGCGCGTCCAGATATGCGCGCTTCATGCGAGTGACGGAGCCGTCGTTCGCGGGTTTTTGCGGCGGATGCTTCTTGAGGCCTTCGAGCGCCTCACGGAGCCAGGACGCGATGTCTTCCAGAGCTTGCGTCATCGCGTCCTCGTCGCTCTCGTCCATCGCGCCGTCGAGATACGACCCATCTGCGAGCGCGAACTCGACGTCCTCGAGCGACTGCTCGAGCTGCTCGATCACGTCGTCCAGATCGGGATCCTCGCTCGGCCAGAGCACGGCGTGACGCTCGGCCAGGTCGGCGTAGAAGAAGATGTCGTACACGGCAGCAAACCCGGACGGGCAGAGGTCGAGCACCCGGTGCTTGTCCGAGACGGCGCGCATGACCCAGCGGATCGCGTCGGCGGCTTCGCCGCGGCCGATCGCTGCCTTGGCGCAGTCGATGTCGTGGTCGACGCGTTCGAGGCGGTGGTTGATCTTCTCGGCGGCCTCGCTCGGGATCATCCGCAGCGCGACTATCCCCGGACCCTCCCGTGCGCGTTAAGCAGACGCTCGAGTGATGGGCGCGGCTGGGATCGAACCAGCGACCCCTCGCGTGTGAAGCGAGTGCTCTCCCGCTGAGCTACGCGCCCGAAGAGGTCTCAACGGTAGCAGCCTGAACGAGCAATACTGGTTGCGAATGCCCTCGCTCAGGACGTACGTGGCGGCCGCCGTCGCCCTGGCAGCGCTCGGCTTTGCCGCGGGGGGCGCACACACCGCGCCGGCGCCCGCGTGCGTCACGCGAACGCCGTCCAGCGCCTACACCTCGTCGGTCGAGCAGGCGGTCTCGTCGAACACCGACCTCTGGGGCTCGCAGCTTCTCCACCAGCGCGGCGGGCCGACCCTGTCGAGCGCGAAGAGGTTCCTCGCGCCGCTCACGCAAGCGGTGCAGTGGGGCGGCTCCCTGACGAAGAGCGGGTCGTACTACATGCCGCTCTCGTTCCCCTTCACGCCGTACGGCTCGACGGTGTTCGCGCTGCACGTCGCCGACGGCAGCCAGATCGTCACGCGCCGCGTCGGCGGGCCGTCGCTGTCGATCTACGTCGGCTCGAGCGGCACCGAGAAGTACGGCTCGTGCAAGACGCGCCTGCAGCCGGCGCGGCTCGCGCAAGGCGATCTGCCGATCCTGCAGGTCGCGTACATGGATGCGGCGGGCACGCGCTACCACCAGGAGTCGTTCGTCGGCCGCGCGTACGGGAAATACGGCGCGCGCTCGGTGATCAGCTTCGTGAAGCTGAACATCGACACGCGACACTCGTCGCGCGACGCAGTTGTGCGGCTCGTGCCGTGGCAGCTCCTCGCGCACTCGGCGCCCGACCGGCTCGCGCTCAAGGGTCAGGCGCGCCTGATCGTGAGCCCGGGCGCCACGTTCGCCGACGGCGTCGTTCGTTACGACATTCCGCGCGGCCAGTCGCAGACGATCTATGCGATGTGGCTCAACGCACCGTCCGATGCCGAGTACCTGCATGCGTCCAAGGCGTCGTACGACGCTGCGCGGGCGGTGGTCGTGAAGTTCTGGCAGGAGAAGCTCGCGACGGGCGCGACGTTCTCGGTCCCGGAGCCCGCCGTGCAGGACGCGGAGACGGGCGTTCTCGAGCAGATGATCGCGTACGCGTGGCGCTACAGCATCGGCAATCCCTACGAGGAGCTCTCGTACGCCGAGTCGCTCGACGCAGCGGAGGTCGCAGCCGAGTACGGCTTCTCGTCGGTCGCGAAGGACATCATCGAGTTCTCGCTGCAGCGCATGAAGGAGCGCCCCTACCGCTTCACCGCGTTCCGCGGCGCGCACATCCTGGCGACCGCGGCGACGTACTACCGTCTGACGCGCGACCATTCGTTTCTGAGCGAGGAGACGCCGGCGCTGTTCGGGCTCGTCACGCGCATCGCGTCGCGCCAGCAGAAGAGCGGGCAACTGCTGCCCGAGGCGCTCTCGACCGACCTGCAGGGTCACCTGGTCGACAGCGTGTCCGGGCAGATCGAGGCCGTCGAGGGACTGCTCGCGATGGATCGCGTCTGGAGCTCGGCCGGCTACACGGCCGAGGCGGAGCGGGCGCGGACGCTCGCAGAGTCGATCAAGGCCGCGCTGGCGCCGGCAGTGCGGCGGAACTCGCGCCGCCTGAAGGACGGCTCGCTCTTCGTGCCCGACCAGCTGCCGCAGAAGCCCTTCGCGCGGATCACCGCGACGAAGGACGGCTCGTACTGGAACCTCGTCATGCCGTATGCGTTCGCGTCCGGCTGGTTCCCGGCGCATTCGCCGACGGCGCGCGGAATCGTCGAGTACCTGCTCCACCACGGTGGCCGGCTGCTCGGCATCCCGCGCACGTACGCGCATACCGTGTACGGCGACCAGCCCGGCGCCGGCCTCGCGCAGGTCTACGGGCTCAGCGTCTCCCGGTTCCTCGCGGACAACGACCAGCCGGACCAGCTCGTGCTCAGCCTGTACGGGATGCTCGCCGCCGGCATGACGTCGACGTACGTCTCCGGCGAAGCCGTGTCGCTCCTTCCCGTCAACGGCGCGTACGACCGTGCGATGTTCATGCCGCCGAACACCGGCTCGAACGCGTCGTACCTCGAGACGCTGCGGCTGCTGCTCGTGCACGAGCGCCGCGGCCCGCTCGGTGCGCCGGCCGGGCTCGACCTCGCGTTCTCGACGCCGCGCGCATGGCTCGGCGACGGGAAGACGATCGAGGTGGAGAACGCGCCGACGAGCTTCGGAAAGGTTTCCTACACGCTCGCGCGCAGCGGGTCGGCGATCACCGGGCAGCTCGTGCTGCCGGCGAACGCGCACGCGCGGCTGCGACTGCGGCTGCCGGCCGGCGAGCGTCTCCTGCGCGTTGTCGTCGGCTCGACTGCGCTGCCGATCGGCAAGGCGAACACGATCGACCTCGGCACGCGCAGCGGCCGATACGCGCTGAGCGCGACCGTCGCCAGCTGAGAAACAAAAGTCCGCGGCACCGGTGAGGAATCCTTAGGGCTGCTTCCTCCCGGATCTGACCCGGTTCGGAAATCTCACCGCGCCGCGGGCACTCCCAGTGTATCGTTGCCCTGTTCCCGACGACGAGAAGGAGGTGGCGCGACAAATGACTGCTTTCACCGCGATTGTCGCGCCCTGCGCCACCGCCCGTCGTCGCGCCTCCTAACGCGTGCACCGACGGGCCGCGCGCCCGTTCATGCCACGCACGCAAAGGAGCTTTGGTTGACACTTCCAACCACGGAATCGCTGCTTCACCGACTCGGGTGGGACGACGGCTGGGAAGCCGCGTTCGCCGAGCATCGCGCGGACGGCCTCGCGCCGGCCCGCGTCGCAATCCAGCACCGCGGTGCCTACGACCTGCTTACCGAAGCCGGCGAGCTGCGCGCAGCCGCGGCGACCCGGCTCGTGAAGCTCGACGAGCTGCCTGCCGTCGGCGACTGGGTCGGTGTCGACCCGGAGACCGAGCAGGTCGAGGCCGTCCTCCCGCGTCGCACCTCGATCTCGCGCAAGGAGGTCTGGCAGGCCGTGCGCGAGCAGGTGCTCGCCGCGAACATCGACGTGGCGTTCCTCGTGCAGGCGCTGCCGCTCGACTTCAACGTGCGCCGCCTCGAGCGCTACCTCGCCATGGGCTGGGAAAGCGGCGCGCAGCCCGTCGTGCTGCTCACGAAGACGGACCTCGTCGACGACGTCACGCCGTTCCTCGCCGAGGTCGAGTCCGTCACGCTCGGCGCCTGCCCCGTGCACGCCGTCTCGGCGAAGACGGGGGAGGGGCTCGACGAGCTTCGGGTTCACCTCGAGCCGAACCGAACGGCGGTCCTGCTCGGCTCGTCGGGAGTCGGTAAGTCGACGATCGTGAACGCGCTCGCCGGCGAGGACCTGCTCGAGACGCAAGAGGTGCGCGCGGACGACCACCGCGGCCGCCACACGACTACGCATCGCGAGCTGATCGTGCTGGCGGGCGGCGGCGTCATCCTCGACACGCCCGGGATCCGTGAGCTGCAGCTCTGGGACGCCGACCTGGAGCAGACCTTCGGCGACGTCGAGGAGATCGCGAGGCGGTGCCGCTTCTCGGACTGCGCGCACGACCGCGAGCCCGGCTGCGCGATCCGCGAGGCGCTCGCGGACGGCTCGTTGCCGGTCGACCGGTGGCAGAGCTACGTCAAGCTCCAGCGCGAGCTCGAGGCGCTCGAGGCGCGCCGCAACCATCTACTGCGACAGGAACGGGTGCGCGAGTACAAGATCCGCACACGCCAGAACAGGTCGAACAAGAAGAAACGCTGATCGTCGCCCCCGACGGGGTGCATCTCGCGCTGCCCGACGCCGAGCAGGCGTACTCGGAGGTGCAGCTCGGGCAGGAGCTCGTCCGGCCGCGGCCAGGCCCGCTCTTCGCGTGGGAGAACGGTGCCTGGCACCTCGACTTCCCGCGCCCGGACGTCGACCGCATGGAGTACCTGATCGGCGTCGACGGCGACTTCCGCCTCGATCCGGGCAACCCGAAACGGGCCGCAGGCCCGTTCGGCGACAAGTCGGTCGTCGAGTGGCCGGACTACGAGCCGCCCGCCTGGCTCGACTCGATCGCCGACGCCGGTCCCGTCGAGGAGCTCGAGATCCGCTGCCGGCGGCTCGTCGCCCGCGTCCAGGTGCAGCTCTACTCGACGCCCGAGCCGCCGGGCAAGGACGCGCCGCTCCTCGTCGTGCACGACGGCCCCGAGTACGCGAAGTACGCCGGGCTGACGCGCTTCCTCGACGCGATGAGCTGGGAGGAGCGCATCCCGCCGCTTCGGGCGGCCCTGATCCAGCCCGTCGACCGCGACGAGACGTATTCCGCGTCCGCCCAGTATTCCGCAGCGCTCGTGCGCGAGCTGCTGCCTGCGATCGGCAAGCGCGCGCCGCACACGATCCGCATCGGCATGGGGGCGAGTCTCGGCGCGCTCGCCATGCTCCACGCCCACCGGCGTCACCCGAAGACCTTCGACGGGCTGTTCCTGCAGTCCGGCAGCTTCTTCCGCCAGCGGTCGGACAAGCACGACTCCGGCTTTCCCCGGTATCGCCGGATCACGCGGTTCGTCGGCACCGTCCTCCGCGGCGTCGGCGAGGTGCGCCCGATCCCCGTCGCGATCACCTGCGGCACCGCCGAGGAGAACCGCGCCAACAACGAAGCGCTCGCGGAGGCGCTGATATATCAGCGATATACCAGTTGGATATCACTGGTCCGCGACGCCCACACGTGGACGTGCTGGCGCGACGCGTTCGACCCGAACCTGCCTGCGCTGATCGAGGCCGCGACCTGATGCAGCGGCGCACGATCGAGATCGACGGCGGCGGCGTGCTCGCCTACGGCCACTACGGCCGGCCGGTGATCGCGTTCCCGTCGGAGGACGGCGAGGCGCACGACTGGGAGGCGAACGGCATGGTCGACGCGGTGGGCGGTCTGCTCGCGCAAGGCCGCCTCAAGCTCTACTGCGTGCCCTCGTTCGACCGCGCCAGCTGGACGCGCCGCGACCTGCCGCTCGAGGAGCGCGCGCAGCGACACGGGCACTACGAGTGGTGGGTGCTGACGCGCCTCGTCCCGTTCGTGCAGGCGGACTCGCATACGCACGAGGCGATCGTGACGGGCGCCTCCTTCGGCGCCTATCACGCTGCGAACTTCTGCCTGAAGCGCGCGGATCTCTTCCCGCTCGCCATCTGCCTGAGCGGCGTCTACGACGTCGCGGTGCAGGGCGGGGGCGAGCGCGGCGAGGCGGTGTACTTCAACAATCCAATGGACTACGTCGGCAACCTTCACGGCGACCACCTCGACTGGCTTCGGCGGCAGGCCTCGCTCCTGCTCGTGTGCGGCCAGGGGCAATGGGAGGACACCACCGGGGCGCTCGACTCGACGCAGCGGTTCGGTTCGCTTCTGGCGGAGAAGGGCATTCGCTGCGAGGTGGATCTGTGGGGCCATGACATCCCGCACGACTGGCCCTCGTGGCGGCGGCAGATCGCGCATCATCTGCCGCGGTTTCTCTGATGGCTGAGCGCTTGATCGGACTGCTCCTCGGTACCGAGGAGGACTGGCCTGCCGCGTTCGAGGCGCTCGTCGCGCGGCTCGGCCCGATCGACGGACACGAGCTCCGCACCGAGCGCATCCGCAACGAGCCCTTCGACCTGCGCTCCAAGCCGCGCTACTCCCTCGTCATCGACCGGCTGGCCTGGTGGTACGACCTGCCGCGCGCGTGGCTGAAGAAGGTCTCGCTGATGGACGACGTGTATTTGCTGAACAACCCGTTCACGTTCCAGGCGATGGAGAAGCACTCGGCGTACTGCGCGCTGATGCGGCTCGGGATCCGCGTGCCGGAGACGTGGCTGATCCCGCACAAGGTCCCGCCTGCGAACGAGCGCTTTCAACCGACGGCCGAGCGATACAACGCGCCGTTCGATCTCGAGGCGATCGGAGCGCAGATCGGCTTCCCGCTGTTCATGAAGCCGTTCGACGGCGGTCAGTGGGTCGGCGTCTCCCGCGTCGGCTCGCCGGACGAGCTGCGCGCGCGCTACGACGAGTCGGGGCAGCGGATGATGCACCTCCAGACGGCGCTCGAAGGGTTCGACGTGTTCGTTCGCTCCCTGTCGATCGGCGCGGAGACGATGTCGATGTGGTTCGACCCGTCCCGGCCGATGCACGACCGCTACCAGGTGCGGCACGACTTCCTGACGCCCGAGCTCGGCGATGAGATCGTGACCATCTCGCGACTCGTGAACGCGTTCTTCCGCTGGGAGTTCAACTCGTGCGAGACGATCGTGAAGGACGGGATCGCGTATCCGATCGACTACGCGAACGCGTCACCCGACGTCGCGTTGACGTCGCTGCACTACTACTTCCCGTGGGCGATCACTGCGCTGGTGCGCTGGTCGGCGTTCTGCGCGGTCACCCGGCGCGAGATGCTGGTCAACCAGAACTCACGCGATTACTTCGTCTGGGGCGATCGCGACGACCTGAGCTACGAGCAGAAGCTCGCGAAGTACCGAGAGCTCGCCGACGCGTACTTCCAGGTGGACGAGTACCGGGAGTTCTGCGACCGCCACCTCCCGCACCTCGACGAGATCGCGCTCGAGTGGTTCGGCTCGCAGGAATTCGACGACGTCCTTGTTGCGACCGTGCGTTCGACCTTCCCGGCGCATGAGCAGGAGCAGTTCGTCGCCCACTACCGCGGTCTCCTCGCGGCCTGGACACGCGACAACGCAAAGGTGTAGGTTCGTTCCGTCACTGCGGCGCCCATCCGAGAGGAGGCCCCTGCAATGGCAACCACGACGATCGCGGCGCAAAAGCTCGGCAAGCTTGCCGTGAAGATCGACGTGCGCACGCTTTCGCTTGCGCGCTACATCGACACGACGAAGCTTCCGACGCCGCCGGTCACGTTCGACGAGACGGCCAAGGTCATCGAGTGGCCGATGTACGACAACGACAAGATCGGGGACTGCACGATTGCCGCCGCCGGGCACATGATCGAGGCCTGGACGGCAGCGGCAGGCGGGAAGTCGGTCGAGATCAGCGTCAAGGACGTGCTGAAGGCGTTCGACAAGGTGAAGTCCGTCGACCCGGAGACGGGTGAGGCGGGAGCCGTCGAGCTCGACGTCCTGAACATGTGGCGCAAGTCCGGCATCGGGGGTCACCGGATCGGCGCCTTTGCGAAGGTCTCACTGGTCGACGAGAAGCAGTTGCGCACGGGCGCGTGGCTGTTCGGTGGGCTGTACCTCGGCCTGCAGCTTCCGATCACCGCGCAGACGCAGGAGACGTGGAAGTGGACCGGATCGCTTCACGGTGACGCTGCGCCGGGCTCGTGGGGAGGTCACGCGGTCGACGCCGTCGGCTACGACGACCAGGGCCTCACGATCGTGACGTGGGGCGCGCTGAAGCGTATGACGTGGTCGTTCTTCTCCCGCTACTGCGACGAGGCCTACTGCCTGCTGTCGACGGACTTCCTCGAGAACGGGAAGTCGCCGGAGGGCTTCGACCTCGACGCCCTGAAGGCGGACCTGGAGCTCGTCACGGCGTAAGGAGGGCTCTGCCGACGATCGCCGCCTCGGCGCCCACCGCGCCGAGGGCGGCGACGTCGGCCGGCGAGCGCACGCCGCCCGCCGCGAGCACGCGCAGTCCGGCGGCCGCCGCTTCGCGCACCAGGTCGAGGTCAGGCCCGGCGAGCGTGCCGTCGCGATCGATCGCCGTGACGAGCACGCGCGACCCCGCCGCGCGCTGCAGCGCCTCACCGAACGTGAGCCCGGCGCTCCTTGTCCAACCGGTGCTGCGGACGAGCCCGTCGCGCACGTCGACCGCAAGCACGAGCGCTTCGCCGAGGTCGAGCCACGGTGCCGGGTCCGGCCACGCGGCGGTGCCGACGACGACGCGGTCGGCGCCCGCTTCCAGAAGCGCCTCGGCGTCGGCGAGCGAGCGGATGCCGCCGGATGCCTGCACGGGGAGGCCGGCCGCAGCAGCGACCGCCTTCACGAGGTCGGGACGAACGCCGCCGCGCCGCGCGCCGTCCAGGTCGACAAGGTGGATCCGGCGCGCGCCCGCCGCCGCCCACCGCTCCGCGAGCGCCACGGGATCGTCCACTCGCTCGACGACCGCGTCGTAGCTGCCCTGCTCGAGCCGCACCGCCTCGTCGCCGAGGACGTCGACGGCGGGTATGACTTCGATCGGGCCTTCGAACCACATGTTCTCATGTTAGCGTGCTAACATGATCCCATCGATGGCAGAGCGGAGCCGACACCCGTGGGAAACGAAGGAGATGCGAAAGCTCTTCGACGCGATCCTCTCGCTGGAGACGCGGGCGGAGGTGGAGGCGTTCTTCCGGGATCTGTGCACGATCTCGGAGCTGGAGGCGATGGCGCACCGCTGGGAGGTGGCGCAGCTCCTGGAGCGCGGCCTGCCGTACCTGGAGATCGCGGAGCGAACGGGAGCGTCGACGACGACGGTGACGCGCGTGGCGCACTGGCTGCGCCACGGCGAGGGCGGCTACCGGGCGGCGCTGGACCGCGCGGCGTCCTGAAGGTCGCGCTTCCGGTCAAGGGCCGCCTGCGGGAGCCCGCGTTCCATCTGCTCGAGGACGCGGGACTCGGACCGGAGCAGCCCGGCGACCGCGCGCTCGCGTTTCCGTGCCGCAATGCGCCGGTCGAGGTGCTGCTCGTTCGCGCCGCCGACATTCCCGAGTACGTGCAGGACGGCGTCGTCGACTGCGGCATCACCGGCATCGACCTCGTTCGTGAGCGCGGCGCCGAGGTGCACGAGCTGCTGCCGCTCGGCTTCGGCTCGTGCCGGCTCGAAGCCGCCGTGCCGGCGGAGTCCGGTGCGCAGGCGCTCGAGGATCTCGCCGGCTTCTCGGTTGCGAGCGTCTACCCGCGGTTGACGCGCGAGCTTCTGCCGGTCGACGTCACGCTCGTCGACGTGACCGGCTCGGTCGAGATCGCACCGCGGCTCGGTCTCGCCGATGCGATCGTCGATCTCGTCTCGTCGGGGAACACCCTGCGGACGAACGGCCTGCGCTCGCTCGGCGTGCTGCTCGAATCCGAGGCGGTGCTCATCGCCGGCGATCCTGCGCCGGCCGCGCCGTTCGCGGCGATGCTGCGCGCGGTCGTCGAGGCGCGCCGCCACCGCTACCTGATGCTGAACGCCCCCGAGAGCGCGCTGACCGCAATCGAGGAGCTGGTCGCGCCGCGCGTCCCGAGCATTCTCCCGCTCGCCGAGGAGGGGATGGTCGCGGTGCACGCCCTCGTTCCCGCCGACGACGTGTGGCGGCTCCTGCCCGAGCTCGAGGCAGCCGGCGGCTCGTCGATCCTGATCGTTCCCGTCGAGCGGATGGCATGACGATCGTCACTGAGATCAAGGCGGAGGGCATGGATGCGGTGCGGCGGTGGGCGCTCGAGCTCGACGGCCAGGAGCCTGCGCGTGCCGTGGCAGCGGGTGACGTTCCCGAGGATGCGATCCTCGAGCTTGCCGACCGCGTTCGCCGCTGGCACGCGCTGCAGCGACCGGCCGACATCGAGCTCGAGGTCGAGCCGGGCGTGCTGCTGCAGCGGCGCTGGCTGCCGCTCGACACGGTCGGCGTCTACGTCCCGCGCAACCTCGTCTCGACGCTCGTGATGTGCAGCGTCCCGGCGCAGGTCGCCGGCGTGCGCCGCATCGTCGTCTGCACGCCGCCCGACGGGGCGGCGACGATCGCCGCCGCTGCAGAGGTGCTCGGCATCGACGAGGTCTGGGCGCTCGGCGGCCCGCAGGCGATCGGCTTCCTCGCGTACGTCGAGCGCGTCGACAAGATCGTCGGCCCCGGCAACCGGTACGTGAACGACGCGAAGCTCGAGGTGTCTCGCGACGTCCCGATCGACCTGCCGGGCGGCCCGTCCGAGGTCGTCGTCGTCGGCGGTGACGGCGAGCTCGTCGAGCTGGAGCTCGCCGCGCAGCGCGAGCACGGCCACGACGCGGTGTGCACGTCGGTCGCGACGCTCGCCGAGGCAGAGGCGATCGCGCCCGAGCACCTCGTGCTGCTCGGCGACGCCGAGGCGGAGGCGGAGAGCGTGCGCAACGCCGGCGCCGTGTTCGTCGGCCCCTGGTCGCCGGTGGCGGCCGGTGACTATGCGACCGGCGGCAACCATGTCCTGCCGACGAACGGCTGGGCGCGCTCGGTCGGAGGGCTCGGGCTCGAGACGTTCCTGAAGCCGGTGACGATCCAGCGGCTGACCGAGGACGGGTTGGCGCGGATCCGCCCGACGGTGGAAGCGCTCGCCGCCGCCGAGGGCATGCCCGCGCACGCGGCGGCGGTGCAGCGATGAGAGCACTCGCGCCCGACTTCCGGCCGTACAGCTGGGCGATGCCGACGCCGGAGGTCGCCGCGCTCGCCGGGATCGACCCGTCGCAGGTGCTGCGCTTCGACCAGAACACGCCGCCGCTGCCGCTCGCCTCGACGAGGCCCGGCACGATCGCGGGCGCGCTCGCGCGCGTCAGCGGCTACCCCGGCGGCGGCTACCTGCCCTTGCGTCGGGCGATCGCCGACTACGCAGGCGTCGAGCCGGAGAACGTCGTGCTCGGCGTCGGCGCCGACGACCTGATCCTGCTCGTCGCACGCGCGTACGCCGGCCCTGGCGACACGATCGCGATCCCCGACGCGCCGACGTACCCGCTGTACAAGATCGCGGCAGAGCTGGCCGGCGCAATCCCGGAACCTGGCTCGCGAAGCGAACCAGGTTCCCAGGTCTTGACCTTCGCCTGCCGTCCGAACAACCCGACCGGCTCGCTCGACCCGCTCCCGGACGCGCGGCCGCTCGTCGTCGACGAGGCCTACTTCGAGTACTGCGGAGAGACCGCCGTGCCCCTCACCGAGAGCGAAGAGGTGATCGTCTTGCGTACGTTCTCGAAGCTGTTCGGGCTCGCCGGCGCGCGCGTGGGTTACGCGATCGCGCGCCGTGACATCGCCGACGAGCTGAATGCGCGCAACGCACCCGCGCCGGTCTCGAACCTCGCCGCGGAGCTCGCGCTTGCCGCGCTCGCCGAGCAGCCCGATCCTGCGCCCGTGATCGAGGAGCGCGAGCGGCTCGCATCGGCGTTCCGCGCGCTCGGGCTCGAGCCGAGCCCGTCGTACACGAACTTCCTCTACGTCCCCGTCGACGACGGGCTCGCGCTCGGCGATGCGCTGCTCCGGCAGGGGCTCGTCGTGCGCGCGTATCCGCAGGCGATTCGCGCGTCGGTGCGAGACGCAGCCGACGACGACGTGCTCGTCGAGGCGCTCGCGCGCATCCTCGACCGGCCGTCTCCGGTCGCACCTGCAGGCACGCGCAGCGCGCGAACTGTGCGGGCGACCGCCGAGACGCGCATCGCGACCCGCCTCGCGCTCGACGGTGCGAGCCGCGTCCGGGTTGCGACCGGTGCCGGCCTGTACGACCACTTCCTCGAGCAGCTTGCGTTCCACGCCGGCTTCGACCTGCTGCTCGAAGGCGTCGGCGACCTCGAGACCGGTGACCACCACACCGCCGAGGATGCGGCGCTCGCGTTCGGCGGAGCACTGGACAGAGCCCTCGGCGACCGCAGGGGGATCGCCCGTTACGGCGACGCGGTCGTGCCGATGGACGATGCGCTCGCGCGCGCCGCGGTCGACCTCGGGGGACGAGCCCACAGCGAGCTTGCACTCGAGCTCGACCCCGGGATGGCGACGCACATGCTGCAGAGCATCGCGCAGGCGGCGCGCGCGTCGATCCACGTGCAGGCGTCGGGCCGTGACGCGCATCACGTCGCCGAGGCCGCGTTCAAGGCGGTCGGCCGCGCACTGCGCAACGCCGTGCGCGCGGAGAGCGCGGGGCTGCCCTCGACGAAGGGCCTGCTGTGAACGTCGCGATCTGCGAGTACGGCGCGGGCAACGTGCGCAGCGTCCGCATCGCGTTCGCGCGTCTCGGCGTGACCGAGACCGACGACGTGCTCGGTGCGGACCTCGCCGTTCTCCCGGGCGTCGGCTCGGCGCGTGCGGCGATGGAAGGTCTGCGCGTGCGCGGACACGACGTCGCCCTGCGCAAGCGCTTCGACGCCGGGCGGCCGATCCTCGGCATCTGCCTCGGCCTGCAGCTCGCGCTCGACGAGACCGAGGAGGACGGCGGCGTCGCCGGCCTCGGGCTCGTCCCAGGGCGGGCGACCCGCCTCCGCGAAGGCCGCGTCCCCCGGATCGGCTGGGCGGAGGTCGCGGACCGCGGCGCGTTCTACTTCGCCCACTCCTATGCCGCCGAGACGCCGCACGCGACCGCGTGGTCGGAAGGCGTCGTCGCCGAGGTGCGCTTCGGCCCGTTTCTCGGCTGTCAGTTCCACCCCGAGAAGAGCGGCGCGCTCGGCGCGGGCTACCTCGAAAGCGAATGCCTCTCCCTCGCCTGATCCCGTGTCTCGACGTCGCCGGCGGGCGCGTCGTCAAGGGCGTCAAGTTTCAGGGGCTGCGCGACGTCGGCGACCCGGTCGAGCTCGGCGGGCGCTACTCGGACGAGGGCGCGGATGAGCTCGTGTTCCTCGACGTGAAGGCCACGCTCGACAACCGCGGCACGCTCGTCGAGCTCGTCGGGCGGATCGCCGAGCGGCTCGCGATCCCGTTCACCGTCGGCGGCGGTGTGCGCACGGTCGCCGACGCGCAAGAGCTGCTGGCCGCCGGCGCCGACAAGGTCGGCGTGAACTCGGCCGCGCTTGCGCGTCCGGAGCTGATCACGGAGCTCGCGGACGAGCTCGGCTCGCAGGCGGTGGTCGTCGCGATCGACGCCGAAGGCGGCCGAGTCCGCTCGCGCGCGGGGACGACCGGCACCGAGTGGGGCGCGGTCGACTGGGCGCGCGAAGCGCAGGAGCGCGGCGCGGGGGAGATCCTGCTCACATCGATCGACGCCGACGGGACGCGTGCCGGCTACGACCTCGAGCTGACCGGCGCGGTGGCGGACGCGGTCGACCTGCCGGTGATCGCTTCCGGCGGCGCGGGCGAGGCGAGCCACGTCGCCGACGCGCTCGGGGTCGCGCAAGCTGCGCTGCTCGCTTCGATCCTGCACGAGGATCCGGCCCGGCTCGGCACGCTCCGCACCGAGCTTCGCGATCTGGGGGTGGCGCTGCGATGAAGCCGGCGATCGTGCAGGACTCGCGCACCGGGCGCGTGCTGATGCTCGCGTGGATGGACGACGAGGCGGAGCGGCTCACGCGCGAGACGCGCCAGGCCTGGTTCTGGAGCAGGTCGCGCGAGCAGCTGTGGCGCAAGGGCGAGTCGTCGGGCAACACGCTCGCAGTCGACGAGATCCGCGACGACTGCGACGGCGACGCGATTCTGCTCCGCGTCACGCCGGCCGGCCCCACGTGCCATGCCGGCTCGGTGACCTGCTTCGCGCCCGAGCTCTGGCGCACGATCTCGCAGCGCGCGCTCGAGCGTCCCGCGGGCTCGTACACCACGGAGCTGCTCGATTCAGGCGTCGGCGCCTGTGCGCGCAAGGTGGGCGAGGAGGCAGTCGAGGTGTCGATCGCGGCGCTCGACGAGAGCGACGAGCGCGTCGTCGAGGAGGCGGCCGACCTCGTCTACCACCTCTATGTGCTGCTCGCCGCGCGCGGGCTCGACGTCAGCGCCGTCGAAGACGAGCTCGCTCGGCGCGCATCACCGACACCGCCGCCAGGATGAGCGAGAGGTGCGTGAGCGCCTGCGGGAAGTTGCCGAGGAACGCGCGAGAGCGCGGGTCGATCTGCTCCGAGTAGAGCCCCGTCTCGTTTGCCGCCGGCAGTAGTTCCTCCATGAGCGCGCGCGCCTCGTCGATCCGGTCGCCTCGCGCAAGCGCATCGACGAGCCAGAACGAGCACGCGAGAAAGCAGCCCTCGCTGCCGATGTCGCCGGTCGTCCGGTAGAGAAACGGCCCGACTGCGAGCTCACGGCGTAGCGCCTCGACGGTGGCGGCGAAGCGCTCGTCGTCCGGCTCGAAGATGCCGAAGCGCGGAGCGAGCAGCACGCTCGCGTCGAGCTCGTCGGAGCCTGGATACATGACGTACGCACCGCGCGAATCCGACCAGCACTGGTCCTCGACGAACGACCTGATCTCCGCGCGCGACTGCTTCCACGTCTTGACGTGGTCGCCGGGGAGCCGCTTCTGGCCGGCGAGCTCGATCGCATGGTCGAGGGCGGCCCAGGCCGCGATCTTCGACTCCGTGTACGGATGCGGATCGCGCTCCCAGATGCCGGCGTCGTCGCGCTGCCAGAGCTTGCAGACGTCGTCGGCGAGCTCGGCGCAGCGTTGCGCCGTGCGGTCGTCGAGAAGGTGCCCCGCGCCGCAGAAGCGGTACGCGGCGTCGATGATGTCGGCGTAGGTTCCGAGCTGGAGCTGGTCCTCGGCGTCGTTGCCGACGCGAACCGGACGCGAGCCGCGCCATCCGTGGAAGTCGATGTCCTCGCGCGGCAGCTCCGCCTCGCCGCGCAGCGTGTACATCGGCTGAACCTTGTCCGCGCGCGAGATCTCGAGCAGCCAATCCAGCGACCGCTGGCACTCGACCGACAGGCGGACGGCGAGCAGTGACTCGAGGGCGAGCGAGGTGTCGCGGACCCAGGAGTAGCGGTAGTCGTAGGTGTTGTCGCCACCGATCCGCTCCGGCAGCGACGTCGTTGCCGCGGCCGCGATCGCTCCGGTCTCGTCGAAGGTCAAGAGCCGCTGCGCGAGCACGCTGCGCCGCACGGCGCTCGTCCACGGTCCGTGGTACGGGATCTCGCGTGTATAGGTCTCCCAGTACTGCCGGGTGCGGTCGAGCCGTGCCTCGAGCTCGCCGCGCGGCGGCACCGCGTACGGCGCGTCGTTGAAGTACAGCGCGGCGAGGATCGCCGCTCGCGACTCCTCGACCGTGAACGTTCCGTGCAGATCGCCGCCCTTCGTCCTCGCAACGCCGCAGTCGTAGCTGAGAACAGCGATCGCATCGTCGTCCCACTCGACGAGCGCGACGTTCTCGCGGATCTGCGCCTTCGTCTCGACTGTCCCCCAACGCGGCCGCGCGGTCAGCGACCACTCGAGCTCGACCTCGCCCTCGATGCACTCGACCTTGCGGACGAGCTCCGTCCACGGGAGGATCGCGCTGCCGTCCATCAGCAGCGCCTCCGTCACCTTCACGGTGCCGGACGTCGTCGCGAAGATCGTCTCGAGCAGGTTGCTGTCGTCGACATAGCGCCGTTCGGCTTCGAAGTCGCCTGACGGCCGAAGGACGAAGCTGCCGCCGCGCTCCGCGTCCAGCAGGGCAGAGAGCACCGGCGGCGCGTCGAGAGACGGCAGGCAGAGCCAGTCGATCGAGCCGTCGAGCGCGACGAGCGCGAGCGCGCGGCCGTCGCCGATCGCCGCATAGTCCTCGATCGGTGCGTAGCCGTCGATGCGCTCCGGGCGCCTCACCGCGCAGCGGGTCCCCTGCAGGGGCCGTTTGGAAACTCAGCAGCGCGTCGAGACGGCGTGACCGGTCGTGGAGATCGCGACGTGCTCGCTGCGCGCGAGCGCGGCAAGGCGCGACCGGTAGACGTTCATGTCGGCGTGCTGCCAGTCCGCGTGCGTCTGGCAGCGCCATGCCGCGACACGCTCGCGGTGGTACGGGCTGGTGAGGCTCTCGGCGTGCCCGATCACGTTCGGGAGCGAGATGTCATAGCGGTGCATCAGCCACAGCGTCAGCGCGAGTGACGACGCCATCTGCTTCGGGTTGTGCAGGATCTCCGCGTCGCTCGTGCCGACGTGCTCGATGCCGATCGCGGTGTAGTTCAGCCCGACGGTGTGGCGGCACATGACCGTCAGCGGGACGAGCTGGTAGATCGTCCCGTCGGTGTCGATGATGAAGTGCGCGCAGTCGCCGGGCAGCTCGTTGAGCTCGGGGTCGGGTGTGTTCGCAGCGAACGTGTTCCAGGCCGAGGAGAACGTCGTCGTAGCCGTGTAGTGCTCGACGATCACGCGCGGATGGACCAGCCGCCACGAGTCGATCCCGTAGTGGATCTCCGAGTACTTCGCCATCTCGGCCTTCCGCGCGGCGCCGAACGGGATCGGCTTCGCGACGATGTGCGGCTTCGGCGGCGCGACGAAGGCCAGGAGCAGCGCGAGCAGGATCCCCACGCCGCAACGCTAGCGTGCCTCTAGGTCGGGTTCCCCGGGGAAGTCGGCGGCGTGCCGGAGCCCGAGCCGCCCGGCGGTTCGCCGCCGCCGAAGAAGCCTCCGCGCCCGCCCGAGCCGGTTCCGTTGACCTCGTCGGTGATACGCGTCTTCAGGTCGGACTCGAGCTGCGTCGCCTGCGACTGGCTCAGCCGGCCGCTCTGCACGGCCCGGTCGAGCTGCTTCTTCTCCGCGGAGACCATCGCGTCGATGAGGCCGCTTGCGGACTTGCCGTTCGTCGCATTCGCGATCTGCGCGAGCGTCTTGCCCGACTGCAGGTCGCTGAAGATGTCGCTGGTGCTGATGCCGAGGTAGCTCGCGGCCGCCTCGAAGCCGCCGCCGGGACCGAAGCCGCCGCCGCGGAAGCCGCGGCCGCTCCCGCTCCCCGGCGTGAAGCCGCCGGGGCTGCCGTAGCCGCGGGCGCCGGGCCGGAACCCCGTCGCGCCGAAGCCGGGCCGGGCGGCGGTCGAGCCGCCGCTTGCATGGAGCCTGGCGGCGGCGAAGGCGGCGCCGCCGGCTGCGAGCGCGACCGCGATCACCGCGAGAACACCGAGCTTGCCGTTCCGTGAGAGCTTCATGCCCGCAGAGTGGCGGCGTTCCCTAAGAGCCGCCTCTCGATTTCGGCGCTCTTCGGAAGCTCTTCGGAACGCCACAAGCCGGGCTTAGCCCTCAGCCGGACGGTGACGCCATGAACGCGAACCTGCAGGCGATCGAAGTCGTCGTTCCCGTCTATGACGAGGAGCGCGCGCTCCGCCCGAACGTCGAGCTGCTTCTGCGCTACCTGCGCGAGGAGTTTCCGTTTCCGTTCGGCGTCGTGATCGCGGACAACGCGAGCACCGACCGGACGCTCGACCTCGCGCGTGAGCTCGAACGCGAGCACGACGAAGTCGTCGCGTTGCACATTCCGCGCAAGGGGCGCGGCCTCGCGCTGCGGACAGCGTGGCTCTCGAGCCGCGCCGACGTCGTCGCGTACATGGACGTCGATCTCTCCACGAACCTGACGAGCTTCCTGCCGCTCGTCGCCCCGCTCCTTTCCGGGCACAGCGAGGTCTCGATCGGCACGCGTCTCGGGCACGGCGCGCACATCCGCCGGCAGTTGAAGCGCGAGCTGCTGTCGCGCGGCTACAACGCGTTGATCCACGCCGGCTTCGGCGCCTCGTTCACCGATGCGCAGTGCGGGTTCAAGGCGCTCCGCAGCGATGCGGCGCAGCGGCTCTTGCCGGTGGTGCGCGACGACGGCTGGTTCTTCGACACGGAGCTGCTGCTCCTCGCCGAGCGCAACGGTATGCGCATCCACGAGGTGCCGGTCGACTGGATCGAGGACCTGGACTCGCGCGTGGACCTCGCAACCACGGTCGTCGACGACCTGCGCGGGCTCTGGCGGCTGCGCAGGTCGTTCTGGCGCGGCGAAGGCTCGGCGCTCGAGCTCGCGGCGGTCGCACAGTGACGACGGCAGCGCTCGCGCGTCCGCGCGTGTCCGTGCTCGCAACGCAGTGGCATCGGGTCGCGCTCGCCGGCGTGCTCGCGCTGTCGGCTGCTCTCGACTTCGTGCGTCTCGGTCAGAACGGCTGGGCGAACTCGTACTACTCCGCCGCCGTGCGCTCGATGCTCGACAGCTGGCACAACTTCCTCTTCGTCTCGTTCGATCCCGGCGGGCTCGTGTCGGTCGACAAGCCGCCGCTCGCGCTGTGGGTCGAAGCCGGCAGCGCGAAGATCTTCGGCTTCTCGAGCATCGCGATCCTCGCGCCGGAAGCGCTCGCGGGTGTCGCCGCCGTCTGGCTGCTCTACCTCCTCGTCGCGCGGCACTTCGGGCGTGTGGCCGGGCTGCTCGCCGCGCTCGCGCTCGCGGTCTCGCCCGTGTCGGTCGCGGTGAACCGCGACAACAACCCGGACGCGCTCTTCGTGTTGCTGCTCGTCGCGGCGGCGTGGGCGGGCTGTCGCGCGGTCGAGTCCGCGCGACTCCGCTGGCTGCTTGGCTGCGCCGTCCTCGTCGGGCTCGCGTTCAACGCGAAGATGCTCGCGGCCGGCATCGTCGTCCCCGGTCTCGGGCTCGCGTATCTGCTCTGCGCGAACGCGTCGCTACGGCGCAGGCTCGGGCACCTCGCGGTCGCCGGCGGTGTACTCGTCGTGCTGTCGGCAGCCTGGATCGCCGCCGTCGACCTGACGCCCGCCGCCGACCGGCCGTACGTCGGCAGCACCACCGACAACAGCGCCCTCAGTCTCGCGCTCGGCTACAACGGCCTCGGCCGCGTGACCGGGCAGGAGGGTGGGACGTCGACCGGAGGCGGGCTCGGCGGCGCGTTCTCGGGCACGCCCGGGCTCTTCCGCCTGCTGAACGACGCACTCGGCGACCAGGGTGCGTGGCTGCTGCCGCTCGCGATCGTCGGGCTCGTCTCGGCGGCGATCTGGGCACTCCGGCGGCGGCGCGCGCAGCTCGGCCCGCTGATCGTCGTCGGTGGCTGGTTCGTCGCGGCCGCGGTCGTCTTCAGCTTCTCGGACGGGATCATCCACACCTACTACCTCTCGGCGCTCGCGCCGGCGACGAGCGCGCTCGCGGGGATCGGCATCGTCTCGCTCGCGCGCGACGCGCGGCACGCCGGCCCGTGCGCGGCGCTGCCGCTGCTCGCGATCGTCTTCACGGGCTGGCTGCAAGTCGCCCTGCTCGGTCGCAGCGGCTACGACGGCTGGCTCGTCCCGGTCGTGGTCGCTGCGTCGGTCGCGGCCGGCGTGGCGCTGATTGCGCTCGCCGTCTTCCCGGAGTGGGAGCTGCGCGGCCGCGTCGCCGCAGCGGCGCTCGCGGTTGCGACCGTCGGCTTCCTCGCGGCGCCGGCAGCCTGGTCGGAGACGACGTGGAAGTCGGCGGTGAACGGCACCTTCCCGGGCGCCGGGCCGAGCTACATCTCGAGCAGCGGCGGGTTCGGCGGCCCGGGCGGCGGTACCACCGCGGAGGTGAATGAGGCGCTGTCCTACGTCGAGACGCACGGCGCGACGTCGCGCTTCACGCTGATCGTCTCCAGCGAGCAGGAGGCGGCGCAGTACGTGATCGAAGGCAAGCCGGTGTCCTCGCTGGGCGGGTTCACCGGCCGCGAGACGGTCCTGACGCACTCGTTCCTGGCGAGCCTCATCCGCAAGGGCGAGGCGCGGTACTTCCTGCTCGGCGGGCAAGGCGGCATCGGCCCGGGCGGCAGCGCGAACGCGGGGGCTTCGACGGTCGAGTCGATCTGCAGGTCGGTCGGCACGTACGGCGGCGCCACGCTCTACGACTGCGCTGGGAAGGCCGCCGCGATCGCGAGCAGTTGAGCTTGCGCTCGTCCGACCGTTCCTTTACTCTTTGAAGTGATGCCGCTCGCGAACGCACTCATTACGAAGAAGTCGGTCAAGTTCGCGCGCCCGCACCAGGGCTAGCCGGCATCGCGTTCCCCTCGCCCCGCCGGACTAGCCAGAGAAGAGGCGAGGGAACCTGAGAGCACAGGGCCTCTACGACCCCGCGTTCGAGCACGATGCCTGCGGCGTCGCCTTCGTCGCACGGCTCGACGGCGTGCGATCGCACGAGACGATCGAGCGTGCGCTACGCGCGCTCGAGAACCTCGAGCACCGCGGCGCCGCCGGCGCCGACGCCGACACTGGGGACGGCGCCGGCATCCTCGTGCAAGTCCCCGACGCGTTCCTGCGTGCGTCGGTTCCGTTCGAGCTCCCTGCCGCCGGCCGTTACGGCATCGCGGTCTGCTTCCTTCCTCAGCAGGCCGCGCGGCGGCAGGAGCTCGAGCGACTCTTCGAGGACACGGTCGAAGCGGAAGGGCAGACGGTCCTCGGCTGGCGTGACGTCCCGGTCCGCCGCACCGAAGCCGGCTCGCAGGCGCGCCTCTTCGCACCGGTCATCCGCCAGCTCTTCATCGGCGCATCCGACGAGCTCGACGACCTGATGGCGTTCGAGCGGAAGCTCTACGTGATCCGCCGCGTCGTCGAGCACGCGAGCGAGCTCGTCGTTCCGAGCTGCTCCGCGCGCACGCTCGTCTACAAGGGGATGCTCAGCTCGCCGCAGCTCGGGCGCTACTTCCCCGACCTCGGCGACGAGCGCTTTGCGAGCGCGCTCGCGCTGGTCCACTCGCGCTTCTCGACGAACACGTTCCCGAGCTGGGAGCTCGCGCATCCGTACCGGATGATCGCGCACAACGGCGAGATCAACACGCTGCGCGGCAACGTCAACTGGATCCGCGCGCGCGAGTCACAACTCGCGTCCGAGCTCTTCGGCGACGATCTACCGAAAGTGCTGCCGGTGATCAGGCCGAGCGGCTCCGACACCGCGATGTTCGACAACGTGCTCGAGCTGCTCGTGCTCGCGGGCCGCTCGCTGCCGCACGCGCTGATGATGATGGTGCCGGAGGCCTACAGCGGCCGGCCCGACGTCAGCGACGAGCTGCGCGGCTTCTACCACTTCCACGAGTGCCTGACCGAAGCGTGGGACGGGCCCGCCGCGATCGCGTTCACCGACGGCACGCTGATCGGCGCGACGCTCGACCGCAACGGGTTGCGGCCCGGCCGCTGGCTCGAGACGACCGACGGGTGGGTCGTGCTCGCCTCCGAGACCGGCGTCCTCGACGTTCCCGCCGACCGCATCGTGCGCAAGGGCCGGCTGCAGCCCGGCAAGCTCTTCCTCGTCGACCTCGCGCAGGGGCGCATCGTCCCGGACGGCGAGGCGAAGGAGGAGGTCGCCGCTCGCCGTCCGTACGGTCAATGGTTCGCGCGTGAGCACGCGCGACTGTCGGATTTGCCGAAGGTCGAAGCGCGAGGGCTCACCGAGCCGCTGCGCAGCCTGCAGCTTGCGTTCGGCTACACGCAGGAGGACATGAAGGTGATGCTCGCGCCGCTCGCCGCGAACGGCGAGGAGGCCGTGGGCTCGATGGGCAACGACACACCGCTCGCCGTCCTTTCGAACCGGCGGCCGCTGCTCTATTCGTACTTCAAGCAGCTCTTCGCACAGGTCACGAATCCGCCGATCGACCCGATCCGCGAGGCGGTCGTGATGAGCAAGCAGTCGCTTGTCGGCTCCGAGCGCAACCTGCTCGACGAGACGCCCGAGCATGCGAGGCAGCTCGTGATCGACAACCCGATCCTGCGCGACGACGAGCTCGAGCGACTGCGCCAGGTCGACTCGGATGTCTTCCGCTCGCACACGATCGACTTCACGTGGCCGGTCGCCGAAGGCGCGGACGGGCTCGAGCCGGCGATCGCGCGCATCTGCCGCGAAGCCGACGAGGCGCTTGCCGACGGCGCGAACATTCTCATCCTCTCCGACCGCGAGGTAGGGCCGGCGCGGGCCGCAATGCCTTCGCTGCTCGCGGTCGGGGCACTGCACCACCACCTTGTTCGCGCGGGCACGCGCCTGCAGGCGGGTCTCGTCGTCGAGTCGGGCGAGCCGCGCAGCGTGCAGAGCGTGGCCGTGCTGATCGGGTACGGCGCGGCAGCCGTCAACCCGTACCTGATGCTCGCGACGATCGGCCAGCTCGTCGAGGAAGGCCGGCTCGACCTCGAGCGCAACGAGGCCGAGCAGCGCGCGCTGAACGCGATCGGCAAGGGCCTGCTGAAGACGATCTCGAAGATGGGCATCTCGACGCTCTCGTCCTACTGCGGCGCTCAGGTGTTCGAGGCCGTCGGCCTCTCACCGGAGCTCGTCGAGCAGCACTTCACCGGCACGCCGTCCCGGATCGGCGGCATCGGCCTGCGCGAGCTCGCCGAGGGCGCGCTCGCGCGTCACGCCCGCGCCTATCCGGGCACGGGCGACGAGCTGCTCCCCGTGGTCGGCCTGTACGCGTGGCGGCGCGACGGCGAGCACCATCAGTGGAACCCGGAGACGATCGCGCTGCTGCAGCACGCGGTGCGCGGCGGCGGCCGCCCGACCTATGAGCAGTTCGCAGCGCAGGTGAACGCGGACTCGGCGCGGCGCTCGACGCTGCGCGGGCTGTTGCGCTTCGCGGAGCGCGAGCCGATCCCGCTGGACGAGGTCGAGCCTGCCGCGGAGATCGTCAAGCGCTTCTCGACCGGCGCGATGTCGCTCGGCTCGCTCTCGCGCGAGGCGCACGAGACGCTCGCGGTCGCGATGAACCGCATCGGCGGCCGCTCGAACACGGGCGAGGGAGGCGAGGACCCGGTCCGCTTCGGCGACGAGCGCCGCTCGAAGATCAAGCAGGTCGCGTCCGGACGGTTCGGCGTGAACATCGACTACCTCGTCAACGCCGACGAGCTGCAGATCAAGATGGCGCAGGGTGCGAAGCCCGGCGAGGGCGGCCAGCTGCCGGGGCACAAGGTCGATCCGTACATCGCGTCGATCCGCTTCACGACGCCGGGCGTCGGCCTCATTTCGCCGCCGCCGCACCACGACATCTACTCGATCGAAGATCTCAAGCAGCTGATCTACGACCTGCGCTGCGCGAACCCGAGCGCGCGCGTGTCGGTGAAGCTCGTCGCCGAGGTCGGGGTCGGCACGATCGCCGCGGGCGTTGCGAAGTGCAACGCCGACCACATCCTCATCTCGGGCCACGACGGCGGCACCGGCGCGTCGCCGGTCTCGTCGATCCTCCACGCCGGCATCCCGTGGGAGATCGGCCTCGCCGAGACACAGCAGACGCTCGTGCTCAACGACCTGCGCTCACGCGTGTGGGTGCAGACGGACGGGCAACTGAAGACGGGTCGCGACGTCGTGATCGCCGCGATGCTCGGTGCCGACGAGATGGGGTTCGCAACCGCGCCGCTGATCGCGACCGGCTGCGTGATGATGCGCGCCTGCCATCTCAACACGTGCCCCGTCGGCGTGGCGACGCAGGATCCCGAGCTGCGCGCGCGCTTCCGCGGCAAGCCCGAGCACGTGATCGAGTACTTCTTCCACGTCGCCGAGGACGTGCGCGAGATCATGGCCTCGCTCGGCATCCGCCGGTTCGAAGAGCTCGTCGGCCGCGTCGACCTGCTCGAGCCCGACGAGGCGCTCGAGCACTGGAAGCTGCGCGGGATCGACCTGACGCATCTGCTGCGCGCGCCCGACGTGCCCGAGGGCACGCCGCTGCGGCGCACCGAGGCGCAGGTCTCTCCGCTCGCCGACGCGCTGGACTGGCAGCTGATCGACGCACTCGGCTCCTCCAAGCGCCGCTTCGAGGTGCGTAACGTGCATCGCACGGTCGGCGGGCTGCTCTCGAGCCACGTCACACGGCGCGGCATCTCCGCCGGCGCGCACTTCGAGCTGCACGGATCCGCCGGACAGTCGTTCGGTGCGTGGCTCGCACCGAACCTCGAGCTGACGCTCGTCGGCGATGCGAACGACTACGTCGGCAAGGGCCTGTCGGGCGGCGTGCTCGCCGTGCGGCCGCCCGACGACGCGGCGTACCGCGCGGAGGAGAACGTGATCGTCGGCAACACGGTGCTCTACGGCGCGACCTCGGGACGCGCGTTCTTCCGTGGGCTCGCCGGTGAGCGCTTCGCCGTGCGCAACTCCGGCGCGTCCGCGGTCGTCGAAGGGGTCGGCGACCACGGCTGCGAGTACATGACCGGCGGCCGCGTCGTCGTCCTCGGCCCGACAGGCCGCAACTTCGCCGCCGGGATGAGCGGCGGGATCGCGTACGTGCTCGACCTCGACCCGGCGCGGTGCAACACGCAGCTCGTCGGGCTCGAGCCGCTCGAGCCTTCCGACGAGGAGACGGTGCTGGCGCTGCTCCGCGAGCACGTCGAGCGCACCGGCTCCACGGTCGCGTCGCGGCTGCTCGACGACTGGTCGCCCGCGCGCTTCACGCGCGTGCTGCCGCACGACTACAAGAAGGCGCTCGATCTGCCGGTCTCCGCCGGCGGCATCGGCCTCTTCACCAGGGAGAGCGAGGGAGCAGCGGCCTAATGGGTCGGATCGGCGCCTTCAAGAAGGTCGGCCGCGAGGCCCAGCCGGAGCGCGACCCCGTGCAGCGGGTCGGCGACTTCCGCGAGTTCGTCGGCACGTTGCCGCTGACCGAGCTGCGTGAGCAGGCGGCGCGCTGCATGGAGTGCGGCGTGCCGTTCTGCCACCACGGCTGCCCGCTCGGCAACCTCATCCCCGACTGGAACGACCTCGTGTACCGGGACCGCTGGCACGAGGCGATCGAGCAGTTGCACCGCACGAACAACTTCCCGGAGTTCACCGGCCGGCTCTGTCCCGCGCCGTGCGAGGCGGCGTGCGTGCTCGAGATCGACGAGGGCAACGCCGTCACGATCAAGCAGGTCGAGCTCTCGATCGTCAACCGCGCCTGGGACGAAGGCTGGATCGTGCCGCAGCCTGCGGCGGCGAGCACCGGCCGGAGCGTGGGCATCGTCGGCGCGGGCCCGGCCGGGCTCGCGTGCGCGCAGCAGCTCGCGCGCGGCGGTGAGCACGTCGTCGTCTACGAGCGCGACGAGGCGGCCGGCGGGCTCGTCCGCTTCGGCGTCCCGGAGTTCAAGATCGAGAAGCGCATCGTCGAGCGGCGCGTGCAGCAGCTCGTCGCCGAGGGCGTCGAGTTCCGCTTCGGCGTCGAGATCACCTCGCTCGACGACTTGCGCGGCAAGCACCACGCCGTCGTGCTCGCGACCGGCGCGCGCGTTCCCCGCGACCTGCCGGTCCCGGGCCGCGAGCTCGAGGGCGTGCACTTCGCCATGGAGTACCTCTACGACCGCGCTCGCGCGCTCGAGTTCGGGCGCGAGGGCGGCCTCACCGCCGCCGGGAAGCACGTGATCGTGATCGGCGGCGGCGACACCGGCGCCGACTGCGTCGGCCACGCTCATCGCGAAGGCGCCGCGTCGGTGACGCAGATCGAGCTGCTCGGGGAGCCGCCGGCGAAGCGGCCCGACGATGTGACGCCGTGGCCGCGCTGGCCGATGAAGCTCCGCACCTCGTACGCGCTGCACGAAGGCGGCGCGCGGGACTTCGCGCTCTCGACCACGCATCTCTCCGGTGAAGACGGCCGCGTCACGGCGATCCACTGGCAGCGCAACTCCGGCGCGCCGCCGTTCGACCTCGTCCCGGGCACGGAGGAGGAGCATCCGGCCGACCTCGTCCTGCTCGCCATGGGCTTCGTCGGGCCGGAGCAGAACCTGATCGAGCAGGTCACGGACGGCGTGTTCGTGACAGGTGACGCAAGGCGCGGGCAGTCGCTGATCGTGTGGGCGATTGACGAAGGGCGGAAGTGCGCGTCAGAGGTTCGCCGCTATTTGGACGAATCCGATGCTTTCGTTTCTGTAGCTACCGGCGACCGCGGGGAGTACACTGCCGCGCCATGAAGAGAACCATGAACGACGTGCACGGAACCGACTGCGCCGTCGCGGCGACTGCAGAGATCATCGCGACGAAGTGGACGCCGCTGATCGTCCACGACCTCTCCGAGGGCCCTCGTCGGTTCATGGAGCTCGAGCACGCGTGCCCCGGCATCAGCCCGCGCACGCTCTCCGAGCGGCTCGACATGCTCGAACGGCAAGGCGTGGTGATCCGGCGCAGCTATCCGGAGTCGCCGCCGCGCGTCGAGTACGAGCTCACCGAGAAGGGCCGCGCCCTGCTGCCGATCATCCGCGAGATGCGGAAGTTCGGGCACGCGTGGATGGTCCCCGAGCCGAGCAGGCGCCGGCGCACGACGGGCGCGCGGAGGTAACAACGCGTTGGAGCGGCGGATCGCAATCGTCGGCGCAGGCCGGCTTGGTGAGTCGCTTCTCCGGGGATTCCTGAGCTCGGGCTGGCGCACGGCCGACGATCTCGTCGTCACCGCGCGGCGGCCCGAGCGTCGGGCCGAGCTGAGCGAGCGCTACGGCGTCTCGGCCGTCGAGTCGAACGCAGAGGCGGTCGCGGCGGCACGGCTCGCGATCGTCGCCGTGAAGCCGCAGGACGTCGACACGGTCCTCGCGGAGATCGCGCCGTCGGTGACGTCCGAGCACACGCTGCTTTCGGTCGCTGCGGGTGTCACGACCGCGTGGATCGAGTCGCATCTGCCGGACGGTGCCCGCGTCGTCCGCGCGATGCCGAACGCGCCGGCGCTCGTCCACGAAGGGATCGCCGGGATCGCACCGGGCCGCTCGGCAACGGACGAGGATCTCGCGCTCGCGCAAGATGCGCTCGGCCACCTCGGCGCGGTCGTCAAGCTCGACGAGAAGGACCTCGACGCGGTGACGGCCCTGTCTGGCTCCGGTCCCGCGTACTTCGCCCTGCTCGCCGAGGCGATGATCGAAGCGGGGTTGCTCCTCGGGCTCTCGCGCGAGGTGTCGACGCGTTTGGTCGTGCAGACGATGCTCGGAAGCGCGCTCCTCTTGCGCGACGAGAAGATGCATCCCGTCGAGCTGCGCGAGGCGGTCACCTCGCCCGGCGGCACGACGACGCGTGCGATTCGCGAGCTGGAGCGCTCCGGCGTGCGCGCAGCGTTCCTGAACGCGATCAACGCCGCGACCGAGCGGTCGCGCGAGCTCGGCGCAGATCACGGCTAGGCTGGAGATGTGGGGTGGGGTCTCCGCATCGCGCTGTCCGCGGTCGTCTTTGCGACGCCCGGGCTCCGGGTGTTCCACGCGCCGTTTCCCGAAGGGTTCACGCGCGCGCAGATGATCGCGCGCGTCGCCTACGACGCGAACAGGGCCAACACCGAGCTGAAGGGCACGGGTCAGCACGTCGCGTTGTCCGCCGCCGGGTACAAGGCGGCGAGCGCCCACGCGATCGTGCCGTGCTTCGGCAAGGGCGTGCAGAAGAACCTCGAGGGCTTCCTGTTTCCGTCGAGCTACGCGTTCGACGTCAACACGCTCGGCTCGAACATCGTCGCGAACCAGATCTCCGCGTTCTGTGCGGAGTGGGGGAAGCTCGACCTCACGTATGCCAGGTCGAAGAACCTGACGCCGTACGACGTGCTGGAGATCGCGTCGATGATCGAGGAAGAGGCGGCGATGCCGGACGACCGCCCGAAGATCGCCGCGGTCATCTACAACCGGCTGCGGCTCGGGATCCCGCTGGGGATCGATGCAACGCTGCGCTATGGATTGAAGATTCCGCCGGACAAGTCGATCACCGAGGCGGAGCTCCAGAGCAACAGCCCGTACAACACGCGGAAGTTCAAGGGCCTGCCGCCGACGCCGATCGGCAATCCGGGCTGGCTGTCGCTGAAGGCGGCCGCGCATCCGGTGAAGTCCGGCTGGCTGTACTACGCGCGCGTCCCGAACACCAATCCGCCGCAGCAGAAGTTCTTCGAGAGCTACAGCGCGTACGAAGCGTTCCTCGCGGCGAACGGTTACGGGCCGCACCCGTGAAACTCAGGGAACTTAGTTCGCGCCGAAGGCGCGAACTAAGTTCCAGAGTCACTCCACCAATTCGATCCCGAGGGCCGTCGCAAAGAGCGGCGCCGCTTCGATCGCGTCGCCCCAGCGCAGGCGCGCGCCGCGGAGCGCTTCGACGCCGCGCAGGTTGGTCAGGTCGCAGCCGCGGAGCTCGACGCGCTCGAGCCGCGCGTTGGAGAACGTCGCCTCCCGGAGCTCGCAGTTCTCGAGCAGCACATCCTTGAGCTTCGCGCTGGAGAACTCGCTCTCGCCGAGGCGGCAGTCCCGGAAGACGACCCGCTCGAGCCGCGCCGACCGGAAGCCGGCGAGGTCGATGCGGCAGTCCTGGAAGACGACGTCCTGCAGGCTCGACTCCCCGAGCTCGGCGCCGGTGAGCCGGCAGCGGGTGAAGGTCGTGCGCTGCGCGGAGAAGCGGAACGCCTTGATGTTCGCCCAGTCGGCGTCGACGACCGTCGCGTCGACGAGGTCGTCCGCGAACTCGCGGATCGGCTCGGCGTCGTCCTCGGGATCGGGCGGATACGGCTCGCGGGGCGGCTTGCTCACCCCGCGAGCATAGGTCAGTCGAAGAGCGCAGCCGCCTCGTTCAGCGCGCGACGCAGCGCAAGCGCTCGATCCACCGCGTTCACGACCGCGCGCAGCGACGCGGTGACGATGCTCGGGTGGAGGCCGACGCCCCAGACGAGGTCGCCGTCGACGTCCGCCTCGATGTAGGCCGCCGCCGTCGCGTCTGCGCCTGCCGAGATCGCGTGCTCGTGGTAGTCGCGCACCTCGATCTCGATGCCGAAGCTCCGCGCGAACGCGTCCACCAGCGCTGCGATCGGGCCGTTCCCGGAACCGACGACCTGGTGCCCCGAGATGTCCGCGACAATCTTGTCCTCGTCGCTGCTCGAGTGCGTGTACGCACCCAGCTCGTACGGCTCGGCGATCGACAGGTAGTGCTCGTGGAACGCCGCGAGCAGCTCGTCGGCGGTCAGCTCGCCGCCGCGCGCGTCGGTGATCTGCTGCACACGCCCGGCGAAGTCGACCTGCAGCCCGCGCGGCAGCTCGAGCCCGTACTCGGTCTCGAGCAGGTATGCGACGCCGCCCTTTCCCGACTGCGAGTTGACGCGGATGATCGCCTCATAGCTGCGGCCGAGATCGGCGGGGTCGATCGGCAGGTACGGCACGTCCCACGACTCCGACTCGGAGCGCTGCTGCGCGTACATGCCCTTCTTGATCGCGTCCTGGTGCGAGCCGGAGAACGCCGTGTAGACGAGCTCGCCGACCCAAGGGTGCCGCGGATGGATCGGCAGCTCGTTGCACTCCTCGACGATGCGTTTCGCCTCGTCGAGGTGCGACAGGTCGAGCCCCGGATCGACGCCCTGCGTGAGCAGGTTCAACGCGAGCGTGATCAGGTCGACGTTGCCGGTGCGCTCGCCGTTGCCGAACAGCGTCCCCTCGACGCGGTCGGCGCCGGCCATCAGCCCGAGCTCCGCCGTCGCGACCGCCGTGCCGCGGTCGTTGTGCGGGTGCACGCTGACGATGATCGAGTCGCGCGCCGAGACGTGCCGCTGGAACCACTCGATGCGGTCGGCGTACACGTTCGGCGGGAACGCCTCGACCGTCGTCGGCAGGTTGACGATCATCCGCTCGTCCGGCGACGGGCCCCACTCGGCCATGACCGCCTCGCAGATCTCGAGCGCGTACTCGAGCTCCGTGCCGTGGAAGCTCTCCGGCGAGTACTCGAACATCACATCGGTCTCGGTGCGCGCGGCGAGCTCCTTGCAGAGAGCTGTGGCGCGCACGGCGAGCTCGACGATCCCCGCCTCGTCGAGCCGGAACACGACGCGGCGCTGCACGGTCGAGGTCGAGTTGTAGAGGTGGACGATCGCTCGCGGAGCGCCTTCGATCGCCTCGAACGTCTGCTCGATCAGCTCCGGCCGCGCCTGCGTCAGCACGGCGATCGTCGTGTCCGCCGGGATCAGCGCCTCGTCGACGAGACGGCGGACGAAGTCGAAGTCCGTCTTGGAGGCGGCCGGGAAGCCGACCTCGATCTCCTTCACGCCGAGCTGCACGAGCAGGTCGAACATGCGCTGCTTGCGCGCGGAGTCCATCGGCTTGACGAGCGCCTGGTTGCCGTCCCGGAGATCGGTCGAGCACCAGATCGGCGCACGGTCGAGCACCGTGTTCGGCCAGTTACGGTCGGGCAAATCGACTACGTCGTACGGGCGGTACTTCCAGAACGGCATGGACATCGGCTTCGATCCTCCAAAAGGACGGTCTGCTCCCTCAGGTGCGGGAGCCGCGGCACGGGTATGTCGCAAGACGCTTCCCCTAGCGGGGAAGGAGCAGAAGGCCCGTGCGGATCAGCGTTGCCACTACGGAAAGCATAGCGCGAAGCACTATTGAAAGTAAAGCTTGACAGGGGAGATGCCGATAGGCACTCTTGACTCACGATGACTCGTTCGTCCCGTGCACTCGCGCTCTCCACGCCGCTCGCGGCACGGTTGCGCATGCTCGGGCTCGTCATTCTTACGGTCATCGTCATTCTCCCCCGTTAGGGGGAGATTTCGCTCACGCGGCCACTTGACGCCGCACACGTCGACCGAATCGCAGGAGTAGTGCGCCCAGACGTAGGAGCGAAGGAGGTTTCACCGGCATGACCAAGAGAGTTGCTTGTCTCGCAGGAGATGGAGTCGGCCCCGAGCTGATGGCCGCCGCGACGCGTGCCCTCGATCGCGTCGCGGCGCTGCACAACTTCGATCTCGACGACCGCCATCTGCCGTTCGCGGGCGAGGCCGTGACGCGGTCCGGGCATCCGCTGCCCGCATCGACCCGCGCCGGCTACCGCGACGTGGACGCGATCCTCGTCGCCTCGCCGCACGAACCCGCTTTCGCCGGTGTGAAGGCAGACCTCCACCTCGCGTATCGCGTCGCGCGCGTGCACGTCGGCCCTTCGCGCGAGCTCGTCGTCGTCGGCCCGGTCGGCGAGTGGGCCAACGAAACCGCAATCTCTCGCGCGTTCCACTGCGCTGCATCGCGGCGCGGTCGCATAGTGTCCGTCGGGGACTCGCCTGTCTGGCGCGACGCCGTCGCTGCCGAGGCGAGCCGCTGGGACGGGCTGGAGCTCGAGCTGGCGCCGCTGGGTGAGACGCTCGTCCGCCTGCGCGACGACGCGCACTCGCTCGACGTCGTCGTGACCGAGACGCACCTCGTGGATGCGATCGTCGACGCGGCCGCCGCCTTCGCCGGCTCGGGTGCATCTGTCGCGCACGCGTGGCTCCCCGACGACGGCCCCGGTGTGTTCGCGCCCGGCTGCACTGCGCCGGACGACGAGGCCGGCTTCGGCGTCGTCGACCCGATGGGCATGCTGCTCGCGACGTCGCTGATGCTCGCCGAGGGTCTCCAGCGTCGCGCCGCGTCGCAGACGCTCGAGCGCGCCGTTGGCTCCGCCGCAAGCCGCCACACGCGCGATACGCGCGAGTTCACCGACGCCGTGATCGAGCTGCTGCCGCAGTCGCGCACGGACGTCGAGCACTTCGACGAGGTGTGGCGTTGACGTCGAAGAACCGCATGCTCGGCTCGGACGCCATCCTGCGCGCGCTCGAGCACGAGGGTGTGGACGTCGCCTTCGGGATCCCGGGCGGGGCGATCCTGCCGACCTACGACGCGATCGCGCGCGGAACCACTGTGCGCCACGTGCTCGCGCGCCACGAACAGGGTGCGGGGCACATGGCAGAGGGGTACGCGCGGGCGTCGGGCAAGGTCGGCGTGGCGATCGCCACGTCCGGGCCCGGAGCGACGAACCTCGTCACGGCGATCGCCGACGCGTGGATGGACTCGACGCCGACGGTGTTCATCACCGGCCAGGTGCGCAGCGACCTGATCGGCACCGACGCGTTTCAGGAGGTGGACATCACCGGCATCACGATGCCGATCGTCAAGCACTCGTGGCTCGTGCAGGACGTCGAGGAGCTGCCGCACGTGATGAAGGCCGCGTTCCACGTCGCGCGCACCGGCCGCCAGGGGCCGGTCCTCGTCGACGTCGCCAAGGACGTGCAGGAAGCGGAGTTTCTCTTCGAGTACCCGGACGAGGTCGACCTGCCCGGCTGGAAGCCGCCGACGAAGGTGCACCCGCGCCAGATCCGCGAGGCGGCGAAGGCGATCGTCGAAGCGGAGCGGCCGATCATCTACGCGGGCGGCGGCGTGCTCAACGCCGACGCGTGCGCCGAGCTGCTGCAGCTCGTCGACGCGGCGCGGCTGCCGGCGGTCGTCACGCTGATGGGGAAGGGCTGCCTGCCCGACTCGCACCCGCTCAACTACGGCGCGCCCGGCATGCACGGGTCGAAGTACGCCAACTGGGCGCTCAACAAGGCCGACCTCGTGATCGCGGTCGGCTCGCGCTTCGACGATCGCGTCACCGGCAAGGTGTCCGCGTTCGCGCCGGGCGCGAAGGTCATCCATTTCGACATCGATGCGGCCGAAGTCGGGAAGATCCGTCACGCGGAGATCCCCGTGGTCGGGCCGCTCAAGATCGGGCTGGCGCAGCTCGCCGCCGAGGTGAGCGCGGTTGCCGCAGACGGTGCTCCCGACCACGGACCGTGGCTGCGTCAGCTCGATGACTGGCGGGAGCAGTTCCCGTTCCGCTACGCGAAGGCGGACGGCGTGCTCAAGCCGCAGACGGCGATCGAGGCGCTGCGCGACGCGGCTGCCGGGCTCGACCACGACGTGGTCTGGACGACGGGTGTCGGCCAGCACCAGATGTGGGCGATGCAGTACATGGTCTGCGACAAGCCGCGCTCGTTCGTCACCTCGGGCGGGCTCGGGACGATGGGCTACGGCCTGCCGGCGGCGATCGGCGCGAAGGCGGCGCGGCCCGACGCGACGGTCGTCTGTGTCGACGGCGACGGCTGCTTCCAGATGACCTGCCAGGAGCTCGCGACCGCCGCGCTCGAGCGGCTGCCGATCGTCGCCGTCGTGATCAACAACGGCTGGCTCGGGATGGTGCGGCAGTGGCAGGAGATGTTCTACGCGGAGCGCTTCGCGCAGACGCACCTCACGCACGCCGTGCCCGACTACGCCCAGCTCGCCGAGGCGTACGGCTGCGCGGGCTTCACCGTCGAGAGCGAGGACCAGCTCGAAGACGCGATCTCGGCTGCCTTCACGGCCGGCCGCACGGCCGTCCTCGACGTGCGCTGCGCAGCGGAGGAGAAGTGCTTCCCGATGGTGCCCGCAGGCGCCGCCGCGGTCGACGTGCTCGAGGCGCCGATCGAAGGGGTGGTGGCGTGAGCACGCACACCATCTCAGTCAGGCTGGAGAACAAGCCGGGGGCGCTGGCGCGCGTGTCGCAGCTCTTCTCGCGGCGCGGCTACAACATCGAGAGCCTCGCCGTCGGTCCGACCGAGAGCTCCGACGTGTCAAGGCTGACGCTGCGCGTCGACTGCAGCGAGCACTCGCTCGAGCAGATCGAGAAGCAGATGCACAAGCTCGTCAACGTGCTGCGCGTCACCGAGCTCCCGGCGGACGAAGCGGTGGAGCGCGAGCTCGCGCTGCTGACCGTCAACGTCCCGCCCGACCAGCGCGCCGACCTCGTCGCGCTCAGCCAGGTCGCGGGCGCAACCGTCGCGGACATCGGCCGCGACGCGATCACCTTCGAAATCGTCGGACGCCCCGACCAGCTCGAGGCGTTCGAAGAGCTCGTCCGTCCGTACGGCGTCCGCGAGCTCGTCCGTACGGGCCGCATCGGGTTGCGGCGCCCAAGCCGAAATGAAAGGACCTAGAGAAGCAATGGCAGAGATCGTCAAGCAGGGCAACGTCGAGCTCCTCGACGGCAAGGTTGCGGTGCTCGGCTACGGCAGCCAGGGCCACGCGCATGCGCTGAACATGTCGGACTCCGGCGTCGACGTCGTGGTCGGCCTGCGCGAAGGAAGCCGCTCGTGGGCCGCCGCCGAAGAGGCCGGCCTGCAGGTGACGACGCCCGCCGAGGCCGTGAAGGGCGCCCAGCTCGTCGCGTTCCTCGTGCCCGACGGTGCCCAGCCGGCGGTGTACGACGAGGTCGCGCCGAACCTCGAGCCGGGCGCGACGCTCCTGTTCGCGCACGGCTTCAACGTCCACTACGAGCGGATCGCACCGCCGGAGGGACACGACGTGATCATGGTCGCGCCGAAGGGGCCCGGCCACGTCGTGCGCCGCCTCTACACCGAGGGCTACGGCACGCCGGCCGTGGTCGCGGTCGCGCAGGACGCGACCGGCCGCGCGCGCGAGACCGCGTTCGCATACGGCGCCGCGATCGGCGCGGCGCGCGCCGGGATGGTCGAGACGTCGTTCAAGGAGGAGACCGAGACCGATCTCTTCGGCGAGCAGACGGTCCTCTGCGGCGGCGTCACGCAGCTGATCCAGCTCGGCTTCGAGACGCTCGTCGAGGCGGGCTACCAGCCGGAGGTCGCCTACTACGAGTGCCTGCACGAGCTGAAGCTGATCGTCGACCTGATCTGGGAGGGCGGGATCGAGCGCATGCACTACTCGATCTCCGACACCGCCGAGTACGGCTCGCACTTGGTCGGCCCGAAGGTCGTCGACGAGCACGTGCGCGAGAACATGCGCGCAGTCCTTGCGCGGATCCAGGACGGCTCGTTCGCGCGTGAATGGGTCGCCGAGATGGAGCGCGGGCAGCCGATCCTCGACGAGAAGCGCGCCGAGCTCGCTGCGAAGCAGATCGAGCAGGTCGGCGCGCGGCTCCGCGCGCTGAACGTGAAGGAGGAGACCGCTGGCGTCGGTTGAGACCAACGTCGCGCTCCTCGGCTACGGGACGGTCGGCGCAGCGGTCGACCGTCTCCTGACGGAGTCCGCGGACGACATCGAGCGCGCCACCGGCCATCGCTTCCGCGTGGTCAAGGCGCTCGTCCGCGAAGTCGGAAAGGAGCGTGATCACCGGCCGAGCGCCGGGGTGCTCACCGAGGACTTCGACGAGATCGCGGGCGACGAGTCGATCGCGGTCGTCGCGGAGGTGATGGGTGGGCTCGAGCCCGCCGGCGCCTACGTCCTCGAGCTGCTGTCACGGGGCAAGCACGTCGTCTCCGCGAACAAGCAGCTCGTCGCACGTCGCGGGTCGGAGCTGTTCGCGGCCGCGTCGGCCGCGGGCGTGCAGCTGCGCTTCGAGGCGAGCGTGTGCGCCGCGATCCCGGTGATCAAGGTGCTGCGTGAGTCGCTGGTCGTCACGAACGTGCACCGCGTGCTCGGGATCGTCAACGGCACGACCAACTTCGTCCTCACCGAGATGGAGGGCGGCAAGACGTACGACGAGGCGCTCGGCGAGGCGCAGGCGCGAGGGTACGCCGAGGCCGATCCGACGGACGACGTCTCCGGCGCCGACGCCGCGGCCAAGATGGCGATCCTCGCGACCGTCGCGTTCAACTCGCGCGTGCCGATCGACGACGTCGCCACCACGGGCATCGAGGCGATCGATCCGGTCGACGTCGCCGCAGCGAACGAGCTCGACATGGTGATCCGGCTCGTCGGCGCGGCGCGTCTCGTCGACGGCCACTACGACGTGCGCGTCCAGCCGGCGTTCGTCGACAAGCAGCACCCGCTGGCGAAGGTCAACGGCGCGTTCAACGCGGTCATGCTGCAGGGCGACGCGATTCGCGAGATCACGCTCGAAGGGCCGGGCGCGGGTGGGACCGAGACCGCGTCGGCGGTGATCGCCGACATCACGAGCGTCATCGGGACGATGGGCACCGGCTTCCTGCAGAACGACGCCGCCTGGCGCGAGCTGCCGGCGCTGCCGCCCGGAGACTCACGCTCGCCGTTCTACTTCCGGCTCTCGGTCGAGGACCGGCCGGGCGCGCTGGCACGCGTTGCGATCGGGCTTGCGCAGCACGAGATCTCGATCGCACGGTTGCTGCAGCATCAGAACGGCGACGGGGCGGCGATCCACGTCGTCACGCACGAGGCGCGCGCCGGCGATCTCGACAACGCGCTCGACGATCTCGAGCAGCTGCCCGAGGTGCACAAGCGCTCACGGCCGCTGCCCGTCGTGTCGGAGCGCGGCGTGACGGAGCTCGGATGGGCGTGACTGCCGCGACCGCGACGTGGCTCTCGCTCGGCGAGGGCTCGACGCCGCTGATCCCGGCGCCGCGCCTCTCCGAGACGCTCGGGCTCGAGCTGCACCTCAAGTGCGAGTACCTGAACCCGACCGGCAGCTTCAAGGACCGCGGCATGGCGGTCGCCGTCGAGCGCGCTGCCTCGCGCGGCGCGCGTGTCGTCGTGTGCGCGTCGACCGGTAACACCGCCGCGTCGGCGGCCACGTACGCTGCGCGCGCCGGCTTGCGTGCGGTCGTGCTCACTCCGGCGGGCGCGACCGCGGACGCGAAGCGCGCCCAGGCACACGCGGCAGGCGCGCAGGTGATCGAGATTCGCGGCACGTTCGACGACGCGCTGCGGCTCTGCCAGCAGCTTGCAGACCAGGACGGAGTTGCGCTCGTCAACTCGCTCAATTCCGATCGCATCGACGGTCAGAAGACCGTCGTCGGCGAGATCGTCGAGCAGCTCGGCGCAGTGCCGGACGTGATCGCGCTCCCGTTCGGCGGCGGCGGCAACGTCACGGCGGTCGGCGCCGGCTGCGCGGAAGCCGGGATCGAGCCGGCGCTCGTCGTCGGGCAGGCGGCCGAGCGGCCGACGACGTTCGCGTCGGCGATTCGCATCGGAGAGCCTGCGCACCGCGAGGAGGTCGACGCACTCGTCGCGTCCGGCCGCCTCACGGTCGTCACGCTGAGTGAGGACGAGCTGCGGGACATGTGGCAGCGGCTCGCGCGCGAGGAGGGCGTGTTCTGCGAGCCCGCCTCGGCTGCCGGTGTCGCCGCGCTCGCGAAGCTCGGCGTGCAGGGAGTTGCTGCGGCGATCGTCACCGGCCACGGGCTGAAGGACACCGGCGCGGTCGACGCGTCGGCGGCGCAGCTCGTCGAGCCCACGCTCGAGGCCGTGCTGGAGGCGATCGGTTGATCCGGGTGGTCGCACCCGCCTCGACGGCAAACCTCGGTCCGGGGTTCGACGCTGCCGCAGCGGCGCTCGATCTCTGGAACGAGGTGGCCGTCGAGGAAGGCTCGTTCGCGGTCGAGATCGAAGGCGAGGGCGCCGACGAGATTCCGTGCGACGCGTCGCACCTGGCGCTGCGCGCGTTCTCGCTGCTCGCGCCGTTCGAGCTCTACCGCTTCAGGTTCGTGAACCGGATCCCGCTCGAGCGCGGGCTCGGCTCGAGCGCGGCGTCGATCGCGCTCGGTCTCGTTGCGGGGGCAGCTGTTGCCGGCCGCCGCGTCACTCCCGGCGAGCTGCTCGCGCTCGGCGAGCGCCTCGAAGGCCACTCCGACAACCTCGCCGCCGCGCTCTACGGCGGCGTCTGTCTCGCCTGGCGGCGGAACGGCACGCCGCGCGCACAGCGGATCGCGGGCGACATGCCCGCCGCGCCGGTGCTCGCCGTCCCGGGCACGCGTACCGGCACGGCGCAGTCGCGGAACGGGCTGCCGTTCACGATCAAGCACGACGACGCGGCAACGAACGCCGGCGCTGCGGCGCTGCTCGGCGCCGCGATCGTCGCCGGGGACGTCGAGTTGCTGCGCGATGCGCTGCACGATCGCCTGCACGAGCCGTACCGCCTGAACACCGCGCCGCTCCTGCGCGAGCTGCAGGCGAACGCGCCCGAAGGGACGGTCGGCGTGACGCTCTCGGGCTCCGGTCCGGCGGTGGTCGTCTGGGCCGACAAGCGCCGCACCGGCGACGTCGCCGACGCGCTACGGCATTCGCTGTCCGACGAGACCCAGGTGCTGCCCCTCGCAGTCGCCGAGGAAGGAGCCCACGTTGTCGTCGGTGTATGACAAGTCGCATCCCGCCAAGCGCCACAGCGCCGCGCTGACCGACGGCGTCGACCGCGCGCCCGCGCGCGCGATGCTGAAGGGCGTCGGCTTCACCGACGACGATCTCGCGAAGCCGCTGATCGGCGTCGCGTCGATGTGGATCGAGACGATGCCGTGCAACCTGAACCACCGGCTGCTCGCGCACCACGTGAAGGAAGGGATCAAGCGCGCAGGAGGCACGCCGCTCGAGTTCAACACGATCTCCGTCTCCGACGGTGTGTCCATGGGCACGACGGGAATGCGCGCGTCGCTCGTCTCGCGCGAGGTGATCGCCGACTCGATCGAGCTCGTCGCACGCGGCCACCTGTTCGACGGACTGGTGGTGATCGTCGGCTGCGACAAGACGATTCCCGCCGGCGTGATGGCGCTGGCACGCCTCGACCTGCCCGGGCTCGTGCTCTACAGCGGCTCGATCGCGCCCGGCCGCTACCGCGGCAAGGACGTGACGATCCAGGACGTCTTCGAGGTCGTCGGCGCGCACGCCGCCGGCAAGGCGTCCGACGAGGACGTGCACGAGCTCGAGAGCGTCGCGTGCCCGGGCGCCGGCGCGTGCGGCGGCCAGTTCACCGCGAACACGATGGCGATGGTGCTCGACTTCCTCGGCGTCAGCGCGGCCGGCCTCAACGAGATTCCGGCGAACCATCCGGCGAAGAAGGAGGCGGCGGAGCGCGCGGGCGAGCTCGCCATGCAGCTCGTCGTCGACGACGTGCGCCCGCGCAGCATCATCACGCGGGACGCGATCGAGAACGCGATCGCTGCCGTCGCCGCGTCGGGTGGATCCACGAACGGCGTGCTCCATCTGCTCGCGATCGCCGCCGAGGCAGGCGTGGAGCTGACGATCGACGACTTCGACACGATCTCCGCGCGCACGCCGATCGTCGCCGACATCAAGCCCGGTGGGCGCTTCGTCGCGACCGACCTCTTCGAAGCGGGCGGTGTCGGGCTCGTCGTGCGCGAGCTCGTCGACGGCGACCTGGTGCACGCGGATGCGCTCACCGTCGACGGCCGGTCGCTGCGCGAGGTCGGCGCCGCCGTGAAGGAGACGCCCGGCCAGCAAGTGGTCGTGTCGTGGGACGACCCGCTCAAGCCGTCGGGTGGGCTCGCGATCCTGCACGGCAACCTGTCGCCCGAGGGCTGCGTCGTGAAGCTCGCCGGCCACGAGCGGCTGCATCACCGCGGGCCTGCGCGCGTGTTCGACTCGGAAGAGGACTGCTTCGCCGCCGTCAAGGCGCGTCGCATCCAGCCCGGCGACGTCGTCGTCATCCGCTACGAAGGCCCTGCCGGCGGCCCGGGCATGCGCGAGATGCTCCACGTCACCGCCGCGCTGGTCGGCGAGGGCCTCGGCGACGAGGTGGCGCTGATCACCGACGGCCGTTTCTCCGGCGCCACCCACGGCCTGATGGTCGGTCACGTCGCGCCGGAGGCGGCGCGCGGCGGCCCGATCGCGCTCCTGCGCGACGGCGACCAGGTGACGATCGACGTCGACGCACGTCGCCTCGACATGGACGTCGATCCCGCCGAGCTCGACCGCCGCCGCGCCGAATGGCGCGCGCCCGAGCCGCGCTACACGACGGGCGTGTTCCAGAAGTACGCGGAGCGGGTCGGCTCGGCCGCCGAGGGAGCCCGCACCTAATGAGCGCCCAGCATCCGCTTGATCGCGCGCGTCGCCTGGCGGATGCGCTGCTCGTTCTCGACGAGCGCGAAGCGCACGTGCCCGTCGCCTCCGTCACCGAATCCGATCCCGGGGCTGACCGCGACGCCTGCGTCTCGCGCCAGCCGCAGCGCGAGCTCCAGCGACCCCTGGTCGCGGTACGGCTCCGGGATCGGCGCCCAGACGAACATCGTCCCGCGCGGCGGCTCGACCGCCCAGCCGGCCTGAGCGAGCCCGTCGATCAGGACGTCGCGCCGGCTCCGGTAGAGCTCGCAGACCTCGACGGGATACTCGGCGGCCTCGCGCAGCGTCACGGTGGCCGCAATCTGAATCGGCTGGAAGGTGCCGTAGTCGAGGTAGGACTTGAGCTTCGCGAGCGCGGCCACGACCTCCGCGTTGCCGACGACGAAGCCCACGCGCCAGCCGGCCATCGAGAAGGACTTCGTGAGGCTGTAGAGCTCGACCGCGCATTCGTCCGCGCCGTCCGCCGCGAGCACGGACGGCGGCTTGTGGCCGTCGAAGGCGACGTCGGCATAGGCGAAGTCGTGGACCAGCACGAACTCGAGCTCACGCGCGAGGTCGACCAGCCGCTGCAGATCGTCGGGCGTCGCGACGGCGGTGGTCGGGTTGTGCGGGTACGAGACCACGAGCGCGCGCGGGCGCGTCGCGCGGACCGCGTCCTCGATCGCGTCGATGCCGCCCTCGGCGGGGGCGGTGACGACGTCCGCTCCGGCGAGCCGCGGCGCAACGCGATGGATCGGATAGGCGGGAGTCGGAACGACGACGCGGTCGCCGCGGTCCACCAGCACCCACATCAGATGCGCGAGTCCTTCCTTGGCGCCGATCGTGCTGACGATCTGCGTCTCCGGGTCGAGCTCCACCCCGAAGACGGATGCGTAGCGCTCGCCGACGGCGCGCCGCAGCTGCTCGATGCCGCGGCTGGCGGAGTAGCGATGGTTGCGCGTGTTGAGGGCCGCCTCGCGGAGCTTCTCGACTGCCGTTTCTGGCGAGGGGATGTCGGGATTGCCGAAGCCGAGGTCGATGACGTCCCGCCCTTCCCGCCTCAGCTCCCGCTTCAGCTGGTCGACGGTGGCGAAGACGTAGGGCGGCAGGTCGTCGATGCGGTAAAACTTCATTTCCTGAAGTATCGTGGAGAGGGCCGATGGCTGTCGAATCGTTGAGATGTCGCGTGTGCGAGGCGTCCTATCCCGCGGAGGCGATCGGGATCTGCGTCCGCTGCTTCGGGCCGCTCGAGCCCGTCTACGACTGGGATGCGATCGCGGCCCGGGTCTCGCGGGAGAGCATCGCGGCCGGCCCGCGCTCGCTGTGGCGCTACGCCGACCTGCTGCCGGCCGAAGCGCCGGCCGACGGCGTCTCCTCGCCCGGCTGGACGCCGCTCCTGCCGGCCCCGCGGCTCGCAGACGCGCTCGGTGTCGGCGAGGTCCATCTCAAGCTTGATCTGGCGAACCCCACGCACTCCTTCAAGGATCGCGTGGTTGCGGTCGCGGCGCAAAAGACCCTGGAATTCGGCCTGAGCACGCTCTCGGCGACGTCCACGGGGAACCTCGCCAACGCGGTCGCCGCGCGCGCGGCGGCGCTCGGCCTGCCGGCGGTCATCTTCTGCCCGGCGGGGCTCGAGCCGGAGAAGCTCGCCGCGACGACGATCTACGGCGCGCGCATCTACGGCGTTCGCGGGAGCTACGACGACTGCTCGCGGCTCGTGAGCGAGCTCGCGTCGGAAGTCGACTGGGGGATCGTCAACGTGAACCTCCGCTCCTACTACGCGGAAGGCTCGAAGACGCTCGCGTTCGAGATCGCCGAGCAGCTCGGCTGGGAGGCGCCGGACGCGGTCGTCGCGCCGATCGGGTCGGGCGCGATGTTCACGAAGGTGTGGCAGGGCTTCCAGCAGTTCGAGCGCCTCGGACTGATCGAGAGCGGCCGGCCGAAGCTGTTCGGCGGGCAGGCGGCCGGCTGTGCCCCGGTTGCGAATGCGTTCGCCGACGAGCGCGCGGTGACGCCGGTGCGCCCGCAGACCGTTGCCTCCTCGATCGCGATCGGGAATCCCGCCGACGGCGACCTCACGATCGCGACCGCACGCGAGTCCGGCGGCGCCGTCTATGCCGTGCCGGAGGACGAGATCGGCGTCAACATCTCGCTGCTCGCCGAGCAGGCGGGCATCTTCGGCGAGGGCGCCACGGGCGCGGCGCTCGGTGCGCTGCGCGAGGCGGTGCGGCGCGGACAACTCGGAGAGCGCGACCGCGTCGTCCTGCTCGTCACCGGCACCGGCCTGAAGACCCCGCAGCTCGCGGAGGCGAGCGGCGACGTCATCGAGATCGACGCCGACGCCGACGCGCTGCTCGACGACCTCGGAGTGGCTGCATGAGCACGACTCAGGACTCGTTCGTCACCGCGGCGCGCGACGAGATCGCGGCGCTCGACGTGCGGTTGATCGCGACGATCAACGCGCGCATCCGCAAGGTGGCCGAGCTGGCGGAGTACAAGCAGGACCACGGCATCGCCTTCGTCGACCCGGATCGCGAGGCGTGGCTCGTCGGCTATCTGAAGCGCGTGAACGGCGGGCCGCTCTCCGACGAGGGCGTCGAGGAGCTGATCACGTACGTGCTCGACCTCGTCAAGCGTGAGGTCAACCGGTGAGCCGCATCGCGCTGCTGCCCGGCGACGGGATCGGCCCCGAGGTGCTCGGGCAGGCCGTCCGCGTGCTCGAGGCGCTGCCCGTCGACGTCGAGCTCGTCGAGCTGCCGTTCGGCGGCGCGGCGATCGATGAAGTCGGCACGCCGCTCCCCGACGAGACGCTCGCCGCGTGCCGCGACGCCGACGCCGTGCTGCTCGGCGCGGTCGGCGGCCCGAAGTGGGACGGAGGCGCCGTGCGTCCCGAGCAAGGCCTGCTCGGGATCCGCAAGGAGCTCGACGTGTACGCGAACCTTCGGCCCGCGGCCCAGGGCGCGATCGATCTGCTCGTCGTGCGCGAGCTCGTCGGCGGCCTGTACTTCGGCGCGCGCGGCGTGCGCGCCGATGGCACCGTCTTCGACACGTGCGAGTACCACCCGGCGCAGGTCGAGCGCATCGCGCGCCGCGCGTTCGAGCTCGCGCGGGCACGGCGAGGATCGCTCGTGTCCGTCGACAAGGCGAACGTGCTCGACACGTCGAAGCTCTGGCGCCGCGTTGTGAGCGAGGTCGCTGCGGACTATCCCGACGTCGAGCTGCGCCACGCGCTCGTCGACAGCTTTGCGATGGAGATCGCCTCGTCGCCGGAGCGAATCGACACGGTCGTCACCGAGAACATGTTCGGCGACATCCTCAGCGACCTCGCCGCGGCGATGACCGGCGGGCTCGGGCTCGCCGCTTCGGCGAGCCTCGGTGACGCCGGCCCCGGGGTCTTCGAGCCGGTGCACGGCTCGGCGCCGGACATCGCCGGCACCGGAAACGCCAACCCGGCGGCGATGTTGCGCTCGCTGGCGCTGCTCCTCGAGCACGCGCTCGGCCGCGCCGACCTCGCCCGGAACCTCGCTGCGGCGATCGACAGGACCCTCGAATCGCATCCGACCCGCGACGCGGGCGGATCCGCAACAACCGTCGAGTTCGGTGACGCCGTGCTCGCAACCCTGGAGGAGGAGTCATGGGCAACAACGCCGTCGTGACCGAGACGTGCCAGTGCGCCGTCCCGGTGCCGGTCGTGAAGGCGGAGCGGAAGGGCGCGGCGCGCACCGTCTGCGCCCGTTGCGAGAAGCCGATCCGCATCGAGTTCGGGAGCAGATGAGCGGAGCCTCCACAGTCGGGTACCCCGGGCCGAAGGGCTCGAACAGCGACGCGGCCGCGGCCGTGCTCGCGCCCGACTCGACGCCGGTCGACCTGCCGAGCTTCAGCGCGGTGGTGCAGGCGGCGACCGCCGCGGAGGTCGCGCTCGGCGTGCTGCCGATCGAGAGCTCGCTGATCGGGCCGATCGCCGAGACGCACGACCTGCTCTACGGCTCGTCGCTCTCGATCGTGCGCGAGGCGACGCTCGCGATCACGCACTGCCTCGTCGGCCTGCCCGGCGCGTCGTTCGAGCGCGCGACGGTCGTCCGCTCGCATCCGGCGGCGTTCGACCAGTGCCGCGCGTTGCTGAGCTCCCATCACGTGAAGTGCATCGCCGCCGCGACGACGGCCGACGCTGCGCGCGACGTGCAGGAGACCGGCGACCCGTCGCAGGTCGCGATCGCGAGCCCCGAGGCGGCCGAGCACTACGGCCTCGAGGTGCTCGCGCACGACGTCGGCGACAAGCCCGGCGCGTTCACGCGCTTCGTCGCGCTCGCGCCGTACACGCTGGTCGAGCACGGCGACGGCTGGCGAACGGCGCTCTCGTTCGTCACCGACCATCAGCCCGGCGCGCTCTACCGCGCGCTCGGTGCGCTCGCGCGCGGCGGTGTGAACCTCGTGCAGCTCGTCTCGCGGCCGCTGCCGAACTCACCGTGGCGCTACCGTTTCGACGTGGTGCTCGACGGCCACGTCTTCGACGACACGGTGCGCCCGGCGCTCGCCGAGCTGCGGTCGCTGACGCGCGAGGTGCGCGTGTTCGGCTCGTACGCCGCGGAGCGGAGTCAGTGAGCCGGACGCTCTTCCGCAAGATCTGGGACCAGCACCTGGTCGCGGACGGCGGCGACTCGGCGCCGTCGCTGCTCTGGATCGACCTCCACCTCGTGCACGAGGTGACGAGCCCACAGGCCTTCGAGGCGCTGCGCACTGCCGGCCGCCGCGTGCGCCGCACCGATCTCACGGTCGCGACGATGGACCACAACGTGCCCACGACCGACGGGCCGATCACCGATCCGCTCGCAAAGCAGCAGCTCGACGCGCTGCGCCGCAACTGCGAGGAGTTCGGCGTCCTGTTGTTCGAGACCGGCAGCGGTCGCGAAGGGATCGTCCACGTGATCGGCGCGGAGCTCGGCGTGACGCAGCCGGGCATGACGATCGTGTGCGGTGACAGCCACACCTCGACGCACGGCGCGTTCGGCGCGCTCGCCTTCGGCATCGGCACGTCGGAGGTCGAGCACGTGCTCGCGACGCAGACGCTGCCGCAGAAGCGCCCGAAGACGATGCAGCTCGACTTCGCCGGCGACCTGCCGTTCGGTCTCACCGCGAAGGACATGGTGCTCGCCGCGATCGGCCAGATCGGCGTTGCGGGCGGTGTCGGCCACGTGATCGAGTACACCGGCTCTGCGGTCCGCAATCTCTCGATGGAGGGGCGGATGACCATCTGCAACATGTCGATCGAGGGTGGTGCGCGCGCCGGCCTGATCGCGCCCGACGAGAAGACGCACGCGTATCTCGCGGGCCGGCCGGCGTTCGTCGAGTCGAACTGGAGCGACTTCTTCACCGACGAGGGCGCGACGTACGACGTGGTGCACACGGTCGACATCTCGGCGCTGAAGCCGCAGGTCACGTGGGGCACGAACCCCGGGATGGTGGCGCCGGTCGACGGGGTTGTGCCGGATCCGGCCGACTTCGCCGACGCGGACGAGCGCGCCGCGGTCGAGCGCGCGCTGCATTACATGGATCTCGCGCCCGGCACGCCGCTGCAGGACGTACGAATCGACCGCGTGTTCATCGGCTCGTGCACGAACGCGCGCATCGAGGACCTGCGCGCTGCGGCCGAGGTCGTGAACGGCCACAGGGTCGCCGAGGGCGTGCACGCGATCGTCGTCCCGGGCTCAGCGCAGGTGAAGCGCCAGGCCGAGGACGAAGGGCTGCGGGAGGTGTTCGAGCGCGCCGGCTTCGAGTGGCGCCGCGCGGGCTGCTCGATGTGTCTCGGCATGAACCCGGACATCCTCGCGCCGGGCGAGCGCTGCGCATCGACCTCGAACCGGAACTTCGAAGGCCGCCAGGGTGCCGGTGGGCGCACGCACCTGCTCTCGCCGACGATGGCCGCCGCCGCGGCGATCAAGGGCCACTTCGCGGACGTGCGGGAGCTCGCATGAGGCCCCTTCCCTCGGTGACAGGCACCGTTGCGGTGCTCGACCGGCCCGACGTCGACACCGATCAGATCATCCCGAAGCAGTTCCTGAAGCGCATCGAGCGCGCCGGCTACGGCGAGTTCCTGTTCTTCGACTGGATGAAGGACCCCGGCTTCGAGCTGCACGCGACGCCCGGCGCGTCGATCCTGATCGCGGGCCGCAACTTCGGCTGCGGCTCGTCGCGCGAGCATGCGGCGTGGGCGCTCGAGGACTACGGCTTCCGCGCGGTGCTCGCGCCGTCGTTCGGCGACATCTTCCGCCAGAACGCGATCCTGAGCGGGCTCGCGCCGATCGCTCTGCCGGTGCAAGAGCTCTCGCGCGTCAAAGAGGCGGTCGCGACGCGCAACGAGCTGACCGTCGACCTCGAGCGCCTTCGTATCTCGCATCCGGGCGGGCTCGAGCTGGAGTTCGCGTTCGATCCGCACGCGCAGGAGACGCTCGTGCACGGGCTCGACGACGTCGCGCGCACGCTGCGCCGCGACGGCGAGCTCGCGGCGTTCGAGGCCGGCTACACGCCGCGCTTCGACCTTGCGAAGATCCCGGCGTGACGCCGGACGATGCGCGTGCGCTTGCGCTCGCACTGCAGGGCGCCGTCGAGCAGGACCACCATGGCCGGCCCTCGTTCCGTGTCGGCGGGAAGATCTTCGCGACGCTCTGGAGCGAGGAGCGGATGAACGTGATGCTCGAAGAGGGCGGCATCCTCACCGCGCTCGATGCGCATCCGGACGTCTGTGTGCCGGTGCACTGGGGCAAGCGCCTCGCCGCGGTGGGCGTTCTCCTCGCGCACGCCGACCGTGAGCTTCTGGCCGAGCTGCTCGAGGACGCGTGGGAGACTAAGGCACGAACGTGAAGAACATCGGCGCCGGGCCGTGGCCGTTCGAGCCCATGACGCCGAAGCGGATCGCGTGGATGCCGCCGCGCGGCACGCGGATGCGCGCCGAGTAAGGCGGTCCGTAGTGCAGCGCCTGGTTCGCGTAGGCGCGGGTCTTCGCGCCGTGCGAGCCGACGAGCTGCACGAACATGTTCTCGGCGCCGAACGCGACGCGCGTGCCGTTCGAGCCGGGCACGTCGACGCGCCAGCGAACGACGACCCACGACCCCGCCTTCGCATGCGCCGGCAGCTTCGAGAGCAGGTGCGCCTGTGCGCCCTCTTTCGCCGCGGCGGGCACCGCGAGCGCGCCGGCCAGCAGAACGACCGCGAGCAACCGCCTCATCACGGAGACACTACGACTCGGAGGTTGCGGGAGGTCCCGGCTGCTCCGGTCAGCCGGTGTTTCGCAGCGCGGCGGCGATCCCTGCGATCGAGCGGAGCAGCGGCAGCTGGGCGGTCTCGTCGCCGCCGCGGTGACGGCGAAGCAGCTCGACCTGCAGCGCGTTCATCGGGTCGACGTACGGGTTGCGCAGCACGATCGAGCGGCGCAGCACCGGCTGGCGCTCGAGCAGGTGCGACACCCCGGTCGCAGCCAGCACTCCGGCGACCGTGCGCGCGTGCTCGGCCTCGATCTCCTCCCACAGCGTCGCATCATCGACGAGACCGAGGTAGCCGCGCGCGATCGAGAGGCTCGACTTCGCGAGTGTCATCTCGAGGTTGTCGACGATCGTTCGCACGAACGGCAGCCGGGTGTAGAGATCGCGCAGCACTGCTGCATCGACCGATGCGAACGCCGAGCCGACGCCGAACCATGCCGGCAGCAGCACGCGGTTCTGCGTCCACGAGAAGACCCAGGGGATCGCGCGCAGCGAGGCGAGGTAGTCCTCGCCGCCCGGCCGCCGCGCCGGGCGCGACGCGAGCTCAAGCAGCGCGAGCTCGTCGACCGGCGTGAACGCGCGAAAGAACTCGGCGAACCGCGGCTCGTGCCAGACGAACGCGCGATACGCGGCGCGCGACACGGCAGCGAGCTCGTCGAGAACTGCGCGGTCGTCGTCGGACGGCGGCGGCTCGAGCCGCTCCGGGTACGTCGCGAGCAGCGTGCCGGCGAGCGCCGCTTCGAGGTTGCGGCGCGCCAGGCCCTCGAGGCTGTACTTGAACGAGATCGTCTCGCCCTGCTCGGTCACCTTGAGATGGCCCGGGGGATGGCCGGCGGGCTGCGCGAGGATCGCGGCGTGCGTCGGCCCGCCGCCCCGGCCCGCGCTGCCGCCGCGACCGTGGAAGATCGTCAGGTCGACGCCGTGCCGAGCCGCGACGGCGGCGAGCTCCTCCTGCGCGCGGTAGATCGCCCATTGCGCGGCGAGGTAGCCGCTGTCCTTTCCGGAGTCGGAGTAGCCGACCATCACCTCGGCGGCGCCGGGCCGCTCGGCGAGCATCGTGTCGACGATGCCGGGCGCGGCCGTGAGGTCGTCGACCGTCTCGAACAGCGGCACGACCTGCAGCTCCGTCAATGCGCGCGCCTGGCGGATGTGGTCGATCGACTCGGTGCCCGAGATAATGAGCGTGTCGAGCGCCTCCGGGCCGTGACGCTCGCGTGCCGCCTCCGCCGCTGCGAGCGCCTCGCGTGCGCGGTCGCCGCCGAGGTCGCGTGCATGCAGCCGTACGTCGAGCTTCGCTACATGCAGCCCGAAGATCTCGACCATGCGCTCGAGCGCGGCGACGCGGCCGTCGGCGATCCGGCGGCCACCGTGGGCGGCGAGGCTCGCACGCACGACACGCAGGTCCTCGAGCAGCTCCGTCGCGGACGCGTAGCCGTCGTTGCCGAGCCGCCACCACATGAACGACAGCTTCCGCCGGTACGGCTCGAGCTCGTTGCGCGCGCCGATCTCGGCGGCGTAGTTCGGCAGCTCCCGCTCGTCGCGCGCGATCGACTCCTCGAGCTCCGGCGTGATCGACACGAGCGAGCGTGCTGACGAGATCTGCACCGCGAGCCCGCGCACCTCGTGGCGGTAGCGCGCGAGCGCGAGCCGGCGCGCCCGGTCGAGCGCCTCCGCGATCGACGCCGGCCCCGCCGCGGGATTCCCGTCCATGTCGCCGCCGATCCAGGAGCCGAAGCGCACGGGCGGCGGCGCGCCGGGCAGGCGCAGCCGCCACTCCTCGAGCAGCTCGGTCGCCGCGTCCATCAGGCTGTGCTCGAAGAACCAGAGGCCGTGCCGGATCTCGTCGGTGATGCGCAGCCGGTCGTGCCGCACCTCGTCGGTCTGCCAGAGGAGCGTCACCTCCTCGGCGAGCCGTTCTTCGATCGCGTGCCGCTCGGTGGGCAGGAGCCGCGCATCGTCGAGCTCGTAGACGAGCTCCGCGATGCGGATGTGCGCGAGCAGGACGGTGCGCCGCGTCGCCTCCGTCGGGTGCGCGGTGAGCACGAGCCGGATCGAAGCCGAGCGCGCGCGGCCGAGGTCGGCGCCGCCGAGGCGGCCGAACGCGTCCTCGAGCGACTCGCGCGTGACGCGGCCTTCGCGGGCGTCCTCGCGCCGGCGGCGAAGCCGGTGCAGCTGCTCGGCGAGGTTCGCGAGCTGGAAGTAGAGGCCGAACGCGCGTAGCACGAGCGCCTGCTCGTTCGCGCCGAGGCTCGTGTCGACCTGGGCGACGACGCCCTGGCGGCGGGCCTCACGGGCGTCGCGGCGAATGCGCTCGACGAGCTCGAGCAGCCACGGGCCTTCCTGCTCGACGAGCACCTCGCCCAGGATCGTCCCGAGCAGGCGCACGTCGCGCCGAAGCGGTGCCGCAGTGTCGCTCACGCGTCGAGGCTAGGAGCGCAGGCCCAGCGCTGCGAGCACGTCGTTGGCGTCGGCGTCGATCGTCGTCACGTGCGGCCCGTCGACGCGCTGCAGCGGCTGCGCGCCGGTGACGACGAGCACCACACGGGCGCCGCGCTCGAGGTCGCCGCTCTGCCGCGCGGCGATCAGCGCGCCGAGGGCTGCACCGCCGGAGAGGTCGGGCGCGGCGCCGGTCGTCTCGGAGAGCAGCTCGGCGTACAGCTCCATCTCGTCCTCGGCGATGGCGAGCACGCCGCCGCCGGTCGCGCGCGCGGCGCCGAGCGCGAGGTCGCCGTGCGCCGGATCGCCGACTGCGAGCGACGCGACGTCCGTCGTTGCGCGCACGCGCGAGATGCTGCGGTCGTCGGCGAAGGCGGCGGCGATCGGACTCGATCCGAGCGCCTGCGCCGCGAACATGCGCGGCACGGGCTCAGACGCGAGCCCTGCCCGCGTCGTCTCGGCGAAGCCCTGCGCGAGCTTGGCGAAGAGCGTGCCGCTCGCGGCCGGGCAGACGACTGCGTCGGGCAGCTGCCAGTCGAGCTGCTCGGCGATCTCGAACGAGATCGTCTTCGCGCCCTCGCTCGCGTACGGATGCAGGTTCCCGCTCACGAACCCCCACGGGAAGAGCGAGCCGAGCTCGAGCTCGAGGCGGCGGCAGTCGTCGTACGTGCCGCGCACGGCGAAGACGTGCACGCCCGGAGGCTCGGCCGCGACCGCGGCGGACGCCGATCCCGCGGGCACCAGGACGACCGCCTCCAGGCCGGTCGCCGCTGCCGCGGCGGCGACGGCGTCGCCGAGGTTCCCGGTGGAAGAGCAGCAGAGGGTCGTGACGCCGTGGTCGAGCGCGGCGGAGACGGCAACGGTGGCGACGCGGTCCTTGTACGAGCGCGTCGGGTTCGTGTCCTCGCGCTTCAGGTAGAGCTCGACGCCGAGCAGGTCGGAGAGCGCATCGGAGCGTTCGAGCGGCGTCCAGCCGGCGCCGACGTCGACCCGTGCGCCGGCGGGCAGCAGCGCGTGGTAGCGCCAGAGTGTCTCGGGGCCTGCGGCGATCGTGGTGTGCGTGAGCAGCTGCGCGACGCGATCCCAGTCGTAGGTCACGTCGGTCGGGCCGTCGCAGCGGCGGCAGGCGTCGAGCGGCTCGGCGTCGACGACGACCTCTTCGCACACGCGGCAGCGGAGGTGGTAGCTACTCACGTTGGCCCCGTCTCTGATGTTGGGCCTAACCGGTGTGACGGGTGTGTCCGGCTAGGCCATTTGCGCGCAGGCGATGGCAATAAGGAAAAACGGCTTCATCTTCATCGTCGTTGCGCGCGACATGGAGGTCTGAGTCTACCGGAGAGCGCCGGGACGCTCAACTTTACTTTCTGAAGCCGAATCGCTAGCCTGGAGCCAGCTTTGTGAGGCAACGGGGCCTCGGTCGCGCGAGTTGGCGCGGCCGGGGCCTTTTCGCGTTCTCGAGGAGGATCGTGGCGGAATCGGATCCGCCGGCCACGGCCGGCAGGAGCAGGACGGTGGAGCCCTCGCGGAGCTCGGTGTCGAGCCCGGCGAGCAGCCGCACGTCCTCGCCGTCCACGAACACGTTGAGAAACGTCGGGAGCGCCCCGTCGGCGAGGATCCGTCCGTCGAGCGCGGGGTACTCGCCCACGAGCGCGTCGAGCGCCTCGCGGACCGTGGCTGCGTCGACGGCTACCGAGCGGTTCCCGCCCGCTTCCGTGCGCAGCACCGGGGGAATGCGGATCTGCGGCATCACTTCAAAAGATAAAGCATCGAGGGGGTGGCCGTGTTCGAGGACCGCGTCCATGTTCTGATCGCGGAGGACGAGACGATCATCCGTCTCGACCTCCGGCAACTGCTCGAGGCTGAGGGCTTCGTCGTCTGCGCGGAGGCGCGGGACGGGCTCGAGGCGGTCGAGCTCGCGCGGGAGACGAAGCCCGACGTTGCGATCCTCGACCTGAAGATGCCCGGTATCGACGGGATCGAGGCGGCGCAGCGCATCTACGCCGAGCGGCCGTTGCCGATGGTGATGCTGACCGCGTACGGCGACCGGCCGTCGGTCGAGCGGGCGCTCGCCGCGGGTGTCTTCAGCTACCTCACGAAGCCGTTTCGCTCCCAAGACGTCGCTGCAGCGATTCTCTCGGCGCTCATGCGACACCGGGAGCTCCTCTCGGCCCGGCGCGAGGTGGGGCGCAACCACGGGCCGATCGAGCTCGAGGTGCTCTCGCCGAGTGGCCGCAGCTGGCCGATCCGCCTCGGCCGGCTGCCCGACGGTTCGCTTGACATCTCGCTTCAAAATGTAAAGTAACGGCATGAGCCTCACGGTCGTCAAGTGCGGGGGCGCGGCACTGAGGAGCGCCCCGTTCGAGCTCGAGCGCTACGTCGAGCCCGCTGAACGCGCGGTCGTCGTCCACGGCGCCGGCTCGCGCATCTCCGCGGCGCTCGCCGCGGCGGGCATCCGCTCGACATTCGTCGACGGCCGCCGCGTCACGACGGTCGCCGCGCTGCCGCTGATCCGCGAGGCGTTCCGCCGTGAGAATCGCGAGCTCTGCCGGCAGATCGGGCCGCGGTCGATCGGCCTCATGGGGGACGAGCTCGGCCTCGAGGCGGAGCGGGTCGACGGGCTCGGCGAGGCCGGGATGCTGCTTCCGGTCGTGCCGCCGCGCCTGTACGGGCTGCTCTCGACCGACGCGGTCCCGGTGATCGCGCCGCTCGCGCGCGGTCCGCTCAACGTCAACGCCGACGACGCTGCCGCCGTGCTCGCGGTGGCACTGGAGGCGGACCGGCTCGTGTTCGTCTCGGACGTGCCGGGCGTACTGGTCGGCGGAGCGGTCGTGCCGCAGCTCTCCGAGCAGGACGTGCTCGAGCTCGACGGCGAGCTCTCGGGCGGCATCGTCCCGAAGCTCGAAGCCGCGCTCCTCGCCGCCCGCGAGGGGATCCGCGTCGACGTCGGCGAGACGGCGGTGGTCGCATGAGGTCGGGGCCACGTGAGGGCTTCCGTTGGGACCGCGAGACGATCGTCTACGCGATCGAGCTCTGGCACCGACGGCACCTCAAGACGCCGACGGTGGCCGAGTGGGAGACCGCGGGCCACGAGCATCCGTGCCGGCATACCGTGCAGCGCGTCTTCGGCAGCTGGAGCGCGGCGATGCGCGCGGCCGGCTTCCGCCCGCGCAGGCGCGGCGAGCCGAAGAACGAGTGGGCGCGCAAGCGCTGTCCCGAGACGGGCCGCTGGCTTCCCGCGTAGGAACCTGGTTCGCAGAACCAGGTTCGTGTCTTTCCGTCTAGCGAAACACTGTCCCGTCAGCTAGAACGACCGTGTGGCCACCACCGCCACCTCGCAGTCGCTCGAGCGCGGGCTCGCCATTCTCTCGGCGTTTCGCTCCGGCCGGCCGCTGCTCGGCGTCAGCGACCTCGCCCGCGAGGTGGGGCTGAGCCGCAGCACGACGCACCGCTACATCGCGACGCTCGCGAGCCTCGGCTACCTCGACCAGGATCCGCTCTCGCGCAAGTACCGGCTGGGGCCGCGCGTCCTCGACCTCGGCTTCTCGGCGATCAACTCGATGGACCTGCGCGAGGTCGCGTCGCCGCACCTGCAGGCGCTCTCCGACGAGACAGGCCACACCGTGAACATGGCAGTGCTCGACGGCGCCGACATCGTCTACATCGACCGTTGCCGCACCTCGCAGCGCGGCCAGCGCGACATCGACCTGAACCTGCACATCGGCTCGCGCCTGCCTGCGTACTGCACGTCGATGGGAAAGGTGCTGCTCGCCGGCCTGCCCGACGACGAGCAGCGCGCGGTGCTCGAGCGCGTCGACTTCGCACAGCGCGGGCCGAACACGCTGACTGCGCGCGACGAGCTGCTGCGCGAGCTCGAGCACGTCAAACGCGCCGGCCTCGCCGTGAACAACGAGGAGCTGGCGTACGGGCTGCGGTCGATCGCCGCACCGGTGCACGCACAGTCCGGGGAGGTCACGGCGGCAATCAACCTCGCCGTGCACCGCACGATGGTCTCGCTCGACGCGCTGGTCGCGCACCTCGGTCCGCCGCTCAAGCGGACCGCGGCAGCGATCTCCGCACGCCTGCCCTAGCTCAGAAACGATCGAGTGCGCCCGTCCGTCGTCCTTCGTGCTCGAAGAGCGACAGCATCGCGAGACCGACGACGAGATAGATCACGCCGATCAGGAGCTCCTTGCCGAGCAGCGGCTCGACGTGGCCGAGGCTCGCGCCGGCCGTCAGCTCGCGCGCGGCGACGATGCCGTGCGTGAGAGGGATGCCGGAGGAGATCGTGCGCAAGACGTGCGGCAGGCGCGCGAACGGGACGTTCGCACCGGAGACGATCAGCATCGAGCCGCTGATGCTGTCGGCGAACAGGCTGACCGAGCGGCCGCGGATGCCCAGCGATCCGATCGCGAGACCGAGCGCCGTGCAGGCGAAGCAGCTGACCAGGAGCACGACGGCAAGCTCTTCGAGCGTTCGTCCCGGGTAGCGGATACCGACGATCCAGGCGCCGAGGGCGAACGAGATCGCCGCGACGACGAAGCCGTTCACGATCGACGGCACGGCCCGGCCGAGGAACAGGGCGAGCCGGCTCGCCGGCGAGGCGAGCAGGATCGGCAGCGTCTGGAAGCGGCGCTCGCCGGCGATCGCCTGCCCCATGCCGAAGAGGCCGGTGACCGCGGTGGCGATGAACGTGTTTCCGATCAGGAAGAACGAGTCCGACGCGACTCCGGCCGACCGGCCGAGGTAGACGAAGAAGAGGATCTGGAAGATGGGGTAGAGGACGAGCATCGGGACCGCCATCCAGGGGTTGATCCAGGCGAAGAGCGCGCGGTAGCTGGTCACACCGCCGCTGAAGAAGACGCGGAGCCAGATCATGCGAGCTTCAGCGATGCGCGCTGGCGCGCGAGATGCTCGAAGACACGGAGAAAGACGACGGCGACGCTGACGTAGGCGACGCTGGCGAGTGCGCACACCGCGATCGAAGGCCACGCGTCACCGCCGACCGCCGCGCGTTCGATCGCCCGGAAGCCCCAGGTCGGCGCGAGGAACCACGACACGGGCCCCAGCCAGCCGGGCAGCGCCGAGAGCGGCACGAGCAGTCCCGACGCGAGCCAGACCGGATACTGCATCGCGATCCCCAACGAGAACGCGGCGCGGTAGAGAACAAACGTGCTGGCAACGATGAGACCGAGCGCGGCGATCGCGATCACACACGCGGGAATGGCGATCGCGAACGCCAGCGGGTGGACGATCGCGAGCGGGATCCCGAAACCGACTCGTCCCCACACGAGCGTGACGACAAGGCCGTAGAGGCCGAACGCGGAGGTGCTGACCATGATCGGCGCGAGCACGGTGACGAAGGGAACGGGCGCGGCGACCATCAGCTCGAGCGTGCCGGCCTGCCGCATCAGGTCGAGCGTCCCGGAGGAGCCGATGACGACCTGCGCCCACATGATCATCACCGCGCTGCCGATCGACGCCGCCAGCAGCTCGTGCGGCGTCTCCTTGGCGTCGAGCAGGTAGTAGGCGATCGACGCGTAGATGATCGGCCAGATCAGCATCGCAATCAGGTCGAAGGACGAGCGGAGCATCTGCGTGATCTGAACACGCATCCCCGTGACGAAGGCGCGCGTCACGTGCTGACGAGCTCGACGTAGGCGTCCTCGAGCGACGGCTCGCGTGCGACGACGCGACCGACCGTGATCGGCCCGAGTGCTGCGAGCAGCGCGGGGATCAGCGCCGGGCCGTGCTGCGACTGGATCGCGACGAGCTGCGCCTGGTCGACGTGCTCCACCGACACTGCGTCCACGCCCTCGAGCGCGCGCAGCCGCTCGACGACGAGCTCGTCGACGCCGAACGCCTCGATCTCGATCACGCTCTTCCCGGTCGCGCGCCGCTTGAGCTCGGCCGGTGTGCCTTCGGCGACGATCTGGCCGTGGTTGATCACCGCAACCCGCTCGCAGAGCTCGTCCGCTTCGAGCATGTAGTGCGTGGTCAGCAGGATCGTCTTGCCGGACGCCTGGAGCGCCGCGACGGTCTCGCGCAGCTCGCGCGCGCCGACGGGATCGAGGCCGATCGTCGGCTCGTCGAGGAACAGCACCTCCGGGTCGTGCAGCAGCCCGCGCGCGATGTGCAGACGCTGGCGCATCCCGCGCGAGTACGTCTCCACCCGCTCGCGTTCGCGGCCCTTGAGGCCGACGACCTCGAGCAGCTCGTCGATTCGCCGCGCCTTCAGCTCGCGCGGCACCCGGTAGACGTCCGCGAAGTAGCGGAGGTTCTCCAGCGCCGAGATGCGCTCGTACAGCCCCTTGTCGCCGCCGAAGACGTAGCCGATCCGGCGGCGGAGCTCTCGATGCTGGCGCGCCGGATCGAGACCGAGCACTCGTGCCGTGCCGGCGGTTGGAAGAAGCAGCGTCGTCAGGATCTTGATCGTCGTCGTCTTGCCCGCCCCGTTCGGGCCGAGCAATCCGAAGAGCTGGCCCGCCGGCACGTCGAACGAGACGCCGCGCAGAGCCTGCACGTCGCGCTTCGCTCCGTCCCGCCGCAGCTTCTTGCCGACCCTGTAGGTCCGCGCGAGCTCGGATACCTCGATCGCGGCCACGACCCGACTCTATTCATCGCGGCGGCTCCGAGTAGCTGGGTTCTCTTACCTGGTTCGCCGCGTCATGCGGTCGGGCAAAGGTGAGTGCGAATCGTGTTGTTCGTCGCGGGCGGGGCAACAGCGGCGCAATGCGCGACCGGGATCAGCTCCTGCCCGCAGCCTGGTGGAGCCGGCGGATCGCGGCAACGAGTGGTGCGTCGACGTTCGTGTGCGCCTCGATCCAGTCGAGGATCGCGAGTGCCGCCTCGGGGTTGCGGTCGTAGCCGGGCACCATCGCTGCAAGCGGCACGTCCGTGCCGAACCGCCGCTCGGCTCCACGCTCGACCGCGAACGGATCTTGTTGGTCCGCGCTCCGGGCGAGGAGCCCCGCGATCGTGAGCACGCGGTCGACCGCATGGGTCTGAATGAGCCGGGCTGCGCTGAGCTTCTCGCCGCGGGCGTTGCGATGGAGGCCGACATACAGGTTGGTCAGTGCCTCGTTCGCCTGCCACTCCACGCTGTCGTGGGGAGACGGTTCAGGTAGGAGCCTCGGCGCTGCGAGCCAGTCCGGCGCGTCGTCACGTTCCCACACGACGCGGGCCGCCGGCGCCGGGCAGGCGGCTGCTCCGTCGAGCGTGAAGACCGCGTACTCGGCGTAGATGCCGTCGCCGAACAGCACCTTCCGCCCGTCGACGGTGTTCGCGAAGCTGAACGCAACGTGCGACACGAGCTGAAGCCAGTCGATCGAGTCGAGGTATCGCTCGCGGGCGTCGTCGTCGACGATCACGAAGAAGTCGAGATCCGAATGGTCGTCGATCCGGTCGAGGTCGACGCCGACGGACCCGAGCCCGATGAGCGCGATCGCGTCGCCACGCTGGGCGAGCACGGCCGCGAGATCGTCGAGCCGCTGCAGCAGCCGTTCGGGGATGCTCGAGGGAGTCATGCCGTACTCCTTACGCTCGAATCGGCGTGTCATCCCGCGCGGCCTATACATCCGCCGAGGTCGCGACCACCGCAGATCCTCTCACGAAATCGCTCCGCCTGCGCTGCCGCTTCTCGCTAGAGCGAGCCCCAGACCTCCTCGGCCACCTCGACGATCAGGCGCAGCTTCGCCCACTGCTCCTCCTCGGTGAGCTCGTTGCCCTCGACCGTCGACGAGAAGCCGCACTGCGGTGAGAGGCACAGCTGCTCGAGCGGCGCGTGCTTCGACGCGTCCTCGATCCGCCGCTTCAGCTCGTCCTTCGACTCGAGCGCGCCGCGCTTCGTCGTCACGAGACCGAGCACGACGCGCTTCTCGCCCTTCGGCAGGAAGCGCAGCGGCTCGAAGCCGCCCGAGCGCTCGTCGTCCCACTCCATGAAGAACCCGTCGACGTCGAGCTCGTTCAGGAGCGCCTCGGCGACGAAGTCGTAGCCACCCTCCGCCGCCCACGAAGAACGGAAGTTGCCGCGGCACATGTGCGTCGTCACACGCATCCCGGGCGGGCGAGAGGCGAGCGCCTCGTTGATGTGCCGGATGTACTCGACGTGCTGGCGCTCGGGATCGCCGCCGATCGACGCGACGTACTCGCGCTGGTGCGGGTCGTTCATGTACGCGAGGCTCGTGTCGTCGAACTGGAGGTAGGTGCAGCCGAGCTCGCCGAGCCGGCGCACCTCGTCGGCATACGCGGCGGTCAGGTCGGACCAGAACGCGTCGAGATCCGGGTACACCTCGGGATCGACGGCCGCTCGGCCGCCCCGGTAGTGGACCATGCTCGGCGAGGGGATCGTCAGCTTCGGCGTGGCGCGCTGCGCCGTATCGCGGACGAAGGCGAAGTCGTCGCCGAAGATCGTCTCCGAGACGCCGAGCTTGCCGTTCACGTGCAGGGCCGCCGGCGTGAACTCGATGTCGCCGCTCGCGTTGTGGAACTGCACGGCGATGTGACCGGCTTCCTTCGTGATCCCGTCGAGCCGGTAGATGAAGTCCATGTGCCACGACGCGCGCCGGAACTCGCCGTCGGTCGCGGTGCGCAGGCCCGTGTCCTCCTGCTTGCGGACAGCCTCGGCGATCGCCTCGTCCTCGATCGAGCGCAGGCCCGCTGGGTCAAGTGCGCCGCCGGCGAACCGCTCGCGCGCCTCGAGCAGCCGCCGAGGGCGGAGGAGGCTGCCGACGTGGTCGGCACGGAACGGGGGCGTGTCGAGGCTCAGTGTCCCGAAGAGTGGAACGGTGTCTTGACAGGCGGATCATATGAAGCCTAGCGTCGGGACGCCTTTCGCTTCCCCCACCATCAGCTCTGAGGAGGACACGAATGCCTGCTGGACAGGAGGGTGGTCTTACCGGACGGACGACACGGCGCCAGTTCGTCAAGCGCGCGGGGATCGGGGCGGGAGGCCTCGTTCTCTCCGGTGCTGCGGCGCAGCCGATCTGGGCGCGGCCGAAGTCGTTCGACGCGAGCAACACGATCAAGCTCGGCTTCATCAGCCCGATCACCGGCCCCGCCTCGGGCTTCGGCGAGCCCGACCACTACGTAATCGGTCTCGCGAAGGCCGCGTTCGCCAAGGGCCTCACGGTCGGCGGCCAGCACTACGCGGTCGAGATCCACCAGAAGGACGGTCAGTCGACGCCGTCGGCATCGGCGCAGGCGGCGAGCGATCTCCTGCACTCGACGAACGTCGACCTGATGTTGACAACGTCGACCCCCGAAGTCGTGAACCCGGTGTCGGATGCGTCGGAGGCTGCGGGCACGCCGTGCATCTCGACGGTCGTCCCGTGGGAGGCGTGGTACTTCGGGCGCGGCGCCAAGCCGGGCAAGCCGTCGCCGTTCAGGTACACGTACCACTTCTGCTTCGGCGTCGCGAACTTCTACGACACGTACACGCACCTCTGGAAGCAGGTGCCGAACAACAAGAAGGTCGGCGTCATGTATCCGAACGACGCAGACGGCAACGCGATTCGCGCGTCGCTGAAGCCGCTGCTCGAGAAGGCGGGCTACACGATCGTCGATCCGGGCGCCTACCAGGACGGCACGAACGACTACTCGTCGCAGATCGCGAAGTTCAAGCAGGAAGGCGTGCAGATCTTCAACACGTTCCCGATCCCGCCCGACTTCGCCACGTTCTGGCGGCAGGCCGCGCAACAGGGCCTGACGAAGCAGATCAAGATCGCGCAGATCGCCAAGACCGGCCTCTTCGCCTCGCAGGTCTCCGCGCTCGGCTCGCTCGGGTTCAACCTGGCAAGCGGCGCGTACTGGGGGCCATCGTGGCCGTACGAGTCGTCGCTGACGGGGATCAAGAACGCCGCCCTCGGCTCGGGCTACGAGAAGCATTCCGGCAACTACTGGAACCAGCAGGCAGGTCCGAGCCTCGCGCTCTTCGACGTTGCGGCCGCAGTGCTCAAGAAGTCCGGCAATCCGAAGGACAAGAACGCGGTTGCGAACGCGATGAAGGGTCTGAAGGTGATGACGCCCCTCGGCGAGCTGCACTGGGGTGGCGGCGGCGCCAAGAACCCGGTTCCGAACGTCGTCGCGACTCCGATCCCCGGTGGCCAATGGGTGAAGGGGAGTGGTAAGTACAAGTACGAGTGGGTTTTCTGCGAGCACTCCGACGACCCGAAGGTCCCGATCCAGGCGAAGCTGAAGCCGTACAACGCGTAGCCGGCTCGGTGGAGTCGGAGACGCAACCGATCCTCGACGCCGTCGGGATCCGCAAGCGCTTCGGGGCGCTCGCGGTTCTCGACGGCGTCGACTTCTCGGTCGGAGACGGGGACGCAGTTGGGATCGTCGGCCCCAACGGCGCCGGCAAGACGACACTGCTCAACGTCCTGTCCGGGGCTCTGCGGCCTACCGACGGCCGGGTGGCGTTTCGTGGGGCGGACGTCACCCGGGCCTCGGCAGCTCGCCGCTGCCGCCTCGGGATCGGCCGCGCGCATCAGGTGCCGCAGCCGTTCGGCGGCATGACGGTGTTCGAGAACGTGTTCGTCGGCGCGACGATGGGAGGCGGCCTCCGCGGGAAGCGCGCCTATGAGCGGGTGATCGACTCGCTCACCCTGTGCGAGCTGACCGACGCTGCGAACCGTCGCGCGGAGAGCCTCGGCCTGCTCGACCGCAAGCGCCTCGAGCTGGCGCGCGCTCTTGCGACCGGCCCGCACGTGCTGCTGCTCGACGAGATCGGCGCCGGCCTGACCGATGCCGAGGCGCAGCAGCTCGTCGTGACAGTGAACGAGCTGCGCGGGCGCGGCATCGCCATCGTCTGGATCGAGCACATCGTCCACGTCCTCGTGCAGGTCGTCGAGCGGCTGCTCTGCATGGACGCCGGCCGCGTGATCGCCGACGGCGCGCCGGACGAGGTCATGCGCAACGCCGCCGTCATCGACGCATACCTCGGCAGCTCCGCGTGACCGTCCTCGCGGTCAAGAACCTCGACGCACGGCACGGCCTCTTGCAGGCGGTGCGCGAGGTGTCGCTCGACGTCGAGCAGGGAGAGACGGTCGCGCTCGTCGGCGCGAACGGCGCGGGCAAGACGACGCTCATGCGGGCGATCGCCGGCGCGCACAAGCCGGCCGCGGGCACGATCACGTTCAACGGTTACGACGTGACGCGGGTGCCGGCACACAAGCGCGTCGACCTGGGTATCGCGCTCGTTCCCGAGGGACGGAAGCTCTTCCCGCAGCTCACCGTCGAGGAGAACCTTCTCGTCGCGAAGCGCAGTCGCAACGGCGCGGACTGGGACGTCGCGCGCGTGCTCGAGGCGTTTCCCCTGCTGAAGCCCCTGCGCGGCAAGCGCGCGGCCACGCTTTCCGGCGGCGAGCAGCAGGCGACTGCGATCGGCCGTGCGCTGATGACGAACCCGCGCCTGCTGCTGCTCGACGAGGTGTCGCTCGGCCTCGCACCAGTTGCCGTCGACGACGTCTATCGCTCGCTCGCGACGCTGATCGAAGCGGGCACGACGATCCTGCTCGTCGAACAGGATCTTCGCCGCGCGCTGGACAACGCGCACCGCGTCGTCTGCATGCTCGAAGGACGCGTCGTGCTCGAAGGCGCGGCGAAGGACCTGACGCGCGAGCAGATCACCGAGGCGTACTTCGGTCTGCGAGGTGCGGGCGCGTGACCTGGGTGAACGACGTCATCCAGGGCATACTGCTCGGCGGCGTCTACGCGCTGCTCGGCTGCGGGCTCGCGCTGATGTTCGGCGTCATGCGGATCATCAACCTCGCCCACGGCGACCTGGCCGTGCTCGGGGCGTACTTCATCATGGTCGTGCTCGACCACTGGAACGTGTCGCCGTTCCTCGCGCTGCTGCCGGTGCTGCCGGTGATGCTGCTGATCGGCTACGGGCTGCAGGTGACGATGCTCGACCGCAGCCTGCGCTCGGGCGTGTTGATCCCGCTGCTGACGACCTTCGGGCTCTCGATCGTCATCCAGAACCTGCTGCTCGAGAAGTTCTCGCCGGACGTGCGCTCGCTCGGCGGCAACGCAGGCGCGATCGCCACCTCGAGCTGGCGGATCTCGAACTCGATCTCGATCTCCGCGATCGGTGCGCTCGGTCTCGGCGTTGCGATCGCCGTCCTCGGCGGGCTGCAGCTCTTCCTGTCGCGGACGCAGGCCGGGCGGCAGATGCGCGCGACCGCTCAGGATCCGGACACGGCCGAGCTCGTGGGTGTGAACGCGCGTGCCGTCTACGCACGCGCGACCGCAATCGCCGTCGCCATCGCCGCGATTGCAGGACTGTTCCTGGCGATTCGCTCCACGTTCTTCCCGTTCGCCGGGCCGACGCAGCTGATCTTCGCCTTCGAGGCGGTCGTCATCGGCGGCATGGGCTCCCTCTGGGGGACGCTCGCCGGCGGCATCGTGCTCGGCGTCGCGCAGACGATCGGCGCCCAGATCGACCCGTCGTATGCCGTGCTCGCAGGCCACCTCGTGTTTCTCGCCGTGCTCGCATCGCCGCGCGGCGGCCTCTTCAGCCTTCGCGGAGCGACGCAGTGATCGTCCAGCGGTGGGGACGGCTCTCAGCTTCCGCGACCGGCTTCGCGTTCGCGCTCGCCATCGCGCTCATGTTCGTGCCGCTCGTCTTCGGGCTCGCGACGCAGGAGAAGCTCACCTCGCTTTTGATCCTCGTCCTAATGGCATCGATGTGGAATGCCCTCGCCGGCTACGGCGGTCTCGTGTCGGTGGGACAGCAGGCGTTCATCGGACTCGGCGCCTACGGCACGGTCTGGCTCTGCAACCACAACTGGAATCCGTACCGCGCGATGATCGTCGCCGCGCTCTTCTGCGGCGGCGTGTCGATTCCGCTGTCGTTCCTCGTGCTGCGCTTCCGCGGCGCCCAGTTCGCAATCGGCATGTGGGTCGTCGCCGAGGCCGCCGCGATCCTCGTGTCGCTCGACCAGTCGCTCGGCGCAGGAACGGGGACATCGCTGATCGAGCTGAACTACTACACGCCGTCGCAGCGCCAGCACTACACGTACTGGCTGACGCTCGGGATGGTGATCTTCTTCCTCGGGCTGCTGTTCGTGCTCTTGCGCAGCCGCTTCGGGTCGTCGATGCAGGCGATCCGGGACGACGAGCAGGCGGCCGCGTCGGTCGGCGTCCGCGTGGTCGCCGGCAAGCGGCTGCTGTTCGTCATCGCCGCGCTCGGCTGCGGCGCCGCCGGGGCGATGACGCTCGCGAACACGCTCTTCATCGAGCCGACGTCGATCTTCGGCGTCGACTACACCGCGTGGATGATCTTCATGGTCATCGTCGGCGGGCTCGGGACCTTCGAGGGCCCGATCATCGGGGCGATCGTGCTCTTCCTGATCCAGAACGAATGGTCGAACTCCGGCGTCTGGTACCTCGTCGGGCTCGGCGCCGCCGCGATCGCGTTCGCGCTCGTCCTGCCGCGCGGGATCTGGGGCACGCTCGAGGAGCGGACCGGGGTGCGCGTGATGCCGGTCGGTTACCGCCTGAGACGGACTGCGAAAGTCGACGCACGACGAGTTGTGAAAGGAGCTAGGACATGACGACAGTCTCCGAGGTGCGCGAGCACCAGAACTTCATCGGCGGCAAGTGGGCCGCCTCCGGCGGGGGCACGTTCGAGGATCGCGACCCGTTCACGGGCGAGACTCTCGCCCTCGTTCCGAAGAGCACGCGCGAGGATGCGAAGCGCGCGGTCGACGCAGCCGCGTCGGCGTTCCCGGCCTGGTCGCAGTCGGTGCCGGCGGAACGTCAGGTGATCTTCCTCAAGGCGGCCGACATCCTCGAGTCGCGCCGCGACGAGATCGTGTCGCTGCTCGCGCGCGAGACAGGCTGCACGTTCGGCTTCGGCATGTTCCAGATGGGCTTCGTGCCGGGATTGCTGCGCCAGGCTGCGGCCGCCGCGTACGCGCCCGTCGGCCAGGTGATCCCGTCCGACCATCCCGGGACGCTCGCGATGGGCATCCGCCGGCCTGTCGGCGTCGTCGGCGCGATCGCGCCGTGGAACGCCGCGCTGATCCTGTCGGCACGCTCGATCGCCGCGCCGCTCGCGCTCGGCAACACGGTCGTGCTCAAGCCGTCCGAGCTCTCTCCGGTCGTCGGCGGTCTCGTCTGGGGCGAGATCTTCGCCGAGGCGGGGCTGCCCGCCGGCGTGCTCAACATCGTCACGCACGCGCCGGGCGAAGCGGCGCCGATCGGCGACGAGCTCGTCGAGAACCGCGCGGTGCGGCGCATCAACTTCACCGGCTCGACCGAGACCGGTCGCCGGCTCGCCGAGGCGTGCGGGCGGCAGCTGAAGCGCGTCGTGCTCGAGCTCGGCGGCTACAACCCGCTGATCGTCCTCGACGATGCCGACCTCGAATACGCGGTCAACGCCTCGACGTTCGGCGCGTTCCTGCACCAGGGCCAGATCTGCATGTCGGCGCGCAAGGTGCTCGTCGAGCGCGGTATCGCCGACGCGTTCACCGAGAAGCTCGCGGCGAAGGCGGGCACGCTGAAGGCGGGCGACCCGAAGGAGCCGGACACGATCATCGGCCCGCTCATCAACGAGGCCGCGGTGAACATGGTCAAGGAGCGCGTCGACGACGCCGTCGCGAAGGGGGCGAAGGTGCTTGCCGGCGGCGAGGCGGTCGGGCCCTGCTACCGCGCGACGGTTCTCACGGACGTTCCGGCCGACTCGGACTTCGCGAAGTTCGAGACGTTCGGCCCGGTGGTCGCAGTCGAAGTCGTCGACAGCGCCGAGGAGGCGGTCGCGCGCGCGAACGCGACGCCGTACGGCCTGAGCGCGGCGATCATGACGCAGGACACCGACCGCGGCTTCGCGCTCGCGCAGCAGATCGAGTCCGGAATCGTCCACGTCAACGACCAGCCGGTCGGCGACGAGCCGCAGATGCCGTTCGGCGGCGTCAAGGACTCGGGCTGGGGCCGCTTCGGCGGCCAGGCGGTGATCGACGAGTTCACCGAGCTCCGCTGGATCACCGTGCAGGGAGGTGCGGGGCACCCGTTCCCGTTCTGATGGCCGAGATCGTCTCGCTCACCGAGGGAATTCGCGAGCTCGTCACGGACGGGGACACGGTCGCCCTCGAGGGCTTCACGCACCTGATCCCGCACGCCGCCGGCCACGAGATCATCCGGCAGGGGCTGCGCGACCTGACGCTCGTGCGCATGACGCCCGACCTTGTCTACGACCAGCTGATCGGGATGGGGTGTGCGCGCAAGCTCGTCTTCTCCTGGGGCGGGAATCCCGGCGTGGGCTCGCTGCACCGCCTGCGCGACGCGGTCGAGCACGGCTGGCCGGCGCCGCTCGAGCTGGAGGAGCACTCGCATGCGGGCATGGCGGTGGCGTACGCGGCGGGGGCGTCGAACCTGCCGTTCGGGGTCCTGCGCGGCTACCTCGGCAGCGACCTCGCCGCGCGGACGCGTGTGCGGCGGATCGAGTGCCCGTTCACCGGTGAGGAGCTCGCAGCCGTTCCCGCGCACCGACCGGACGTCGGCATCGTCCATGCGCAGCGGGCCGACCGGCAGGGGAACGTGCAGCTGTGGGGGATCACCGGGGTGCAGAAGGAGGTCGTCCTCGCCTCGGCGCGTTCGCTCGTGACCGTCGAGGAGATCGTCGACGAGCTGGAGCCGAAGGCGGGAGCGATGACGATTCCGCATTGGACGATCGACGCGGTCGCGTGCGTGCCGGGCGGCGCGCGTCCGTCGTACGCGCACGGCTACTACGACCGCGACAACGCGTTCTACGTCGAGTGGGAGCAGATCAGCCGCGACCGCGACACGTTCACGGCATGGATGCGGGAGCACGTCCTCGAAGAAGTGCCGGTATGACGTACACGGCCGACGAGATGATGGCCGTCGAGGCGGCGCGGCGATTGACGAGCGACACCGTGTGCTTCGTCGGGATCGGGCTGCCGAGCCTGGCGGCGAACCTCGCGCGGCGCACGCACGCGCCGGGTTGCACGCTGATCTACGAGAGCGGCACGATCGGCGCGAAACCGCAGCAGCTGCCGCTCTCGATCGGCGACGGCGAGCTCGCGGAGACGGCGGACGCCGTGGTGTCGGTGCCGGAGATGTTCGCGTACTGGCTGCAGGGCGGCCGCATCGGCGTCGGCTTCCTCGGTGCGGCGCAGATCGACAGGCACGGCAACCTGAACAGCACCGTGATCGGCGACTACGCGACGCCGAAGGTGCGCCTGCCGGGCGGAGGCGGCGCGCCCGAGATCGCGACCTCGGTGCGCGAGGTCTTCGTGATGCTGCGCCATTCGCCGCGCGCGTTCGTCGAGCAGCTCGACTTCCGAACGTCGAGCGGTGAGCGCGTGCGTTTCGTCGTCACCGACCTCGGCATCCTCGAGCCGCGCGACGGCGAGCTGACGCTCACGCGCGTCCATCCCGGTTCCACGGTCGACGATGTGCGCGCTGCGACCGGCTGGGAGCTGAAGGTGGCCGACGACGTCGAGGAGACCGCGGCGCCGACCGACGCCGAGCTGGCCGCGCTGCGCGCGCTGAAGACGAAAGGGAGAGAGTGAGCGACCTCGTCCTGCCCGACGATCCGGACTTCGGCTGGGAGGTGCAGGTCGACTACCCGGGCTACCGCTCGACGCGGTTCCGCGCGCCCGACCGCCCGCTCGTCACGCTGCCCGAGGAGCTGCACCGTCTCGACGGGCCGGTCTTCGGCGAGGACGACCTCGGCGAGCTCGACTGGGACCTGACGCGGCAGCACGAGGGTGAGCCGATCGGCGAGCGCATCATCGTGAGCGGCCGCGTGCTCGACGAAGACGGCCGGCCGGTGCGCGGCGCGCTCGTCGAGATCTGGCAGGCGAACGCCGGCGGGCGCTACCACCACGAGGTCGACCAGCATCCGGCGCCGCTCGACCCGAACTTCTCCGGCGCCGGGCGCTGCCTGACCGGCGACGACGGCGGCTATCGCTTCGTCACGATCAAGCCGGGCTCGTACCCGTGGGGGAATCACGACAACGCGTGGCGGCCCGCCCACATCCACTTCTCGCTGTTCGGGCGGATGTTCACCGACCGGCTCGTGACGCAGATGTACTTCCCCGGCGACCCGCTGCAGGAGCTCGATCCGATCATGCACGCGGTGCGCGACCCGAAGTCCCGCGCGCTCTTGGTCGCGCGCTTCGACCTCGCGAACACGCAGCCGGAGTGGGCGCTCGCGTACGAGTGGGACATCATCCTCGGCCGCGGCGGCGGGGCGACGCCGCCGGACATCGACTGATGCGCACGCCCTCGCAGACCGTCGGGCCGTTCTTCTCGATCGGGCTCTGCCGCCGCGACGAGAACGAGCTCGGCTCGGAGCTGCGGCTGCACGGCCGCCTGATCGACGGCGCCGGCGAGCCGATCGCCGACGGCGTGATCGAGGTGTGGGACGCGTCCCGCCGGAAGTGGGGGCGCTGCGGCACCGACGGGCAGGGGATGTTCGAGTTCACGATCGACCCGCCCGAGCCGCGGCTGTACGTGCACGTCCTCGCGCGCGGGCTCCTGCGCCACCAGCTGACGCTCCTGTATCCGCCGGGCGCCTCGGACGAGCTGCTCGATTCGCTGCCGGCGGAGGCTCGCGCCACGCTCGTCGCGGAGCAGGAAGACGGCGCGCTGCGCTTCGACATTCGCATGCAGGGCGAGCGTCAGACAGTCTTCTTCTCCGAGTGAACCCGTTTTCGGCCATCTTCGTTCCCGACGAGCTCGCGGAGGCGGTCTCGGAGCGCGCGTGGTTCGCCGCGCTGCTCGAGGCCGAGCGCGCACTCGTGAACGCGCAGGCGCTCGCCGGCACGGTCGACGCGGCGGCTGCGGCGGCGGTGTCGGAGGCGTGCGAGGTCGACCGCTACGACCTCGCCGCCCTGGTCGAGCAGGGACGCAGCTCGGGCAACCCGGTCGTCCCGCTCGTGCGCGCGCTGCGCGAGCAGGTCGGGGAGCCGCATGCAGCGGCGGTGCACCGCGGCGCCACGAGCCAGGACATCCTCGACTCGGCGGCGATGCTCGTCGCGCGCGACGCGCTCCGGATCGTCGACGGCGCCCTGAGCCGCGCGGTCGATGCCTGCGCACGGCAGGCCGAGGATCACCGCGACACGGTGATGGCGGCGCGCACGCTGTTGCAGCAGGCGGTGCCGACGACGTTCGGGGCGAAGGCGGCGAGCTGGCTCGTCGGCCTGCTCGACGCCCGGTACACGCTGGAGCGGCTCGGCCTCTGGGCGCAGCTGGGCGGCGCGGCGGGGACGCTTGCCTCGTTCGGCGATCAGGGGCCGGAGGTGCTTCGTCTCTACGCCGTCGAGCTCGATCTCGGCGAGCCGCAGCTTCCCTGGCACACGATCCGCACGCCGATCGCATGGATCGCCGGTGCGCTCGCGCTCACCGCCGGCGTCGCCGGGAAGATCGCGCGCGACATCGTTCTGCTCGCGCAGACCGAGGTGGGTGAGGTCAGCGAAGGCCCCGGCGGCGAGTCGTCGGCCATGCCGCACAAGCAGAACCCGACGGCCGCCGTGCTTGCGTCCGCCTGCGAACGGCATGCGCGCGCGAACTGCGGTGTGCTCTTCGAGAGCATGGCGGCCGAGCACGAGCGCGCAGCCGGCGCCTGGCATGCGGAGTGGCATGCCCTCACGACGGCACTGGCCGCGACGGGCGGCGCGGTCGACGCGGTCGCGCGCTCGCTCGAGTCGCTGCAGGTCGACGCGCAGCGGATGCGCGACAACATCGTCCCCGACACGCTGTCGGAGGCAGAGGCGCTCGGCGTCGACGTGTCGCAGCCCGAGGACTACCTCGGCGCAGCTGGGGTGTTCGTCGACCGCGCGCTTGCGAGGTACCGCTCGTGACGCTCGTCCTCTGCGGGTCGCTGGGCGCGACCGCGGCCATGTGGGAGCCGCAGGGCGAGCTGGGATCCGGTGTCTGCTTCGAGCTTCCCGGACACGGCGCCGCGCCGCTCGTCGACGGCGTCAGCATCGATTCGCTCGCGGCTCAGGTGCTTGAACGGGTCGACGGCCGGTTCTCGCTCGTCGGTCTCTCGCTCGGCGGCGCCGTTGCGATGCGCGTGGCCGCCGTCGCGCGTGACCGGGTTGAGAAGCTCGTGCTCGCGTGCACCTCGATGAGCTTCGGCGACGCACAGCAGTGGCGCGACCGCGCACGAACTGTGCGCAGCGCCGGGCTCGAGGCGATCGTCGACGCAGTCATGGGCCGCTGGTTCAGTCCGGGCTATCCCGACGTCGCGCGCTGGCGCGCGATGTTCCTGTCGGTCGAGCCCGAGGGCTATGCACGTTGCTGCGAGGCGCTCGCCGGCTGGGAAGGGAGCGGCGACCTGCGGCGGATCGAAGCGCCGACGCTCGTGATCGCAGGGCGCAACGACCCGACCTCGCCGCCGCCGCACGGCGAGGAGATCGTGTCGCTCCTTCGCGACGCGCGCCTCGGGGTGATCGAAGACGCGCAGCATCTCGCAAACGTCGAATGCGCGGAGGAGTTCAACCGCCTGCTGAAGGAGCATTTGTGACCGACGACGGCATGAAGACGAGGCGGGACGTGCTGGGCGACGAGCACGTCGACCGCGCGATCGCGAACACGACCGACTTCACGCGCGACTTCCAGGAGCTGATCACGCGCTACGCGTGGGGCGAGATCTGGTCGCGGCCCGGGCTCGACCGCAAGACGCGCAGCTGCATCACGCTCACCGCGCTCGTCGCGCTGAACCACCACCACGAGCTGGCGCTGCACGTGCGCGCCGCGCTGCGTAACGGCCTGACGCCGGACGAGATCAAGGAGGTGCTGCTGCAATCGGCGATCTACTGCGGCGTGCCGGCGGCGAACCGCGCCTTTGCGATCGCGCAGGAGGTGCTGGACGAGACATGAGCTTCTCGCTCGACGAGATCGTCGCGATCGACGTTCACACGCACGCCGAAGTGGGGCGCCACGGCGAGGACGGGCTCCGCCCGGAGTGGCGCGAGGCGGCGCACGCGTACTTCGGCGAAGGCGGCACGCCGACCGTCGACGACGTCGCCGCGTACTACCGCGAGCGCAAGATGCTGGCCGTCGTCTTCACCGTCGATGCGGAGACGGTCACGGGCCGCCCGGCGGTCCCGAACGAGGAGATCGCCGCCGCGGCCGCCGCGAACCCCGACGTGCTGATCCCGTTCGCGAGCGTCGACCCGCACCGGAAGACGGCGGTGGAGGACGCGAAGCGCCTGATCGCCGAGCACAACGTCAAGGGCTTCAAGTTCCACCCGAACCTGCAGGCCTTCTTCCCGAACGAGCGCGAGCACTACCCGCTCTACGAGGTCATCGCCGAGGCCGGCCTGCCGGCGCTCTTCCACACGGGCCACTCGGGAATCGGCACGGGGCTGCCCGGCGGCGGCGGGATCCGGCTCAAGTACTCGAACCCGATGTACGTCGACGACGTCGCGGTCGACTTTCCGACGCTGAAGATCGTGCTCGCGCATCCGTCGTTCCCGTGGCAGGACGAGGCGATCTCGGTCGCGCTCCACAAGAGCCAGGTGTACATCGATCTCTCCGGCTGGTCGCCGAAGTACTTCCCTTCGCAGCTCGTGCGCTACGCGAACACCCAGTTGCGCGAGCGGGTCCTCTTCGGCTCGGACTTCCCGATGATCACGCCCGACCGCTGGCTCGCCGACTTCGAGCAGGCGGGCTTCAAGGACGAGGTGCGGCCGCTGATCCTGAAGGAGAACGCCGCGCGCCTGCTCGGGCTCTCGACGTGAAGACGCAGGTTGCGATCGTCGGCGCGGGGCCGGCAGGCCTGACGCTCGCGGCGCTGCTGCACGTCGCCGGGATCGAATCGGTCGTGCTCGAAGATCGCAGCCGCGAGTACGTCGAGGCGCGCATCCGCGCCGGCGTGCTCGAGCAGGGGTCGGTCGACCTGCTCGAGCGGGCGGGCGTCGCCGGCCGGCTGCACCGCGAGGGCATCCCGCACGGCGGCATCCACCTGCAGTTCGGCGGCGAGCGCCATCACGTGCCGCTGCAAGAGCTGGCCGGCGGTCGCCGCATCGTCATCTACGGGCAGACCGAGGTGGTCAAGGATCTGATCGGCGACCGCCTCGGCCGCAAGCTGCCGCTGCACTTCGAGGTGTCGAACGTGAGCGTGCACGACTTCGAAGGCGCGTCGCCGTACGTCCTCTACGAGCACGAGGGCGCGCAGCACCGCGTCGACTGCGACGTGATCGCAGGCTGCGACGGGTTCCACGGCGTCTGCCGGCCGGCGATCGCGAAGGTGCTGAAGACCTTCGAGCGCGAGTATCCGTTCGGCTGGCTCGGCATCCTCGCCGACGCGGCGCCCTCCAGCGAGGAGCTCGTCTACACGCACCATCCGCGCGGTTTCGCGCTGCTCAGCCTGCGCTCGCCGACGCGCAGCCGGCTCTACCTCCAGTGCCGCCCCGACGAGAACCTCGACGAGTGGCCTGACGAGCGCATCTGGGAGGAGCTGCGCACGCGTACCGCGCTCGACGGCTGGTCGCTCAACGAGGGGCCGGTCCTCGAGAAGGGTGTGACCGGGATGCGGAGCTTCGTCGCGGAGCCGATGCAGCACGGCCGGCTCTACCTGGCAGGCGACGCCGCGCACATCGTCCCGCCGACCGGGGCGAAGGGACTGAACCTCGCGTTGCACGACGTGCACCTGCTCGCGAACGCGCTGATCGCGTGGTACCGCGACGGGAGCGAGGAGCTCCTGCGCAGGTACTCGGTCGACTGCCTCCGCCGCGTCTGGCGGGCGGAGCACTTCTCCTGGTGGATGACGTCCATGCTGCACATCCAGCCGGGCGGTGACGAGTTCGACGTGCGGCTCCAGCTGTCCCAGCTGCGCTACGTGACGACGTCGCACGCCGCCGCGACGTCGCTGGCCGAGAACTACGTCGGCCTACAGAAGGTCTGACAGCGCATTGCGGTCGATCTCGCGGCGCTGCACCTTGCCGGTCGGCCCGTGCGGGAGCTCGTCGACGAGCACGACGAGGCGCGGGTACTTGTAGGCCGCGACGCGCTCGCGGGCGTACGCCTTCAACTCTTCCGGGCTGCAGCCGTGGGCGACGACGAGCGCGACGACCTCCTCGCCGACCACGGGGTGCGGCACGCCGACGACGGCGCACTCGCGAACCGCGGGGTGCGACGCGAGCGCGTCCTCGACCTCGCGCGGGTAGACGGTGTAGCCGCCGCGGAGAATCACGTCCTTCTTGCGGTCGAGGATGAAGACGTTGCCGCGCTCGTCGATGCGGGCGATGTCGCCGGTGGCGAACCAGTCGTCCGCGCCGCGCATCAGCGTCGGGCCGCGCACGAGCAGCTCGCCGTCCTCGGCGAGCCGCAGCTCGGCGCCCGGCACCGCGCGGCCCACAGAGCCCGGCACCCGGTCGTCCGCCGCCTGGACGGCGATCGCTCCTCCGGCCTCGGTCATGCCGTAGCCCTCGCGGACTACCGCGCCGAAGCGCTCCTCGAATGCGTGCAGCGTCTCCGGTGGAAGCGGCGCGCCGCCGATGTGCGCGAGCCGCAGCCGGGGCGAGGCGCCCGGTTCGGCGAGCAGCGCCGCGCACATTGCCGGAACGCCCATGAACACGGTGACGCCGTCGCGCTCGATCGCGGCGAGTGCCGAGTGCGGCTCGAACCGAGGTACGAGCGCGAGACATGCGCCCGCGGCGATCGCGCCGTTCATGCAGCCGCTCAGCGCGAACACGTGCGCGAGCGGCGCGGCGCCGAAGAGCACGTCGTCTTCGTGTAGGCCGAGTGCGGAGCTCGCGATGTGCTCTGCGTTCAGCCGCAGGCCGCCGTGCGTCAGCTCGATCCGCTTCGGCGAGCCGGTCGTGCCGGAGGTGTAGAGGACGACCGCGACATCGTCCGGCGCGTGCGGCGCGATCGCGAAGTCGGGCTCGCCGACCAGGTCGTCCGGGTCGAGCAGCGTCGCGCCCGAGTCGGCGACACGCTGCTCGATCTCCGTCCGGCTGAGCAGCGGGTTGAGCGGGACGACCGTCGCCCCGGCGCGCAGCGCGCCGTGGAAGGCGGCGACCGACGACGGCCGGTTCGGCAGCACGAAGGCCACGGCACCCGCGCCGTGCGACCGGACGACGCGGGCGGCAGCCGCAGCGCGCTCGCAGAGCTCGGCGTAGCTGATCGTCTCGCCGTCGAAGCGCAAGGCCGCCCGCTCCGGCGACTGCGTCGCGCGGTCTTCGAGCAGCCGCCCGAGCGTGCTCACAGCGCGTTCAGGGCGCTGATCAGCTTGGCGAGCTGACGGCCACGCGGCGTGAGCCGGTACTCGGCGCGCGGCGGCCTCGACTCGACGAGCACGCGCTCGAGGATGCCTTCCTCTTCGAGCTCGGTGAGCCGAGCTGCGAGCGTCGCCGGCGGCACGGGGCCGACCGACTGCGCGAACTCGCCGAAGCGCGCCGCGCCTTCGTACGACGCCCAGATCACCGACACCGAGTAGCGCCGTTCGAGGAGGCCCGCCAGGCGGCGGACCTCCTCGGGCATCGGCCGGCAGCTACGGCAGCGCATGCGCCGCCGGCGCCGGCTCGAGGGCGAGCGCGAGCACCTCGTCGAGCGTCATCACCGGGTGGAACGTCATCTGCTCCTTGACGTCCGCCGGCACGTCGTCGAGGTCGGCGCGGTTGCGCTCCGGCAGGATCACGTCCGTGAGACCGGCCGCGTGCGCGGCGAGCACCTTCTGCTTCAGCCCGCCGATCGGCAGGACGCGGCCCTGCAGCGTCACCTCGCCGGTCATGCCGACAGTGTGCTTCACCGGGCGGCCGGTGAGGAGCGACGCGAGCGCCGTCGTCATCGTGACGCCTGCGGACGGCCCGTCCTTCGGGATCGCGCCGGCCGGGACGTGCACGTGGAACGAGTGCTCGTCGAACGCGTCTTCGTCGACGCCGATGTCGTTCGCGTGCGAGCGGACGTAGGTGAGGGCGATGCGCGCCGACTCCTTCATCACGTCGCCGAGCTGGCCGGTGAGCACGAGGTCGTCGCGCCCCTTCATCGAGGTCGCCTCGACGAAGAGCACGTCGCCGCCCGTGCCGGTCACGGCAAGGCCGGTCGCAACACCGGGGACGGCGGTGCGCTCGGCCGACTCCTGGTAGAAGCGCTTCCGGCCGAGTGCGTCGCGCACGAGCTCGAGATCGACGGCGACCGGCGCTTCGGTGGCGTTCGAGACGATCTTCGTCGCCGTCTTGCGCAGCAGCTTCCCGAGCTCCCGCTCGAGCTGGCGGACGCCCGCCTCGCGTGTGTACTCGGAGACGATTGTCTGCAGCGTCGCGTCGTCGATCGACACCTCGTCCTCGCGCAGGCCGTTCCGCTCGCGCTGGCGCGGCCAGAGATACCCGCGGGCGATCGCGACCTTCTCGTCGACGGTGTAGCCGTCGAAGCGGATCACTTCCATGCGGTCGAGCAGCGGGCCGGGGATCGTCTCGGCCACGTTCGCGGTGGCGATGAACACGACCTGCGACAGGTCGAGCTCGACGTCGAGGTAGTGGTCGCGGAACGAGTGGTTCTGTGCCGGGTCGAGCACCTCGAGCAGCGCCGCCGACGGATCGCCGCGCCAGTCGGCGCCGACCTTGTCGACCTCGTCGAGCAGGATCACCGGGTTCATCGTCCCGGCGTCGCGTAGCGCTCTCACCAGACGGCCGGGCAGTGCGCCGATGTACGTGCGCCGATGCCCGCGGATCTCCGCCTCGTCGCGCACGCCGCCGAGCGACATGCGGACGAACTCGCGATTCAGGGCGCGGGCGATCGACTCGCCGATCGACGTCTTGCCGGTGCCGGGCGGGCCGATCAGCGTCAGGATCGCGCCCGAGCGCTTGTCGGCCTCGATGCCGCGCTCCTCGCGGAGCTTGCGCACGGCGAGGTACTCGACGATGCGCTCCTTCACGTCGTCGAGCCCCGCATGGTCTGCGTCGAGGACCTGGCGCGCGTGCCCCGGATCGAGACGCTCTTCCGAGCGCTTGCCCCACGGCACGGCGAGCAACCAGTCGAGGTAGGTGCGGATCATCTGCGACTCGCCGGTCTGGTCGCCCATCCGCTCGAGCCGAGCGACCTCGCGCTCGGCCTGCTCGCGCACGGCATCGGGCATCTCGGCATCGTCGATCTTCGTTCGGTAGTCGTCGGCCGCGGATGCGTCGTCCTCGCCGAGCTCCTTCCGGATCGACTCCATCTGGCGGCGCAGGATGTACTCGCGCTGCTGCTTCTGCGCGCCGGACTCGACGTCGTCGCGGATGCGGCGGCGCACCTGCAACTCGGCGAGCCGCTCGCGCTGCAGCTGCACCGCGAGCTCGAGGCGCTCAACGACGTCGATCGTCTCGAGCAACTCGACCTTCGACGCGAACGAGACGTCCGGCGCGTACGCGGTCGTGTCGGCGAGGGCGCCGGGCTCGCTGATCGCGCGGACGAAGTCGCGGATGCGCTCGTCGGCGTTTCGCAGCTCGAGGATCTCCTCGACGATCGCGCGATACTCGCGCTCGAGCTCAGCGGTCTTGACGCGCGGCGGAATCTCGTCCGGCCGTTCGTCGACCTCGACGCGCAGACGGCCGTCGGGGCCGGTGCGGGCGGCGCCGGCGACGCCGCGATGGAGGCCGTTCAGGGTGACGGCGCGCGCACCGCCGGGCAGGCGCAGCGACTCGGCCACCTCGGCAACGGTGCCGACGGCCGCGTACTCGCCCTCGTGCACCGGCACGAGCAGGACGCGCTCGGCCTCGCCGGTCTCGACGGTCAGCGTCACCGACATGCTCGGGAAGACGACGCTGTCCTCGAGTGGGATCAGCAGCAGTTCTGACAAGGGGATGCTCCTTCAGTTCGTGTACGTGCTTCAACTATTGAAGCATCTCGGACATTCCCGGCGTCGAGGCGCATTACGGTTCCGGGATGAGGCTGCCCCGGCGCCGGACGAAGCCCGTTCCCCGCAGGCCGCGCTACGTCGTCGACCTCGAGGTCGCCGACGGAACGGAGCTGCGGGAGGCCTTGCGCCGGCACGGGCTCGCCGCGGACGAGGTCGTCTTCAAGTACCTGTGGCCGCGCTACGCGCCGCCGCTCGACTCGGGCATCCAGTCGCTGCTCAAGTCCGACAACCTGGGCGGCCAGTTCGACCGCCTGGTCGCGATGCACCGGCTCGCGCCGTCGGCGATCCCGCTGCCGGTCGGGCTCGTGCGGAACACCGACGGCGAGCTCGTCGGCTACATGCTGGAACGGATCGACGGCGTGACCTTGCGCGAGCTGATCGACGTTGGCGCAGTCGAGGAAGCGCACCGGCGGCTCGAGGCGGTGGAGCGAACGATCGCGAAGCTCCACGCGAAGGGGATCGCCCACGGCGACCTGAACCCCTACAACGTGATCGCCAGCGACGACGGGCGGACGATCCTGATCGACCCCGTCGGCCATCCGGGGCCGGGGACGATGCTGCAGGACGAGCTGTCGCTCAGGGAGCTGCGCGCGCTCGTGCCCGAACCTGATTGAGGCGCCCGCATTGCCCGTCGGCTGCGCGACTCGCACAGTACGCGCGGGCTTGCGCTCCGCACAGGTGCCACGTGCCGCCGCCCATCACGCCGGCTGCGGCGTGGGCGATGCACGACGGGCCCGTTGCCGGGGAGGCGCGGTTCGACTTCATGCCCAGGGCCGTGCCGGTGACCGTTGCCGCGGCGACGGCAGCGAACAGGCCGAGCTCGCGGGTGCCCATCAGAACTCCACGGCCACTCCGCGAGGGAGGACGAGCACCGGGCAGCGGGCGAGCTCGATCAAGTACTCGGCAGCCGCTCCGATCCGGACCCGGCCGGTCACGGTTTCCGGCTTCGAGCCCACCACCATCAGGTCGACACCTGCGGTGGCGCGCTCCGCGACCGTGCCGCCGAGTCGCGCGGCGATCGCCGCCGCCGTCTCGAGCACGCACGGGTCGCCGTCCTCGCCGACCGGGCCGACGGACGCGACCCGGTACCCGTTCTGCTCGTGGAAGCCCGCCGGCGCGAGCGCGACCGCGATCGGGCCGCCGTCGAGCAGCTTGCGCGCCGAGGCCTGCGGGTCGACGTGCCCGGGCGCGGTGCGGTACTCCGAGCCGAACACGAGCACGTCGGCGCCGGTCCGAAGCGCGAGGTCGCGGAGCCCGTCGGGCGTCGAGCCGCTGAGGACGACGTGGGTCGCGATTCCCGGGTCGCCGAGCTGCTCCGCTCCGGCCGACAGCAGGGCCTCCGCGTCCTGCTCGGCGAGCCGCTCGCGCGAGGACTCGGTCTCGTGTGCGTGCCGCACGTAGGCGAGGGCGATGGACGCCCCCGCCTGCGTGAGCAGCCTCCCGAGCGCGAGCGCGTCGCGGTCCGAGTCCGTGCCGTCGTAGGAGACGATGACGTTCGCCATCTACGACTGCGTTGCGGGCGACGTCGACGGTGAGTGCAGCGAGGACATGCCTCCCGGGAACCCGAGCGACGGGATGTCGGAGGGATAGACCTCGTGCCCGTGCACGGCGAGGTCGCCGGTCTCCATGTCCTCTTCGCTCATGCGCAGCGGCACGAACAGCCCGACGAGCTTGAGCAGGGCGAACGTCGCGACGGCGCAGAACCCGATCACCCACAGCGCGGTGATCAGCTGCCACTTGAAGAGGTGCAGGCTGCCGGTGACCGAGAACCCGGGGACGACCTGCATCGACGAGTCCGCGAGCAGCCCGACGAGCAGACCGCCCACGACCCCGGCGATCCCGTGCGTGTAGAAGACGCCGAGCGTGTCGTCGATGTTGCGGAACGGGCGCAGCAGCGAGAGGTAGTTGTACGCGAGGTACACGATCGACGACGCGACCACGCCGATGATGATCGCCCCGTAGCCGTTGACGAAGCCGGCGGCGGGCGTGATCGCGACGAGCCCGACGATCATCCCGTTGACGCTCCCGATCAGCGACGGCTTGCGGCCGGTGAGGAAGTCCCAGCAGACCCACACGAGGAACGCCACCGCGGTCGCGAGGTTCGTGTTCAGCACTGCCGCGGACGCATCGAAGCCCGCGTTGTAGGGATCGCCGCCGTTGAAGCCGTTCCACCCGAGCCAGAGGAGCCCGGCGCCGAGAGCGACCATCGCCAGGTTGTTCGGTGCGTCGATCTCGCGGTCGCGGGCGAGGCGCGGCCCGATCACCCACGCGGCGACGAACCCGGAGACGCCCGCCGACAGGTGGATGACGTAGCCGCCCGAGAAGTCCACTGCGCCGTGCTGCGCGAACCAGCCGCCGCCCCAGATCAGGAAGGCGTTGACGGTGTACACGACGCTGATCCAGAGGAGGACGAACGGGATCCACGCCTTGAAGTTCACGCGCCCGAGCACCGAGCCCAGCATCAGGATCGGCGTAATCGCCGCGAACACGAACTGGAAGTAGACGAGCGACGACTGCGGGAAGTCGAGCACGCCGGCGGCGCCGAGATTCGGGATCTTGCCCTGCCCCTCGAGGCCCTTGTGGTCGAGGACCGGGCCGGGCTTGCCGAGGAAGTTGTGGAAGAAGCCCGACTTGCCGCCGATCGGGATCGGGCTGCCGAAGCCCATCTTGAAGGCGTACAGCACCCACACGACGAGCACGAGCGCGAACGCGACGAACGCGAGCATCATGCTGTTCACCGACCAGCGCTTCTGCATGACGCCGCCGTACAGGACGACGAGGCCGGGGACGCTCATCAGTCCGACGAGCGTCGCGGCGGTCATCTGCCACGTGTTGTCTCCGGGGTTCAACCAGTGCGGGTAGAGCATCGGGCCTCCATTCGTCGTCCGTCGTTCGCGCAACACAAAAAGGCCCCAGGGCTCGCAACTCCGAGTCCTGAGGCCACATTGCCTCCGCGGGTGGCGTCGTGGCCGCCGCGCGTGGCCACAGACTTGCACGCGCCGCGGACGGCGTCAAGCGCGAAGCTGCAGTTTTTGAAGTATTAGGTGCGCAGCCGCGGGTCGAGCATGACCTGCGCGACGTCGACGAGCAGGTTCACGACGACGACCGACACCGCGATCGCGACGACGAGCGCCTGCACGAGCGGCAGGTTGCCGGTCATCGCCGCCTGCTGCAGCTCCCAGCCGCCGCCGGAGTAGCTGAAGACCTCCTCGAGCGCGGGGACGCCGCCGATCGCGAGCCCGAATGCGACGGCGAAGCCGGTGATCGTCGGCAGCAGCGCGTTCCGCCCGGCGTAGCGCACCATGATCCGCGACTCCGAGAGGCCCTTCGCGCGCGCGAAGTGGACGTAGTCGTCGTTCGCGACGCCGAGCGTGACCGTGCGCATGCTCAGCACCCAGAGACCGAGACTCGCGACGACGAGAACGATCAGCGGCAGCTCGGCGTGATGGATGGCGCTGCCGACGAAGCGCCAGCTCCACGACGGCACGACGTCGAGCCCGTACGCCCACTGGAACGGAAAGAGGTTCCACGTGACGCCGAGCCACTCGAGCGCGATGCCTGCGACGGCAAAAGCGGGAACGGTCCAGATGACCGCGGTCGTGGTCGTGACGGTGCCGTCGAACGCGCCGCCGCGACGCCACGCGGCGACGAGCCCGAGTGCGGTGCCGATCGCGAATGCGACGATCGTCGCCGTGCCGACGAGCGCGAGCGAGAACGGGAGCGACTCGCGCACCGACGTGCCGACGCCGGGTGCAGAGAAGCCGAGGGTGCGCAGGAAGTGGCCGTACCCGCTCCAGAACGAGCCGGTCGGCGGCGGCGCGACCAGTCTGCCGTTCCACGCCAGCCGGGGCAGGGCGAACGCGACCGTCCCGGAGATCCAGAGCGCGAGCAGGTAGACCGGGAGGCGCCGTGCGAGGTAGCGGCCGAGGTGCGGTGTCGCGGCCGCGAACGTCGCGAGCGCGGGGAGGGGCGAGCCGAGCTCGGGCCGGCGCAGCCGCGGCAGGCCGAAGGCGAAGCGTCCGAGCGGCGCGCGGCCTCGCAACCGCGGGTCGGCGAGCTGCTCGATGCCGTACATCGTCAGCACGAGCCCCGCTGCCGTCACGAGCAGCGCGAGCGCGGGGAACGCGAAGTCCCACCACGTGCCGGTGAGCAGCGCCTGGCCGGTCTCCGCGACGGCGAGCAGCGAGCCCCACGTGGCGCCGTTCGTGTCGCCGAGCGCGAAGCGGCCGCGCGACAGCGACGCGAGGAAGTCGAGCGTCGCCAGCATGATCGTCGCCTGGATCGCGACGAAGAAGAAGCCCGCGGCGATCCGGCTCGCCATGTTCGGGACGAGCTCGGCGATCGCGATGCGCAGTCGCCGCTCCCCGGCGAGCGTTGCGGCTGCCACGAAGTCGGAGTTGCGTAGCGTGAGCGCCTGCGCCCGCAGCACTCGTGCCTCGGCGGCCCACGTGCCGAGCCCGACCATCGCCATCGTCACGAGGGACGTGTGCTGGTCGCGGGGCAGCACGCCCGCGATCACGATCGCGAGCGGCAGCGCGGGAATGACGAGAAACGCGTTCGTGAATGCGCTCAGGCACGTGTCGACGCGGCCGCCGAACGCGCCTGCGCTCACGCCGACGACGACCGCGAGCACGAGTGCGAGCAGGGTCGCGCCGAGCACGATCTCGAGGGTGAGCGGCGTCGCCTTCAGCACCTGCGAGAAGACGTCGTTGCCGCCGCTCGTCGTGCCGAACGGATGCGACCACGTCGGGCCCGCGTTCCGGTCGGAGAGCATCTCGAAGATCGATCCGTCGCCCGGTGCGACGTATGGGCCGACGATCGCCGTGAGCGCCACGAGCGTCAGCAAGCTCACGCCGGCGCGGCCGTAGCGGTTGCCGAGCAGCTGTTTCACCGAGCTGAGCATCGCATGACTTTACTTTTTGAAGTAGAGCAGCTATGGTCACGGGCGTGAGCGTCTCCGCTCCCTCGATGCACCGCATGTGTGGCTGCTGCCGGATTACCGGCTAGCGGTCGCGCGCCTTCTTTTCACCCGCAGCGACCGCAAATGGCAAGCAAAGCCACAGACACCCCTACCCTCGAGCTCGTCCTCAAGCGCAATTCGGTCGAGCGGCTGAAGCGCGAGAAGAGCCCGCTCGGCATGCTCGACGAGCTGCCGGCGCTGATCGCCGCCGGCTACGAGCAGGTGCCGGAGGAGGACATCGTCCGGCTCAAGTGGTGGGGGCTCTACCACGACAAGCCGAAGATCGGGACGTTCATGCTGCGGGTGAAGATCGCGGGCGGGATCCTGCAGCCGCACCAGCTGCGCGCGCTCGGCGAGCTCTCGAACACGTACGGGCACGGTGAGGCGGAGCTGACGACGCGCCAGAACGTGCAGCTCCACTACCTCGAGCTCGGCGCGCTCCCGGATGTGTTCGACCGGTTGCATGCGGCCGGGCTCACCTCTGCAGGCGGCTGCGGCGACGCGGTGCGCAACATCACCGGCTGCCCGGTCGCAGGGCTCGGCCACGGGGAGCTCTTCGACGCCACGCCGGTGCTGGAGCAGGCGGCGTCGTTCTTCTACGGCAACCCGGCGTACTCGGACCTGCCGCGCAAGCACAAGATCTCGATCACGGCCTGCACCGACGCGTGCTCGGCGCCGGAGATCAACGACATCGGCCTCGTCGGGGTGCTCCACGAGGGAGGCGAGGGGTTCGGCGTGCTCGTGGGCGGCGGGCTCTCGTCCGTGCCGCGCATCGCGCGCGACCTCGGCGTGTTCGTCCCGAAGGAGGAGGCGGTCGAGGTGCTCGCGGCGATCGTCGACGAGTGGCAGGACGACCTGCGCTACCGCGTATCGCGTGTGAAGGCGCGCATGAAGTTCATGATCGACGACATCGGCCCGGAAGGCATGCGGGAGCGCGCCGAGGCCCGTCTCGGACGCACGCTCGCCGACTTCACGCTGCCGCAGCTGCCCGCGCCCGGCGTGCATCTCGGCGTCCACGACGGCTACGTCGGCGTCCCGGTCCACCTCGGCCTGATCAGCGGCGACCAGATGATCGCGCTCGCGGAGCTCGGTCACGACGTGCGCATCACGCGCCAGCAGAATCTCGTCGTCGCGACGAGCGACGACATCGCGGCCGATCTCGCGCGGATCGGCCTGCCGCTCGACGCGGGCGACCTGCGCGGCAATGCGATCGCCTGCACCGGCGAGCCGCACTGCAACTTCTCGGTCACCGAGACCAAGTCACGCATGGACGGCCTCGTGCAGCTGCTCGAAGAGCGGTTCCCGCGCGGTGCGCTCGACGGCCTGCGGCTGCACCTCGACGGCTGCCCGCACGCGTGCGCACAGCACTGGGTCGGCGATCTCGGCTTTCAGGGGACGACGGTGCGCGACGAGGAGGGGCGGCGGCAACAGGCCTACGACATCTACCTCCGCGGCAGCCTCGACCGCCCCGCTGCAATTGCGCGGCCGGTCTTCCGGCGCGTGCCCACGGACGAGCTGGATGCCGCGGTCGTGGGGCTCGTGCGCGGCTGGGTCGACGCGCGGGCCGACGGCGAGACGTTCCGGTCGTTCTGCGACCGCACATCGGACGACGAGCTCGCGGAGCTCGCGGGGAGGGAGGCACGTGGCGACAGAACTGCTGGATGATCTCGAAGCCGGTGAGCTGAGCGTGCAGTTCGAGGGCGAGGAGCCCGAGGCGCTGCTCGCGTGGGCGCTCGAGCGCTTCTCGCCGCAGATCGCGATCTCGACCGCGTTCCAGACCGACGGTGCCGTGCTCCTGCACATGGCGTACGAGCTCGATCCGAGCGTGCGCCTGTTCAGCGTCGACACCGGCCGCCTACCGCAGGAGTCGTACGAGCTGATCGAGCGGATGCGGGAGCGGTACCCGAGGCTGCAGCTCGACCTGCTCTCGCCCGAGGCGGCGACCGTGAGCGCGATGGTCGGAAAGCACGGGCCGAACCTCTTCTACCGCAGCGTCGAGAACCGCCTGCTGTGCTGCCAGGTGCGCAAGGTGCTGCCGCTGCAGCGCTACCTCGGCGGGCTCGACGCGTGGATCACCGGCCTGCGCCGCGACCAGTGGGCGACGCGAAGCGACATCCGCAAGGTCGAGATCGACCACGACCACGGCGCGATCGTGAAGCTGAACCCGCTCGCCGAGTGGACCGAGGACGAGGTGTGGGACTACGTGCGCGAGCACGAACTGCCGTACAACGAGCTCTACGACAAGGGCTTCACCTCGATCGGCTGCGCACCGTGCACGCGGCCGACCGCCAAGGGCGAGGACCTGCGCGCGGGCCGCTGGTGGTGGGAGACGAACGCGCCGAAGGAGTGCGGCATCCACTGCGCGATCGAGACGGGCGGCTTCGAGCACGAGCTGCGGGCGCTGGTGGGCGATGAAGCTGGGGACTGAAGCGCGCGAGGTGGCCCTCGCGGAGGTGCAGGCGGTGCTTGCGCTCGCGCGCGACAAGGAGCACCTCGCCCGGCTCGCGGCCGAGCTCGACGCCGGTGAGGTCGTCGAAGAAGAGCTGCTCGAGTCGGTGCTCGAGCTCGCGCTCCAGACGGGACGCATCCGCGCGTACCACGGCCCAGGCGGCGAACAGGCTGCGCTCGCGACGTTGCGGCAGCTGCCGCGCGGACGCGCGCGCACGGCGAGCGCGCGCGAGGTGTCGGAGGCGCTGCGCGTCCTCGCCGGCAAGGAGCTCGACGCGGTGTCGATCGCCGCGATCGCACCGGGCGCCTTCACGCTCTCGCTCGAGGCGGGCGGGCTCGAGACGTCGGTGCGGCTCGACCACAACGGCGCGCGCATCCAGAGCGTGGCGGCATGACGCACTACTACATGGCATGTCTCGACCTGCGCGGGCGCGACTGCCTCGTCGTCGGCGGCGGGCGCGTGGCGCTCGAGAAGGTGCAGGGGCTGGTCGACTGCGACGCGTCGGTGAGCGTCGTCGCGCCGGAGGTCGACGACGAGCTCCGTGCGCTCCCGGTGCAGGTCATCGAACGGCGCTTTGCGCGCTCCGACGTCGTCGGGCGCTTCCTCGTCGTCGCCGCGACCAGCGTGCGTGCTGTGAACGCCGCCGTCTCGCGTGCCGCCGACGAGCGCTCCGTGCCGTGCAACGTCGCGGACGATCCCGAGCTCTGCAGCTTCATCCTGCCGGCAATCGTTCGCCGCGACCCGATCGTCGTCGGCGTCTCGACCGGCGGCGCGTCACCGGCGCTCGCGCAGCGGCTGCGCTCGGAGGTGGCCGAGCTGATCGGGCCCGAGCACGTCGCGCTCGCGCACCGTCTCGAAGCGCTGCGGCCGTGGGCGAAGCAGGAGCTGCCGACCTATGAAGCGCGGCGCGACTTCTTCCGGCACCTCGTCGAGGCGGCGCTCACATGAACGTCGTTGCGATCGTCGGCGCGGGTCCGGGCGACCCGGGGCTGATCACGGTGAAGGCGCTCGAGCTCGTGCGCAACGCCGAGGTGCTCGTCTACGACCGGCTCGTGTCGCTCGAGCTCGTGATGCAGGCGACGGGAGCGGCGCGCATCGCACGCGACGGTCTCAACCAGGAAGACGTGAACGAGCTGCTCGTGCACCACGGGCGTCGCGGCCGCCGCGTCGTCCGCCTGAAGGGCGGCGACCCGTTCGTGTTCGGACGCGGCTACGAAGAGGTGGAGGCGCTCGCCGCCGCGGGCGTGCCGTACGAGGTCGTTCCCGGGGTCTCGACGCTCACCGCGCTCCCTGGGCTGGCGGGCATCCCGCTCACGACGCGCGACGTCGCGGCGCAGGTCACCGTGCTCACGGGCACGTCCGCCGACGGAGGCGACCTCGACTTCGACCACCTGGCGGCGACGCCCGGGACGCTCGTCATCTTCATGGGCCTGCGTCGCCTGGAGCACATCGCAGACGGGCTGATCCTCGCCGGGCGGCCGGTGGACGAGGGCGCGGCGGTCATCTCGCGGCTCTCGCTCCCGGACTCCCAGGTCCGGGTCGGGACGCTGGGGACGATCGCCGCCGCGGCGCGCGGCCTCGCGTCGCCGGCTGTTGCCGTCGTCGGCGACGTAGCCAGGCTCGCGGCCCCCGTCCGGGTGCTTCCGTTGAGCTTTCCTACGCGCTAGATTCCGGCCTGCGATGGCGGGGTCTGCCCGGGCGTGGATGGGGGATGACGAGGGGCCGGACGTGGAGTCCCACCTCGCTCCATCCGTCGCGCCCGTCCCTTCGAACGGCACGCCGCAGGCCGCCGAGCAGGCGCCGCCCCGGGTGCTGATCGTCGAGGACGACGTGTCGATGTCGTTTCTCTGCCGGTTCAACCTCGAGCTCGAGGGCTTCGCGGTGACGACCGCGACAACAGGCGCCGAGGGCCTCTCGCTCGCGGAACGCGATGCCTACGATCTGGTCCTGCTCGACGTGATGCTCCCAGACCTCGGTGGGCACGAGCTCGCCGCGCGGATCGGCGACACGCCCGTCGTCTTCATGTCCGCGCGCGGCTCGGCGGACGACCTCGCCCGCGGCCGGGCCGCGGGCGCAATCGACTACATCGTCAAGCCGTTCGACCCTGTCACGCTTCCCGAGCGGCTGCGCCGCAACCTGGACGAGCTCGGACGGTCGGGCCCCGACGGCGTCTGGCGGCTGAGGCACGGATCGCCGCCGGCTTGAGAGCGCCGAACGTGGCGAACCGAGACACCGCGTCGGCGGCCCGGCGCTCGACGCGGTTCGCCTTCCTGCTCCTGATCGCGGTCATGCTCGCTCTCGGCGGAGCGGGCGCCTACGCCGCACATCGGATCTACGCGCTCGCGAACGACCGCTACGTCGATCGCGCAGCGCCGATCTTCGCGTCGACGCAAGACCTGCTGGTCGACATGCTGGACCAGGAGACCGGTGTGCGCGGGTACGTGATCAGCGGCCAGGCGAGCGCGCTCCAGCCGTACCGGCTGGGCCGGGTCGGCGTGCGCCGCGATCTCGCCGAGATCGCCGCGAGCCAGAGCTCGGGCCCGAACATTCCGCAGCACCTTGCGGCCGCCCGGCGGGCCGTCGCCCGGCTCGAGCGGTTCTACGCGCACCAGATCGCGCTCGTGCGCAGCGGTCCGGCCGGTCAGCGGCGCGCGCAGGACGAGCTCCTCGCCGGCAAGGCGCAGTTCGACCGCTTCCGGAGCGTGTCGTTCGCGCTCGAGACGGACGCGGGGAACGTCGTGCAGGAGGCGCGGCACGAGCAGCACTCGACGTTCGTCACCGCGGTGCTGTTCCTGGCGGCGGTGGTGCTTGTCGGCCTGCTGATCGCCGGCGCCCTGCTCGTGCAGATCCCGGCGCGGCTCCATCGTCTCTACCGCTCGGAGGAGGAGGCGCGGCGCGCAGCCGAGGAAGGCGCCGAGGCGTCGCGCGCGCTGGCGCACGTGACGGAGGCGGTCGTCCTCCTCGACGAGCAGGAGACGATCCGTTACTGGAACCCCGCTGCGGTTGAGCTCTTCGGCGTGGGAACCGGTGCGGCGATCGGCAGTCCGCTGGTAGATGTCGCTCCGGGAGCGGTCGACGCCGTGACTGCGCTCGCACCCGTTCAGGCGGAGCTGAAGGGACACGACCGCTGGCTCGCTGCGACGGAGACCCGGTTCGAGGGCGGCCGGGTCGTCGTCATTCGGGACCTCACACCCGACCACGAGCTCGAGCGCATGCGCTCGGAGTTCGTCGCGACCGCCGCCCACGAGCTCCGCACGCCGCTCGCCGCGATCTACGGGGCCGTGCGCACGATCCGGCGGGCGGATCACGAGCTGCCCGCCGAGACGCACGAGGAGTTCCTGACGATGATCGAGACCGAGTCCGAGCGGCTTCGCTACCTCGTCGAGCAGATGCTTGCGTCGGCGCAGCTCGAGCGCCAGCTGGTGCAGCTCTCGCTCGAGGAGTGCGACCTCGGCGAGCTCTGCCGGCGGATCGTCGAGACGACGGCGCACCGCCTGCCGCCGTCGGTCACGCTCGAGCCGTCGCTGCCGGCGGAGGAGATCACCGTGGCGGCCGACCCGGACCGGCTTCGCCAGGCGATCGAGAACTTGCTCGACAACGCAGTCAAGTACTCGCCCGACGGCGGCCGGATCGTCGTCGACGTCCGGCGCCGCGACGGGGCCGGCGTCGTCACGGTGCGCGACGAGGGCATCGGCATCCCCGCCGACGAGCATGCGCGGATCTTCGAGAAGTTCTATCGCCTCGATCCGGGCATGACTCGCGGCGTCGGCGGGTCGGGCCTCGGCCTCTACATCATCCGCGAGCTGATCACGCAGATGGGCGGCGAGGTCGAAGTGCAGTCCGTCCCGGGCCGCGGCTCGACGTTCACGATCGCGCTGCCGCTTCGCTGAGCAGCTCGTAGGAGCGCTTGCGCGCGTCGTGATCGTGGATCGCGGCGGCGACGATGAGCTCGTCGGCAGCGGTCTCGGCCGCGAACGCCGCGAGCCCCTCGCGCACCGTCTCCGGTGCGCCGACGAACGAACGGCGCAGCATCGCCGACGCGCGCTCCTTCTCGGCGGGCGACCAGTACGACTCGATGTCGTCGATCGGCGGCGGTAGCTTCCCGCGCCGGCCACGCTGGATGTTCGTGAACGACTGCTGCGCCGACGTGAACAGGCGCCGGGCTTCGTCGTCGGTGTCGGCTACGAAGACGTTCGCGCCGACCATCGCGTACGGCTCCTGCAGCTGCTCCGACGGCTCGAAGCGCTCGCGATAGATCTCGAGCGCCGGCAGCAGCGCCTCCGGTGCGAAGTGGGAGGCGAACGCGTACGGAAGCCCGAGCGCGGCCGCGAGCTGCGCCCCGTACAGGCTCGAGCCCAGGATCCAGAGCGGCACTTTCGAACCGGCGCCGGGGGTCGCGCGCACCGCCTGGTTCGGCACCGGGTCGGCGAGGTAGCGCTGCAGCTCGAGGACCTCCTGCGGGAAGGTGTCGGCGCTCGTCGGATCGCGGCGGAGCGCGAGGATGGTCAGCCGGTCGGTGCCGGGAGCGCGGCCGAGGCCGAGGTCGATCCGGCCGGGATGCAGCGCCTCGAGCGTTCCGAACTGCTCGGCGATCACGATCGGCGCGTGGTTCGGGAGCATCACGCCGCCCGCGCCGACCCGGATCGTGCTGGTACCGGCCGCGACGTGCGCGATGACGACCGCCGTCGCCGCGCTTGCGATCCCGACCGCGTTGTGATGCTCGGCGAGCCAGAAGCGGCGGTAGCCGAGGCGCTCGACGTGACGGGCGAGGTCGAGCGAGTTCCGCAACGCGATGCCCGCGTCGGCGCCTTCGACGATCGGCGCGAGATCGAGCACGGAGAGTGGCGGCAGGCTCACGGCGCGTACGCTACAATGATTGCCATGAGGCAAGTATTGCCGATAAGCAAAGATTTGACCGCAGACGACGTTGCCCGCCTCCGGGCGGTGCTCGGGAAGCTCTCGCGGCGGCTGCGCCAGACGAAGACGAGCGCGTCGCTGACCCCGACCCAGCTGGCCGTGCTGTTCGCGGTCGTCCGCGCCGGCTCGATCGGGGCGGGCGAGCTCGCAGCGCGCGAAGGGATGAACCCGACGATGCTCTCGCGGGCGATCGGCAACCTCGCGGACGCGGGGCTCGTGCGCCGCGAGACGGATCCCGCCGACCGCCGTTCGGCGCTCGTCGTTCCCACCGCCGCCGGGCGCAAGCTGCACGACCGCGCGCGGTCCGAGCGCAACGACGTGCTCGCGCGCGCGCTCGGCGCCGCGAGCGACCAGGACCGCGAGGCGATCGCTGCTGCCCTACCCGCACTCGAAGAGCTGGCGGAGCGTCTCTAGCGGATGAAGCTGAAGATCCGCAGCGCCGGCCGGCGCACCTTCTCCGCACTGAGCGTCCCGAACTACCGCCGGTACTACCGCGGCCAGGCCGTTTCGCTGATCGGTACGTGGATGCAGATGATCGCGCAGGGCTGGCTCGTGCTCACCCTGACGAACTCGAGCGTCGATCTCGGTCTGATCACCGCGCTGCAGACGCTGCCGGTGCTCGTGCTCGGGCCGTACGGCGGTGTCGTCGCCGATCGCGTCGACCGGCGGCGCCTCATGGTCTTTCTGCAGAGCCTCATGGGCGTACAGGCACTCGTGCTCGGGCTGCTGACCGTCACGCACGCAATTCGCTTCTGGGAAGTCGGCGTGCTCGCGATGCTCCTCGGACTCAACAACGCCTTCGAGAATCCGGCGCGGCAGTCGTTCATGCTCGAGCTCGTCGGCCCGAACGAGCTGCGGAACGCGGTGAGCCTCAACTCGACGCTCGTCAACGCGGCTCGCACGATCGGGCCCGCCGTTGCCGGTCTGCTGATCGCGAGCGTCGGCACCGGTGTCTGCTTCCTCGTCAACGCGGCGAGCTTCGTTCCGGTGGTCGCCTCGCTCGTGCGGCTCGACGTGTCGGAGCTGCACCTCGGCCCGCGCGCCCGGCGCGCGAAGGGCCAGCTCCGTGAAGGCCTGCGCTACGTGCGCCACACGCCGGAGCTCGCCGTCCCGCTCGTGATGATGGGTCTCGCCGGGATGCTGACCTACGAGTTCGGGGTCAGCCTGCCGGTGCTCGACCACCGCGTCCTGCATGGCGGCTCGACCGGGTACGGCTTCATGACCGCGGCGATGGGTATCGGCGCGGTCGTCGGCGGTCTCTTCAGCGCTGCCCGCGGGCGCACGGGCCTGCGTCCGCTCGTGCTAGCGGCGTTCGCGTTCGGCGGCGTGATCATCCTCGCGTCCCTCGCGCCGTCGATGGCCCTCGAGCTGCCGGCGCTCGCGCTCGTCGGTGCGGCGAGCGTGTCGTTCATGGCCGTCGGCAACTCGACGCTGCAGCTGCGCGCCGATCCGGCGATGCGCGGCCGCGTCATGGCTCTCTGGTTCGTCGCGTTCCAGGGCTCGACGCCGATCGGCGGGCCGGTGATCGGCTGGGTGATCGCGTGGGCCGGTGCGCGCGTCGGTCTCGGCGTCGGCGGCGTCACGTGCTTTGCGGTCGGCCTGCTCGGTCTGCTCGCGCTGCGCGAGCTCCGGTCACGACGGGTTCTCGATCGTGACGAGCGTGCCGATCGGGGTGTACGGCCAGACCTCGGCGGCAGCGGCGAGCGGCAGCTCGACGCAGCCTAGGCTCTGCGGGGTTCCGAACGAGGCGCGGTTGAAGGAGTGCAGCGCCTCGCCGCCGTGGAAGTAGCTGATCCAGCGAATGCCCTTGTCGTCGTAGTGCGAGCCGTCCGGGTTCGTGCCCTTCATCTCTCCGACGGGGATGTGCTCGAAGACCGGGAACGTGCCCGGCGCGGTCGGCGCCGCCGGGATGCCGGTGTTGCCGGGTGAGGTGAGGATCACCTTGCCGTCGTGCCACAGCGTCATGAGCTGGGGCAACGACGTGTGCACGTAGACGTAGCTGTAGCCGCCGCTGTGGCGCTTGCCCGCGATCGCGTCGGCGATCAGCGCGCGCCAGACCTGCGGGCCGGCGATCGCATCGACGGTCAGGTTGTGCTCGTGCTCGAACTGCATCACGGCGCCGCGCTCGATCTGCGTGACGGTCGTCGGGTTCCACTGCGTCGTCAGCTGGGATGGCGTGTTCGGGAAGCGCCAGCTGAACGTCCCCTGCGGCGGGTCGATCGCGGCCTTGATCTCGGCTGCAGGCGTATGAGGGACGTCGGCGCCCGTCGGGTTCCAGACGACCGGGAGATAGGCCTCCTGTGCGAGCAGTTGGTAGAGCCGCAGCAGGCTGCCCGATGCAACCGTCCAGTCGAACGACCGTTGCGTTCGGGTCGCGCCGCTGCCGACGAGCGTGACGCGGTCGGGGAACCGCAGCTCGAGGTCGGTGCCGAGCCCGAAGCCGAGCGAGCCCGGATGGAAGACGAGCGTGTGGCTGTCGGCGAGCGACCAGTGGCCGGGCACGCTGCGCGTGAAGTGCGGGCGCGCCGAGCCGACCGGCTGCGCGAACGTCAGGCGGATCTGCGCGAGCGCCGAGATCTGCGCGCTGGGCGCGGGGGAGATCTGCACGGCGGGCGCCGGCGTCTTCGGGAACCAGCTGACGCGAACGGGCGCGCCGGGCCTCTCCCAGGGGCGCGCGGCGGCGGCGATCCGGATCGTCCCGGTCGCGGGCTGCTTCCCGAGCGAGACCGTTCGCGACGCGGCGCTGTGAGGCTTCCCGCCGACGAGCACCGCCGCCGGCGTCGTGGTGAAGCGGACGGCGAGCGTCCCGTCGGGCGAGAGCGACGGCCAGCGATCGACGACGCTCGTGACGGGAGCGGTCACGGTGAGCGTCTCGTGCCGGGTGCGGCCTGCGAGCCAGCCGATCCAGCGCGACCGACGGATGACGACGTCGACGCGAATATGCTCGCCCGGCTCCACCTTCGCCGTCGGGGTGAGCCGTCCGTGCACGTCGCGGAGCGGGACCGGGCTCCCCGCCGGGCCGACCGCGTGCAGCGACCGCACCGAGCCGGCGAGCGGCTGCAGCTTCAGGCGCGCGAGCGCGACCGGGTCGCCCGACAGCGTTGCGCCGGACCAGAAGAACGCCGCGGCCGCGAAGGCAGCGAACAGCACCGCGGCCACGACCACCGCGACGAGCAGGCGACGACCCCACACGCCGGGCATGGTAGAGAGTGGCCATGGGAGCGCTCGCGTTCGTCGTCGCGCTCGTGCTCGCCCACGGCAACCCCGCGCCGCGGCCCGTGAGCGCGTTCGGGACGCGGGCCGCCGACGTCGACCTGGCCCAGCTCGTGCCGGCGGGTGGGATGCTCGATCACGTCTGGTTCGTGCCCGCCGGCCGCGGCGTCCCGGAGATCGCGGTTGCCTGGCACTTCACACTGCCGCGGCGCCTGCTCGAGCCCGGCCGGCCCGCGGCACGGTACGTGCTGACGCTCTGGCGCCGGCAGCGGGTGGGGCCGCTGGGCTCCACCTGGATGCCGCACACGCTCGTGCACGACTCGGCCGCCCCGCTCGACGGGCACTCGGTCCGGCTGGCGGACGTCACCGGGGACGGTCACGACGACCTGCTCGTGACGATTCTCTGCAAGGACTGCAACCACGCCGTCGCGCTCGTCGCCGTGTACGGGGACGTTCGCGGCCGGGTGCGGCGTGTCTACCGCGACCGCTCGATCACCGAGACGGCGTGGGGAGCCGAGCGCGGCCTGCTCTGGTTCGACGAGCCCGGACCGGCGAAAGTCGTGTGCTGTCCCGAGTACCGCGTCCTCACCTTCCTTCGCTATGACGCCGGCCGCTGGCGGGTCGTCGAGCGCCGCCGCGAGCCTGCCGACGGCAGCGACCCGTACGAGCTCCGCGGCTGGCCTCATCCCTAGACCAGCGTTCGTGACTGCAGCACCCGCTCCCAGGCGAGCTCGGTCCCGGCAGCCAGGCACCCCTGCACGACCGCGTCCTCGCCGAGCGCGCTGACGCGGAGCTCCGGCACGAACGGCGCAACCTGCTCGAGCGAGCGCGCGACCTCGGTCGCGAAGCCCGCCGCGCCGCCGATGCCGCCGCCCAGCACGATCAGCTCGGGATCGACGACCGCGATGATCGACGCGAGCGCCTTCGCGACGAGCGCCGCCTCGCGCGCGACCACGGCGCGGGCGCGCTCGTCGCCCTTGGCGGCGGCCGCGAACACCCGCCGGGCGGAGAGCGGGCCCTCGAGCCCGTGCGTCCGGGCGGAGCGGACGACCGCCGCCGACGAGGCGACCGCTTCGAGCGCGCCGCGCTGGCGCGCTTCGCGCGGGTCGGCGCCGCCGTCCTCGATCGGGAGGTACGCGATCTCGCCCGCGGCGCCGTGCGCACCGCGATGCAGCTTGCCGTCGATGACGACGCCCATGCCGATGCCGGTCCCGACGGAGACGAATGCGAACGTCGACGCGTCGCGACCGTGCCCGTGCGCGCGCTCGGCGACCGCCGCCATGTCGACGTCGTTCTCGACGAGCGTCTCCGGCCCGAGCAGCCGGCGGAGCTCCGACAGCACGTGCGGCTGTTCCCAGCCCGGGAGGTTGCTCGCCATCCGCAGCGCGCCGCGCGCCGGATCGACGACGCCGGGGCTGCCCACGACCGTCTGCAGCAGCGCGCGCCGCTTGCGCACCGATGCCGCGGTGAGCAGCTCGTCCGCGAGCGCAGCCAGCTCGCCGACGCGCGAGCGCGCGCTCGCGGCCGGCGCGCGGCGGCTGAGCTTTGCCCGCACCGAGCCGGAGAGGTCGGAGAGCGCGCCGCGGATGTACTCGCGGCCGACGTCGAGCCCGAGGACGAAGCCGGCGTCCGCACGCAGCTCGTAGAGCAGGGCGGACGGGCCGCGCACGCCGGTGCGCTGACCGGCGACCTGCACGAGCCCGGCGCGCTCGAGCCCGTCGATCGCGAGGGCGACGGTCGGCTTCGACAGGCCCGAGAGCCGCGCGAGCTCGGGCCGGGAAACCGGGGCGGCGGCGCGGATCTGCTCGAGCAGCAACTGCTCGTTCAGCGCGCGCATCAGCTGGGGGCGGGCGGCGACTGCGGTCACGAGGTTGTCTCCCTGAAAAGAATAGGGTAGTTTCCTATTCCTTGGAACGGGGCGTTGTCCTGGGACTGGACTTCGGGGGGACGAAGATCGCCGCTGCGGTCGCGGACCTCGACGGGACGCGGCTCGGCGAGACGACCATCGCGACCGATCCCGCGCGCGGCGCGCACTGGAACGTCCGGCACGGCGTCGAGGCAGCCCGGGAGCTCGTCGCCGGCCGCCCGATCCGGGCGCTCTGCGCCTGCACCTTCGGCATTCCGGCGGCCGACGGGATCCTGCTCGCGCCCGCGATCGACGGCTGGGAGGACCTCGCGCTCGGCGACGAGCTCGCCGAGGCATTCCCCGGCGTCTCGGTGCGCCTCGCCACCGACGTCAAGGCGGCGGCCGAGGCCGAGACCCGCTTCGGCGCGCTCGCCGGCTATGACCCCGCGGTCTACGTCAATCTCGGCACCGGCCTCGCGGTCGGGATCGTCTGCGGCGGGAACGTGATCACGGGTGCGAACGGCGCCGCGGGGGAGATCGGCTACAACCTGCGCGCCCAGAGCCGGCGCGGACGGCTCGAAGACGTCGTCAGCGGCGTCGCGCTGGCGCGCGCGACCGACGGTGCGCTGACCGCCGAGGACGTGTTCGCCGGCGCACTCACCGACGTGCGCCTGGCGCGCCTCGTCGCGCAGTTCGTCGACGAGCTCTCGTTCGCGCTCGTCAATCTCGCCGTTGCGCTCGATCCGGCGCGGATCGCGGTCGGCGGCGGCATGACCCGGTCGTGGGACCGCCTCGAGGGTCCGCTCCGGCGCAGCCTCGCCGAGAACGTCCCGTTCCCGCCCGAGCTCGTGCTGGGCGCATTTCCGTTCGAGGCGGCGCTCGTGGGAGCGCTCGCGCTGGCGGTCGAGGCCGCGCATGACAGCGAAGACAGAGATCAGTTGGAGACAATCGGTAGCGATCGAGGGAGGAGTCGAGCATGAGGCGGTTCCAGATCTCGCTGCTGCTGGCATTGGTGGTGCTGGTGGCGGTGGTGGCGGGCACGGGAGGCGGCGCGAACGCGGCGTCGGGGAGCTCGGTGACGATCTCGAACGAGAGCGGCACGACCTGGACGTGCGGGTTCAACCCGTACAACGGATCCGTGCTCGGCCTCTCGTTCGGCACCGTCTACGAGGAGCTCGTGTACGTCAACGCGCTGCAGAGCGCGAAGGCGACACCGTGGCTTGCGAGCGCGTACAAGTGGAGCAACGGCAACAAGACGCTCACGTTCACGATCCGCAAGGGCGTCAGGTGGTCGGACGGCACGCCGTTCACCGCGGCGGACGTCGTGTTCAGCTTCGACCTGCTGAAGAAGCACCCGGCGCTCGACCTGAACGCCGACTGGTCGGTCCTGAAGAGCGTCGCGCAGAAGGGCAGCCAGGTCGTCTTCAACTTCAAGACGTCCGCGGTGCCGTACTTCTACTACATCGCCGGTCAGACCCCGATCGTGCCGAAGCACATCTGGGCGTCCGTCGGCAACCCGGTCACCTACAACGACCCGCATCCGATCGGGACCGGGCCGTACACGATGAGCAAGTGCTCGCCGCAGGTGATCACGTACCAGAAGAACGCGTCGTACTGGCAGAAGGGCCTGCCGAAGATCGACACGGTGTACTACCCGTCGTTCACGTCGAACGACCCGGCGAACCAGGAGCTCGCCGACGACACCGCGCAGTGGGGCAGCCAGTTCATCCCGAACATCAAGGGCTACTACCTGTCGAAGTCGCCGGACCACCACATCTGGTTCCCGCCGGTTGCGAACGTCTCGATCTTCATCAACCTGACGAACCCGCAGCTCGCGCTGCCGGTGCGCCAGGCGATGGCGTACGCGATCGACCGCTCGCGCGTCTCGCAGATCGGCGAGTACGGCTACGAGCCGCCGGCGAACCAGACAGGCATCGTGACCCCGACGTACAAGAGCTGGCTGCCTGCGAGCCTCAAAGGGCAGTACGCGTACAACCCCGCGAAGGCGAAGGCGATCCTGACGAAGGCCGGCTACAAGATGTCGGGCGGTGTGTTCAAGTCGCCGTCGGGCAAGTCGCTCTCGTTCTCGATCATCAACATCGGCGGCTACTCCGACTGGGTCGCGTCGGTGCAGGTGATCCAGCAGGAGCTGAAGGCCGTCGGGATCGAGATCACGCCTCAGAACCTGTCGGGCACGACGTACGACGCGGATCTCTACGCGGGCAAGTTCCAGCTCGCGTACGGGGCGGAGACCGGCGGGCCGGCGCCGTACTACGAGCTCCGGCAGCTGCTCTTCTCGAAGAACTCCGCGCCGATCGGCCAGACGGCGAGCTCCAACTGGGAGCGGTTCTCGAGCAAGCAGGTCGACAGCTGGATCAACGCCTACGGCGCGACGACGTCGGCTGCGACGCAGCACTCGCTCGTGACGAAGCTCGCGGGCGTGATGACCTCTCAGGTGCCTGCGATCCCGGTCACCGAGGAGGTCGACTGGTACCAGTACAGCACCAAGTCGATCACCGGCTGGCCGACGCCGTCGAACCCGTTCGCGCAGCCGGCGGCCTACTCGACGCCGGACATCGGCGTGACGCTCCTGCACCTGAGGCCGAAGGGCTAGGCGAAGGCTAGGAGGCGGAGAGGCGCGGGATGAGATTCGTCGCCAGAAGACTTGCGTTCTTCCTGGTCACCCTGTGGGCGGCCGTGACGACGAACTTCCTCATCCCGCGCCTCATGCCCGGCAATCCGGCGATCGCGATGATGGCCCGCTACCGCGGGCGCATCAACCCGGCCGCACTGCATTCGCTCGAGATCGCCTTCGGTGTCGACAATCACCAGAGCCTCGTGTCGGCGTACTTCTCGTACCTCGGCAACATCCTGCGCGGCCGCTTCGGCACGTCGCTCACGTTCTTCCCGGACGCGGTGAGCCACGAGGTGCTGCAGGCGCTGCCGTGGACGCTCGCGCTCGTCGGCGTGACGACGATCCTCGCGTTCGTGCTCGGCACGCTGATCGGCCTGCTCGGTGCGTGGCGCCGCGGCGGCTTCCTCGACAGCATGCTGCCGCCGATCTTCGTGATCACCTCCGCGTTCCCGTACTTTTGGCTGGCGTTGATCTCGATCTGGCTGTTCGCGATCAAGCTGCACTGGCTGCCGGCGAACGGCGGCTACAGCATCCAGACGAACGAGGCCTGGACGTGGGCGTTCATCTCCGACGCGCTCCGGCACTCGATCATGCCGGCGCTCACGATCCTGATCACGTCGATCGGCGGCTGGATCCTGACGATGCGCAACAACACCATCTCGGTGCTCTCCGAGGACTACGTGCGGATGGCGCGCGCGAAGGGCCTCAGCCCGTGGCGGATCATGTGGACCTACGCGGGCCGCAACGCGATCCTGCCGAACCTGACGGGCTTCGCGATGTCGCTCGGCTTCGTCGTCAGCGGCGCCATCCTCGTCGAGTTCGTCTTCAACTACCCCGGGGTCGGCTGGATGTTCCTGCAGGCGGTCGAGAACCAGGACTACGCGCTGATGCAGGCGCTCTTCCTGATGATCATCATCGCCGTCCTCACGGCGATCCTCGTCGCCGACGCTGCGACGGCGTTGCTCGACCCGCGCACGAGGGATCAGCAGTGACGGCGATCACCGCGACGATGCGTCCCGCGCGCACGCGTCTCGGGCTCGGCGCGCTGCGCCGGATCGCGGGGAACCGCAAGGCGCTCGTCGGGATGCTCCTCCTGCTCTTCTTCGTCGTGCTGGCGGCGTTCCCGGGTCAGCTCGCCCCCGACGATCCGAACGCCGAGATCTTCCGGCCGGCGCTCGGGGTGTCGTCGCACCACTGGTTCGGGACGACCGCCTACGGTCAGGACGTGCTCTCGCAGCTGATCTGGGGCGCGCGGCAGTCGCTGTTGATCGCCTTCGCTGTCGGTGGGCTCGAGACGGCGCTCGCGGTGCTGATCGGCGTGTCTGCGGCGTACCTCGGCGGCATCGCCGACGGGCTTCTCTCGCTGCTCACCGACGTGCTGCTCGTCATCCCGATCTTCCCGCTCGTGATCGTGCTGACCGCGTACGAGCGGAACGCGGGGTTCGCGACGCTCGTGATCGTGCTCGGCGCGCTCGGCTGGTCGTACGGTGCGCGCCAGCTGCGCTCACAGACGCTCTCGATGCGCAACCGCGAGTTCTTGCAGTCGGCGCGCGTGCGCGGCGAGCGCCGGTTGTACGTGATCGTGTTCGAGATCCTGCCCACGATGACGTCGCTGATCGTCGCGAGCTTCCTCGGCGGTGCGCTCTACGCCGTGCTGACCGCGGCCGGTCTCCAGTTCGTCGGTCTCGGCGACCCGAACTCGCTCTCGTGGGGGACGATGCTCTACTGGGCCGAGAACAACGAGGCGCTCGGCGCGAACATGGTGCTGTGGGCGGTCATGCCCGGTGTGTGCGTCGCGCTGCTCGGGGCGGCGTTCGCGCTGCTCAACTACGCGTTCGACGAGGTCTCGAACCCGGCGCTGCGCAAGCCGAGGCGGGTGAAGCGTGGCTGAGCGGTTGCTCGAAGTGCGCGACCTGCGCGTCGCCTACGCGACCGACGGCGGCGACGTGATCCCGGTCGACCGCGTCGACTTCGATCTCGACCGCGGCGAGTTCCTCGCCATCGTCGGCGAGTCGGGCTGCGGCAAGTCGACGCTGATGTACGCGATCGCGCGGCTGCTCGGCGGTGGTCTGCCGGGCGAGATCCTCGGCGGCAGCATCCAATTTCACGGCCACAACATGGTCGAGCTCAGCGACCGGCAGCTGCGTCACATCCGCTGGCGGGAGCTCTCGGTCGTGATGCAGAGCGCGATGAACGCGCTCAACCCGGTGCTGAGCATCGAGGCGCAGATGCGCGACGCGTGCAAGGCGCATTCGACGATGAGCAACGGGCAGATCCAGGCGCGGTCGGAGGAGGTGCTGCGCCTCGTCGGCATCGATCCGATTCACCTGAAGAGCTTCCCGCACCAGCTCTCGGGTGGGATGCGCCAGCGCGCGATGATCGCGATGGCGCTGCTCTTCACGCCCGACCTCGTGATCATGGACGAGCCGACGTCGGCGCTCGACGTGGTTGCGCAGCGCTCGCTGATGATGCAGATCAAGCAGCTGCAGGAGCAGCTCGGCTTCGCGGTGATCTTCGTGACGCACGACATGTCGCTCGTCAGCCACTTCTCCGACCGGCTCGTCGTCATGTACGCCGGCCAGATCGTCGAGCTTGCGGAGACGCGGCAGTGCTTCGACGCGCCGTTGCACCCGTACACGCAAGGCCTGCTCGAGGCGTTCCCGAGCATCCGCGGCGAGAAGAAGCACCTGACGGGCATCCCCGGCTCGCCGCCCGATCTCCGCCGCCCGCCGGAGGGCTGCCGCTTCGCGCCGCGCTGCCCCCACGTGCACGAGCGGTGTGTCGCCGGCCCGCCCCCGGTGTACGACGTCGAGGGCGATCTCGTGCGCTGCGTCCTCTATGACCGCGACCGCGAGGCGGTGAACGCATGAGCGATCCGCTGCTTCGGGCCGTCGGGCTGACACGGCACTTCCGGATCGGCGGCCTGCTCTCGCCGAAGACGCTGCACGCGGTCGACGACGTCGACCTCGAGATCGGGCGCGGCGAGATCGTCGCGCTCGTCGGCGAGAGCGGCAGCGGCAAGAGCACGATCGCCCGCCTGCTCGCGCGCATCTACCGCCCGACGAGCGGTGAGATCTGGTTCGAGGGACGCGAGATCACGAACCTGCGCACGCGCAGGCAGCGGCTCGCGTACGCGAGCGACGTGCCGATGGTGTTCCAGGACCCGTTCAGCTCGATCAACCCCGCGTACCGCATCTCGCATGCGATTCAGCGTGGGATCAAGCTGCACCGGCGCGAGCTGTCCCGCGAGCAGCGGCGCGTCGAGGCGCTGCGCGTGCTCGACGCCGTCGGGCTCGTCCCGGCAGAGGAGACGTTTCGCAAGTTCCCGCACGAGCTGTCGGGCGGCCAGCGGCAGCGCGTCGGCTTCGCGCAGGCGCTCGCGTTCCGGCCGAAGCTGATCATCGCCGACGAGCCGGTGTCGATGCTCGACGTCTCGATCCGCGTCGGCGTCCTCAACCTGATGAACGAGCTGCGTGCCCAGCAGGGCGTGTCGTTCCTCTACATCACGCACGACATAGCGAGCGCGCGCTACGTCGCCGACCGCGTGCTCGTCATGTACGGCGGCCATCTCGTCGAGGAAGGCCCGACGGAGGACGTGCTGGCCCGGCCGAAGCATCCGTACACGCAGCTGCTCGTCGCGGCCGTTCCGGATCCGCGCGCGCCGCTCGGTCTCGCCGACGCCGCGGACACGGGTGAGCCGCCGCGGGTCGTCGATCCGTCGGAAGGCTGCCGCTTCGCGCCGCGCTGCCCGCTCGCGGTCGACATCTGTCGTACGGTGACGCCGGTGCGCCGGGAGCTCGGTCCCGGCCGGCTCGCGGCGTGCCATCTCGCCGAGCCCGACGAGCTGAAGGAGAGTGCAGCATGAAGATCGCGGTCATCGGCGGCGGCTCGACCTACACGCCCGAGCTCGTCTCGGGGCTGACCCGGCTCGAGGTGGACGAGTTCGTGCTGCACGACATCGACCTGGGGCGGCGCGAGGTCGTCGGCGGCATGGCGAAGCGGATGCTCGACCACGTCGGCTACGGCGGGTCGCTCCTCGTCACGGACGAGCTCGACCTCGCCGTCGAGGGTGCCGACTTCGTGCTGTTCCAGATCCGCGTCGGCGGCCAGCAGGCACGGCTCCACGACGAGACGGCGCCGCTCGCGTGCGGCTGCATCGGCCAGGAGACGACCGGTGCGGGAGGGTTCGCGAAGGCGATGCGCACCGTGCCGGTCGTCCTCGAGATCGCGGACCGCGTGCGCGAGCTCGCCTCGCCCGATGCGTGGATCGTCGACTTCACCAACCCCGTCGGGATCGTCACGCGGTCGCTGCTCGACGCGGGTCATCGCGCGATCGGCCTCTGCAACGTGGCGATCGGCTTCCAGCGGCGATTCGCTGCGGCGTTCGACGTCGAGCCCGCGCGCGTTGTCGTCGACCAGGTCGGGCTGAACCACCTGACGTGGGTGCGCCGCGTGCTGCTCGACGGGGAGGACGTGCTCCCGCAGGTGCTCGCCGAGCACGGGCAGGAGCTGGCCGACGAGCTCGACCTGCCGCTCTCGCTGCTCGAAGACCTGCACGCGGTTCCGTCGTACTACCTGCACTACTTCTACAAGCACGATGCGGTGCTCCGCGAGCAGCTCGAGGGTGTGCCGCGCGCGCAGGTCGTGAGCGAGATCGAGCGCGAGCTGCTCGACATCTACCGCGATCCGGCCGTTGTCGAACGCCCGGCGCTGCTGATGAAGCGCGGCGGCGCCTACTACAGCGAGGCGGCGCTCGGCCTCGTTGCCTCGCTCTCGAGCGGTGACGGCGCCGTGCACGAGGTCGACGTGCGGAACGAGGACACGCTCGCCGGTCTCGCAGACGACGATGTCGTCGAGGTTCCCGCACGGGTCGATCGGAACGGCGCGAGCCCACTGCCGCAGGACCCGCTGCCGCCGGAGATGCTCGGGCTCGTGCAGCACACGGCGGCGTACGAGCGGCTGACCGCGCGCGCCGCGGTGACACGCGATGCGACCGACATCCGCAAGGCGCTGCTCGCGCATCCGCTGATCGGGCAGCTCGAGCTCGTCGACGGCCTGCTCGAGCGGATGGCAGAGGAGGCCGTGCGCTGAGGACCGTCCTCGCCGTCGACGGCGGCAACTCGAAGACGGACGTCGTCCTCGTCCGTGAGGACGGCGAGGTGATCGGCTCGGTGCGCGGGCCGCAGTGCTCGCCCGACCACCTTGGCCTCGAGGGCAGCCTGGACGTCCTCGCCGGCTTCGTCGACGAGGTGGGCGATCGCGCCGATCTGGCGGTGCTCCTGCTCGCCGGCGTCGACTTCGACGACGAGGAGGAGGCGTATCGCGCCGCCGCGGAGTCGCGCAACCTTGCCGGGCGCGTCGTCGTCGGGAACGACACGTTCGCCGTGCTCCGCGCGGGCACGGAGCGAGGGTGGGGGGTCGCCGTCACCTGCGGGGCCGGGATCAACTGCGTCGGGGTCGCGCCGGACGGACGGCGTGTGCGGTTCGCCTCGCTCGGCACGGTGAGCGGCGACTGGGGCGGCGGGGCGGACGTCGGTCTCGCCGCGGTCGAGGCGGCGGCGCGCAGCGAGGACGGCCGCGGCCCGAAGACGGTGCTCGAACAGCGCGTGCCCGCGCACTTCGGCGTCGCCTCGCCGGTCGAGCTCGCGCGCGCGTACGTCGCGAAGAAGGTGCGCTTCCACGACCTCGGCTCGCTCGCGCCGCTCGTCTTCGAGCTCGCGGACGAGGACGCGGTTGCGGGTGCGATCGTCGACCGCCTGGCGGACGAGGTCGTGACGATGGCCGTCACCGCGCTCCGCCGGCTCGACCTGCTGGACGAGCCGGTCGACGTCGTGCTCGGCGGCGGCTTGCTGCAGGCGGGGAACGTGCGGCTCGACGAGCGAATCGAGGGCGCCCTGCACGACGCGGGACCGCAGCTCCACGTGCACGCGGCGGAGGTGCCGCCGGTCGCCGGCGCTGCGCTGCTCGGCCTCGACGAGCTCGGCGCCGGTCGAGACGCGCAGGACCGCGTACGCGCCGCGCTCGGGCCGATGAGTCTCAGCCGCCGGACGCGTCATACGTGGAGTACCCATCCGAGGAAGGAGCACCGATGACGAGCACGGCACGGATCCTGGGCAGCGTCGGGTCGGCCGACGGGAAGGGTGTCATCCGCGTGGAGGAGCGCTTCGCGGCAAGCATCGACGACGTGTGGTCGGCGCTGACCGAGCCGGCGCGGCTCGCGCAGTGGTACGGCGAGGTCGAAGGCGAGCTGCGCGCAGGCGGCGAGTTCAGCGCGCGCGTCCATGCGAGCGGCTGGGAGGGAACGGGCCGCATCGAGCTGTGCGACGCGCCGCATCGCTTCCGTGAGGTGTCGAAGGAGCCGGAAAGCCCGGACGAGAACACGACCGAGGTCACGCTCCGCGCCGAGGGCGACGAGACGGTGATCGTGGTCGACCAGTGGGGGATGCGGGTCGAGCTCGCCTGGGCGTACGCGGCCGGGATGCAGATCCACGTCGAAGACCTCGGCGCCCATCTCGCGGGCCGCGGCCGCGCCGACGCCTCGCGCTGGGAGGAGCTCGAGCCCGCGTACCGGGAGCTCGGCGCAGACCTCACGCCCTAACCGGTCCCGGCTTCCTGTGGATTCGAAGTCGCACTTCTGTCACGTCGTTTGGCGACGGAACCTGGCTCAGCGAGACAGACCTCACGCCGTAACCGGTCCCGGCTTCCTGTGGATTCGAAGTCGCACTTCTGTCACGTCGTTTGGCGACGGAACCTGGCTCAGCGAGACGTGTCTGCGGAGTACCGCGCCAGCAGCGGCGGCGTGTGGAGGCACTCCGCGAAGCTGAACGGGCGCGTGACGAGCGGCGGGACGCTCGCGGCGTCGGGATGCAGCGGGTTCAGCAGGACGACGTCGGCCTCCGGCAGGACGCGCGAGCGGACCGCTGCGAGCAGGCCGCGGCGCTCGGTCAGCCACTCCGCCACGAAGCGGCGGACAGCCTCCTCGTCGCCGTCGGGCGCGCGCTCGGGGATCGCGTCGACCTCGGTCCAGCCGAGGACGTAGTCGTGAGCGTGCTCGTCGGGGCGGTAGCGCAGGGCGATCAGCACCGCGAGCCCCGCCTCCGACGCGAAGTTCACGACGGGGACGCCCGGCGGCGAGTAGCGGCCGCCGTGCTGGAGCGTGCCCGCGCCGTCGAGCGCGGTATGCCCCGCCTGGGTGAGCCGCCAGAGCCTCACCGGTTCATCCTCGCAGCAGGCCCTGCAGGAGCTCGTTCTTCGCGGCCCAGTACGCGTCCGCGCCGGCGGCGGCCGCCGCGAGCTTGCACTCGTCGTAGCGCTGCAGCAGCGCCGCGTCGGCGCGCATGCGGTCGCGGAGCGCGAGCAGGAAGTCGTCCGGCGAGCCGATCACGGTCACCTGGATGCCGAGCGGCAGCTCATATGCGCCGGTCGAGAAGCTTGCGAAGCTCGGCGTCCAGTTCTCGCGCTGCGCTTCTTCGAGCCGCGCGCGCAGAGCTGCAACGAGCGGCGCGAACGCATCTGCGCCCGCGCGCACGTTCACGTCGACGTCGCCCTTCGTGTGCCCGAAGGGGAGCGACGTCGCACCGATGTGGTGCACCTCGACGTGTGCGAGCTCCGCGGCGAAGTCGCGCTCGAAGCGCGCGACGACAGTCCGCGCGGCCCCGGCAACCTCGTGGACGTCGACGAGCCGGACTGGTTCGCCCGTCACGTGCGCTAGGGGAGGCGGATGTCCTTGACCGCTTCGGCCTGGGCGCGCTGCTCCGGCGTGAGCTCGCTCTCCTTCACCGGCCGGACGAGCGACCAGTGCTTCCCGACCGGGCAGTACTGGTAGCGCCACACGCCGAGCCGGACGGCCTTGAGCGACCCGAACGGCACCCAGAGCGTCGTGAACAGGTGGCCGCGCCGGCAGCGGACGATCGTGTTGCCCGCAGCGGTCCCGTAGCCCGCGAAGCGCATCGCCAGCCGGGCGAGGACGATCGCGACGGCGACGATCGCGATGATCACCGGGACGCTCATGACGCGAGCAGCGCCTCCTCGACCGTGTCCGCGTTCGCATCGATCCACGCAAGCGTGTCGGCAAGGATCGTGCGCGCGTCGCGCTTCGGCCGCCAGTCGGTGCGCGCATAGAGGCGCGAGCAGTCCGAGAGGTAGAGCGGCACGTCGCCCGGGCGCTCGGCGCCGGACCCGCGCACGTCCAGGTCGACGCCCGTCAGCTCGCGACAGAGCTCCGTCGTCTCGCGCAGCGACAGGCTGCACGCCCGGCCGCCGCCCACGTTCACGGTCGCGCCCGCCCACTCGCCGGGCGACGAGAGCTGCAGGTCGATCAGGTCGACCAGGTCCTCGACGTGCAGCAGGTCGCGGACCTGCTTGCCGGCGCCGCCGAACCCGATGTACTCGAGCGGTCGCCCGAAGCGGTGCGCGAGCAGCCAGTGCGTGAAGACCCCCTGGTCGACCTTCCCGAGCTGCCACGGGCCGGCGATCACGCCGCAGCGATCGACCACCGCACGCAGCCCGAACGACCCCGCGAACTCGGTGATCAGCAGCTCCGCCGCGAGCTTCGTCGCGCCGTACGGCGTGCGCGCCCCCTCCAGCGGGAAGCTCTCGGAGATGCCGGCCGAGCCGTCCGCGAGCTCGAAGCGCGTCTCCGTCTCGACGAGTGCGAGTGCGCGTAGCGCCGCGACCGGATACACGCGGCTCGTCGAGAGGAACACGAAGAACGCGTCGTCCCGTCGCGCGAGCTCGAGGCAGTTGTACGCACCCACGAGGTTCGTGTGCACGAGGTAGTCGAGACCGCCTTCGAGACCCGCGAGCACCGACGGCTCGGCCGAGCACTCGACGAGCGCGTCGATCTTCGCCAGCGCGCGGAGCGCGTCCGGGTCGCGGACGTCGCCGCGCACGAACTCGACGCCGGCATCCGCGAGTCGCGGCAGGTTGAGCTCGGCGCCGCGCCGGTGGAGGTTGTCGACCGCGACGACCTGCCAGTCAGGATGCCGACGCGCCAGCCCGACGGACGTGTTCGAGCCGACGAAGCCGGCGCCGCCGGTGACGAGGATCCGCACGCGCGGACAATCTAGTGGAGCGGCAGGGCGTAGAACGTGACGCGTGCCGACGGCGCACCGGTCAGGCGGAAGCGCGCGATCGCGGTCCCGCCCGCAGGCTGCGGCAGCGAGCGGTCGTGCGGGAGCCGCAGCACGAGGCCGTCCGTCGCCGTGGCCGGCACGACCCCGAACGTCCCGCCGCCGGTACCGCGCGCGTCGATCCGCACCTCGGCCGGCCGCAGTACGAGCGAGCGCACCGTGTTCGCCAGGGTGGTGTGCACCGCGATGCTCGCGTAGACGATCGAGTGGGCCGCCTTCGGCACCGAGAGCCAGACGCCCAACCGTGCGTAGGCCGTTCCGAGCCGGTGGCGCGACCCGCAGCGGGACGGCGTCCGCGCGAGCACCGTGGCGCCGCTCGGATCGCCGGCAGCGACGCGGTAGTCGCAGAGCTCCGCGAGCACGAGTGCGGGCGCCTGCCAGAGCGCGTTGTGGTCGTCGATCCCGCTCCACGGCAGCTGCAGGATGCGCTGCGCCGTGAGCGTCCTCGCCGCGTACGAATCGAGGGCGGGGTCGTACGCCGCGTAGCTCTCGACGACACCTTCGGGGCGCCAGTCGAGGCCGTAGCCCCACGCGATCGTCGCACCGTACGGCTCGACGTCGACGGTGTGCCCGCGCAGGCTCGCGAGCATCGCAGCGGTGAGCGGCTCGCGGCGCCGGACGTCCGAACGCTCGCCGGCAAGCATTGCCCCGCGCTGCGAGGCGCTCGCGAGCAGGCGCGCCTCGTTCGCGACCGCCGACACGCTGGGCGACGCGGGCAGCGCCGCCAGCCCGTGCTCGAAGACGAGACCGGCCGCCACGGCGACCGGAGCGAGCACGATCAGGATGCGCCGCCGGCCGAACGTCCGTGCTGCGAGCCAGGCCGCAACGACCCCGAGCGCCGTCTCGCCCGCAGCGTCCGCCGACCCGCCGGGGCCGTGCAGCGCGATCGCCGCGAGCAGGAGCGCACAGAGGCGCACCTCAGGCTCGACCCAGTCGACGACGAGCAGCGCAACGGCGAAGGCGGCGAAGAACACCGTCTCGTGCGCCGCATCCTCACGCACGAATCCTTCCTTGAAGAACGCGAAGCCGAAGCAGGCCAGCGAGAGCCAGGTGGCGAGACCGCGCAGGCGCGGCAGCGTCCGGGTCTGCGCGACGGCGATCGCCGCGAGCGCTACGAGGAGGAGCGCCGAAAGCTCCAGGTCGCGAACGGGGCCGCGCAGCGCCATGCCCTGCGCGTACGAGGCGAGCAGGTGGAGCGAGAGCCGCGCCCACGTTCCCAGATCGCCATACCGTCCCCCCGCCACGCGCCACAGCGCGGCGAACGACGCGAGGAACCCGGCGGCGAGCAAGAGGCTCGCGCGCCTGCTGCGCCACACGGTGAGCGCGAGCAGCACGAGGCACACCAGTCCGTCGTTCACCTTCACGAGCAGCTCGAGCGCAGCGAGCGCGCCGCCGCCCAGGGCTAGCCGTGAGAGGTGGACCCGGGTGTCGTCGGCGAGCGAGGCGAGGCAGACCGCGAGCACGAGCAGGACCGGTGCATCCGCGGCGGGCACGGGCGCGGCGCCCGCGACGACCGCGCACGTCAGTGCAGCCGGCCACGGCAGCCGCTTCGCCGTCGTGCGCAGCACGACGACGACGAGCGCGAGATGGACCGCGGCGGTGAACGCGAACGCGGCGATCGCGGTCGCCGTCCCGACGAGCACCGGAAACGCGAGGAACGCCAGCGGGCCGTAGGTGAAGACGACGTCCCGGCCCGGGGCAAGCCCTTCCTGCGCGGCGAGGTGCAGGCCGACCGGCCAGTACGCGTCGAGGGCGCTCGTGCTCAGCGAGCCGGCCGGCCACGTGACGGCGGCGACGACGAGCGACGCGGGCGCCCACCACCACGCAAGTCGCGGCAGCGCGAACGGCCGCGTCAGGCCCGCTGCGAGAGAGCTCACGCCCTCGTACCGACGTACAGCGTCTGCTTGCCGAGCAACCGCCAGGCCGGCGGGCAGGCGAGGTACAGCCGCACGAGCGCCGGCGACTGCGGCAGGCGCTGCTTCGTCGTGAACGGCAGGAAGCGGACGACGAGGCGCTCGGTCCGCAGGCCGGCGATCGTCGCCGCCTCGACGAGGCTGCGTTCGGTCAGCGCGGTCTTGTGGTCGATGAAGTCCCAGTAGCGATTGCCGGTGAGGTTGATGTTCGGCTGGAGGACGACGACGCGGCCGCCCGGGCGCGCGAGGTCGCGCGCAACGGCGAGCTGCTCGATCACCGCGTCGCCGGACGGCAGGTGCTCGAGGTAATTGCTCATGAAGACCGCGTCGAAGTGATCGTTCGGAAGCACGTCGGTGAGCTCGAGCCCGTTCGCCTGGACGAACTCGACGCCGGCCGGCAGGTGACGCGACACATCGCGGAGGTCGGTCGCCCAGCGTTCCGCCGCGCGGATGTTGCTGATGAACTCGCCACGGTCGCACGCGACGTCGAGCACCGAGCCCTGCTCGGGGACGTACCGCTGCAGGTAGCGCGCGATCTCACGCCAGATGCCGTGCTTCGCCTGCTCCTCGACGGCCGAGAAGCGGCGGCCGTAGACGTGCTCGAGCGTGTCGTCGACGGTCTTCACTTGACGCGCACCGCCGGCTTCAGCTTCACGTGCGCGGGCTGCATCGTCGGCCGGACGTAGTCGCCGCGGCTGAGGTGATGCTCGAAGAAGACCGCGAGCAGCGACAGGAGGTAGCGGCTGCCCATCTCCTGCAGTGCGAGCTTCGAGGCGCCGTGGCGGCGGTTCGTCCACGAGATCGGCACGACCGCGTAGCTGTGCCCGCGCACGATCGCCTTCAGAGGCAGCTCGACGGTCAAGTTGAAGTGGTTCGAGACGAGCGGCTGCACGGTCTCGATCACCTCGCGGCGATAGGCCTTGAAGGCGTTCGTCGTGTCGTTGTAGCCGTGACGGAACAGCAGCCTGATGCCGAGGTTCACGATGCGGTTGATGACGCGCTTGACGACCGGGTAGTCGTGCACGCGCGAGCCGCGCACGAACCGCGAGCCGAAGACACAGTCGTAGCCCTCCTCGAGCAGGCGGTGGTACAGGATCACGTCGTCGGGGCCGTCGGAGCCGTCGGCCATCACGATCGCGACGGCATCGCCCGTGAACGCAGCGAGCCCGGCCCGCACGGCGAAGCCGAAGCCCGGCGGATTGGGCGACGCGATGCAGCGGATCCGCGGGTCGGCCGCGCCGAGCCCGGCGACGACAGCGGCGGTGCCGTCGGTGGAGCCGTCGTCGACGACGAGCAGCTCGTAGTCGACCTTCTCCTGGGCAAGCGCAGCCGAGAGCCCGAGCAGGGTGGCGGGGATCGACTCGGCCTCGTCGCGCGCCGGGATGATGACCGACAGCTTCATGGGAGGCTCATCGGCCTTCCGAGCCCGACTCTTAACTCTTTCCTAGGGGTGAGCGCGTAGCGTCTTTTCCCGTGCAGGCGCCCCGGTTCACCCGGCGCACGGCCCTCGGCGCCGCTGCCGGCCTCGCGTTTCTCCAGCCGCGGTGGGCGGGCGCGGCAGTCGAGACGCCGCCGGTCAGCTACCCGACCCGGCCGGCCTGGAAGCTGCCGGCGCTCACGGTCGACCGCTATGCCGACGCGCTCGCGCCCGGGTACGTCTTCGCCGCGCCGTTCGGCTCGCCGGCGTCGCAGGGGCCGCTGATCCTCGACGACGACGGTGAGCCGGTGTGGTTCCTGCCGCTCGCGACCGAGCAGGCGTACAACTTCCGCGTCCAGCGCTACCAGGGCCGGCCGGTCCTCACCTGGTACGAGTCGTACGGCAACAACCTCTACGGCGGATCGTGCGTGCTCTACGACGCCGAGTACCGCGAGGTCAAGCGCGTGCACGGCGGGCACGGGTACGCGTGCGACCTGCACGAGTTCCTGATCACCTCCCGCGACACCGCGCTCGTCGCGGTCGCCAACGACGTGAAGTACGACCTCACGTCGATCGGCGGCGCCGCGAACAGCACCGTCACCGAGGGGATCGTCCAGGAGCTCGACATCCGGACCGGGAAGGTGCTGTTCGAGTGGCACAGCCTCGACCACGTCGCGCCTGACGAGTCGTTCCGCACCGGCGTCACGCCGGCCGGCAACGTCGACTACTTCCACCTGAACTCGATCGGTGTCGCGCCCGACGGGAACCTGATCGTGTCCGCGCGCCACACCTCGGCCGTCTACAAGCTCGACCGCAAGTCGGGAGCGATCCTCTGGCGGCTCGGCGGCAAGCGCAGCGACTTCGCGCTCGGCGCCGGCGCGGCGTTCGCGTTCCAGCACGACGCGCGAACGCACGACGACGGGACGCTCACGCTGTTCGACAACGGCGCGACGGACACCGATCCGGGAGACGTGGTCGAGCAGGCGTCGCGGCCGCTGCGGCTCTCACTGGACGAGAAGGCGCTGACTGCGACGCTCGACCACGTCTTCACGCCGCCGACGCCCCGCCTGGCGACGGAGATGGGCAACCTGCAGGTGCTGCCGGACGGAACCGTCTTCGTCGGGTGGGGCTCGGCGGGCGGCTATACCGAGTTCGCACCGGATGGATCGGTGCGACTCGACGTACAGTTCACCGACGGGACGAAGAGCTACCGCTGCTTGCGGTTCCCCTGGACGGCGCTGCCGTCGAGCAGTCCCACGGTGGCGGTCGAGCACACGGGTACGGAGCTCGCCGTGCACGCGAGCTGGAACGGCGCGACCGACGTCGTCTTCTGGCAGGTGCGGACCGGGACGAGCGCGAAGCGCCTCGTCGCGCGTGGCACGGTTCCACGCTCGGGGTTCGAGACGGTGCTGAACGCAGCGCCCGCGCCGTATCTCGCCGTCGTCGCGCTCGACGCGAAACGACGGGAGATCGGCGCAAGCAGCGTGCTCAGGATCCCCTGACGCCGACCGCGCGCAGCGATTCCGCGGCTGCGGCGTCGAAGACGCTCTGCAGCGCGCTCGCGGCTTCACGTTCCTGCGCGAGGATCGTGTCGGCGAGGCGCACGGTCTCTGCGTCGTCCGCGCGCTCGGCGAGACGGCGCAGCAGCAGGTAGCCGCCGATCTCGAGGTGCTCGAACGCGTAAGCGAAGGCGACGAGCTTGCCGGGCGTGTCGGGATGGCCCTGGAAGAAGGCGCTCCAGTTGAGCGCGCCGAGGCGCATCGCCGCGTCCTTGACGGACGACGAGTCGCCGCCGAGCGCGGTCAGGCGCGCCTGGACGAGCTCCTCGTGCTCACGAGTCTCGTTGAGGTGGTGCGCGATCACCTCGTCGATCTGGTCGTTGTCGATCAGCTTCGGTGCGCGCTCGAGCAGGCCGATCGCCTGCTCTTCGATCGCGTGCGCGTCGGCGAGGTAGGTGGGGATCAGCTCGTGCAGCTCGCCGAGCTCCGTGCTTCGCAGTGATGCTTCGAGCGCGTCGTCGACGAGCCCCTCGAGGGTCGCGATCATCTCGCGCTCCTCGGCGCAGATCCGCGTCGCCTGCTCCGACACGTCCTCTGCTCCGGCGCGGTCGGCGACCCGGCGCAGCAGCTCGTACGACGCCGTCTCGAGACCTTCGAAGGAGAGCGCGTGTGCGAGCAGCTTGCCCGGCGTGTCCGGCTGCAGCCGGGCGAAGAGCACGAAGCCCTTGCCGCCGAGCTGCATCACCGTGTCCTTGATCGTGGAGGTCCCTTCGCCTCGCGACTCGAGCAGGCCGCGGATCGCCCGCTCGTGGCCCTCGGTCTCGCCGAGGTGTTCGCGGAAGGCGGCGGCGAGCGCCGGCGTGCCGGCGATGTCCGGCGCAGTACGCAGCTGCGCGAGCGCCTGCTGCTCGAGGGAGTGGGCGTCGGTCAGGTACTTGGTGAGCTGCTCGTCGAGCTCGCGGGTCATCGGGACCTCCTCGGATCGGGTCGAGGGGTCCTTACTGCCCGCTCGGGCGCGGTCGAATCACGGCAGACGTCCCGATCACGTGCCCGGCCTGATCGAGGGCCTGCACCCGGTACGGGCCGCCGCTCCCCACCGGGATCGCGGTCTCGAAGCCGGACTTCGGCGCGAGCGCGACCTGCTTCCCGGCTGCGAGCACGCGCCAGGCGGCGAGCTTCGTCGAGCCGTTCCAGCTCGCGTACACCGCGGTACGGCCGCCGGTCGTCAGCGCCGCGGCAGCCGGCGGCTTCGCGGGCTCGCCGGTCCACGGCTGGAGCAGGGCGCGATAGCTCAGATCGGGGGAGGGGAACACGCCCTCGAGCAGCAGCTTGCCGCTGCGCGTGTACTCCGAGAAGCTCGGCTCGTTGCCCCAGCCGACGAAGACGTCGCCGTTCGGCAGCGTCTGCAGGCTGCCCATGTACGCGGCCTCGTAGTTGCCGTGCGTGTACTGCCGAACGAGCGTCGCGCGCTTCGCCGACTGGTCGAGCCGCAGCACGAGGCCGCGCGTCGGGCCGTCGGGCGAGAGGTACGTGCCTGCGCCGGTGATCTCGCAGCAGTCGTCGTCGAACACCGTCAGCTCGTTGCCGTTCAGGCGAACGTCGTGCTGCCACTCGAACGTCGCGTCCTTGCCGAACGTGAACGTCGAATGCTTGCCTCCGAGCGTCCACTCGATCTGCCCGGTCGCGATGTTCACCTGGTAGGCGGCGAAGGTATCTCGCATCGAGGTCAGGAATGCGCCGTTCCCTTCGACCTGGATCGAGTTGACGTGGTACGCGTCCCAGGGGAAGCCGTTCGGCGGCGGCGGCGTGTGCGAGTCGGAGAGCGGGATGTGGTCGAGCGCGTCCCAGCTGTAGAGCAGCTTGCCGGTCTCGAGGCTGTATTCCTGCACCGCCGAGTCGGTGAGCGCGCCGTTTCGCGCGCCGCCGTACTTCGTCAGGTCCATCGGGATGTTCTTGTTGGCGGTGACCCAGGCGTCGTCGCCGCGGATGACGAGCTCGTGCAGTGTGAGGATCCAGCCGTTCTTGCCGCTCACCTTCGCGATCGTGCGGTAGTGGCTGTCCACGACGATGTCGGTGCCGGTCTCGGTCGCGCCGGTGTTCGTGATCGTTCCCTGCCACCAGGTGAGCACCGGCTTCCCGTCGTAGGTCTGCGCGCTCAGGTTCGACGCGATCACGTTCTTCGGCACCGGCCGGAACCACACCGGCTGCAGCTGGTCGTCGAGGATCAACGGGCCGCTCTGACCGACCATCGGATGCTTGGTCAGGTCGTAGAAGTTCGTGACCATGATGTAGCCGGGTGCGAGCGGCTCGCCGGCGGCAGGCGCGGCGCTCGCGATCTTCGGCGGATGGAGTGCCGGCGCGCTCACGAAGGAATAGGTGTTCTTCGTCGTGTACGAGCCGATCGGCGCGCCCGCGCCGCCGGCGAATGCGACGTCCACCACCAGGAAGACCGCGACGATCGCGGCGCCGAGCACCGGCAGACGCAGCCGCGCGCGCGCCGACTGCTCGGCGGACGGTGCGGGCAGCTTCGTCAGTGCGATCACCGCGGCCGCGGCGCACAGGCCGGCGCCGATCAGGTACGCGAGGCGGAAGCCGTCGGTGAGTGCGCTCGGAACGGCGCGGTTGTCGCCGATCAGGTGGCTCGTGCGCGCGGAAGCGATCGAGATCAGCACGGCGATGCCGATCGCGCCGCCGACCTGGCGCGACGTGTTGACGAGGCCCGACGCGAGGCCGGCCCGCTCGGGGCTCGCGCCTTGCACGGCCGCGATCGTCGAGGTGACGACGGACACGCCGATCCCGAGCGCGATGAGCAGGCCGGGAAGGACGACGTACCAGACGGCGCTGCCGCTCGAGCCGATGCGCGCGAGCAGCAGCATGCCGCACGTCATCAGCAAGAGCCCGCCGCCGAGCACGGGGCGCGCGCCGTAGCGGCCGACGAGCGCGCCGGTGCGGCGGGCCGTCAGCATGATCGTCAGCGCCATCGGCAGGAATGCGAGCCCTGCGTCGAGCGGCGAGCGTGCGAGCACCTGCTGGAGGTAGAGCGAGCTCACGTACCACATCGGGAACAGCGCGGCGCTGAAAACGAGAACGACGGTGTTGGCGATGCGCAGCTGGCCGGTGACCGCGCGCAACGGCACGAGCGGCGCGGCGGCGAACCGCAGCTCGACGAGGACGAAGAGCGCCAGCAGGACGACGCCGGCGATCATCGGCACGAGCGAGAGCGCCGAGAGCCAGCCGAGGTAGCCGGCGTTGACGATGCCGTACACGAGCACGATCAGTCCGCCGGTCAGCGTGAGCGCGCCGGCGAGGTCGAACTTCGCCGCGCGCTCGCTCTTGCGGTCGACGACGAAGAGCCACGCGCCGGCGGCGGCGGCGAGGCCGATCGGCGGGTTGATCAGGAGCACCCAGCGCCAGCCGAGCTCCTGCGTGATCAGGCCGCCGAAGAAGGCGCCGGCCGCACCGCCGGCGCCGTTCATCGCGCCCCACAGGCCGATCGCGCGGTGCCGCGCCGGCCCCTGCTCGAACGACGACGTGATCGCCGCGAGCGAGCCGGCGGCCATCAATGCGCCGCTGAGGCCCTGCAGCGCCCGCGCGGCGATCAGCGTGATCTGGTCGGGTGCGGCGCCGCCGATCAGCGACGCGATCGCGAAGCCGCCGAGCGCGAAGACGAGCGTGCGGCGCTGGCCGAAGTGATCGGTCGCGCGCCCGCCGAGCATCAGGAACCCGGCAAAGACGATCGCGTACGCGTCGACGACCCACTGCAGGTCGATCGAGGAGAAGCCGAGGCTGTTCTGGATCGACGGCAGCGCGACGTTCACGATGCTCAGATCGAGAATGACCATGAACTGCGAGATGCAGCACACGGCCAGCAGCCAGCGCTGCCGCGTGTCGAAGCTCACCTCGCTTGGTGCCGCGTCGGCTCGGGCGCGCAACCCGAGCGTCATGTCGCCGCGGCTACCTGCTGTTCACGCCACGCGTTGAGGACCTCGAGCGCGCTCTCGACGATGCGGTCGCTGAACATCGCGGAGTCGTTGACACGGGGGAACGGCGTGTCCGGCACGTCGAGCTCGAGGAACTCGCACAGCGGCTCCCAACCGTCGGCGGCGGTCCACACGAGGACGTCCGGCACGTCGCTCTTGACCTGCTCGTTGTAGCGCTCCATCGCGCTTGCGAGGTAGGCGGCATCGGTGTTCTTGCCGTCGGGGATGAGACCGCTGTCCTTCCACATCCGCTTCATCATCGTGAGGTACGCGTTCCACCCCGGGTCGACTCGTGAGCGGGCGTTCGACAGGTCGTACATCAGCGAGTCGCCGTAGAGAATGCTCGAGATCGTCTCGATCATGCTGCGCGCCCACGACTCGCCGCTACGCACGCTGAGCAGCACCTTCGCGTCCGGGTACTTCTCCACGAGCTCGCGGTAGAAGTACGACCCCGGCCAGTCGACGGTCGACTGATACCCCTCGAAGATCTCGTCCCAGTCGGCCTTGCCGTCGAGCGCGTCGGTCCACTGCTCGGTGCGGCCGAGGTCGGAGAGAACGTCGACCATGTGGTAGCACGGGCCCAGTCCGAGGGTCTCGAGCGCGACCTTCTGGGACAGCGTGGCCGTGCGAGGTAGACCTGCGCCTATCAGTCTCATTCGGTGCCTGCTCCTAACGTCGATGTCGCAGTTGGTCGGGGGCGACTCTGGGAGCAATGGCTACCATACTTCCGCCCAGGAGGACTCCGGTTCTTCGTTGATCCTTATGCGTTCGAGAACACGCTCAGCCAGGATTCTTGCGCTCGCACTGCTCGGATTTGCCGGGCTTGCGGCGGCCTTCGCGCTCGGGACGCCGGTGCTGAAGGGCGGGCACAACGCGAAGCTCGGGGCGATCCTCGTCGACGCGAAGGGCCGCACGCTCTACCACTTGACGAGCGAGGCGCCGGGCCAGATCAAGTGCACCGGCATCTGCGCCTCGTTCTGGATCCCGGTGTACGCGACCGGCAAGGGCAAGCCGGCGCTCGGCAAGGGCGTCGTCGCGGCGAAGGTCGGCACGATCAAGCGCGGCGGCAAGCTGCAGCTGACGTACAACAAGATGCCGCTCTACCGCTACTACCTCGACAAGCAGCCGGGGCAGATCCGCGGCCAGGGGATCGGGGAAGGAACGGGGCGCTGGTTCGCGATCTCGCTCGCCGGCAAGGTCGTGAAGAAGGGCGGCGGCTCGGGCGGCGGCACGACGCCGGGAACGACGACGGGCACGTCGACCGGCGGCTACGGCTACTAGCGCCGTCACGTCGCTGGCGGCCGACGCCGCCGAGCGTTTCTGCCGCTACGCGCAGATCGACACGCAGTCGGACGGAGACTCGACGACGTACCCGAGCACGGAGGGCCAGCTCGAGCTGCTGCGGCTGCTGCTGCACGAGCTCGGAGAGCTCGGGCTCAGCGACGCGAGCATGGACGAGCACGGGTACGTGACGGCGACGATCCCGTCCACGGTCGAGCACGACGTGCCGGCGATCGCGTTCTTCGCTCACGTCGACACCGCGCGCGACGTGACGGGCACGAATGTGAAGCCGCAGCGCTTCCGTTACGGCGGTGGCGACATTCCGCTCGGGAGCTCGGAGCAGCTCATTCGTGCGAACGAGACGCCGGAGCTCGCACGCCACGTCGGACACGAGCTGATCACCACCGACGGGACGACGCTTCTCGGTGCCGACGACAAGGCCGGTGTCGCGGAGATCATGGCGGCCGCCGCGTTCCTCGTCGCGCATCCGGAGATCCCGCACGGCACCGTGAAGCTCGCGTTCAACCCGGACGAGGAGGTCGCGCGCGGCGTCATCCATTTTCCGATCGAGTCGTTCGGCGCGTCGGCCGCGTACACGCTCGACGGCGGCAGTGTCGGCGAGATCAACGCGGAGACCTTCTCCGGCGCCGCCGTCACGATCCGCATCCGCGGGCGTTCGATTCATCCCGGCTGGGCGAAGGGAGATCTCGTCAACGCGCTCAAGCTGGCCGCGAAGCTGCTCGAGCTGCTGCCGCAGGACCGGCTGTCGCCAGAGACGACCGAGGGACGCGATGCGTACGTTCACCCTGTCGGGGTGAGCGGCGACCCGGCCGAGACCGAGCTGCGGTTCATCGTGCGCGCGTTCGACGACGACGAGCTCGACCGGAACGTCGAGTACCTGCGCGAGCTCGCCGCCCAGGTCGCGGCCACGGACTCCCGTTGCTCCGTCGAGGTCGAGTCGCGCATCCAGTACCGCAACATGCGGAACGCGCTCGAGCAGCGTCCCGAGATCGTGGCGAACCTCGAGCAGGCGGTGCGCCGCGTCGGCCTCGAGCCCCGCCGCGTTGCCGTTCGCGGCGGCACCGACGGCTCCGCGCTCACGGAGCTGGGACTGCCGACGCCGAACATCTACACCGGGATGCAGAACCCGCACAGCGAGCGGGAATGGATCTGCGTCGAGGACATGGGTCTCGCCGCCGCGACGATCGTCGAGCTGGCCGGGGTCTGGGCGGAAGCGAGCGCGTAGCTCAAGGCGCGGCCTCCTCCGGCCGACCTTGAGAAGAGTGAAACGCGGTACGGGCGCGGCAGGCGCTGCGCTGCTCTTGGGCTGGGCTGCCGCGCGGTCCTGGATGTTCTTGCCCGCCCGGCACGGATTCGGCAGCGAAGCGCGCTACGGCGACATGGGCGAGTACCTGCGCGTCTCGCGGGAGTCCGTCCTCTCGCCGTCGTTCTACACCGACGGCAAGCCGTTCGGGTATCCGCTGGTGCTGAAGCTGCTCGGCCGCCACCAGGAGCTCGTGCTCGGGACGCAGTTCGCCCTGTCGCTCCTTGCGTGGGCGGCGCTCGCGATTGTCGCGGCGCGGTGTGCCGGTCGCCGCCTGCAGCCGCTCGCCTTCGTCGCGGTGCTCGCGTTCAGCCTCAGCTGGCAGGTCACACAGTGGGACACGCTGCTCGGCGCCGAGTCGTTCTCGCTCTCGTTGTTCGCGCTGCTCGTCGCAGTGCTGCTGCTCTCGCTGGAGCGCCTGACGTTCGCGCGCGGTGCCGGCGCGGCGGTCGTTGCGCTCGCGTTCACGTCGCTGCGCGACACCAACGCGGTCCTGGCCGCGTTCCTGCTCGCCGGCCTCGGCCTGTTCTGGTTCGTGCGGCGGCGCTCTCTGCGTCCGCTCGCGCTCGTCGCCGTCGGTGTGGCGTGCGTCGCGCTCGTCGCGTCGACGACCGGCCAGAAACGCTGGCAGATCCTCGTCGCCGACCAGATCGGCAAGCGCGTGGAGGCGACGCCCCAGCAGCTCGCCTACTTCGAGGCGCACGGGATGCCGAACCAGCCGGGCTTGTCGCACCTCATCTACGCCGATACGCGCCGGCCGCTTCCGAACCAGGTGTTCCTGCACGACCCGCGGCTGAAGCGGTTCATGAGGTGGTTCGTGCCGCATGCGCGCAGCACCTACTACGGCTTTCTGCTCACGCATCCCGGCACGGCGATCGTGCAGCCGGTGAAGCTCTTTCCGCGCATGCTCGGAAGCGGCGGCTTGACGACGTATCGCAACGTGCGTTTCCGGCCGCTGCCGGAGCCGTTCGACTCGCTGGTGTATCCGTCGAGCGGCAACGCCGTGATGCGCTGGGAGCTCTGCCTGCTCGGCCTGCTCGCGATCGGCACGCTCGTCCGCGCCGCGCGGGCGCGTTGGCTCGCGCCGTTCCTGCTCGTCGTGCTGACACTGCCGCTCGCGATCGTCGTCTGGGACGGGGAGGCGTCCGAGGTCGCGCGCCACAGCCTGCTGACGCAGGTGAGCGCCCGGCTCGGGGTGCTGCTCGGGTGCCTGCTCGTCCTGCCCGAGCTCGTGCCGCTCGGGATTCGGGCGCTCTCAGCCCGCGTCCCACGCCACGTCGATCGCCCGGTCGAGGCCGGGCAGCGGTAGCGTCGCGGCCTCGCCCTCCACGGCAGCGCGCTGCGCCGGCGTGAGGCGCGTCCAGGTCTCGATCTGCAGCTTGTGCTGCGCGCGGCGCCAGGTCCCGCGGATCTCGCCGTCGACGAGCAGCGCGCCGGGCCAGACGCGCGACGTCCAGAGCCGGGCACGGCGATCGGCTCGGGGTACGAGCACGTCACGTTCCGCGCCGTCGAGCAGGTAGTACGCGTCGCCGCTCGGGAGCAGCCGCGCCGGCGCGGGTGTCGCGTCCGCGGCGCGGAGCTCCGCTTCGTCCGGGGCGAGGAGCAGCTCGTCTCCGACCGGCGTGCGGACGGGGATCAGCTCCGGCTCGAGCTCCGCGAACGCCTGCGCGCCGGCGCGCTTCGAGATGCCGGCCCAGCGCGTGAACGAGCTCGCGTTCGTCGGCCCGAAGACGTGGAGGTAGCGGCGCGCGAGCTCGCGCGTCGCTACCGCCGGCTCGACCTTCGGCGCGGGCACGGTCCAGATGAGCGGCGCGCGGGCGCCTTCCCAGCGGATCGCGATCGTGCCGGTCGGCGCGGCGTACCGGATCGCGTTGTGAACGCCGAGCGCCTGCGCGACCTCGCGATCCGGCACTCTCTCCGCGTTGCCCGCGAGCACCACGCGCATCCGCGCGGCCATGCGCTCGGCGCGTTCGCGTCCTTTCGCATCGTCGGGCAGCCGCCCGAGCGAGAAGAGCGCGAAGTCCTTCTTCGCGACGACGTAGACGCTGTAGCGCGGCCCCCACAGCTGCGCGAGCGACGGATGCTCCCACGTGGAGTGCTTCACGCCCTGGATCCGCGCGTGCAGTGAGAGCAGCGCCGCCCGTGGCATGCTGTCCTGCAGGCCGGCCCAGGCTGCGCGGCGCAACGACTCGGCGCTCAGCGGGACGCGCGCATCGAGGCCGCCGACGCGACGGCGAAACGCGCAGATCTGCTCTCGCGTGACTCGAAGCGGCGCCGGCACCCGCGGTCGAGACTACCGCGTGAGCCGGTGAGGCTCGCGCGCGGCGGCGACGATCGTCTCCGCGATGCTCTCGTGCAGCGCGCCCTTCTCGAGATAGGCGTGCGCGCCCTCGGCGAGCGCGTCCTCCGCGGCGTCGCCATGCCCGCTTCCGCTCATGATCACCACGCGCAGGTTCGGATTGCGCCGGCGCAGCGCGCGCATCACTGCGACGCCGTCCACATCCGGGAGACCGATGTCGACGAGCGCGACGTCCACGTCGTGGATACGCGGGTGCGTGCACGCGGCGGTTCCGGTGTCGACGGAGTCGAGGACGATCAGGCGCTCGTCGGAGGCGAGCAGCTCCCCGAGCGCGAGCGAGAGGATCGGATGATCCTCGACGACGAGCACGCGGATCGGGTTGCCGTCGAAGCCGTCGGGCGAAGGTGGCACGAGTTGGTTGTCTCCGCGCGCCGTCGGCCCGAACTCCCCAAAACGGGTGATTTGCAGGCCTATCCGGGGGATCGGAAGTGGGCCTGGCTCGCAAAAAGGCCCGCGTTGCGGGCCTTTGGTCGATGGAGCTAGGCGGACTCGAACCGCCGACCTCCTGGGTGCGATCCAGGCGCTCTCCCAACTGAGCTATAGCCCCGGGCGGTCGTCAGTGTAGCGCCGCACTGCACCGGATTTACCGGAACCTCACTCAGCCTTCACCCGTTGCACCTTCGGAGCGGGAACGACCTCTCTGACACAGGCAAAAGGAGAAGGCATGACGCGTAGGTTGAACCTCTTGGCGCTGCTCGTCGCCGGAGCCGTGACGGTGCTCGCCGTCGCCGGGCTCTCGAGCGCAGCGAGCAACGCCGCACCGACGAACCAAACGGCGCCGACGATCAGCGGCACGGCCCAGGAAGGTGACACGCTGACCGCATCGTCTGGCTCGTGGAACGGCACCACGCCGATCACGTACGCCTACCAGTGGCGGCGCTGCGACAAGAGCGGCGCGGGCTGCTCCAACATCGGCGGCGCCGACTCGTCGACGTACCTGCTCAAGCACGCCGACGTCGGCGACACGGTCCGCGTTCGCGTGACCGCGAAGAACAGCAGCGGTAGCTCGCAGGCGACCTCCGACCCGACGGAAGTCGTGGCCGCCAAGGCGACCGCGCCGACGTCGACCGGCTGCCCGTCGGGCACCGGCCCGATCAACGTCACCCAGGTGACCCAGCCGGCGCAGCTGCAGATCGACGGCCAGTCGGCTTCGCCGTCGCCGATCACGCCTGCAAGCCAGGACGTCACGCTTCGGTTCCACGTCTCGGCGTGCGGCGGTCGCTCCGTCGCGGGCGCGCTCGTCCTCGCAGAGGCGATCCCGTTCCAGCAGTTCTCGGTCCCGCCGGAGGTAGCGACGGGCACCGACGGCTGGGCGACGATCACGATGCACCAGGCGGGCTCGTTCCCGGCCTCGCCGCGGCAGCAGATCCTCGCCGTGTTCGTGCGCGCTCGCAAGGCGAGCGACCCGGTCCTCGGCGGCATCGCCGCCCGCCGGCTCGTCTCGTTCCCGGTGCGCCACTAGCCGGATCCCGACCGTGCGCACGGCCCTACGATGGGGCCGTGCGCGCGGTCGTACTCGATGCCGACGGGCTTCCCGAGCTCGCCGACCTGCCCGATCCCGCGGGACCCGGGCTGCTCGTGCAGGTGCTCGGCTGCGGGTTGTGCGGCTCCGACGTCGAGAAGCTCGGCCGCGCGGCCGCGGGCAGCGTGCTCGGCCACGAGGTGGCCGGCGTGCTCGATAACGGCGACCGCGTCACGGTGATGCACCGCGTTCCGTGCGGGACGTGCGAGCGCTGCCGCGCAGGTCACCAGTCGACCTGCGGCGAGTTTCGCGAGCTGCGCATCGCGCCGGGCGGCTTCGCCGAGCGGCTGCGCGCGACCCACTGCGTGCCGCTGCCGGACACGATCGACGACCTCGACGGCGTCTGGGTCGAGCCGCTCGCGTGCGTGCTGCGCGCGGCGGAGTCCGTTCCGCAAGGACGCGTGCTGGTGGTCGGCTGCGGTGCGGTCGGTCAGCTGTGGATCCAGGCGCTGCGTCGGCGTGGCGACGACGTCGTCGCACTCGATCCAAAGGAGGATCGCCGCGCGCAGGCGCATCTGCTCGGCGCGGAGATGGATGACGATTCGCCCGTGGGCGCGGCAGTCGTGACCGCGGCCGCCGGGATCAACGACGCGCTGCACCGGCTCGAGCCAGGCGGGACGCTCCTCGTGTTCGCCGCTCCCGAGCACGACGTGTCCGTGACGCTCGACGCGGTGTACCGCAAGGAGCTCCATCTCGTCGGCTCGCGTTCGGCTTCACCCGCCTTCTTCCGCGCGGCGCTGGAGCTCTTGCCGACGCTCGTGCTTCCGCCCGTGACGACGCTGCCGCTCGAGCGGTTTCTCGAAGGAGTGGAGCTCTACCGTCGCGGCGACGCGCTGAAGGTCGTCTTCACGCCGTGAAGGCGGCGCGACTCTACGCGCCCGGCGATCTCAGGATCGAGGACGTGCCGAAGCCCGAGCCCGGCCCCGGCGACGTGCTCGTGCAGATCGAGGTCGCGCTCACGGACGGCACCGATCTGAAGACATACCGCCGCGGGCATCCACTGCTCGCACGCGAGTCGCCGGCGCCGTTCGGGCACGAGTTCTGCGGCATCGTCGACGGCTGCCGCGTCGTCGCCGCGAACTCGGCGCCGTGCGGCGCGTGCGACGGCTGCCTGCGCGGCGAGCAATGCCGCGATCTCGTGTTTCTCGCGGGTGCGTACGCCGACTGGCTCGTCGTGCCGGAGCGGATCGCCGCCGTGAACCTGCACGAGGTGCCGGCCGGCCTCGCGCCGGAGGTCGCGGCGATGGTCGAGCCGCTCGCCTGTTGCCTGCGCGGCGTCGAGCGCGCGCGGGTGCAGGCCGGTGACGCCGTCGCGATTCTCGGCGCCGGGCCGATCGGCCTCATGCTGGCCGCGTGCGTGGCCGACGCGGGCGGCTGGCCGACGATCGTCGGCGGGCGCGAGGAGCGGCGCGCGCTCGCCGAGTCGTTCGGGGCGGAAGTCGGGGACGGCGCGGGCGCGGACGTCGTGTTCGAGGCTGTCGGCACGGAGCAGGCGTGGACGGACGCAGTGGCGCTCGTGCGACCCGGCGGCACCGTCGTCCTCTTCGGCGGGCTGCCGCGCGACGCGCGCCCACCCGTCGATGCGTATCGCCTGCACTACGACGAGCTGACCTTGCGCGGCTCGTTCCACCACTCGCCTGCGACCGTCCGAGCGGCTCTCGGCTTCCTCGCCAGTGGCGCGTATCCGTGGGAAGCACTTGTCACGCATCGCGTCCTGCTCGCCGACCTGCCTGCGCTCTTCGCCGACCCTCCTCGTGAGCTCGTCAAAGCCGCTGTCACTCCGTGAGCTGAATCGCACGCTACTCGCGCGGCAGCTGCTGCTCGAGCGGGCCCGGATGCCGCTTCGCCGCGCGCTCGAGCGGCTGGTCGCGCTGCAGGCACAGGCCGCGTTCTCGCCGTACGCCGCGCTCTGGGCGCGGGTCGAGGGCTTTCGCAAGGAGGCGCTCTCCCGCGCATTCGTCTCGGGTGCGGCGGTGAAGGCGCAGAGCCTGCGCATCACGCTGCACGTCTCGACGGCCGAGCGCTACCCCGACCTCGCCGCCGCATCGATGGCCGCCCGACCCGGACGAATCGAGCCCGTGGTGCGCGATGGCCTGCTCGGCGCGTGGCCGCACAACAAGCCCTCGCCGTCGCGCCCCTGGGGCGAGCCGCTTCCCGACGCCGATGCCGCTGCGATCCGGGTGGTGCGCGCCTACCTGTCGGCGTACGGCCCGGCGACCCGACAGGACATCGCGAAGTTCACGGGTTTCCGCATGGGACAGATCGATCCGGGGCTCGACGGTATGCGTGAGCGCGACGGTCTGTGGGACGTGCCGCGCGGTGCGGTTGTTGCGGCCGACGTTCCGGCTCCCGTGCGCTTCCTACCGGCGTTCGACTCGATCATCCTCGCGCACCGCGACCGCACCCGCATCGTCCCGGCCGAGTACGAGGAGATCGTGTTCAACAAGAAGAACGCGACGGTGAAGAACACCTTCACCGTCGACGGCTTCATCGCCGGCGCCTGGAAGGTCGAAGGGAGCCGGCTGGCGATCGAGCCCTTCGCGCCGCTGCCGCGGAGGTGGCGCCGCGAGGTGGACGCAGAGGGCGAGCGGCTGCTTGCCTGGTGGCTCCGCTAGTCGTCGAGCAGCGCGAGGACGCGTTCGAAGAACGCTCCTTTACGCTCGGCGTAGGCAGCCGGCTCTTCCTTGATCGCTCGGTACTCGTCCTGCAGGTCGACGCGCTCGCAGATCAGGACCCAGGTCCCGCGGTGCAGCTTGTCGCCCCACGAGCCGGCCCTCGTCACGACGACGTCGACCTGCGGCGGGCCGGGGATGCGGAGCGCCGCCCAGTCGTCACTCCAGTTCTCCGGGTAGAGCGGGGAGTACGCCGCGACGAGGACGTCTGCGGTCGCGAGCACGTCGTCGCTGAGCAGCACGAGGTCGACGTCGTCCGCGCGGAGCGCCGGGACGAGCGCGCTGCCGGAGAGCTCGACCTGTGCACCGGGAACGAGCGCCGAGATGCGCGCGGCATGCTCGGCGCACACCGCTGTGATCACGGCGCGTTCGAGCGGCACGTCAGAAGAGCGTGAGCTCGGGCACGCGCTCGCCGCGGAGGACGGCCAGATCCACCGTGACCGTTCCGATCCCGCGCTGCTCGGCGAGCGCGACCGCCTGCGGCTTGATCTGCTGTGCGGCGAGGATGCCGCGGCAGTCGGCGCGCGACGGGTCGACGCGGATGCAGTCGAGGTAGCGCGTCAGCTGCTCGACGGCATCGATCGTGCCGATTCGTTTGATCTCGACCGCGACCCAGCCATCCTCTTCGTCGCGGCACATCAGGTCGACGGGGCCGACGTCGGTCGGCCACTCGCGCTTGACGAGTCGCAGGCCGGCCTCGACGTGTGTCGGATCGGCTGCGAGCAGCAGCTGCAGGTCGCGCTCGACGCCGTCCTTCTCGAGCCCGGCCGCCTCGCCCATGTCGTGCGTGACGTCGGAGAGGACCTCGAGCAGCTTGATCTCCAGCCGGTCCTCGCTCCGCCCCGCGCGTTTGCGGACGACGACGAGCTCGTCGCTCGTCTCGATCACGGTCGGCGGCGTCATCCAGTTGAGCGGCTTGTAGCCGCCGGCGTCCGCGTGCACGAGGACCGACCCGTCCTCCTTCAGCATGAGCAGCCGCGTCGACTCCGGCAAGAAGGCGTTCAACCGGCCGGAGTAGGTGACTTCGCAGCGCGCGACGATGAGTCTCACGACGCACAACCTACTGGCCCTTTCGGACATGGCCGGGGGCGCCGACGAACGTCAGTTTGGCGTAGAGGTATGTCGAGGTATGCCGCCGCCGCTACGCGCGCCGGATCAGCGTGATCCCGTCCCGAACGGTCAGGAGCACCTGGTGCGAGCGTGGGTCGGAAGCCACGTGATCATTGAACTTGGCGGCCGGGGCGCTTCCGTCGAGCACGCGGCCGTCCGCAAGGGTGTTGTCGACGGCGATCAGGCCCCGTTCCGACAGTCGAGGTAGTACGGCTTCGTAGTACCCGATGTAGCCCTCCTTGTCGGCGTCGATGAAGACGAAGTCGAAGTCGCCGTCCAGCCGCTCGATCGTCTCGATCGCCGGACCGACGTGAAGCGTGATCTTCGACCCGTGCGGCGAGCGGTCGAACCACCGCTGCGCGAACGCGGCGCGCTCCTCGCTCAGCTCGCACGCGTCGATGTGGCCGCCCTCCGGCAGCGCGGCGGCCATCGCGAGCGCGGAGTGACCGCTGAAGGTTCCGATCTCGAGCACGCGCTTCGGCTGCGCAGCCCAGACGAGGAGCTCGAGCAGCCGGCCCGCCACCGGGCCGGTGAGCATCGACGTCTGGCCGAGATCGCGCGCCGTCTCGGCCGACAGCTCCGCGAGCAGCTGCTCGTGCGGAGACGTGACGCGCTCGGCGTACTCGTCGATCTGCGGGTCGACGATGTCCACTACGAGCGTTCCACCCGCGAGCCGCCGACGATCGCGTCGGTGCCGTCGTCGAAGCGCACCCACGCCTTGCCCTTGCCGTCGTAGTCGGGCGACCAGACGATGAGCTTCGCGTCACGCCCGCCCACGCGAACAGCCTCGGTTCCCTCCGGCTCCACGCCGCGCCAGACGCGTACGAACGGGTTCTGCTCCCACTCGCGTCCGATCGTCGTCTCGTCGGTGTGACCCGGCAGCACGCGGCGCTCGTGCGGCATCGCCATGTAGACGTCCATGACGGCATGTTTGATCGCGGCGAAGTCGCCGCCGCCGACGGCGTCCTTGAAGAGCGTGTCGCCGGAGAAGACGAGCTCGCCGCCGAGCACGAAGCAGATCATGTCGTCGGCGTGCCCCGGTGTCGGGATGGCCTCGATCTCGAGGCCGGGGAGCTCCACGGGGCCGGTGACGACCGGCAGCCCGAGCTCGTCCTCGTGCGCGATGTGATCGGCGTGCGAGTGGGTGCGCAGCACATGGGACGGCTCGACGCGCCACTCCTCCGCGGCGCGCAGGAGCGGCTCGAGCGGCGCGCCCGAATCGACGAACACCGCCGCGCCGCCGGGCTCCGCGGCGACGAGGTAGCCGTTCGAGAGCCAGCTCGAATCCATGCTCCGTGCGACCAGCACACGGTTAGGCTAACGGCACCCGAACCCGAGGAGAGAGAAGAGCCGATGTCCGGTCTGTGGAATCGCTTCAGCCTGATCTTCAAGGCCAAGGCCTCCAAGGCGCTCGATCGCGCCGAGAATCCCAACGAGACGCTCGACTACTCGTACGAGCAGCAGCTCCAGCAGCTTCAGAACGTCAAGCGCGGCATCGCGGACGTCACGACGGCGAAGAAGCGGCTCGAGCTCCAGTACACGAGCATGCAGCAGCAGGTCGACAAGCTCGACGGGCAGGCGCGCGACGCGCTGAAGGCGAATCGCGAGGATCTCGCGCGCGAGGCGCTCACCCGCAAGGCGGCGGTGCAGGCGCAGCTGCAGGACATCATGAGCCAGGGGCAGCAGCTCGAGGCGCAGCAGCAGAAGCTGATCGAAGGCGAGCGCACGCTGGCGGCAAAGGTCGAGGCGTTCCGCACCCAGAAGGAAGTGATCAAGGCGCAGTACTCGGCCGCCGAGGCGCAGGTCCGGATCAGCGAGGCGGCGACCGGCATCGGCGAGCACATGCAGGACGTCGGCTTGGCGATCGACCGCGCGAAGGACAAGACGCAGCAGATGCAGGCGCGCGCGAACGCGGTCGAGGAGCTGAGTGCGTCCGGAGCACTCACCGACTTCACCTCGAGCGGCGACGACATCGACCGCCAGCTGCAGCAGATCTCGCAGAGCGGCCAGGTCGACGACGAGCTCGCGAAGATGAAGGCCGAGCTCGGGCCCGGTGGCGACACGCCGAAGCAGATCGAGGGCGACGCGAAGGAAGAGGCGCCTTCGTCGTGATCGTCCGTCTCCTCGGCGAGGGGCAGTTCGAGGTCGAGAGCGGCTTGATCGGCCGCCTGAACACGCTCGACGAGGAGATCGTGCGCGCCGTCGAGGCCGGCGACGAGCGGGCGCTCTGGGACGGTCTCGCGGCGCTCGCCCAGGCCGTCCGCGACAACGGCCGCCGGCTGTCGGACGAGGAGCTCACGCCGTCCGACGCGGTGATCCCGCCCGAGGATCTCTCGCTCGAGGAGGCGCGCGAGCTGCTCGCCGACGACGGCTTCATCCCGGATCCGGTCGCGACGTGACGCGCGAGGTCGTTCTCGCCGCTCGGCCCCAGGGCACGCCGCAGGAGTCCGACTTCGAGCTGCGTGAGGTCGCCGCCGCCGAGCCGGGCGCCGGCGAGGTTGCGGTGCGCAACGTCTTCGTCTCCGTCGACCCGTACATGCGAGGGCGGATGACCGGGATCCGGACGTACGTCGGCCCGTACGAGGTCGGCGGCCCGATCGACGGTGCTGCGGTCGGCCGGGTCACCGCGTCGCAGCACGAAGGCTTCGCCGAAGGCGACTGGGTGCTCTCGATGCTCGGCTGGCGGGAGCAAGGCGTCGTCTCCGGCGACACGCTGCGCAAGCTCGATCCATCCCTCGCCCCGCCGTCGGCGGCGCTCGGCGTGCTCGGCGCCACCGGGTTCACCGCGTGGGTCGGGCTCACCGACATCGTCCCGGTGAACGAGGGCGAGACCCTCTACGTCTCCGGCGCGGCGGGAGCGGTCGGGAGCGTCGCCGTGCAGATCGCGAAGCTCCGCGGCCTGCGCGTGATCGGCAGCGCCGGCTCACCCGAGAAGGTGGCGTGGCTCGAGTCGCTCGGCGCCGAGGCGTTCGACTACCGCACGACCCCGGCGAAGGACGCGCTCGCCGACGGGATCGACGTGTACTTCGACAACGTCGGCGGCGACCAGCTCCAGGCTGCGCTCTTCGCGCTGCGGCCGTTCGGGCGCGTGGTCGCCTGCGGTGCGATCTCGCACTACAACGACGCGCAGCCCGAGCCCGGCCCGCGCAACCTTGCGCTGATCGTCTCGAAGCGGCTCCGCATCCAGGGCTTCATCATCGTCGACCACTGGGACCGCTTCCCGGCGTTCCTCGCCGAGGTGGGGCCGTGGCTGCGCGACGGGAAGCTCGCCTACCGCGAGACGATCATCGAGGGGATCGAGAACGCGCCGGCCGCGTTCGCCGGCCTGTTCCGCGGCGAGAACACCGGCAAGATGCTCGTCCGCGTCGGCCCCGACGACTAGCCGGTCAGACCGGCGCGTCGAACAGCGCGAGCCAGCGCGTCAGATCCTGCTCGATCGGCAGCTCGTTCTCGAGCTTCGACTTGAGCTCGAGCTCGGTCGCGTTGTCGCGCGTCTCCATGCCGTTCGGGACGAACGGCCAGAACGCGCCGCGCTTGAAGCCGTAGATGAAGTAGACGGGGTTCGCGCCGCCCTCGAACTTGAACGTCGCTGCGAGCAGCTGCTCGCCGAAGCCCTGTGCGATCAGCTCCGAGGAGAGCGTATGCGCGGCGCCGACGAGATCCTCGAGATCGGGATCGTGGACGACGATCCAGTCGAAGCCGTACTCGTCGCTCTGCCGCTCGATCTTCGAGCCGCACTGCGCGGCGACCGCGTCGACGAGCTTGTCGACGTCGTCGAAGGCGCTGCGGAACTCGCCCGACGACTGCGGCTTGAACGCCACCGCCGCCGCGCCGGCCGTCTTCAGGCCGAGCTCCGTGTCGAGCGTCACCGCAGCCGTCGTCAGTGCGAAGAGACGGTCGTCCTTCGGGCCGGGGAGCTTCTTGCGCCCCGAGAGGATGTCGCGCAGGCCCACGCGCCGAAGGCTACGCGACCGGGCGGCCCATCTCGCGCGCGATCGCGGCGAGGGCGGCCAGCCGCTTCTCGAGCGGCGGATGATCCATGAAGAGCTCGGCGGCGGCGGACTTCGCCCGCGCCGGGATGATGAAGAACGCGTTCATGCCCTCGACCTGGCGCAGATCCTGGTTCGGGATCAGCGTCATCTGCGACGAGATCTTCTGCAGCGCGCTCATCAGGTACTCCGGCGCGCCGGTGATCAGGGCCGAGCCGCGGTCGGCGGCGTACTCGCGGTAGCGCGAGATCGTCCTGATCAGGATGAAGCTGATCAGGTACGTGACCATCGCGACGAGCGTGACGATCAGCCAGACCGGGACGCCGTTGTTGCCGTTGTTGTTCCGGTTGTTGCCGCCGAAGCCGCCGAACATCCCGGCGTAGAAGCCGAAGCGGGTCAGCATCGCGGCGAGCATCGCGAAGAAGCTCGCAACGGTCATCACGAGCACGTCGCGGTTCGCGACGTGCGAGAGCTCGTGGGCGAGGACGCCTTCGACCTCCTTCGGCTCGAGGCGGTCCCAGAGACCGGTCGTGACGCATACGGCGGCGTGCTTCGGCGAGCGGCCGGTGGCGAACGCGTTCGGCACCGGCGTGTTCATGATCGCCACCCGAGGCTTCGGCAGGTCGGCCATCGCGCAGAGCCTCTCGACCATGTCGTGCAGCTGCGGCGCCTCTTCGCGCGAGACGACCTTGGCGCCTGACGCGGCAAGCGCAAGCTTGTCCGAGGTGTAGTACTGGACGAACGCGATGACCAGGACGATCACGATCATCGGCGCGACACCGACGTGGAGGACGGAGATCAGCACCGCCGCGAAGATCACGTAGAGCAGGCCGAGCAATCCGCTCGTGAACAGCATGCGGAGGGTGAGACCCGTGTCGCGTCCATACGACCTGCGCTTCATGGCCTGGATTGTAGGGATCGGCCCTGCTGTGCCCGCACGCGCTTAACGAGGGCTGAACAGCGCGACCCGTGTATAGACTCGCGCTCGTGCGCCGCCTGGCCCTCCTCGCTCCGTTCGCGGTCCTCGTCGTCTTCGCGGCGGGCTGCTCGTCGTCGAAGCCGGGGGAGAAGGTCGTTTCGCCGCTTCCGTCGACGGTGATCGGGACGGTGCCGAAGACGCCGGGCAGCGGCGGTTTCGTCGTCCAGGCGCAGTACAAGAACGGCGATCCGACCGCGGGCAAGCAGGTCTTCCTGACCGCCGGCTGCACGGGCTGCCACACGCTTGCCGACGCGAACTCGCACGGCACCGTCGGCCCGGTGCTGACGAAGGCGAACGTCCCGTTGTCGCTCGTCGTGCACAACGTCACGCTCGGGGCGGGCGCGATGCCGTCCTTCAAGGGTCAGCTGTCCTCGAAGCAGATCGCGGACGTCGCCGCGTACGTGGTCAAGGCGTCCGCGGGCTGATCCTCCCGGAGGACTTTCCGCGCGACGTCCGCGTCGTCGCAACCGACTTCGACCGGACGCTCGTCTGGACCGACGGGAAGCTGCACGAGCGGACGATCGCCGCGCTTCGCCGTGCGGACGAGGCGGGCGTGCCGGTCATCGTCGTGACCGGCCGGATGGTGAAGTCGGTGCGCCAGGCGCTCGCACCGGCGGGGATCGAGGCGCCGGTCATCTGCTACCAGGGCGCCGTCGTCGCCGACGCCGACGGAACGTGGCTCCGGCACGAGCCGCTGCAGCTCGACATCGCGCGCGAGACGATCGCCGCGCTCGCGGAGGAGGGCTTCTCGCCGAACGTCTACGTCGACGACGAGCTCTACGTGGCGAGCGACACCGAGGAGGCGCGCGCGTACGCGAGCCTGAACCGGATCGACTACCACGTCGTCGGACCGCTCCTCGACTGGCTCGACGCCGAGCCGACGAAGCTAGTCGCGGTCGGCAAGCCCGCGAAGCTCGACGCGATCGAGCCGCGGATGAAGGAGCGCTTCGGCGAGCGCGAGTTCATCGCCAAGTCGCTGCCGCACTTCCTCGAATTCGCGCGCAAGGGCGTGACGAAGGGCGCCGGCATGGACTTCCTGGCGCAGCATCTCGGCTTCACGAAGGAGCAGACGATCGCGTTCGGCGACGGTGAGAACGACCTGGAGCTCCTCGAATGGCCGTCCTACGGCATCGCCGTCGCGAACGCGAGCGAGCGCGTGAAGGCGCTTGCGAGGTGGGTCTGCCCGCCCGCCGAGGAGCAGGGCGTAGCGCAGGTGATCGACGCGCTTCTAGACTCGAAGGCGTGATCGACCTCCGCGCAGCCCGGAACGACCCCGACGCCTTCCGCCGGGCGCTCGCCCGCAAGGGCGCGGCCGATCTGTTCGACGAGCTGCTCGAGGTCGATGCCGGGAAGCGCAAGCTGCAGACCAAGGTCGAGGAGCTGCGCGCGCAGACGAAGCTCAAGGGCAAGCCGACGCCCGAGCAGCTCGAGGAGCTGCAGCGCGTCAAGGCCGAGCTGCAGCCGCTCGAGGCGGAGCTGGCCGACGCGGAGACGCGGTGGCAGGAGCTGTGGGACCGCGTGCCCAACCCGCCCGCCGAAGACGCGCCGGACGGGTTCGCCGAGGAGGACGCGGTGACCGTCAAGGAGATCGGCGAGCCGCCGGCGTTCGACTTCGAGCCCCGCGACCACCTCGAGCTCTCAGCGGCGCACGGCTGGATCGACGTCGAGCGGGGCGGGAAGGTGTCCGGCTCGCGCTTCGTCTACCGGGTCGGCGACCTCGCGCTGCTCGAGCTCGCGCTGTACCGCTGGGCGCTCGAGCGCATCGTGCAGCAGGGGCACGTGCCGGTGCTGCCGCCGGTGCTCGTGCGCGACCACGCGATGTACGGCACCGGCTTCTTCCCGTCGGACAAGGGCGACTTCTACGCGGTGCCCGAGGACGAGCTCTACCTCGTCGGCACGTCGGAGGTGCCGATGGCCGCGTTTCACGCCGACGAGATCCTCGACGACCTGCCGCGGCGCTACGTCGCGTTCTCGACGTGCTTCCGCCGTGAGGCAGGCGCGGCCGGCAAGGACACGCGCGGGATGTTCCGGGTGCACCAGTTCGACAAGGTCGAGATGTTCGTGTTCTGCGAGCCGACTGCGTCGCCCGGCGAGCACGAGCGCCTGCTCGAGATCGAGGAGGACCTGGTGAAGGAGCTCGAGCTGCCCTACCGCGTCCTCAACATCGCCGCCGGCGATCTCGGCTCATCGGCCGCGAAGAAATACGACATCGAGGCGTGGTTCCCCGGCCAGTCGCGCTACCGCGAGATCACCTCGACCTCCAACACGACCGACTACCAGGCGCGGCGCCTCAACGTTCGCGCGCGCAACGAAGCCGGCAACCTCGAAGCGGTGCACACGCTGAACGGGACCGCGGTGACGGCGCGCGCGCTGATCGCGATCCTCGAGAACTTCCAGGACGAGGACGGCTCGATCGCCGTTCCCGAGCCGCTCGTCGAGCTCGGCGCTCCGTCGCGTCTCGGCGCGGAGCGCGTGCGACACTAGGCCTCCGCGGCGGGGTGCCGGAGCGGTCGAACGGGGCGGTCTTGAAAATCGCTGAGCCCGCAAGGGCTCCGTGGGTTCGAATCCCACCCCCGCCGCTTCACCTCGTCCGGGGCGGGTGAGTTACGCGAGACGGCGTCAGCCCGTCTTGAGAAGCGGATGAGTCGTGAGGACGAGACGCCGGCCGGCACACGCGTCGTGTGCGGTCTTGAGGACGGCCTCGCCGGCGTGGAGCGACCAGTGGTACGTCGCGGTCGCCTGGGCGCCGGTGCACGCCGCCGGGCCCGTCTCGTGTCCGAACGTGATCGTGGTCGCGGTCTGCGTCCCCCGTCCGCGGATGACCACCGCGCCGTTCCGCTCGATCGTGTAGCGGCCGTTCGTCTGGAGCGCTATCTGCCAGATGCCGACGAGCTGCGCGTTGGGCGCCTTCGCGATGACGGTCTGGAACGTTCCGTGCAGCCGGACACCGGCCGCCGCGGCGGTTGCGACCACGACCAGGAGCGCCGCGCACATCGCGAGCAGTCGACGAAGCATTGCCTGCACCTCTTTGCCTGTCGGATTCGAGTCGAAGCTCGACTCTGCCGCAAGCGGCCTCCGAGGACAAGTTGACATATTCCCATATAGGCATATATTGAGGGCATGCCACGCGCTTCGGCGACCGCGGATGTGTTCAACGCCCTCGCCGAAGGCCCGCGCCGCGCCATCCTCGACTCGCTGATCGCAGGCGAGAAGGCGGTGGGGACGATCGTCGACGACCTGGCGCTGTCCCAGCCTCAGGTCTCGAAGCACCTCCGGGTGCTGAGCGAGGTGGGGCTCGTCACGTCCCGGGCGGACGGGCGCCGCCGGCTCTACCGCCTGGAGCCGGCGCGCCTCCGGCCCATGCACGACTGGGTCTCCAAGTACGAGCAGGCGTGGAACGAGCGCATGGACCGGGTGGACGGCTACCTCAAAGAGCTGCAACGACAAGGAGAAGCAGAGTGACTACCAATCGGCAGGAATCGTCGGCGATCGAATTCCCGAGCGAGCTCGAGCTGCTTCTCACGCGCGAGTTCGAGGCGCCGATCCAGCTCGTCTTCGACGTCTTCACGAAGGCCGAGCACGTGCGCAACACGTTCGCGCCGTTCGGCGAGGAGATGCAGGTCTGCGAGATCGACCTCCGCGTCGGCGGCGAGTACCACTTCGTGATGGTGACCGAGGACGGAACCGCGATGTCGTTCCGCGGCACCTACCTGGAGGTCGAGCCGCCGAATCGCACGGTTCAGACGTGGCTGTACGAGCCGTGGGGCCCGGAGGCGGAGGCCGTCGAGACGATGGATCTCGAGGAGACCGACGGCGGGACGAAGCTGGTCTGGAAGCTCGCCTTCCGCAACGAGGCCGGCCGCGCGCACATGACGAAGTACGACGGCATCGAGGCCAACTTCGAGAACGTCGCGGCGTACCTGCGGACGCTCGTCTAGGAGAGGACCCGCCGCGAGAACGTCCGCAGCGACAACACCGTCAGCCCGATCGAGCCGCCGATCAGCGCGAGCAGAAACGCCCAGACCGGCATGTGCGGCAGCGATGGCGTCAGCGACGTGCGCAGGCCCTCGCTCATGTACACGAGGGGATTGACGAGCACGATGATCTTCAGCCACATGATCGGCGTGAGCTTCGCCCACGGGTAGTAGACACAGCCGAGGAACGTCAGCGGCAGCACGACGACGGCGAAGAGCAGCGTGATCTTCCGCGGGTCGATGACCGTGCCGATGAAGAGGCCCATCGCAGAGGCGAGCAGGCACGAGAAGACCAGCGCGACCACGAAGATCGCGACGTGGTGCACGTGCACCGTCGGCGCGGCGCCGTGCGCGTGCACCAGGTAGACGATCGGGAAGACGATCCCGGCGGCGATCAGCGACTGGATCGCGCCCGCGACGATCTTCTCGAAGCCGACGACCCACACCGGCACCGGCGAGAGCACGCGGTCCTCGATCTCCTTGCTGTAGCTGAACTCCTGCACGAGCGGCAGGGCGACCGCCTGGATGCCCTGGAAGTTGATCGCGACCGCGATCAGGCCGGGCACGAGCACGGTCGTGAACGAGACGCCCGCGCCGCCGCCGCGGAAGCCCTGTCCGATCTTCGGGAAGACGAACGCAAAGACGAACACGAACATCAGCGGCTGCATGATCGTGCGGATCAGGAACTGGCCGAACGTCCGCCGCAGCACGCGCACGTCGCGCGCGAGGAGCGCGCCGAAGGTTGCGACCTGATCGGTCATTCCCGGTACTCCCGTCCGGTCAGCGAGAGGAACACCGTCTCGAGGCTCGGCGGCTGGCTCGCCGCGTCGCGCACCTGCAGGCCGAGCGAGCTCGCCGCCTGCACGAGCTGCGGCAGGACCCCTTCGGGTGTCGGGGCGAAGACGCGTAGATGGTCGGTGTCCACCTCGACGCTCCGGACGCCCGCGATCTCCGCCGCGCGCTCGCGCAGCGTGTCCATGTCGCCGTCGACGGTCAGGGAGATGACCGTGTCGGCGCCGAGCTCCCGCTTCAGCTCCGACGGGCTGCCGAGCGCGAGCACCTTGCCCTCGTCCAGGATCACCAGCCGGTCGCAGAGCTGGTCGGCCTCCTCCATGTAGTGCGTCGTCAGCAGGATCGTCTGGCCTTCGCGGTGCAGGTCATTGAGGATGCGCCAGAGGTTGATGCGCGTCTGCGGGTCGATCCCGGACGTCGGCTCGTCGAGGAAGAGCACGTCGGGGCGGTGGACGAGCGCGCGGGCGATCATCAGCCGCTGCGCGAGCCCGCCCGAAAGCTGGAAGACCATCGACTTCGCCCGCTCGGAGAGCGCGAACTGCTCGAGCAGCTCGTCGGCGCGGCGCTGTGACTCCCGGCGGGGCACGCCGAAGAAGCGGCCGTGGTAGTAGAGGTTCTCCCACACGGTGAGCGAGCGGTCGAGCGTGTTCGACTGCGACACGACGCCGATGCGCCGTTTGACCGCCGCCGGCTTGCGGCGGACGTCGATGTCGGCCACGAACGCGTCACCTGCAGTCGGCACGACGGTCGTGGTCAGCATCCCGATCGTCGTCGACTTGCCGGCGCCGTTCGGTCCGAGCAGGCCGAAGAACTCGCCGCTCTCGACCTCCAGGTCGAGTGAGTCCACCGCGACGAGCTCGCTGCGGCCGCGGTACACCTTGCGCAGCTCCGTGGTGCGGATCGGCGAGGGCATCGCGCAACCCTAGCCGCGGCGTTTGACGGCTAGAGGCTCACGGCCGTCCAGGTCGCGCCGCCGTCGGTCGTGCGCCACAGCTCCTGCTGGGAGCTGTTCGCCCTCGTGACGAGCGCGACGCCGGTGTTCGCGTCGGTGAAGCCGATGAAGTCCACGGAGCTTGCGCCGCCGGGCGTCGTCACGTGCGACCACGTCCGGCCGCCGTCGGCGGTGCGCAGGAGCGTTGCGTTCGGCCCTTGCGCGAGGACCGCGACGTCGTCGGAAGCCGGAGCGAGCTGCGCCGAGTTGACGAGCTCCGGCGTCGCCAGCTGGCCGAACGTCGCGCCGCCGTCCGTCGAGATCCAGCCACCCGCCTCCATGCCGGTCGGGCAGACGGCCCAGAGGACCTGATCCGAGCTCGGCTCCAGATCGCCGCCGAGGCCCGCGGTGCAGGGGGACGTCGTGGTCTTGAACGTCTGGCCGCCGTCGGCCGAGCGCGCGATCGCGCTCGAGTCGCCGCCCTTGGGCGTGCCGAGCAGCCAGACGCTCGAGCCGTGCGCGGCGACGTCGACGGCGGAGCCGTCCGGCGTGAACGGCATCGGCAGCGCCGTCCACGCGTCCTTGCCGACAGGTGAGCGCTCGAACCGATAGTCGCTGCAGCCGTTGTTGGCGCAGGTCGCCGTCACGGCGTACGCGTACCCGCCGGCGGTGGCGAAGCCTTCGATCGAGCGCAGCGACACCTCGTGCCACGACCCGCCGCCGTCGTGCGTCACGTAGAAGACGCTGCTGTTGAAGGCGAAGCCGTCCTCGCGGTCGGCGAAGCGAAGCTGCGTGTCGAGCCCGGGCGGCTCCGGCAGCGGCGGGGCAGGCGTGACGCGGAAGCTCCTGCCGCCGTTCGTCGTGCTCGCGATCACGCCGTTGCCGAGGAGCCAGAACTGGTCCCCGGAGATCGCGGTGAACGACGTCGGGTCGAAGTGCGGCGGCAGGGGCGTCGACGCCGCGGACGTCGTTGTGGGCGTCGTGGCGACGGTCACCGTCCTGATCGTCGTGACGGTGCGCGTCGACGTGCCGCAACCGGCGGCGATGACCGCGGTGACGAGCGCCAGCGCGACGAGCGCAGGTCTCACACTGCGAGGTCTAACCGAGAGACGTGAGGAGATTGTTGACGCGTGTATGGATTTCGTCGCGGATCGCGCGAACCTCCTCGATCGGCCGGTTCATCGGATCGCGGATCTTCCAGTCCTCGCGCCGCTTGCCCGGCGTGACCGGGCAGACGCCGTCGCAGGTGGCGACGACGACGTCGGCCCAGGCGAGCTGTTCCTCGCCGAGCTGCGTCGGTACGTGGTCGCTCGCATCGAGGCCGAGCTCGGCGAGCGCGTCCACCGCGACCTGGTGCACGTGGTCGCCGGCCATCGCGCCGGCCGAACGAGCCTCGTGCCGGCCGCCTGCCTCCAGGCGGAAGAGCCGCTCCGCCATGACCGAACGGCCCTGGTTCCCGACGCAGACGAAGAGGACCTTCATGCGCGCACGATAGAACTGTGGGGCGCATGCGCAGAATCCCGTCCGTCCAGACGCTTGCGATGCTCGCCGCCGTCGCGTTCCTGCTCGTCGGCGTGCTCGGCTTCGTGCCTGGGTTCACCGTGCACTACGGGAAGCTGAGCTTCGCCGGCCACGGCTCGGGCGCCGAGCTCTTCGGCATCTTCCAGGTCTCGGTGCTGCACAACCTCGTGCACCTGGCGTTCGGCGTCGTGGGCGCGGTGCTCGCACGGACGGCGGACGGGGCGCGCCGCTTCCTGCTCGTCGGCGGAATCGTCTACCTCGCGATCTGGATGCTCGGCGTCAGCAACGGCGGCGGCTGGATCCCCGTGAACTACGCCGACGACTGGCTGCACTTCCTGCTCGGGATCGGGTTGATCGGGCTCGGGTTTGCCGCTAGCCGGCGAGCGGAGCCGGAACCCCGGCCCGCTTGAGCGCGGCCAGGATCTCGGCGACGATCTCGAGCGCCATCTCGGCCGGAGTCTCGCCGCCGAGATCGAGCCCCACCGGGCCGTGCACGGACGAGGCGAGCTCGCCGAGCTTCTCGGCGCGCGCGGCCTGAGCGCGCTTCGACCCGAGCGCGCCGACGTAGAACGCGCCGCGCTCGACTGCGTGGCGCAGTGCGGGAACGTCGAGGCGCTCCTCGTGGACGAGCGAGACGAGCGCGGTGTCCTCGTCGATCGCGACCTCCTCCGGCCAGGCCACGAGGAGCTCGTCTGCGCTGGGAACGCGCTCATGCGTCGCGAGACCCGGGCGCGGATCGACGACGAGCGTGCGCCAGCCGAGCGGCTTCGCGAGCGCGCACAGCGCCTCGGCGATGTCGCCCGCTCCGACCGCGACGAGTCGCGGCGGCGGCCCGATCGACTCGGCGAAGACGCCGTCGCCCAGCGCGGTCGGCTCTCGCTCGTCGCCGGTCCAGCGGCGGCCGGCGTCGTCGCCTTCCACGGCGACGTAGCTCGTGCCTCGCTCGATCGGCGGTGTGCCGCGGAACGGCTCGAGGAACACGTCGATCTCGCCTCCGCACGGCAAGCCGATCGACCACGCCTCGTCGTCCGGCACGCCGTACGTGACGACGCGCGGCGTCTCGCCGTCGAGGATCGGGAGGCACCGCTCGGCGACGTCCGCCTCGACGCAGCCGCCGGAGACCGACCCGAACAGCCGGCCGGAGCGCGTCACCGCGAGCTTGGAGCCGAGCGGCCGTGGCGCGCTTCGCCGCGTCGCGACGACGGTCGCGAGCGCGACGTCTTCGCCTGCGTCGCGCCATTCCTCGGCCTTGGCGAGCACGTCGTCCATCTAGGGTGGAGCGTAGATGGAGGACGTTCTCAGGCGCGTCGATACGGGCGAGCTCGGCGACCCGCTGCCCGTGCTCGCATACCTCGCGGGTCAGGCGGTGGAGATCGACGACGACGAGCTGAACGGCGCGCGGCGGCGCGCGCTGCTGCTCGTCGCCGCGGGCGGCGATCCGCACCGCGAGCTCGGCGTCGACGACCGTGCGGTGAAGGCGATCGCCGCCGACCTGTACACGGAGGAGCGGCGCGAGCTGCTGGCCCGCGCGATCGACGTGCTCGTGCTGCAGGTGCGCGAGCTGCCGACCGCGCGCGAGGCGGCGTTGTTCCTCGCCGCCGACGTCGACCTGGCGTGGCGGCTCTTCTCGCTCGCGTTGCTCGCGGAGGACCTCGCCGAGTGACGCCCGCCGTGCAGGCTGCGAAGAACGCCGGGATCGAGTTCCAGCTGCACGAGTACGAAGGCGTCGAGGTCGGGGACGGCGACTACGCGACTGCGGTCGCGGCCGCACTCGGTCGTCCCGCGGCGCAGCTCTTCAAGACGCTCGTCGCCTCCGTCGACGGGAAGCTCGCCGTCTTCGTCGTCCCCGCGGATCGCCAGCTCGACCTCCACGCCGCCGGCAAGCGCGCGACGCTCGCGAGCCACGCGGAGGCCGAGCGTGCGACGGGCTATGTGGTCGGCGGTATCAGCCCGCTCGGGCAGCGCAAGCGCCTGCCGACGACGATCGACGCGTCGGCGCTCGAGTGGGAGACGATCCTCGTCAGCGCGGGCAGGCGCGGGCTGCAGATCGAGCTCGCACCGCACGATCTGGTCCGACTGACGAGCGCGCAGGTCTCATCGATCGCGCGCTCCGGGACCTAGCTCCGCCGGGGGACGCGAATCGCCGCAGGGACGGCGAGACTGAAAGCGCTCAGTCAACGTCGTGGGGGAGGGGTCCCTTGTTTCGTGCGTCACTTGCGCTCGCCGTAGCGCTCGCAGCTGCTTTCGCGGCTACTGCCAACGCGTCGCAGCTCATCGACCGTAATGCGAGCAACGTGAAGCTCGCGATCAATGCGAAAGGCGAAGCGCTGATCACCTACAGCGACGAGGGTGGTGTCAAGCACGTCCTCGCGTGGGGTGCCGAGAACGCGATCGCTCCAACGCAGTCGCGCGCGCAGGTCGCGTTCAAGCTCGACTACGCGGGCGGCTACGGCAAGTACCACACGCCGTACTGGAAGACGTTCAAGGGCAGCTGCGGGCCGTACGACGGACCCGCGCTCGCGTGGAAGGTCGTCGCGTGCACGGCGCCGGACGGCTCGTACTGGGCGCTCCAGTCGTGGCAGCGCGAGCTTCCCGACTACGGCGTCACCCCGACCGCCGCGCAGGCGTCGTGGGAGCTCCGGCTCTCGCACTGGACCGGCAACCTTCCGGTGCTCACCGTGCAGGAAGACTGGGCGTGGCACCAGTGGGATCACATCTTCGGCACGTTCGCCTACGACGGCAGCCCCGTCTTCGGCTTCAAGGCGAGCGGCGGCGGCAACCCGCTCGACACGTTCGGCCGCAACATCTACGTCGACACGTTCGACTCCGCGTACGGCACCGGCTGGAAGCGCGAGAACAGCTTCCTGACGCATACCGGCGACGGCGTCTTCTGTTACTCGTTCAACCCGCACGGCGCGCACCCGTCCGGCAAGGGCACGAAGTACCGGGCGACGGTCGAAGGGCCGGGCGTCACGCCCGACGTGATGTGGCAGGGGAACGCGCCCGGGCCGTACGACAAGGCCGCCGACCTGATCGCGAACGCCGCGATCACGGCGCTCGGCGACGCGCAGTGCAAGGCGAACTAGCGCGACCCAGCTAGGCTCGGCGCCGTGCAGGAGCACGGCGAAGCTCAACGGTCGCTCTTCCGGCGGTGGCCCGCCGGGGTGTCGGTCGTGGTCGCGGAGCTGGACGGGCGACGGCACGGGCTCACCGTGTCGTCGCTCGTCTCGCTCTCGCTCGACCCGCCGCTCGTCGGCATCTCGATCGCCCAGCAGGCGTCGCTGCACGAGTTGCTGCGCGACGCGGGGCGCTGGGCGGCGTCGTTCCTCGCCGGCGACCAGGAGCGGCTCGCGCAGCACTTCGCGCGCTCCGTTCCGCCGCTCGTCCTCTGGAACGGCATCGAGGTGCGCGAGGACGACCCGCGGCTGATCGCGGGTGCGGCCGGCTGGCTGACCGCGCGCACGGTCGACGAGTTCCGCACCGGCGACCACACGTTCTTCGTCGGCGAGGTCGAGTCGATCGAGGAAGGGACGGCGGGGACGTCGCTGTCGTACGTCCACCGCGGGTACACCGCTCTGTGATCGACGCGGTCGTCTTCGACCTGGACGGTGTGATCGTCGACTCCGAGCAGGTGTGGGACGACGTGCGCGAGCGCTACACGAACGAGGTCGGCGGCACCTACACCGAGACGGCGACGCGCGACATGATGGGCATGAGCTCCGTCGAGTGGTCGCGCTACATGTCGGAGGCGCTCGGCGTGCCCGGGACGCCCGAGGAGATCAACGCTGCGGTCGTCGAGCGGATGCTCGAGCGCTACGGCGACGCGCCGCCGCTCATCCCCGGTGCGGTCGCTGCGGTACGGCGGATCTCCGCGCGCCTGCCGTGCGCGATCGCATCGTCGTCGAATCCGGAGCTGATCGAGGTCGTGATCCGCGTCGCGGGGCTCGCCGACGTCTTCGCCGTCGCGGTCTCGTCGCAGGAGGTGGCCCGCGGCAAGCCCGCGCCGGACGTCTACCTCGAGGCGGCGCGGCGGCTCGCCGTCGAGCCCGGTCGCTGCGGCGCGGTCGAGGACTCGCACAACGGCCTCCGCTCGGCGAAGCGCGCGGGCATGTTCGTCGTCGCCGTGCCGAACCCGCACTTCCCGCCGGACGACGAGTCGGTCGCGCTCGCGGACGTCGTGCTCGGCTCGATCGCCGAGCTACAGCTCGAGACGTTCGCCGTCTAGCGGCACGATCGCGCCCGGATAGGCGGAGCGCGGCTCGAGGCAGTGGTTGATCGCCTCGAGATGGACGACGACGGTGTCGATCGGGAGCGTCGCCACTTCGGCAGCGGTCATCGTGATCGGATCGCCCTCGTTGAACCGCGCGCCGCCGCCGTTGACGACGATCGCACGCGGCTGATGACGCTCGAGCGCGTCGTGCACCTCGGCGCAGAGGATCGTGTCCCCGGCGATGTAGACCCCGTCGACCACCCACCCGGAGACGGGCCCCATCGCTTCGCCGATCGACCCGGTGCCGTGGCGGCCGCGCGTCATCGCGAACGCGGGATGCGCGGTGCTGACGTTCGTGTGCCCGCGTGCGCGGAGCTCGTCCGCGCTCTCGGGCTGCGTGAGGATCGGGAGGTCGAGCGGGATCAGGTCGTCGAAGTGGTCGCGGTGGAGGTGCGTCACGACGCAGAGGTCGACGCCGTCGAGCACCTCGTCCGCCGGGAACGGCAGCTCGACGAGCGGGTTCGGCTTCGGGTTCGGCGTGTTCTCGATCGGCGGCGACGTGCCTGCCGCACGGAGCATCGGATCGACGAGCACGCGTCCCGCGCTCGTGTCGAGCAGCAGCGTCGCGGGCCGGACGAGCCGGAGCTTCACGCCGCCCGGCCGAGGAGCACGCAGCCGTTGTGGCCGCCCAGCCCCATCGCATTCGAGAGCGCGACGTCCACCAGCGCCTCACGCGCCTCGTTCGGCACGTAGTCGAGGTCGCAGTCCGGATCGGGCTCGCGGTAGTTGATCGTCGGCGGCAGCACGCCGTCGCGCAGAGCGAGCGCGGAGAAGATCGCTTCGATCGCGCCGGCTGCGCCGAACGTGTGGCCGGTCATCGACTTGGTCGACGACACCGCGAGGTCGTACGCGTGCTTGCCGAAGACGTCCTTGATCGCCTTCGTCTCGGCGGTGTCGCCGAGCGGCGTCGACGTGCCGTGCGCGTTGATGTAGCCCACGCGTTCCGGTTCGACGCCCGCGCGCGCAAGCGCGCCGCGCATCATCGCGGCGACGCCCGTCGCTTCCGGCTCCGGCTGCGCCATGTGGTGGGCGTCGTTCGACGCGCCGTACCCGAGCACCTCGGCGTAGATGTCGGCGCCGCGGCGCTCCGCCTGCTCCCAGTCCTCGAGCAGCAGCGCGCCTGCGCCCTCGGCCATCACGAAGCCGGCGCGTGTCGCGTCGAACGGGCGCGAGGCGCGCGGTGGGTGCTCGTCCTCGGCCGCAAGCCCGCGCATGGCGGTGAAGCCGGCGAGGATCAGCGGGACGATGCACGCCTCGGTGCCGCCCGCGAGCACCGCGTCGGCGTCGCCGCGCTTGATCATCTCCGCCGCCTCGCCGACGGCGTGCGAGCCCGTCGCGCATGCGGAGACGACGGCGTAGTTCGGGCCGGTGATGCCGAGCGAGATCGCGAGCTGGCCGGAGACGGAGTCCACGAGCACGTTCGGCAGGAAGTTCGGCGAGACGCGGCCGGGACCGCGCTCGCGCAGCGTGTCGGCCTGCTCGAGAATGCCGGGGACACCGCCGATCGCCGAGCCGAAGATGATCCCGACGCGCGCGGGGTCGTAGCCGTTCAGCTTCGCGTCGTCGAGCGCCTCGCGCCCGGCGGCGACGCCGAACAGCACGTTGCGCTCGAGCTTGCGTGCCTCCTTGGGCGAGACGACGTGTGACGGGTCGAAGTCCTTCACCTCGCCGGCCACGCGGACGGGGAGCCCGTCGGTGTCGAACGTCGAGATCCAGCCGATGCCGCTCTCGCCCGCGCGCGCGGCGCGCCACGTCGACGGCGCGTCGAGACCGAGCGGTGTGACCGCGCCGACCCCGGTGATCGCGACTCGCTTCATCGCCGGAACGTTAGTCGCCTAGGCTTCCGTGGATGCCCGCCAGGATCATCCCGTTCCCGCCGATGGAGGCGGAGCTTGTGCGCGAGCTGCCGCAGGGAGACGGCTGGCAGTACGAGCCGAAGTGGGACGGCTTTCGCGGCGTGCTCGAGAACGCGGGCAAGGAGCTCGCGCTCTGGTCGCGCAACGAGCGGCCGCTGTTGCGCTACTTCCCGGAGCTCCGGCCGCTCGGCGATCTGCTCGCGCCCAAGTCGGCGCTCGACGGCGAGATCGTGATCGTGCGCGACGGCGCACTCGACTTCGACGCGATGCAGATGCGGTTGCATCCGGCGGAGTCGCGGATCCGGAGGCTGTCGGCCGAGATCCCCGCCGAGTTCGTCGTCTTCGACGTGCTCGTCTGGAACGGCGAGCCGGTGTGGAAGCTGCCGCTCGAAGAGCGGCGCGCACGGGTTGAGGGACTTGCCGCTGCGGGCTTTCGCATCTCGCCGGCGACGCGCGACCTCGGCGACGCGCGCAGCTGGCTCGACCGCTTCGAAGCGCTCGGGCTCGACGGCGTGATCGCGAAGAAGCTCGGCTCGCCGTACCTGCCCGGCTCGCGCGACGGGATGGTGAAGGTGAAGGAGCACAAGACGGCGGACTGCGTCGTCGCCGGCGTTCGCTGGAAGGGCGACCGCTCCGCGATCGCCACTCTGCTGCTCGGGCTGTACCGCGACGACGGCGGGCTCGACTACGTCGGCTCGGCGGCCGTCGCGGCGCGGTCGCGCGCCGAGGTTGCGGCGAAGGTCCTGCCGCTGCTCGACGAGTCGTCCGACCGCCGCTTCTCCGAGCCGAACCGGTGGGGCACGGGCGAGCTCGAAGAGGCGCCCATTCGGCCGGAGCTCGTCGTCGAGGTGCGCTACGACAAGGTGCAGGGGCGGCGCTTCCGGCACGGCACGAAGCTGATCCGCTGGCGCGACGACAAGGAGCCGCGCGACTGCACGTGGCGCGAGCTGATCCCCCCGCGCGACCCGAACGCCGCCGGCGTCGCCGAGCTGTTTGCGTCCTAGCGCATCGTCGGAGAAGAGGTCAGCCCGGTCAGGTGACGGTCAGGATCGCGCTGTAGGTGTGCTGCGACGGCACCCAGATGCGGAAACGCGTGCCCGCGCCGGCGTTCACGGTGCGCTGGAAGTAGCCGCGCGCGGTCGTGCGGACCGTCCCGCCGACGGCGTTCCAGCGACCGTCGGCGTAGCGAAGCAGCTTGTACGTCTCGGCGCCGCCCGGGCGCACCTGACCCCACAGCGTGGTGCGTGTGCCCGCACGCGAGACTTCGGCGAGCGGGAAGCGGAACGACTGCAGCGACGGCTTCGGCGTGCCGGTAACCGTGTACACGCCGCTCTGCCAGCGGCCGACGTCGGGCTCGTCGACGACCAGGTAGTGGATGAGGATGTCGACCCGCGGTGCTTCGTAGGCGCGCAGCGCAGCCTCCGACATGTACTTCGCCTGCTTCGCGTACGACACGCCGAGCGTGCGATCGGGCGGGTTCGTCTGGTAGCCGTACTCGGTCAGCCAGATGCGCGTCTTCGTCCCGAACGCGTTCTTCACGTCGACGAGCAGCCGGTTCAGCGACGCCATCGTGATCGTGTCGCCGTACCTGGGGGCGCCCGTCGTCGGCGTCTCCTGCGGCGAGAGCGGATACGGGTTGTGCGCGTACGCGTCGAGCTTCGCGTGCCACGTCTTCATGCCCGCGATCCAGGCCACGGGAGAGACCCCGCCGGTCGCACCGCGCGGCGCGGTCACGCCGCCCGCGACCTGTGACGATGGACTCACTGCGTGGATCGCGGCGTAGGCCGGGTTCAGCAGCTTCTGCACGTAGGTCTTCGGCGTCGTCGGCCGGAGCGAGCGCACCTGGTTCGGCTCGTTCCAGATCGTCCAGAGGTGGACGAACGGGTAGCGCTCGGCGACGGTGCGCGCGAACGCGGCGAACGTCGAGCCGCTCGTCGGCGCCCAGTTCGCAAGACGATCGCCGTTCGCCCAGCGCGGCGCACCGTACAGCGTCACGAGCGGCGCGATCCCGCGTGCGTGCAGGCCGTTCAGCACCTCGTCGGCGAGCGTCCAGTCGTAGACGCCCTTGCGCGGCTCCACCGCGTTCCAGTCGACCGTGAAGCGCACGACGTCGACACCGAGCGACTGCAGCTGGTCGAGGCGGTCGTCCATCGTCCCCGGGCCGTAGAGCACCCACGCATCGTCCTGCACGCCGTAGCGCACGTACGGGGAGGCAACTGCGGAGGCCGGCGCGAGGAGCGCCGCGGCGAGCGCGGCGAACAGGAGCAGGCGGCGCATCGCTCACCACGGTACGGCATATGCCGTGAAAGACGTGTTAGGAGGAGTTACGAATCCGGTGGTTCGAGCTCGAGCCGCGCGAAGCGGGTGCGGAGCGACGGCGGATTCCGCCACATGCCTCGCATCGGGTCGCCGACGGCGGCGATCCGCGCGGCCATCGTCTCGAGCGTGAACGCCTCCGGCTCGACGTTCGCGACCTCGTCCCACAGGAGCGGCGCCGAGACGCGTGCGTCCGGCGTGGGGCGCACCGAGTACGCGGACGCGATCGTGCGGTCGCGCGCGTTCTGGCCGAAGTCGACGAACACGCCGACGCGATCCGCGACGCGCCACGTCGTCGTCGCGACCGCCTGGTCGTCGATCCGCCGCTCGACCTCCTGCGCCAGCGCCTTCGCGAACCGGCGCACGTGCGGGAACTCGAGCTCCGGCTTGATCGGCGCGAGAATGTGCAGCCCGGTGGCGCCGGACGTCTTCGGATACGAGCGCAGCCCGAGCTCGTCCATGACCTCGCGCACGACGAGCGCGATCTCGCGCACGAACGGCCACTGCCCGTCGGTCGTGGGATCGAGGTCGATCAGCAGGTAGTCGGGCCGCTCGATCTCCGGCACGCGCGACGACCACGTGTGCAGCTCGATGCAGCCGAGGTTCGCGACCCACGCGAGCGCGTCGCCGTTGTCGACGATCGCGAAGACCGTCGAGTGCCCGGACGGGAACTGCACGAAGACCTCGTCGACGAACGCCGGGTGCTTTGCCGGCACGCGCTTCTGGTGGAAGAACTCGCCGTCGACGCCGTTCGGGAACCGCTTCATGTGAAACGGCCGGCGCCGCAGGTGCGGCAGCGCGCAGTCGGCGACCGAGACGTAGTACGCGACGAGGTCGCCCTTCGTCAGCCCGCGCTCGGGGAAGAAGATCTTGTCGGGGTTCGAGACGTCGATGCTCGGAGTATCGTGAAGGCATGCTCGAAGGTCATCCGATCGCGAACGTCACGCTCGAACCGCTCGACGACTACCTCGTCCTCGAACCGCTCGACGAGTCCGAGCTGCCGAGCGGCCTGATCGTCCCGGCGAACGAGGCGCTGAACGTGCGCAGCGGCATCGTCGCGTCGGTCGGGCCGGACGTGACACTGGTCGAGCCGGGCGACAAGGTCCTGTTCCCGCGCGACGCCGGCTACGAGGTTCGACTCGCCCGTTCGTCGCACCGCGTCCGCGTGCTGAAGCGCGAGGACGTGATCGCCCGGATCCACGACTAGCGCCTCGGCGGCGCCTGTACGATGCGCCCGCTCGGAGGGGTGGCAGAGCGGTCGAATGCGGCGGTCTCGAAAACCGTTATCCGTCGCAAGGCGGATCGAGGGTTCAAATCCCTCCCCCTCCGTTCTGACGCCGAATCCCGCATGGTTGTGCGGGATTCGGGCTAGCCTCGAGCAAGCGGTCAGGGAGGGGCGTGGGTGGTGTTTGGGGAGTTGCCGATCGCATCGCCGATCGCACGCTGCCCGGCGCGACTTGATTGATTGACCCGTCCAGAGCTAGTCATGTTCACATGGCCGCCAACCCGCATTCACCTAAAGGCGGTCGCCCGGCGCGATTGGAGGGGATTGTCCCGAGGCACCGCCGTTCATGCGCGGCGTTGGCTGGGGGCGAGTGTCTGTGCAGCCCGGGGTATCAGGCTCAGGTCTGGTCATCCCGGGACCAGAAGACGATCCGCAAGACATTCGGAACCCTGGCAGAGGCGAAGGCGTGGCGGCAGGACAGTCAGGTCGGACTGCGTAGAGGGACGCTCCGAGCTTCGGCTCCGACGACCCTGAGGGCTGCCGCTGACGCTTGGCTCGAGGCTGCCAAGGCCGGGGTTATTCGAACCCGTTCGGGTGACCAGTACAAACCGTCCGCGCTGCGGAGCTACCAGCAGGTCCTGAACGCCTGTGTGCTTCCCCAATTGGGGAATCGCAGGCTGACGGCAATCAGCACCCGTGACCTGCAGGATCTCGTCGACCAGCTCGTACGACAGGGCGCCGCTCCGAGTACGGTGCGCAACACGCTGCTGCCGCTACGAGCGATCTACCGACGTGCGCTCAACCGAGACGAGGTCGCGCTCAACCCGACGCTCAGCCTCACCCTGCCGGCCGTTCGCGGTCGCCGTGACCGAATCGCGCGACCCGAAGAAGCCGCCGAGCTCATCAAAGCGCTACCACTCGGCGAACGTGCGCTCTGGGCGACCGCCCTCTACGCGGGATTACGCCTCGGCGAGCTCCAAGCGCTCGACTGGGCGCAAATCAACCTTATCGACAACCTGATCCAGATCGAGCGAGCCTGGGATCGAAAGGCTGGTTTCATCGAACCAAAGAGCCGTGCGGGGAGACGGCGAGTCCCTATCGGCAACACCCTTCGCGCACATCTCCTCAACCACTGCCTCCACCAGGGGACTGGCGGCGCCGGACTTGCCTTCCCGAATACCCGAGGCGACAGGCCGTTCAATCCGTCCACCATCGCACTGCGTGCGCGTGAAGCCTGGACATCCGCGAGCCTGAATCCGATCACGCTCCACGAGTGCCGCCACAGCTACGCCGCCTACATGATCGCCGCTGGCATCAACAGCAAAGCCCTCTCCACCTACATGGGCCACAGCACCATCACGATCACCCTCGATCGTTACGGCCACTTGCTTCCCGGCAACGAAGCAGAGGCAGCCGGACTCCTCGAACACTGGCTCAAAGGGGCCCGAAATGCTTGAGACAGGTTCGACGCGGCGTGATCGCTCGAGCACGCCCGCCAAGAAGCCGAGAGCGCGAGAATCGATTAGCACTCACGGAGTGGTGTCAAACGTAACCAATCGACCTCCTGGTAAGCCACCAGGCGGACGTTCGAGGCCAAGCGATCAGGCGTAGGACGACGATGGTGCCGCGCGACTCCTGGGCAGACGATCTCCTGTCCAGCCGCAAACTCACGATCGTGCTCACCGAGCTCACTCGTAATCGTCGCGCAAACCTGGCGGACTAGCAGCTGCCCTGGCTCGTTCCCGGTGCGAGTACTGAGTTGGGTCGTCAGCACAACGTTCGCAATTCCCGGGGGGTTGCTACGCGAGTATCTCACCGCTGAGATCGGCGTGATGAGCCCAGTCGCAGGCGCGACGAGTACTTCATAGTCGAGCTCACCGCGGAACAAACGCTCGAGGTCGTGACCGGCGAATCCGCGCGGGGAGACAGCGAGCACTTGAGTTGCGCCGCAGCGACGTGCGATCTCTACGCGCCGTCCGAACGTAGCCGGCGATGCGTGAGTCGTCGACGAACCTGACGTCGTTCTGCCGAGGGAGATCACAACCACGTCGCCAGGTACATGCGATTGCAGGCACGGCACCGTGTACGGGAGCCCACTTCGTTCTCCGGAGTCGGCCGCTCGAACGTCGCCGTACGGCTCAATTCCTTCTGCGATCACCCCCATCCGTCACCGAGTAAGCCTTCGAGAACTCCGGGCCGGCGCTACTCTGGCGCCGGCACTTGCTACGCAAACGTCGTACGAGACGTGCCGGCGTTGAACCGCCGCGTCGCGCACGCTGAGCCACTCAAGAGGTCCCTTCATCTCCAGCGGCAAGGACAAGTAACGACGTCGCAACGGCAATGAGCGAGAGCACCCCCGCAGTGAGCGTGATGCCGTGCTCGGCTGCGCTCAGGTTCAGAGCGGTCAGCGGCCCGTTCGAGTTCCCCGCTGCTGCGATGTAGAGCAGGCTTGCGACTGCCACGCCCAGGGCCGTGCCGAGTCCGCGCGTCATGTTGAGGATTCCGCTGACAACTCCTGTCCTCTGCGCTGGCGCTGCAGCCATCACCCCGGCGTTGTTCGCGGGCACGAATACACCCATTCCGATTCCTGTGATCGCCAGTCCGAGAAGCAGACCGGCAGTGTCGTGTCGGATCGCGATCACTGCCAATCCGACGCCGATGACGACTAGGCCGGATGCCGTGAACCGCGATGTGCGGTGACGCGCCGCCCGTCGGCCGGCGAGCGGCGCGGTGATGGCGATCGCCGCGGGCAACATTGCGAGCTGAAGACCGGCGCCGAGCGAGCCGGTTCCTGTTGCAGCGAGGTAGTACGGCACGACGAGCAGTACGCCAAACAGGAGCAGGAACGAGACCAACCCGCTCACCAGTCCGACCGACAGTCTGCGTCGCCGGAGCATGCCAAAGTCGATTAGCGGCGCTGCCTGGCGGCGCTCGTGACGAACGAAGGCGATGGTCGACACCACCGCTGCAACCAGGACAAAAACTCCGGCTTCCCAGCCGCTATCCGCACGATTCTCGAGCGACAGAACCCCGAGAGTCAGCGCGACCGAAGTCGCCAATAGCACCGCGCCGCGTACGTCGTTACCCTCGCTGCGAGGGCGCAGCGATCGGCTGCGGGGCAGCAGGAACCAGGCGAGCACGATTCCAACGAGTCCGACGGGCGCGTTGACGAAGAAGATCAGGCGCCAGCCTCCGGCCGCGATCAACGCTCCGCCGATGGCCGGGCCGAGCGCAAGCCCGAGAGCCTGGGCCGTCCCTTGGACGCCGATCCCTCGCGGCAGGTCGCGACCGGGCATGGCTTCAGCGATCAGCGCCACACTGTTCGCCTGAAGCATCGCCGCACCAATTGCCTGAACGGCGCGGAAGACGATAAGCACCCAGAGCGCCGGAGCGAATCCGCAGAGGACGGACCCAACCGTGAACGTCGCGAACCCGTAGACGTACAGCAGCTTCCTGCCGACTGCATCAGCGAGATGCCCGACAATTGCCACGGTCGCAACAAGCACGAGCAGGTAAACAAGGGAGACCCATTCCACGGCGGCGACGCCCGTGTGGAAGCTGGTGTCGAGACTCGGCAGCGCGAGAGTGACGATGCTCGCGTCGAGCTGCCCCATGAACGCGCCGACGCACACAGCCGCAACGACGTACCACCCTGCCCGAGGGCTCTCGCGGATGACCGCCGGTCGCCGGGATTCGGTGAAGAGCTGTCGCCCTAGCGTCGCGTAGGCAAACCGGAGCCGCGGCATCTCGCCTGAGTTCAACCTAGGCTGTTTAGAGGTTGAGAGTGTGCATGTGGCGAGTAATGGACGCGGCCGCCAGGACGCTTTGAAAATTCGTGGCGGCCGCGCCGTGTAGCCCCCGGTCGTGTCTCGGATCCCCAAGCCTTTGGATCTTCGAGCTTCGGACTATAGTAGTAAACAATCGATTGTTCAAGACTGGGGATCCACTCTGAAGGTTACTCGCGTCAAATGCCATGTTCTTCTCGATCCAGGCTACGAGCAGGACGCCTCGAGCTCCGCGCAGGACTCGATCGTCGTCGAGGTTGAGACGGACGAAGGAATCGTGGGCATCGGCGAGACCGATCTGAACGCCTGGATCGCGCGCGCGTGCATCGAAGCTCCTGGAACCCACACGATGGACCTGGGGCTCAGCAAGCTGCTTATCGGCCTGGACCCGCTCGATCCGCCTTCCGTGTGGGAACGCCTTTATGTCGGGACGGCCATGAGTGGTCGTCGCGGCGCTGGCATCCACGCACTCGGGGCACTCGACATCGCGCTCTGGGACATCTGCGGGAAGGCGGCCGGCAAGCCAACCTGGCAGCTTCTCGGCGAACCCGCGCGCGAATCTCTCACGCCCTACGCCTCGCTCCTCCCTCACGCGCGTGACTTTGACTCCTTTCAGCAAGCACTTGTCGATCAGGCAGTGTGGGCGAAGTGCTTTGGGTTTCGAGCCGCGAAGCTCGAGTTGCTCTGGACAGGTCCGTACGCAAGCACTGGTCTGAAAGAAGCCGACTCACGAATGACCGAGACGATCGCCGCGGTGCGAACGGCAGTCGGCTCGGACTTCGTGTTGATGGTCGACGTCGGCTACGCCTGGAAGTTGCCGGCCGAGGCGCTCGCCGTCGTCGCGACATGGGCAGAGCACGACGTCTACTTCATTGAGACGCCTCTTTGGGTCGACGATCTCGAGGCTTATGCAGAGCTCGTCCGTCGCTCTCCGATCCCGGTGGCCGCCGGCGAATGGCTGTCAACTCGGCACGAGTTCGTCGACCTCATGGAAAGAGGTCAGGTGCAAATCGTCCAGCCTGACGTCGGGCGCGTCGGCGGGCTGACTGAGGCACGGCGGGTGTGCGCGCTCGCTGCCGAACGCGGCCGGGCTGTCGTTCCCCATGGTTGGAAGACCGGGATCACTGTTGCCGCCACCGCCCACCTCGCGGCTGTCACCGACCCCATGCCGTTCTTCGAGTTCGTTCCACAGCAGCTCGCCGAGTCAAGGTTGCGGCGCGAGCTTGTCCTCGACGAGCTGCAGTTGGTCGACGGCCGTATTCCTCTGCCGAGCCGGCCGGGCCTTGGGATCGAACTCAACTATGACTCCATGACGGAGTTCGAAATGGCCGCTAAGGGACTAGACAAACGATTGTTCTCATCGTAGAGTCGACTCCGCGTCTCTTCCACAGGCTGATACCGGGTGGCGCCGCGCGCCGCTCGAGAGGGGGATCGAGTGATGAGCAAGCGTCAGATCGCGGCTCTCTTTGTGTTCTGCGTAGCGGTGTTTGGAGTCGTTTCGCTCGGTGGAACTGTCCGGCGGGCGGCGGCATACGCCCCAAGTGACGGCACGTTCTACGTCTCGCCAACTGGGAGCGACTCGAACCCTGGAACGGAGAGTCAGCCGTTCCAGACGATTGACAAGGCGAGGGAAGCTGTTCGCTCGCTTATCGCGGGCGGAATGACCAGCGACGTCGTCGTGATGTTGCGCGGGGGCCGCTACTACGTAACGTCGCCGATCGTCTTCGATGACCAGGACTCCGGTCGTGACGGCTACAAGGTCGTCTACACCAACTACCCCGGGGAACAGCCGATCATCATCGGCGGCCAGAAGATCACGGGCTGGACCTACGACGCGAGCTATAGCGGGGAAGACGTCTACGAAACGCACGTCGGGACCGGCTGGACGTTCAATCAGCTGTACGAGGACGGGGTGCCGGAGACAATCGCCCGCACTCCGAACAAAGGCTCCTATCTCACCGTTCCGACCGTTAGCACGGCCTCCGATAACTCCTTCCCGGACGGGAATCAGCCGAGCGGTGCCGCCGGTGGGTCGGTCTACATCTGGCCTGGCGGGGCGCCCGGCGACCTTTGGAACTGGTTCACGAACACCGACCCGATAACCGCAGACTCGGGAGGGACCGTCAGCCTCGCGAGTCCGGTCATGGGGGGCCAATCGGGGGTAGACATCACGACTGGAGATCGATACTACGTTCAGGGTTTTGCGGGCGCCCTCGATACTCCAGGCGAGTGGTACCTCGATGCCAGTGCGGGCGAGCTCTACTACTGGCCCCAACACACGCCAATCAACGCACAGGAGATCGTTGCGCCGACTGAAACCGATGTCTTTGAGCTCAAAGGCTCGAGCTCGACGTCACAGACTCAGAACATCACGTTCGACGGCTTGACCTTTCTCGGCTCCGACTTCACCAACAACTTCGATGAGTTCCACAGCTCCGACCCGCTCAAATGGAACGAGCCGGCAGCCGAGAACCGGCATGGGATCATCTACTTGGAGAACGCGTCACACAACACCGTTCAAAACTGCAAGATCATCGGCGCCGGGTTCAACGGCGTCGAACTGAATACGTATTCAGATCACAACACTATTTCCGACAATGAAATCGGTCAATCCGGCTACTACGGAGTGATGCTAACCGGAACCGATGTCGGAACAGTCGTGAGCGGCGCCAAAGTGTATGACAACCACGACAACGTCATCGATAACAACTATATCCATGACAGCGGTAGGAACGTTGGAAACGGTGGTGGAATCTTCATATTTCAAAGCGGGAACAATCAGATCGAGCACAATGTGATTGACGGCGCCCCTCGCTACGGCATTGGCATGAAAGGTATGGCCTACGGCGACACGATGATCGGGCAAACCTTCGGCGGCATCCCGGTCACTTGGGACAACCACTGGGGGTTTCTCACAAGCCGCGACAATGACATCGAGTACAACGACATCAGCAACGTCAACGAAGACAGCCAAGACTCGGGAATCATCTCGCTAATCGGAACTGGCGTTGGAAACATCATCGCAAACAACCGGCTGCATGACGTGAGTCGAACCTGGGGTATCTCCAACGGAGTGTATCTCGACGATAACACTGACTTCGTCACCCTTAAAGACAATCTTGTTTACGGCTTACATGGAGGCAGTGTTGCCGGTTATGACGTGAAGGGCATTTACGACGCGGTCGACAACAACGTCTTTGATGGGTCGAGTCAAGGCGCGAATGGGATCGAAAGCATCTCGCTTGCCCCGCCTCCGTACCTCCGGAACGACAGCGATGAGTACTCGCACAACATTCTGTACGACGTTAGTCAGGGGTTTCGGTTCGGGACGTGGTCGGGGTATCAGTTGACAACGTCTGACTACAACGACGTCTACGTCACGCCTGGGCTGGCAAATGATGTCAATACGGCTCCCGAGGTAGTGGGGTGCACTTCCCTCCCATGTAACGACGTGACATCGTTTTCGGACTGGCAGACGAAGGCGTCGGTTTACCAGCCGGGCCTCAGCAACGCGAGCTACGGGACGGTCGCGATCGACAACACGCCGAGCTCAACGGATAAGAGCCTCAAGTTCACTGACACCGACGGAACTGGCAACGGCGTGAGCGTAGTCCGGCAGTTCTTCCCAACTGGCGACGACATCACGTATCAGTTCGACGTCATGGCGAGCCAGACCAACGGAGGGTTCTTCGCAGACATCCTCGACGCGTCAGGCACGAGTGCGCTCTCAGTGGGGCTGTCCGGCATTGGGACGATCCGCTGCTGGCACGCCGGCGGCGTGGGCTATTCGGATGCTGCGTCCTATTCCGCGAATACGTGGAACACCCTCAAGGTCGTCGTGCATGTCTCGGCTCAGACGTATGACGTCTACATCAATGGTTCGGCTGCGTCTGGATGCACCGCCGTCCCGTTCACGACCACCAGTGTCACCGAGCCGGACAGGCTTCAGTTCGCGACCGGCTACGGGACTGGTACCTACTACGTGAACAACCTGAGCGTGTCCACTCCAGCCGAGCAGTTTGCTGACGACTCGTTTGACGGCTACACGAGCGGCGCGTTCCCCACATACGACGAGCACTCGATCACCAGTGATCCGCTGTTCACGGACCCCGCGTCTCGCGATTACACGCTTCAGCCGACCTCACCAGCTCTCGCAAACGGGTTCGTCGATCTCGACTATGCGGACATGGGACTTGACAGCTCCTACCATCTCGTTCGCGGGGTCACCGCGACCGAAACGAGCGGCGGGGTCGTTGTTAGCTGGGATGCGGTCGCCGGTGCCTCGAGTTATGTGGTCCGGAGGACCGACGACTCGGGCGACAGCTACACCTCGGTCGGAACACCGTCCGGAACGACGTACACCGACTCGACCGCTTTGAGTGGGAAGACGTACTTCTACACGGTGGCGGCGGTGGTCAGCGGCGTTGAATATCCGGCGTCAGTCGAGGTTGAATGCGATACGACGCCAGTCCAGTCGCACATCGACGACACATTCGACGCACAAACAACGGGTGCGAGCCCGACCGGCTACACACTCTCAACGGCCGGAGGCACGGTCGCGATCGCGAACGTGCCGGGCTCAGGCAACCAAAGCATGGAACTCGTTGACACCAACTCCGGGTCGGCCGGTGCCAGTGCCACAGAGTCCTTTACCTCGGACAAGGGTGTTGTCACGTACGAAGTGCGGGTGATGGCCTCACAGACAACCGGCGGACTGTCGTTTGATCTCTATGACGGGTCAGGAACGGCGGCGGCGACGGTCGCGATGTCCGGAATGGGAACGATTCGGTTGTTCTCGACCAGCGGAAGTTACACCGACGTCCAGAGCTACAACGCGAGCCAGTGGTACACGCTGCGAATCGTTGCCGATGTCCCGAACCAGGTCTACGACCTGTATGTCGATGGCTCGGAGGTCGCATCTCAACCGTTCGAGAACTCAGTGACTTCGTTGAGCCAGATTGACGTAGCCACTGGCTACGGCACTGGTACGTACGACGTTGACTACCTCACCGTTAGCGGGCAGGCACTTGTAAACGACCCCTTTGACGCTGAGACAACTGGAGCCGCGCCAGCCGGATACGCCCTCTCGACGTCGTCGGGTTCGGTTGCAATCGCAAACACACCCGGTTCGGGCGACAAGAGCATGGAGCTCGTGGACACCGATCCGAGCGGCGCCGGCGTCAGCGCTACCAAGACGTTCAGCGACCAGGTAGGGACCGTCACCTGCGAGGTCAAAGTCCGAGCCTCCCAGACGACCGGCGGGTTCTATCTCGAACTAGACGACCCATCAGGAACGCCTGCCGTCCAAGCGGCGTTCTCCGGGGGAGACACAATCCGGCTCTTCTCGGGCAACGGTGCGAGCTACACCGATGTGCTGTCTCCGTACGCGTCGGGCACGTGGTACACGCTGAAGATCGTTGCCAATGTGGCCGCCCAGACGTACGACTTCTACGTCAACGGAACGGCTTATGCGACGGGAAAGGCATTCGACAACACTGCCAACGTCATTGGCGGTGTTCAGCTCTCGACCGGCTACTCGACGGGAACGTACGACGTCGACTACGTCAACGTGACGAACACCTGAGGCCGGATTCTCTAGCTGTCGGGAGTGGCGCGCGGCACTCCCGACAGCTAGGCCGCTATCCCAGGGTGACCCGTCGCTTCGAGTACCGTATGCGCGTGATCAATCGTTTGTCTTCGGCAACTCAATTCGGGATCGGCATCCTCGGACACCCGCTCCACTCGGCGTCCGAGATCGATAGCGAGAACCTCCGCGCTGTCAGAGAAGCTGGTGCGACAGTCGTCGGGGTGCGGGCAACCGCCGCGGAGCGCGCAACGTCGGACGGTTGGGTCGGTGCGTTGCGGGCAAACTTGGAAGAAGTCGAACTCCGATGCGCGCAGCTAGTTTCCGAGCATGAGCTGCTGATTGCGCACTCCGAAGACCAGAGGCGCAGGGCCGTTGCGACCGTTGCAGAAGGCATACCTGTGGCTGCTGCCCTCGGTGCAGAGACGTTGCTTATCGCACCGGGAGGTTTCAGCACTGTTGGCCCTTGGTGGTACCACCCACTTAACTTCGCGCAAGAGTCGCGCAACGCCCTTGTCACGTCGCTTCGGGAGCTCGCAGAGATCGCCGAGGAGCACGACCAAATCCTCGCTGTCGAGGGCTACCGCAGCTCTGCGATCTCATCGCCGCAAGTCTTCGACTGGCTGTTTTCGGAGATCTCGTCGCCGGCGTTGCGCGCGAATCTCGACTACGTGAACTTCATAGCGCCTTCGCAGGTAAGCGAACTCGAGCCATATCTCGAAGAGCTTGTTGTCACCTTTGGTGAACGCATTGCCACTGTGCACGCCAAGGATGTTGTGATCGCTGACGAACTCAGTGCACACATCGACGAGGTTCCTCCGGGTCACGGGTTGCTGGCGATGGAGGTCGTTGTCCACCTTGCCCAACGGCATCGGCTTCCCCTGCTCCTCGAACATCTGGAGGACTGGGACGCCCTAAGCCATCTGAGAGAGTTCGCGGGCTTTGTGGATCAGGTCGTGGGCCCTTCCTCGCCGGCGTAGTCATATGGTCGAGAGAGACTCGATCGACTGCCACCAGCACTTCTGGGAGCCAGACAAGTCGATGCCGCGCTGGATCAACAGTGATCTGTCGACTCTCGATCACAGCTTTACCCCGGATGAGCTTGAGCCGCTGTTGGCCCGCAACGGGGTGGCGAGTTCGGTCGCAGTTCAGGCTGATCGGAGCGATGAGGACACCGACTATCTTCTTTCGGTCGCTGAGAGGACCTCTTCGGTTGGCGCCGTCGTTGTCTGGATCGATCTTCGTTCGGCTCGACGCAGTCGCGAGCAACTCACCCGACTTGCCGGGCGTAGCAAGCTTCGCGGTGTACGAGAGCCGCTTGCAGACGAACTCGACTCCGGTTGGTTGCGTGACTCGGAAACGCTCCGGAGTATCGAGCTCGTCGAGAACAGCGGCCTTGTCCTGGAGGTCGCGCCTGTCTTTCCCGACCAGCTCCTCGATGTCGCCGACCTCGCAGAACACTTTCCGCATCTCACGATCGTTGTGGACCATCTAGGAAAGCCGCCACTCGACACACCGGCAATGCAACTCTGGGAACGCCAGCTGCGGATGCTCGGCGAGCATCCGAACATCCACGCGAAGATCTCTGGTCTCAACACCGCGGTGCAAGGCGGGCGGTGGTCGGAGGTAACTCTGGCGCCAGCTTTCGAAGCTGCGGCTCGCGCATTTGATCCGGCACGCCTGATGGTCGGAAGTGACTGGCCGGTCTGCTTACTCAACGGCACATATGACCGAGTGTGGCGGGCGACTAGACAGCTCGTACGCCGCGTCTTCGGCGGGTCCGAGGACTTGCTCATGGGCGGTACGGCGCGTCGCGTCTACCAGATTGGATCCTGGTGATGGCTGATCCAGCCGATATCACGCCAGGACAGCGCCTGCATCGAGCGACCCTTGAGGACGTAGCGCGCGCCGCGGGAGTTGACCGTTCAACCGCGTCGCGTGTTCTCAACGGGAAGCCGCTTCGGATCCGCGAAGAGAAGCGGGCTTTGATCGAACAAGTTGCCCAAGACCTGGGATACCACCCAAGCTCGACAGCTCGTGGTCTTAGACGACAGCACATGGGGGCGCTCGGTCTTGTCATTCCTGACTTTGCGAACCCGGTCTACGCAACCATCATGCGGTCGGCGGCGGGCCGGGCCGAGGAGCTCGGCTACGCAATGCTCATGGGGGAGATTCGTCGCACTGAGCGCGACTCATCAGGGCCGGTCTTCCGGAGGTTGGTGCGTGAGCAACGCATCGACGGTCTGATCGTTGCCACAGCTCAGAACTCGGACAGCCTGCTAGATGAGTTAAACCGCGTTCGTGTGCCGCACGTTCTCGCACACAGGCGTACACCCAAGGCAGAACACAGTGTCATTCTCGACGATGAAGGCGCGGCTGGGCTTGCCGCTGAGTATTTGGCGCAATGTGGTCACACGCACCTTGGAGTTGTGATCGGTCCGCTGAACATCGATACATCGCAGCGTCGTTTGGCCGGCTTTGTTGGCAAGTGTCAAGAGCTCGGGCTGCCCGAGCCAGTCGTAGAGTCGCGTGAGTTCACGGCCGCCGGCGGCTTCGACGGAGTTACTGCCCTTCTCGCGGCGTCGCCACGTCCGACCGCAATCTTTGTCAGCAACCTGCTGGCAAGCACAGGTGCACTGGCCGGGTTGCACGCGCGCGGAATCACCGTCCCCGACGATATGTCGGTCATCTCGTACGATGACGATGACCTCGCGAACTACACAATCCCAGCGCTCACGACGATCGCTGTCCCGTACGACGAGCTTGGAAGGGTGGCGGTGGACACGGTCGATCAAGTGCTTCGTGGTCAGCAGCCAGGGAACATCGTCGTGTCGACCCCGGCTGCGGTGATCGAGCGCTCGACCGTCGCTCGGTGCGCTAACTGACGAACTGCGCGCTCGTCTCCATCCTTGACACCTGATCCTTAGCTCGTTAGCGTAGGGTGCCTGAACAATCGATTGTTCAGCACGCGGCTTGCCCGTGGAGGGTTCTCAATGTATGGAAGGAGCTTCCGCATGACGCACCGTAAGTCCCTGCTCCGTTCACGCTGGCTCGCCGCTGGAATCGCGTGCCTTGTTGTGACCGGAGTGGCAGTTGCGGCGGCCGCGGGTGCAGTCGCGACGAAGAGCGCGCCGACGCTGAACGTTTTGGTCGACCAGACCCGCGCCACTGAGATTCAGGCGTATCTAGCCAGACATCCTGGCTTGAACGTCAAGGTGAATGTCATCACGACCGATCCTCTTACCGAGATTCGTCTCGCACTCAAGGCCAAGTCGAACATCCCGGATGTGCTGTTCGACAGCGGACCGACAACGTACGCCGGAAACGAATTTCAGATCTACGCCGGCGACCTGTCCAAGTACATCCCCCCGAAGGTCGTCAAGCAGTTCGTCCCGACCAGCAACACCTCCTGTTACCTCGGCGGGAAACTTCTCTGTCTTCGGAATGACCTTGCGCAGGACGTGCTGTGGGTCAACACGAAGCTCTTCCAGCAGTTTGGGTACAAGGTCCCGCAGACTTGGCAGCAGTTCGAGGCTGTCGGCTTGAAGCTCGCGCAACAGCACCCCGGCTATTCCATCGGCGCGACGCAGGGCTGGAACGCCTTCATGGACATGTACTACGGCGGATTCCAGTGTCCCTTCAACCAGGTGTTGAACGCGAAGACAATCCGGATCAACATGCATGCCGTTGGGTGTCAGCATTTGTACAGCACGCTCGATCCACTGCTCAAGGCAGGTGTTCTCGGCGGCTCCGTCGGGTTCTTCGACACCGCCGCTCAGCTTGGAGCGGCTGACAAGTTCCTGATGATGATCGGGCCGTCATGGTGGGGCGACCACATCCTTGAGCCGTTCTACAACGCACCGAAAGGCGAGTGGACTGCAAATCAGCCGCCGTCGTGGGGGAATGGCCCGCGTGTCACCGGTTCGGGAGGCGGTGGGGTCTGGATGATGTATCGCAACACCCCGAATCCGAAGGCCGCCGCTGCGTTCATTCAAGCAATGACCACGGACGTTCCGGGAGCGGCGACCAAGCCGACGTATCCGGCGTACGGTCCCGCCGTTCCCGTGTACAGCGCGCATGTGGCAACCGATCCGTTCTATTCGCGAAACCCTGTCCCGGCGATGAATCTGGCGGCAGGCGAGCTGACAAGCACGCTCTCGTTCGCCAGGTTCGACTACACGCCGGTCTACGACACGATCATTGCACCGGCGATGAAAAACGGACAGTCACTCGCTTCGGTAGCAAACGCCGCTCAGGCGGCGCTGACCAAGCTCGCGAAGCAGGCTGGCTACAAGGTCGTTGTGAACTAGGAGAATGAGCGACGCGAGACACCTCCGACTGCGCGTTTCGGATCTTCCACCTACGCACAGTCGGAGTGTCTCGCGGCACGCTCGCGGTAAGCGGCGTCGGGAAGCGGTCGTCGGAGCCGCATTCGCTCTTCCCTACGCGATCTTCTTAATCTGCTTCGGCATCGGGCCGGCGATCTATGCGTTTCTTCTGAGCTTCCACACTCCCGGCAAGGGCCTACTGAGTTTTGGGTTCACCGGCTACCGGACGGCGATACACGACCCGTACTTCGCCTCGTCCGCGCGGAACGTCGTGGAGTTCGTTGTTCTGCTAACCCCACTTATGGTGATCATCGTCCCGCTACTTGCCCTTCTCCTTCATGCACGGCGAGGCCGAACAGTGGCGGGAATCCGCCTTATCTACTTCCTGCCTGGAGCCGTCTCTGGATCGGTCGTAGTCCTCGTTTGGCTGTTCATGCTTGACCCACAGGCGAGTCCGTTCAGCCCGATCCTCCGTCTCTTTGGCTGGCACACGTTGCAGGACGTGATTGTCCGACAGAACTACCTCTACATATTTGCGTTGATGTTCCTGTGGTCGGCGGTCGGTGGCTGGATCGTGATCACCTACGGCGCGCTCAAGAATGTCCCCGATGAAATCGTGGGCGCCGCAAAGATTGACGGCTGCGGGAAGGTCGCGCTTGCGAGGTACATCACCCTGCCCATGATCCGCAAGACACTTGCGCTGATGGCAATCCTCGTCATCGCGGCGGCTTCCCAGGTTTACACCGAACCCACGATCCTCAACCAGATCACGGATGGGACGGCACCCTGGGGTCTCAACCAGGTCAGCTACCACCTCGCCTTCGGCCTCGGTTACTTCGAAGCATCGGCGGCGGTGGCGATGATGCTCGTAGTCTTCGCCCTTGCCGCTGCCGGGATCATCGTGCGCAAGGTTGGCTTCTTCAAGGCAATTGACGAATGAGCGCGATAACGTCGCCCGCAGGAGTCTCGCCCAGTCGTCCAGCAAAACGGAGCTCGCGCCGTTGGTTTCCGCGGATGGCGGCATATGGCGTCCTGTTCCTGTTCTTAGCCTTCTTCGTCATCCCGCTCATCTGGCTGTTCTTCGCGCCCAGTCACAGCTCGACCCAAGAACTGAACTCAAACGGAATGCGGTTCGGCTCGGTGCACGCCTACATCGAAGGTTGGCACCATCTTCTGACATTCGCCAACCACGATCAGCTGATCCTGGTTTGGACGATCAACTCGCTCCTGTACTCGGCTGCGGCGGTCATTTTTGCAACTGCGTTCGGGGTAACGGCTGGCTACGCACTCGCGTTCTTTCGGTTTCCGGGAAGACGAGTCATCCTCGGCGTCACCATGGTCGCAATGTTGGTTCCGGCGACCACGCTCGTGTTGCCTCTGTTCCTCGAATTGAGCCGGTTGCACATCGTCGGGTCGCGCTGGGCCGTGATTCTGCCCTCAGGCTTTTATCCGCTTGGCGTGTTCCTCTCGTACATCTTCTTTTCGAGCCACTTCCCAAAGCAGCTTCTTAACGCGGCCCGAATCGACGGTTGCGGGGAGATCAGGCTGTTCCTCCAGATTGTCCTGCCGTTGACCCGAAACGTCGTACCGCTCATCGCGTTCTTTGCGTTCTACGCGAGCTGGACGAACTACTTTCTTCCTTCCGTTCTCTTGAACAACCCGAGAACGTTCAGCCTGCCACTTGGGGTGGTCGACATTGCGACAGCCACCGGAGCGATCGTGCCGACTCCGACTGCGATTGCGTCGGTGTGGCCGATCGGCCGGCCGGAGTTGGCGTTGGCCGGGCTCTACTCAGTGCTGCCAGTAATCATCGTGTTCTTGTTCAGTCAGCGCTTCCTACAGCAGGGGCCGCTTGCCGGCGCCGAAAAGACTTAGAGGAGATCCATTGGCCGAACTGAGCTACGCAGAGCTGACCAAGGTCTTCGACGAGGGCACGGTCGCGGTTGAACGGCTCTCGCTCGACGTCGAAGACGGAGAGTTTCTGGTCTTCGTCGGGCCGAGCGGATGCGGCAAGACCACGACGCTGATGATGACGGCCGGGCTCGAGGAGCCGACGTCAGGCGAGGTTCTTCTCGGCGGAGAAGCGATCACCTATCGCCAGCCGAAGGACAGAGATATCGCGATGGTGTTTCAGAGCTACGCCCTCTATCCGCACATGACAGTCGAAGACAACATCGCCTTCGGGTTGCGCCGCCGCCGCATGGCGAAGCCTGAGATTCAGCTTCGCGTTCGTGAAGCGGCTCAGAAGCTCGATCTCGAGGGTCTGCTTCATCGCAAGCCAGGGACGCTCTCGGGTGGGCAAAGGCAGCGGGTTGCGATGGGACGAGCGATGGTTCGTCGGCCGCAACTCTTTCTGATGGATGAACCCCTGTCGAATCTCGATGCGAAGCTGCGTGTCCAGATGCGCGCCGAGATCAAGCAACTCCAGCGTGAGCTCGGCGTGACCACAATGTACGTAACTCACGATCAGACCGAGGCGATGACGATGGGTGACCGCATCGCTGTCATGCGGAAGGGTGTTCTCGAGCAACTCGGCAAGCCCAGCGACCTCTATCAACGGCCACGAAATGTGTTCGTCGCCGAATTTATCGGCAGCCCGGCGATGAATCTCGTGCGAGGTCGCTTGCAGCCACGAGACGACACGCATGCTGCCCTTCAGCTCGGCTCCTCGGAAGAGCTAGTTGTTGAGTTGCCGGAAGAACCGGCAAGGTCGGTGATTCAGCAGCACTCAGGGAGGGATGTCGTTGTTGGTTTCCGGCCTGAGAGTGTCTCCATTGCGCGTGGCATCGGTGCTCCTGAGACAACAATCTCTGCGGTTGTTCGGCACGTCGAGGATCTCGGCTCGGAAGTCATCGTCTATTTCGAGAGCGAGGCCAAGCGTGCCGTCACCGACCAGGGGCGCGAAGTGGCGGCGGATGTCGACGACGTCGCCCTCGAAACGCTCGAGCATCCCGTCTCCGGCAGAGAGCTGTGTATCGGACGGCTCGCGCCAGGCGCTCCAATCACTGTCGGCGAGCGCGTCCTTTTGGGCGTTGACCCGGCTGGAATACACATCTTCGATTCGGAGACGGGTCAAGCCCTGCGATGACGCGCGACGACGGAAGACCGAACGTCGTTCTCATCATGTCCGATCAGCACAACGCACGCGTCATGGGGTGCGCGGGAGATCCGATCGTGGCGACGCCGAATCTGGATGGCCTCGCTCGTGACGGTGCCCTGCTGACCAAGCTGTACTCGCCGTCGCCACTGTGTATGCCGGCACGCATGGCGTTCATGACGGGGATGCTTCCGAGCCACGCCGGCGTGATGACGAACAGTCAGATTCTCAGCAGCGCCCGTCCGACGCTCGCGCATTCGGCAGGCGCGGCCGGGTACGTGCCATATCTCTCCGGCAAGCTCCACGTCTTAGGCCCGGACCAGCTTCTCGGATTTGTTGATCGTGCGGTCGGCGATCACAACTCGAACTATGCAGGTGGCCGCGAATCAGCTCCCACCATCCTCGATGGAGCTGCGGGACCGGGATTCGTGAGCCTTGAGAAGAGCGGCTCCGGGCGGAACGCGTATCAGGTGCGTGATGAATTTGCTGCCGAGGCTGCCATCTCGTTCATCGAGCGGCATGCCATCGAAGACGCTTCAACCGGAGAGAGACGACCGTTCTTCTTGAGCGTCGGTTTGATGCTCCCGCATCAGCCATATGTTGCGACGGACGATGACTTTTCGCGGTATCGCGGACGTGTGCCAGCCCCACGCGTCCCGGCGCCTGCTCCGCCCGACGCGCATCCGTTCCTCGCCTGGTGGCGAGAAGCGACCGGGATCGACGGCACCGTCCCGGATGAGGTGATTGGACGTGCGAGGACGGCCTATTGGGCGATGGTGGACCGGATGGACCAGATCATCGGCGGGATTCTGGCGGTGCTCGAGCGGCGAAACCTAGTTGATAACACCGTCGTCATCTACACGTCGGACCACGGAGACCACGTGGGTGAACACGGTCTTTGGTGGAAGCAGACCTTCTACGACGCTGCCAGTCGAGTGCCGGGGATCATCCGCTGGCCTGGAGTCATCCCCGCAGGCTCTCAGTGTGACCGTGTAGCGAGCCTGCTCGACATCAACGCCACGATTCTCGACGCAGTTGGTGCTCCGAGGCTCCCCAGGTCTAACGGCAGGACGCTGCTGCCTGTCCTGACCGGGGCGTCCTCGCAGTGGGAAGACATTGCGATCGCCGAGTACTGCATCGACACTGGCCACTACCCGGGCATCGAGTTGCCCGAAGGCTCGTATCAGCGGATGGTTCGCAAGGGCGCCCTGAAGTACATCGACTTTGGCGAGGACGATCCTCAGTTGTTCGATCTTGAGAACGATCCAGAGGAGATCCGTGACCTCGCGTCTGACCCGGCTTTCAGGGAACTTCTGGCCGAGCTGCGTGGAATCGCTCGCTATGACTGGGATCCGCAACTAGTGCGCGGAGAGACGCGACTGTGCTTCGAGGAGATGGCGATCATTGACGAATGGGCGCGGCAAGTTCAGCCCGAGGATCGCTATCGATGGGAGATCGATCCGCGCTACAACGCCCTCGAGGGTGAAGCGTGAGGGGGGATTGCGTCGTTGTCACCGGCGCAGCAAAGGGCATAGGGCTTGCGACGTGTGAGCGTCTCATCATCGGGGGTGCCGCGGTCGTCGGCGTGGATCTCGATGAAGACGGTCTTCTGAGTGCAGAGTCGAACCTTGGCACGTCGTTCACCTCTGTTCCTGGCGACGTCTCGAAGTGGTCGACGCACGAGGACGCCGCCCAGGTCGCCGTTTTTAAGGGGCGTCTAGTCGGCTGGGTAAACAACGCGGGAGTCGACATCGCAGGCGCCGCCGGCGAGCTCAACGGAACGGAGATTGAGGAGGGCTTGCGCGCAGTGCAGTTCGGCGCGATGTTCGGAATGGCGATCGCGGCACGAGTGATGGCTGCTCAAGGTGGTGGTGCGATTGTGAACGTGAGCTCGATCCAGGGAATCGCTGCGTTCCCGCGTTACTTCGTTTATGGCGCGGCGAAGGCCGCGCTTCTCCAAGCGACGCGCAGCGTCGCAGTCGATTACGCGCCGGCAGGCGTGCGATGCAACGCGGTTCTGCCCGGCACGATCGACACACCAATGACCATCGCGGCGCTGGGAACCGACCGACCGATCGAAGAGGCACTCCGCGAGGAAGGCGAGCTATCGCCGATGATGCGCGTCGGCAAAGCTAGCGAGGTCGCGGAGGTTGTTGCGTTTCTTCTGAGCGACGCCTCGAGTTACGTCAACGGGGCTAGTGTCGTCGTCGATGGGGCCGCGACTGCACGCTGCTATGCCTACCCGGTCATCTCCCTTCAGGCGTGATCCACACCGGGAAGGTCAACGGATGGGAGTCCGTCACGCTCTCCAGCAGCGAAGTGGAGGCAACTCTCCTTCCCGCGAAGGGTGGGGACATCTACTCGCTCGTGGACAAGGTCACCGGAGTCGACGTACTGATGAAGTCTCCGACCGGACTCCTTGAGCCTATGACCCGCCTCGAGGACGAACCAGTCGAGTTTCTCCAAAACTACGAGGGAGGCTGGCAGACGCTCTTTCCCAGCGCCGGGGACGAATGTGTGTATCGCGGACGGACAATTCCGTTTCATGGAGAGGTTGCGCTGCGCTCGTGGCAGTGGGAGCCGATTGAAGGCGCTGTTCGCATGCAGGTTCAGTGCGAAACCGTTCCCTTTGAGCTAACACGCGTTGTCTCCGTCGACACTAACGAACTCCGAGTCGCCGATTCGATCCGCAATGTCAGCGACGAAGGCTGCGACTTTGTGCTCGGGCATCACTTCGTGTTTGGCGCTCCCTTTCTTCACCCAGAAGGGACTCTCGACGTTGACGCTACAACAGTTGTGACGGCGGACGACTATTGGGAAGACACGGCCAGGATCTGTGCTGGGCAAACGGGAGAGTGGCCGATTGCGCCGGGGCGTGACGGCAACACCATCGATCTACGGCGAGTTGAAAGCCCGGCCGTCGGGTCGCACGACGATTTGTTCGTAACGGATCTGCGGCAAGGCACCGCCAGTGTGTCGAACCCCGAACTCGGCCTGACGGTGTACCTCGACTGGGACCTTGAGGTATTCAAATGGATCGCGATCTGGCAGGCGTTCGGCGGTGCAAAGACGGGGTCACTTGCCGGCACATATGCGCTCGGCGTCGAGCCCTGGACTTCTCGCACATGTCTGACTCAGGCGGCTGCGACCGGAACCGCGCTACGTCTTGACGGCGGTGACAGATTCGAAACGAGCATCGCAGTTCGCTTCGAGCGTCACTAAGCGCGCGGAGGGGCTGTTGAGGCACGCTGGTTAAGGACGGGTGGAGCCTGAAGAACCTCATTCTCCACAGGCAGCCCGTCGATCAGGTTCAGGAGGACCTCGACTGCACGGGCACCCATTTCGCGTAGCGGCATTCGTACTGCGGTCAACGGGGGAGAGACGAAGCTCGCCAGCGGCACATCGTCGTAGCTGGCGACGGAGATGTCGCCCGGTACGTCGATTCCATTGTCGCGAAGTGCCGCAAGCACGCCGATCGCCGTGGCAACGGTGCTGGCAATAAGCGCCGTCGGTCTCTTTCGAGCGCTGATGACGCGCAGCGTCGCGTCGTAGCCGCCCTCTTCTGAGTACTCCCCGACGGCAATCCAGCTTGCGCGTACCGGCAGACCCCGAGCCCGCAGCGCGCTCTTGAATGCCGTGAGTCTGCGTGCACCGGTGTCCGTGTTTGCCGGGCCGGCGATGTGCCCGATATCCGCATGGCCAAGTTCGACGAGATGCTCAACGAGGGCTTCGATGCCTGCCCCGTCGTCGATGATGATGCTATTGATAGGGCTGGCGACATGTCGATTGAGAAGGACGGTCGGCATTAGCGCACCGACCTCCGGGCCGAATCTGACGTCTGTCCGAGATGCGGCCAGCATGACGCCGTCAATGCGCCCGGTGAGGCTGGAGAGCAGTTCGGAAGGGGTGCCTGAGACCACGAACAACACGTAGCCCTCGTCGGCGGCACGAAGGCGAGCCCCTTCAGTCACCTCTGCGTACGCCACATTCGAAAGGTTCGGAACGAGGATGGCGAGGGCGTTTGTCTTCGTTGTACGAAGAGCGAGCGCTGCGGCATTCCGTCTGTAGTTCAGCCGTCTCGCAACCTCCAACACCCGCTCTCGAGTTTCGGGCCGGGCGGACTGATTGGGATCGTTGTTGAGGATTCGCGACGCCGTCGACACGTCGACACCACTGGCGATCGCCACCTCACGAAGCCGGGTCGGACCAGCCGCCACAGCGGCGCCCGCAGTTGACCGAGTGCGACAAGCCATGCCGCCGAAGCGTATCGCCCTGATCGAACGAGCAAGCGCCGCTAGACAGTCCACCAGCCGATGTACTTGACTTGAACAATCGATTGTTTACACTATTTGCGTGTTGGTGATCGATCTCGCCGATCAAGCTCTTACCGCCATCTGTCCAGCGAAGGAGGTGCATCGGCGATGAGCAACGTCGGCACGTTCGAACGTGCGCTCGGCTCGGACCCGCTCGTTGCGACCAACACCATCGAGCTTCTATGGGTCGGCATCGACCATGCCGAGGGACTGGCTTTCGCGGCCGACGGAACACTGTGGGCCGGTGGAGAGGAAGGCCAGATTTACATGGGGGCGCTCGACGAAGAGCCCGCTGTGGTCGGGAAGACGCCTGGTCGTACACTCGGATTCGCGGTCGATGGAAGTGGACGTGCGTACTGCGCGGACATGACGGCTCCGGGCGTATACCGGATCGATCCATCCGGCTCGGTTAGTTGCCTGTCCGCGGGATCTCCTGCTCGTGCGATGCGCGTCCCGAACGCGCTGGCGTTCACTCCAGACGGACTGCTCCTGGCGACTGACTCAGGAGATTGGGATACGCCCAACGGCTGTATCTATGCAATCGCGGGGGATGGTGAGACGCGGGAAGTCAGCGCGGACGCAGCCAGGTTTCCGAACGGGATCGCGGTGTCGCCGGACGGCGGAACGGTGGCTGTGATCGAATCAACGCTCCCCGGCGTGTCGCTGCTTTCACTCGAAGACGGGGTTCTAACCGACTATCGCGTGCTCTTGGAGATGCCGAGCACCATCCCCGACGGAGTCGCGTGGGACTCTGACAATCGTCTCCTTATCTCCTGCTGGAGCCCTGACGCAGTGTTCCTCGCTGACCTGGACGGAGAGTGCGTTCTGCTCGCTCATGACCCGTTGAGGTTCAGTCTCAACCAGCCGACAAACGTTGCCTTTCTGCCAGGGACCAATCGTGTGATCGCGGCCAATATCGGCGAGCGGTTCGTGTCGGCGTTCGAGCACGATTCTCCGGGCGGCACTGTGCATCGACCCGTATTCGACGAATGACCACGAGAGGCGCGATTGTGACGGGCGCCGCGCGTGGGATCGGCCGCGCGATCGCCGAGCGCCTCGCCGAAGACGGGCACGAAGTGCTGTTGGTCGACCTCGACGACGATGAGCTCGAGAGAGTTTGTGCGATCTCGCCAAGTCTGCACCCATTCGCCGGCGATGTCTGCGACAGCAATGCGATTGCGGGTGCGTTGCAGGCAGCGCACGAGGTGTTCGGGGCCGTCGGCATTCTGGTAAACAACGCCGGCGTTCCTGGGAGGAACGCGCCAATTGAAGAGCAGACAGACGATGACTGGGCGCGAACGCTCGACGTTCTGCTGACCGCGCCGTTCCGCTGGTCTCGCGCGATCGTGCCCGAGATGCGACGTGAAGGATGGGGCAGGATCGTGAACATCGCCTCGGTCGCGGGGAAGGAGGGAAACCCGAATCTCCTTCCGTATTCGGTTGCGAAGGCGGGCGTGATCTGTATGGGCAAGGCCCTCGCTCGAGAGGTCGCCGACGCGGGAATCTTGGTCAACTCCGTCGCGCCGGGTGTCGTCGAGACGGACCTCTTGAAATCCCTGACCGAGCAGCAGGTCGAGTACATGCTTTCTCGCATTCCATTGCGGCGGCCTGGAACGGTTGACGAAGTCGCCGCGGCGGTCGCCTTCCTTGTGGGTGAGGCGACGTTTACTACAGCCCAGACGATCGACCTGTCTGGCGGGAGGTGCAGCTACTGATGGCAGCCATCGTTGACGTTGAGGTCATTTCGATCGTCACGCCGGAGGTGAACTCCGAGGACTGCGACGGGTCGTCAGACACCGTGATTGTGCGGGTTACGGACGAGGACGGACTCCAGGGCATCGGAGAGGCCGACGCGCCTCCCAACGTTGTCTCTGCTTACTTCGCTCAGCCTAATCTGCACATTTGGAGTCAGAGCATCAGGGACATCGTGATTGGGGCGGACCCGTTCGAGATCACGGCCTTGTTCGATCGCGTGTACGACGGCACTGCATATCCGGGTCGACGAGGGCTTGGCGTGCACGCGCTCTCAGCGCTCGACGTTGCGATCCACGACCTGGTAGGCAAACAGCTTGGCCGCCCGGTCTACCAGTTGCTCGGCGGCAGCCGGCGAGCCGATCTTAGACCGTACGCGACTATCTTCCCTGGCCTTCCCAATGGTCGGTCGCTCGACGAGGTGATGACCGACATTCGGCGTCGGTTCGAGAAGGCGCTCGATGCTGGATTTCGCGCCGTCAAGATGGAGGTCATGTTCTACGACGCTGCCACTGATAGGCAGCTCGTCGATGCCATCCGCCAGGGCCGCTCTTGGCTCGGAGACGACATCACGATGATGCTCGACTTTGGCTATCGATGGCGTGACTGGAGAGATGCGTTGTGGGTGCTGAGGAGGATTGAAGAATGCAACATCTACTTCGCCGAGGCGCCGTTGAATCACGACGACATCGTTGGCCACGGTTGCCTCGCGGAGCGCTCCGAGATTCGTATCGGCGGCGCCGAATGGAGCGCGACCCGGTTTGAGTGTCGTGAGTGGCTCGCCGCCGGCGTAGATGTCCTGCAACCAGACATCAACCGCTGCGGCGGCCTAACGGAGATCATGCGGATCGCCGCCGAAGCCGATGCCCAGGGCCGCACCGTCGTTCCGCACGGGTGGAAGACCGGCATCACGGCAGCTGCGGGCCGTCACTTCCACGCAGCGACTGCGAACTCACCCACCTTTGAGTTTCTCTCGCCGCTTCTTTGGCCTTCGCCGATCCGCAAGGAGCTTGTGCACCCGGAACCGCAGATCCGGGATGGTCTCATGGCGCTTCCCGAAGGGCCCGGCCTCGGCATCGAGCTCGATCCTGAGGTCGTGGAGCGGTACAGAGTAGACGTCGCGATGTCCGCTCCCGGCTAACTCCAGATGGATTCGGCGATTCACGCGCGAGCGGCTGCTGCGGCCGACCGGCTGTGTGGCTATCCGTTCCGTGTCTGGGGTTACGGCGACTCAGTCGGTTTCGAAGGACTGTTGGCCGCGTCGAGCGTCCTCGATGATCCCGGACGTGCGTCTTTCGTCTACGGCTTGATTAAAGGTTGGGTTCCAAGAGCCAAACCATTTGTCGAACTAGACAACACGGCGCCTGGTCATGCGATCTGTCTCTCCGAAGCATGCCGACACGACCAAAGTGTGCTCGACGCAGCCGAACAGCTGGTCGCGTTTCTTACGGCCAGACCTCTGATTGAGGGCTGTTTTCAAAGCTTTCACGTTGCGCCGTTGAAGCAACCGTTCGGCGGAGGACAACTGAGTTCTCAGGAGACGCAGCTCCTCTCTGACCCTGGGCCTGGAGTGTTCGTCGATTGTCTCCACTTCGACGCGCCGTTCTTGACGCATCTCGGCAAGCTGGTTGGTCGAGACGACCTCGTCGACTGTGGAGCAGGCCAAGCGGTCGCGATGGTGCGTCTGCTTCAGGACGAATCGGGTGTCTTTTCTCACTTCTACTTGCCGAAGACGCGTGAGCGGTACGGGTACGGCTGGAGTCGCGGCCAAGGTTGGGCGCTCTTGGGGCTGCTCGACGTACTCGATCAACTGCCAGCTGACCACTCGGCGCGTCCTGAGCTAGAACGGGCGGCGCTTGCTCTTGGTCGAGCGCTGGTAGCTACGCAGGATGCGAGTGGCCACTGGCCAGCCCTTGTCCACGAGTCTGACGTGTTTCTCGAGACGTCGGCCGCGTACTTCTTTGCGGCGGGCCTTACGCGCGGTATCAAATCCGGGCTCTTCCCCGTCTCGTGGGCCGACTGCGCAACCACGGCATTCTCGGCGGGCGTGGATGCCGTGTCGCGAGACGGAACGATCGAAGGCGTGTCGGCCGAGATATGGGCCTGCACCTCGCTCGAGCACTACAGACGAGTCCCGACCGGCTTCCAGGTCCCCTGGGGGCAGGGTGCGTTTTTGATCGCCGTGGACGAAATCGCGCGCGATCTCTGACCAAGAGCATCGATGTGGCTTCAAGGAGTGGTTCCCTCACGCGTCACGCCGTTTGACGCCGGCGGCGACGTGGACGAGGCGGGACTTCGGTCACTCGTCGATTTCGCGGTCCAATCCGGTGCGTCCGGAGTGCTGTGCGGCGCACTCGCAGGTGAGGTGGCCCACCTCAGTGCGGCAGAGGTCAGGTACGTGATCGACGTCGTCCTGGAAAGCGCCGGCGGTCGAGTTCCAGTCATCGCTGGTGCCGGACACCGTCCCGAGGACGCCGCCGGCCTCGCGCGGTTCGCTGCGCAGCAGGGCGCCGAGGCGATCTTGTTGGCCGCACCGCCAGGGCTGTCTTCCCTTGAAGCCGCGAGGGATGTAGCCACCCTCGCGAGCGCGATCGACGCGCGCGTAGTCGTTCAGGAGGCGCCCGGCTATCTCGGAAGGTCGCTCGGCCGTGATGGACTCCAGTTCGTGCTCAACTCGTGTGAGAACGTGCGCGACGTAAAGGTCGAGGGAGGGGCGGCCGCACTAGCGTCGCTGCTCGACGCGAGTGATGTCGACGCGACGAGGTTCTGGGGAGGCGACGGCGGCCTTTACGCGTTGGACTGTCTTCGTTGTGGAGCGGTCGGTTTCATGCCAGGAGTCGAGCTCGCCGATCTGCTCGTAACCTGTGTACAGGCAGAGCTGGCGGGTGATCCAAATCATGCCGAGGAGCTGTTCGCATCGCTGCTCTCGCTCTTGGCGTTCGAGATGCAGTCATTGGAGATCTATGTCGCTTCCGCAGAGACAGTGCTCGAACGACGTTCGCTTCTTGAGCGCGCAGACTCCCGAGCGATGCCCGGAGGGTTGTCGCCGCTGCTTGCGGGCATCCTGAAGCGACACCTGCGCGCGACAGGAGTCGGGGTGTCCTGATGCGACGGGGCAGTCTGAGGGGATGGACGCAAGCGGCAGGTCGACGAGTGGCACTGTTTTCTCCTGCCGTGGCCGTTGGCGCAGTTGTTCAGGCCCACTTTGGGCGCTCGAACTTATCGGTGTCCCTAAGCTGCTACCACCTCGCACGCTGCGCTCGCGATTGACGCTGCCGTGGGCACGAGTCCGACCTGGAGTGTTGGCGCAGCGGGCACGCGCATGTCCGGCAGTGCGATCCGACGCGGTGGCTGGTCGAGCTCAAAGAAGCAGCGTTCTGTGACCTGGGTCGCTACCTCTGCTCCAAATCCTCCCGTCATGTTGGCCTCGTGCACAACAAGTAGTCGCGTAGTTCGCTTGACTTGGTCAACCACTGTGTCGATGTCCAGCGGATTCAGCCATCGGAGATCGACTACGGACGCCGAAACTCCCCCGGAAGCGAGCTGCTGAGCCGCTCTGACGCATTCGGGAACCATTCGGCCCCATGAGACGAGTGTGATGTCGTCTCCCTCTCGAAGCAGGCGCGCCCCGCCGATGCTCTCAACGGGAGCATCGACGTCAACGAGGCCCTTTTCCAGATAGAGGACGCGCGACTCGTAGAGGATGACTGGGTCGTTGCTCGCAATCGCCGCGCGTGTCATCGCCCAAGCATCCTGCGGCGACGCAGGCAGGCCAATTCGAAGACCCGGGATATGGGCGAGCAGCGCCTCGAGAGCCTGTGTGTGCTGAGCGCAACTTCCGGGCGTGACGGCGTGCTGAGTTCGTACGAGAATCGGACAACTCTGGATCCCCTTGCTGACGTACGAAACGTTCGCAGCCTGGTTGACGAGCTGGTCGAGCGCGACGAGTGCGAAGTCCCCAAACATGATTTCGACCACGGGTCGCATCCCGGCCAACGCCGAACCGATGGCACTGCCAAAGATCGCCGCCTCGGCGATCGGAGTGTCGAAGACCCGCTGGTCTCCGAACTGCTTTTGGAGGTTACGTGTCACTCCGAAGGTGCCTCCCGGAGCGGCGATGTCCTCCCCGAACAGAATGGCGTTCGAGCGCTCCGTGAGCTCGCGCTCGAGCGCGGCGTTGACAGCTGCTGCGTACGTGAGCTCTTTGCCGTTTCCGAGCGGAGTGGGACGAGGCGCCGGAGCATCGAAGTAGACGTGTGACCGTGCGCTGCTGCCGTCGGCAAGTGGTGCGGATTGAGCCACGGCGAAGACGTCATCCAACTCGGCCTCAACGGCGGCGGCGAGCTCTGACAAGTCATCGGCAGCAGAGCCGGTTGCAAGAAGAGCGTTGTACGCACGCGGAATCGGATCTGCGTGTTCCGCGAGCTCCTTGTCAGCACGCGTCCTGTAATGCTCGATGTCGGCGTGATAGTGAGCTCCAAGACGCTCCACGGTGCACTCAATGAACGCCGGTCCTTTACCTTGACGAGCCAGTTTCGCGTGTTCCGCAACTGCTGCGCCGACCGCCACTGGATCGTTTCCGTCCACGACGCCGACGCGTAGACCGTAGGCCGCGGCGCGTTCATACAGCGGCACGGGGACGATGTCGGCGACCAGTGTCATTTCGGACCACCGGTTGTTCTCGCAAATGAAGATGACAGGCAGTTTTCGAGCGACTGCGAAGACGAGCGCTTCGTGAGAGGCGCCCTGATTGGTCGCGCCGTCCCCGAAGGAGACGACGGTGACGAAAGGGTCGTCGGTGAACTGGCTCGCGATGCCAAAGCCGCAGCCGATCGGCAGACCTGCACCGACGATCGAATTCTCACCGACGAATCGGTGGGCCGGTGACGTGAGATACGCCGATCCCGCACGTCCGCCGTTGGTGCCCGTCTCCCGCCCCATGATCTCGGCCGCAAGTGATGCGAGCGGAACGCCACAGGCGATCGCCCAGCCGTGGCCACGATAGGTGGCGATAACGCGATCGTCACTCCGCAGAGCTGTCAGTGCGCCGGCAGGTATCGCTTCCTGCCCGAGGCAAGGGTGGACAGATCCAACGATCTCGGAACCGTGAAGCTCGAGAATGCGTTCCTCGAACCGCCGAGTAAGGAGCATGGTCTTGTACAGAGATTCGAGGGTCGTTGAGGGCGTCTTCTCTGCTAGCACGGATCGTCTCTCCCGTTGTCGAGGATCAGGTGTTCGTCATGCCTCGCTCACGAGACCGCTGTGAGCCAGGTCTTGCCAGAGCTGGTCGGAGAGCTTTGTGCAGAAGAGCGCCACGTTCGTCTCGACCTCTTCAGCGCTCTTCATTCCTGCGAGTACGCAATCAACGGCACTGTCGCGCGCCGGATATTGAAGGGCGACCGCGGCGAGAGATGCGCCGTGGCGCCTTGTAATGGATGCGAGCTGCTCGGCCTTTTCGCGGACGGCTTCGGATGCTTCCCGATAATCGAAGAGTCCATCAAGGTTCGGGCTGGCCAAGATGCCAGAGTTGAAGACGCCCCCAATGATCGTCGAGACGCCGCGTGACCTGCATAGAGGGATCAGCGTCGTTGCGGCCTCATGGTCGAGCAGCGAATAGCGGCCCGCTATTAGGCAGTAATCCAGCTCACAGCGAGAGACCAGCGCGATGGCGGCATCGACGTCGGTGGTCCCGACCCCGATAGCGCAGACTACGCCTTGGTCCCGCAGCTCTACTAGGGCAGGCGCGGCTTCGCGAACGGCGTCCTCGAGGTGGTCTTCGGGATCGTGGATGAACGCGATGTCAACGTGATCCACGCCGAGTCGCGAGAGGCTTCCTTCGAATGAGCGGTTGACTGAGTCGCGCGAGAACGCCGGCATCGGGTCGGAAGACGCTTTCGAGGAATCTCGCGTGTCCTCGGGAATCAGCCAGCCGACCTTGGTCGAGATCTCGTACGTCGATCGGTTGATCGCGCGCAAGCCGACGCCAAGGAGCCGCTCGGCTTCGCCCAGGCCGTAGCGAGGAGCGGTGTCGTACAGTCTGATGCCAGCCTGGTGTGCCCTCTCGATGGCAGAAAGCGCTTCGCCGACTTCGGCCCCGATGAGTGGCGCCGTGCCAAAGCCAAGCGCGGTCGGCTTGGCGGCCAAGCGCTGCGGTGGGATCAACAAGGGATCTCCAACGAGGTCGGGATGGGAGTGGTTCGCGAGAGTGCCTGCCATGCAGTCAGTGTAGACAATCGATTGTTCATCCTCTAGAGTCGTGAGCGATGAGTCAAGCCCGGTCTGAGTCGCTCACGCTCCATCCTTCTGGCGCCGTAGCGATTACTGGTGCATCAGGGGGAGTGGGCTCGGCGGTCGCTCGCGCGTTGGCGCCCCAGGCGCCCACTCTCGTGCTGATGGATCGAACCCCGCCCGAGGAGCTTGCGTCTGAACTATCAGGCTGCCGATGCATCCCGATCGGGGTCGACATCGCCGATGCAGCAGCGACGGAGATCGCTCTCGAGGAGGCTGCGGTTCGCGCGGGAGGCATTTCGCACCTCGTGCATTGCGCGGCGGTGCTCCGGATGTCGCCGGTCGCAGAGCTCACCGCTGAGGAGTTCGAAGAAGTACTTCGGATCAATACGGTGGCGGCCTTCGTTCTCGCTCGTTGGATCGCAGAGCGTGCGGTTGGCGGCGGAGGAATCGTTTTCATTTCATCAGTAAGTGGGCTGTTGAGTGGAACCAACTCTCTGGCCTACAGCGCCAGTAAGCGAGCCCTGCATTCGATCACGCAGGCGCTCGCGATCCATTACGGCGAGAAGGGAATAAGAGTCAATGCCCTCTGCCCCGGGAGTATGGAAACCGGTATCTGGACGCGAGAGGTCGATGCCGACATGCGTGAGCGTCTCGGCGGAGCAAACGCACGCGATTTCTTGGAGTCAGCGCGTCAAGAGTCCGCTCTCGGTGTCCTCCCAACCGCCGAGCACGTAGCCGAGCTGGTGCTGCTTCTACTTCGAGACGCCGGGTCGGCAGTCAGTGGGCAGATCTACACGATCTGGGGAAATCCTTTGGGCTCATAGATGGCCCAGCGATGGGGCTCCAATAGGTATGTCGTCGAGCGCGAGAGGCTCGTCGTCTTAACGCCGCTTCAGCGTCAAGAGCGCCGACCGCTCTCGGGATGGTTCGTCGTGGGCGCCTGCCTCAACGGTGTCTCCGTGCTGATCGGAGGCGGCGCCCTTTCGGCCGCGTCGGTCGAGAGTCGTGCAGTTGACTGGACGGGCGGCTTGATGTCCTCGGCCTACGCTTTCGCTCTTCTCGCGCTCCTCTGTTCATTCGCAGCGCGTCGAGCCTGGTCGTTCTCACGGTTCGAAGACGCGGCGGCGTGGGAGGTTGACCCTGTCACGGCCCAATGGCCGAATCCCCGTCCGCTGGATACGCTGCCGAGCGGGCACCGTCACGCGTCTTAGATCTTCTTTCCGGGGTTGAGTAAGCCCTTCGGATCGAAGAGCTGCTTGACCCCCATGTGAAGGTCATACGCGCGTGCTCCGAGCATCTCGGAGAGGTGTCCGGTCTTGACCAGCCCAACGCCGTGTTCTCCAGAGATCGATCCTCCCAGTGCCACGGCAAGACGGAAGAGGTCTTGGGCAGCCTGTTCAGCGGCGGCGATCTCCTCCGGGTTCTCGCGGTCGACGAGGAACGTCGAGTGAAGATTCCCGTCGCCGGCGTGGCCCCAGCTGCATGCCGGAAGCCCAGCCCGTTCCCCGATAGCCACCGTCTCGGCGATTGCATCACCGAGCTTGTCCAAGGGAACAACGATGTCCTCGCTTACCTTGCCGCCCCGCTGAGCCGTAACGGCCGCTGTTAGTCCTTCCCGCCAGCGCCAAACTGCAGCGACCTCCGCTGAAGTGGAGGGTGCGTGAACGGCAAGCGCGTTCGGCTGCAACGCTTCCAGCACCGACTCTGTCAAGGTGACGGTTTCCGAGGCGCTGCCATCGACCTCGCACAGAACCGCGAACCGCGCGCGGGAGGGCAGTGACTCGAAGAAGCGGGGAGGGGCGGCCTCCAGAGATCCGCGATCGAGGTACTCGAGTGCTGCTACCCCGAGGCCGGAGCCCAGAACCGTCTCGATCGCCTCGACTCCTGAGTTGCAGTCGGGGTAAACCGCGACGACGGCTTGGCTGGCCTCGGGCATTGGGATCAACCTCAGCCATGCGGAAGTTACGATCGCGAGCGTTCCCTCAGACCCGATGACGAGTCGCTTCAGGTCGTAGGAGGCCACGTCCTTGCGCAGCGGTCCACCAACGTGGACAACATCGCCTGGCGGCACGACTAACTCGAGACCCGTAACCCACGCGCCCACCGTGCCGTACTTGAAGGCATGGGGACCGCCAGCGTTCGTCGCGATGTTTCCCCCGATGTGTGACTGCTCTCCGGCTCCTGGGTCAGGCGGAAAGTACAGGCCGTTCTGTCGGGCGGCGTGGCGCACCCGCTCGGTGGTCACCCCGGCCTCAACTTCCATTCGCCACTGGAACGGATCGGACGCACGGATCCTGTTCATTCGTTCAAGGCTCAAGACGATGCCGCCGTCGGTTGGAACAGCACCGCCTGAATAGCCAGTTCCTCCGCCACGCACTGTGATCGGGATGTCGCGCGCATATGCGAACGAGACGATTGATGCGACTTGGACGGTCGTCGACGGAAGCACGACGGCATCAGCGTGACCCTTAATGCTTCGCGTTTCGGTTTCGTCTACGAGGTACGAAGAGACATCGCCGCTAAGGGTGACGTCTTCGCCTAGTGCACGCGACAGGTCATCAGTCAGCATCGGCGACCACTGTGTTGCGCAGCACGCCGATGCCTTCGACTTCGACTTCGACTTCATCGCCCGGCTTGAGGCCCACTTTCGGCTCACGGAAGTAGCCGACGCCTTCGGGTGTGCCCGTAAGAATTACGTCACCGGCGTCAAGCGTCATCGCCTTCGAGATGTACGAGACGAGCGTCGGAACGTCGAAGATCAGATCGCTCGTATTGCCACTTTGAAGCCTCGTTCCGTTGAGACGCTGGGTGACGCGCAGGTTGTCTGCGGCGCCGAGATCGGCCACGGGAACGACGCTGGGGAGCAAGGGGCAGAATGTGTCGAATCCCTTTCCGCGAAACCACTGCTGGTCGGCGAACTGAATCTCGCGAGCACTGACGTCGTTGGCAACCGTGTAACCGAAGACGGCCGTTAGTGCTTCTTCGCGAGGAACACGTCTTGCCCGACGCCCGATCACGATTGCGAGTTCTGCTTCAGCGTCGACGTGCCCAGCGTCCTTTGGCAGGACGATCGACTCTCCGTCACCCACAAGCGTGTTCGCGAACTTCCCGAAAAGCAATGGAGCGGCCGGAAGGGCGATCGAGCTCTCCTCAGCGTGCACTTGATAGTTCAGGCCGACGCAGATGATCTTTCCTGGCAGGTCGCGCTCGAACAGGCTGCGCCATGTTCTTTGGATCTCCATGAGGCCAGGCTAACAGAAGTGGACAGGCCAATTCTGTTGTCGAGTCTAGCGAGTCAACGCAACCTTCGCTCGGTGCCGCTCGCTGTCAATAGGTTTCGAAGGTGACGGTCCATTGCCTCACCGGCCGCTCGGCTGTCGCGATTTTCCACCGCTCGCACGATCGCTGCGTGATCTCGGATCGTCGACTCCCGAACGCCCGGCTGACGCACGGTGCGTTCCCGACTTTCGTGTGCGAGGAAGGCAAGGCTCGAGATGATGGTTCGGAGGAGCTCGTCGTGCGACGCCAGCACCAGGGCCTCGTGCAGCGCTGTGTCAAGTTCGAGGAAGCGAGAGACGGAGACGCGCGAGGCGGTGGCCGCTTCCGCGATTGAAGATAAGTGCCGGATCTCGGCATCAGTGGCTCGGGCGGCTGCTAACTGGGCTGAGAGTGGCTCAAGAGCGAGTCGAACCTGAAAGAGGCTCGCGAGGGTGGGCTCTGACACCTCCAGCGCGAACCGCACCGGTTCTAACAACTCGAACACGTCGAGCGAGCGGACATAGACGCCCGATCCGTGTCTCTGGCTGACGATGTTCATTGCAGCCAGCGCCCGGATCGCTTCGCGGATCGTCGGCCGGCTTACGCCGAGTTCCTCGCTCAGCGCCCGCTCGGACGGAAGCTTGTCGCCTGGGCCATAGACGCCGCGTCTGACGCGGCCTTTCAGTTCGTCGACGACCTCTGCTGCAACACCGCTTCCTGTTGTTCCACCGGGCATAGTCGCACTCTATGTCGGCGCCCTGTCGAGCGGCGAAGTCTACCAAAGTGGCCTGGCCACTTTGGTAGACTTCCAGTCATAGATGCAACGCCTGATCTTCGACTTTGATGAATCGTGCGATGGCGGTCGCGAGCTTCTTGGCAGCAAGGGTGTCGGCCTGGCCGAGATGACACAGATGGGTGTTCCGGTGCCGGCTGGCTTCACGATCACCACCGATGCGTGTCGGGCATTCATGCGCGAGGGCGATCTCCCGTCCGGACTGGCCGAGCAGATCGAGGAACACGTGCGCCGGCTGGAGCAGAAGACCGGCAAGAGTTTCGGCTCACTCGACGACCCTCTGCTCGTGTCTGTTCGTTCGGGGGCGGCGATTTCGATGCCGGGGATGATGGATACGATTCTCAACCTCGGCTTGAACGACGAAGCTGCCGAAGGACTCGCGGCGCGTACCGGGAACGCGCGCTTTGCTTACGACTCCTACCGGCGCCTAATCCAGATGTTCGGCGAGACAGCCGAGGGGATCGGCGATCACAGCTTCGAGGATGCGTTGTCCGCGCTCAAGCGAGACCGCGTTGTACGACAGGACACTGATCTCGTGGCCGAAGACCTGAAGGAGCTCGTCGAGACCTTCAAGTGCATCTTCAGGGAACGTGTGGGAACCGACTTCCCTGCGGATGCACGCGAGCAGCTGCTGAGCGCGGTGCGTGCCGTCTTCCGTTCCTGGGAGACCCCACGCGCGTGCGTGTATCGGCAGGCGCACGGCATCTCCGACAGCCTAGGCACCGCGGTCAATGTCGTTCAAATGGTATTCGGCAATAAGGGAGATCGCTCTGGCACCGGTGTTGCGTTTACGCGCGATCCATCGACTGGCGAGAAGCGTGTTGTCGGCGAGTTCCTCGTCAACGCGCAGGGCGAGGACGTGGTCGCGGGTATCCGAACGCCGCAGCCCCTTGAGGCGATGCAAGAGAGCATGCCCGAGGCTTACGAACAGTTCATTGCGACTGCGGAGTCGCTGGAAAACCACTATCGCGACATGCAGGACATTGAGTTCACAGTTGAGGATGACACGCTGTACCTGTTGCAGACCCGGGCCGCGAAGCGCACCGCCGTTGCAGCTCTGCGGGCGGCGTCGGCCATGGTCGATGAGGGGCTGATCACACGAAAGGAGGCAATCCAACGGATCGACACGACGCAGCTCGACCAGTTGCTTCATCCAGTCGTTGACCCGTCGAGCTCATCTGTCGCGTTTGCCACCGGCTTGAATGCCTCGCCCGGGGCAGCGGTCGGACGAGTGGCGCTGACTACTGAGCGAGCACAAGAGTACGTACGCCGAGGAGAGCCCGTCATCTTGGTGCGCCGCGAGACAACCCCGGATGACATCGAAGGCATGCTCGCGGCCGAGGGAATCCTGACGGGCCGGGGAGGGATGACTTCACACGCGGCGGTGGTCGCTCGTGGGATGGGAAAGCCGTGTGTTGTCGGCTGCGACGAGATCGGGCGCATCGACTTCAACTATCGCCATGTGGCGATCGGTGCCGAGATCATTCCCGAGGGCGCACTGATCTCAATTGACGGAACGACGGGCCGAGTGTTCTTGGGGCAGGTGCCGTTGATCGCGCCTGAGTTGAACGACGATTTCGAGACGATCCTTGGCTGGGCCGACCAGCTACGCCGGCTCGCAGTGCGCGCGAACGCCGACACCCCGGAAGATGCGACCCGTGCACGTGAGTTCGGTGCCCAAGGCATCGGGCTGGCGCGCACGGAGCACATGTTCTTCGGCGAGGAGCGGCTAGCGGTCGTGCAGGAGATGATCCTTGCGGACAGCGAGGAAGGCCGGCGCGCCGCTCTCGACCGGCTGCTCCCGTTCCAGCAGTCCGATTTTGAGGGCATTTTCGAGGCGATGGCAGGGCTGCCAATCACCATCCGACTGCTCGACCCGCCGCTGCACGAGTTTCTTCCCTCGGAGAAACAGGCGGTCGATGAGCGCATGCGTACGCGGATCCGCGCGCTGCACGAGCAGAACCCGATGCTTGGCACTCGTGGATGCCGTCTCGGTCTGGAGCACCCCGAGATCTACGAGATGCAAGTGCGCGCAATCGCGCGCGCCGCGCGCGCTGTCGAGGAGCGCACCGGAGAGGCTCCGCTGGTCGAGGTAATGCACCCGCTCGTTTGTTTTCAGGAGGAGCTGAAACGTCTGCGCGAGCTGACGGAGGACGTCTGGAATGAGGAGGCCCCGCATATCGCGTACCTCATTGGGACCATGATTGAAGTGCCGCGCGCTGCGATTCGCGCAGACGAGATCGCCGAGGAGGCGGACTTCTTCTCGTTCGGAACGAACGACCTGACGCAGATGGCGCTCGCCTTCTCGCGCGACGACGCTGAGGGCAAGTTTCTCACCACGTACTTGCAGGACGGGATCCTCCAGAAGAACCCGTTCGAGACGCTTGATGTTTCTGGCGTCGGCGACTTGATGCGGATAGCCGTGGAGCGCGGGCGAGGCGTGAACGAGCGCATCAAGCTCGGCATCTGCGGCGAGCACGGTGGCGATGCGCAGTCGATCGCCTTCTGCGAGGAGATTGGTCTCGACTACGTCTCCTGCTCGCCCTACCGCGTCCCCCTGGCGCGGCTCGCAGCCGCCCAAGCAGCGGTCGCGATGCAGCAACGCTTATTGGCTTAGCCGCTACGCCGGGGCGTTAGCCGCGACTCTCGGAGGCCCTGAACTTGGGTTTGCTCTGCACACGGTGCTGGCTGCAACGACAACGCCTGAGAAGCGTCGGGGAACCGGAGCAATGCGTCTGCTGCTCGCGAGTCCCGCTTTTTGCCGCCGACCGCCAGGACGCTCCCTCGATCTAAGGCTCAGCGGGCAGCCGAAGCTCGCCGGCACTTGAGTGGGCCAGTAGTTGGGCTGCCGGTACTCAAGTCACCTGTCGGGTGAACGACTATCGCTGGGGCCAAACAGCGCGCGAAGGTTTTCCTCGATCAAGCCTGCCGCTTCGGTTGGCGTAAGGCCCCACGCGGCGGCGAGATCGTTAATCACGAGCCAGACGTCAGGCGGTTCCGCGATTGTCCTTCCTACCTTTCCGTAATGGCCGCACGAACGTCACGCGGCAACACTTCGGCCAGCTCGGCTGACAAGTGCGCTTCGGATTGGCGTCGTGACGACGAGGGATGTCGGTGAAATCCCGATCCGGTAGCGCAGGCGAGTGAGCAGCTGGGTGGCTTATCGCTAGCCCCGCACGATTCCTGGTCGAACTGGCTTTCGTAGAACGGGCATCGTGTCCGCGGCGCGGGCTACCCTCGTTGCATGGGCGCAGCCGAGTTCCGCTACTGCCCGGTCTGCCAAATGCCCTCCGAAAGGGCACACTCCGCGCCTCATCGCCGAGCACGCTTAGAGATGCGGCTGAGGCGTGGCTCCAGGCCGCTCGGGAAGGCGTGGTTCGCACCCGTTCCGGGGATCGCTACAAGCCCTCGGCGCTACGCAGCTACCAGCAGGTCCTCAACGCCTGCGTGCTTCCCCAATTGGGGAACCGAAAGCTGACAGCGATCAGCAGCCACGTCCTGCAGGACCTGATCGACCAACTCGTACGCCAAGGCGCCGCTCCGAGCACCGTTCGAAACACGCTGCTGCCGCTTCGTGCGATCTACCGGCGTGCTCTCACCCGCGACGAGGTCGCGCTCAACCCGACACTCAAGCTGACGCTTCCGGCCGTTCGCGGCCGCCGTGACCGGATCGCCCGCCCCGAAGAGGCCGCCGATCTGATCAACGCGCTGCCACTGAGCGAGCGCGGGCTCTGGGCGACCGCCCTCTACGCCGGCCTGCGGCTCGGAGAGCTCCAAGCGCTGGACTGGACACACATCGACCTCAGTAACAACCTGATCCACGTCGAGCGCGCGTGGGACCGACAAGCCGGCTACATCGAACCGAAGAGTCGCTCAGGTAGACGCCGCGTCCCGATCAGCGCGACCCTCCGCACCCACCTGATCAACCACCGCCTCCAGCAGGACGCCGAGGTCACCGGCCTGGTCTTCCCAAACAGGCGAGGCGACCGCCCCTTTAACCCCTCCACGATCGCACTGCACGCCCGTGCTGCCTGGAGCAAAGCCAATCTGACCCCGATCACACTGCACGAATGCCGACATAGCTACGCCGCCTACATGATCGCTGCCGGCATCAACAGCAAAGCGCTCTCCACCTACATGGGCCATAGCACGATCACGATCACCCTCGATCGCTATGGCCACTTACTCCCGGGCAACGAAGCAGAAGCCGCCGGGCTCCTAGAACACTGGCTCAGAGTGACGGCCAGAAGTTCTTGAGACTGAATCCGAGTTGGGTCGCCGGGCTCCTGAGTGCGATAACGTATGTGGCCGGCTCGCGTGCGAGTTCCGCTTCGTTAAGCCAAGTCATTCCACGTGGAGCGCCGTCCCACGACTGGTCGAGCGATCGGCGGTAGACCAAGGGGCTGCGTTTCAGACGGACTACCCTCGTTGCTTGTTCTGGTACGGCTAGGGGCCTTCATTTCGGGTTCTTGGCGGCATTCCCGCACGTACGTCATTTCACGTTGAGCCACGCCAAGAACAGGCGGCCAGGCGCGGGCGATCATTGCGCCGGTTGGGGGCGGCCGGGCCTGGTGAAGTCGACTGAGCCACAGTTTCGCGTCTTCTTCGCACCCGACGAGTTTCCGCGCGGCTCCGCCATCAGTTCAGTCGCGCCTCTCACCGCCTGCCGGCCAGGGCCTGCGCTAATATCGCGATCGCACGTTGCGTGACGCGATGAAGCTCGCGTAACGCCAACGCCGGAACGAGCCGGCCGCGGCTGATGGCTTCTACCGAATCAGGAGGAAGCCTGTGTCCTGTACCGCGGTCGTAGAGCGTTCGTCGACAGCCGAGCTAGCAGAAGTGGATTTCCGCGCGGAACGTGTCTCGACGCTCGGCAGCGAGAAGCAGGGGCCAGGCTGCCGAATGGTCGAGGCCGCCGCGTGAGCGGAACCCGATACTGCCGCCCGGCGGCCTCGACCAGTCGACTTGCTCACCGCAAACCGGCGTCCGATGAGACGCCTATCGTCGGCACCCGAATTGTCGCTGACGCCGACCCGAGGAGGAACTGACATTGGACTGCTTTGTGTGTGCGACTGAGGGAAACAAGGTCACCGCCGTCGCGACGTGTCCGATCTGCGGAGTGGGTCTGTGTCTTCCCCATCGCCGTGATCAGACCGTCGGCGCCGGAGGCACGGCGATCGAATGCCGGCATGACGTCGCTGGGGCGGCGGGCTCGACGAGCTGACGTGCTCGATCGTCGCTAGGAAGCCTGGTCGTTACCGCGGGCGCGTTCGATCTCGCTGTCCAGCAGGCTGGTAAGAGTGGCAAGTCGCTGAATATGGCGATCGAGAAGCTGCGCTGATGCCTCGGACAGGTCGCCGTACGCTCTCATGCGCGGCGGTCTCAGCTCCTCCTCGAGCACCCGCATCTGGCTTACCGCTGCTTTCGCTGCGTTCTTCGGCGGGGCCGGGCGTCGCGCATCCGTTGCGTGCTCGAGGTCGCACACCGCCGAGGCAATCTCGTCGAGCCAGCTCGACTGAACCCCAAGCCGTCGCAGTGTGTCAACGAGCTCCTCGAGCTGGCTGACGCAAACGCCAATCGAGCCTCGTTGCGCGTCGGTGAAGCCGCGCTCCGGTTCAGCCAACGCGGTCTGACCTCGTCTCAGCGGTCGCGCGTCGATATGGGTTGGCGCCCGCGTATCGAGCTGACGATCCGAGCTCTCGTTCGATCTGCATCAGCCGGTTGTATTTCGCCACCCGCTCGCTACGGCACGGCGCGCCACTCTTTATCTGTCCCGCTCCCGTGGCTACCGCTAGGTCGGCGATCGTGGTGTCTTCGGTCTCGCCGGAACGATGCGAGATCACGACCCCGTAACCGGCGGCCTGCGCCAGCGCAATCGCCGCAAGCGTTTCGGTAACCGTTCCGATCTGGTTCAGCTTGATCAGCACGGCGTTGGCGACGCCGTTGTCGATGCCGCGCCCGATCCGCTCAACGTTCGTCACGAAGATGTCGTCACCGACAAGCTGGACGCGGTCTCCGACACGCTTTGTGAGCGTCTGCCAACCCTGCCATTCGTCTTCAGCCAAACCGTCTTCCAGCGAGACGATCGGGTAGCGGTCAATCAGCTCCGCGTACCACGTGACCATCTGCTCGGTATCCAGCGTCCTGCCTTCGCCGCGGAAGCAATAGCGTCCGTCCGAGAACATCCCTGACGGTGCCGGGTCGAGCGCCACCTTGACCCTGTCGTTGTGACCCGCCGCATCGATTGCCTCGAGAATCAGCTCGATTGCCGCTTCGCTTGACGGAAGGTCAGTCGCCGACGCCGGTTGCCAGTCCGCGGCTTGCGAGAAGGCGCTTCAGCTCTTGGTAGATCTCAGATCCAAGGCGGATAGCCTCTGCGAACGTGCCGGCACCGACTGGGACCAACATGAACTCCTGAAGATCGATCGAGTTGGCCGCATGAGCACCGCCGTTGATCACGTTCAGCATCGGCACCGGCAACAGGCGTTGCGTGCCGCCACCAAGCCAGGCATACAGCGGGAGTGCATGCTCGGCTGCGGCGGCCTTCGCGGCGGCCATTGAGACACCAAGCACCGCGTTTGCGCCAAGGCGGCTCTTGTTCGCTGTCCCATCGAGTTCGATCAACATCCGGTCAACACGCGCCTGGTCGGAGGCGTCGACGCCGCGCAGGTGCGAGGCAATCTCGTGGTTGACCGATTCGACAGCGGCGAGCACACCTTTGCCGCCGTAGCGGCCCAGATCCTGATCACGAAGCTCAACCGCCTCGTAGACACCGGTTGATGCCCCGGAAGGAACGGCGGCTGAAGCGGTCACGCCGGTTTCGAGTGTTACCTCGACCGCGACCGTCGGGTTTCCACGTGAGTCGAGAATCTCGTTTGCTGACACCTCACGGATTTCGCTCATGACAGTTCGCTTGGGTTTTCGTCGCTGGAAGGCACCGAGCTGATCATTCGAGGATGCGACATGTCCGCTACACCGACGCCCGCAGTTCGTCGCGCCAGACGTTGCCCAGCCACAAGCCCGCTCTACCGCTGCGATTCCGCTGCCCGAGCTGCTCGAGGATCGGGGGAAAGATCGTCGATCCCGTTTCAGCCGGGTCGACAAAGCGAAGATTGCTCGCAGCATCGGGATCCTTGAGCGCTGCCTCAAAGACGACGTTCAGATCCTGAATGTGGAAGCGCTTCAGCACCTGGAACGCACAGATGAACTCGCCGCACTCGACCTCGACCCCGAGCTCCTCGTTGACCTCGCGGACGAGCGCTTGCTCGAGCGTCTCCCACCGTTCGACACGACCTCCCGGCAGCGACAAGCGTGGGATCCCGTGCCTGCGCTCTTCATTCACGGCCACGCGTTCGTCCTGAAAAACCAGAGCTCGGACTTCGACTCTCACCTGACACACCTCCGGCGTCGTTAGAAGCCATCAGCCGGAGCGGCGGTTCGGGACATTTGTGTCCCGCCAGAGCTTCATCTGGCGAGCGAGACTCTATCGACGGACGATCAGTTGGGGACGACGGCGGTCAGCTGCGCTCGTACACGAGCTCACTGGTTACGAGGCCGTGCTCGGCCGTTGCGGCGTCGATGGTGGGCCAGAGTCTTCGGATCTCGCTCGGCCGGTCGACAACGATGGTGACGACCGGAACATGACGGCGCAGCGACAGCAGGCGATCGCCATGCGGCGAATGGTCTCCGTGGTAGCCCCACACCCCTCGGATCGCGGTTGCGCCGGCTGCGTTCGCATGGCGGAGTCTGCGGATCAGCTCCACGTACAAAGGGTGCCCGTGGAAGCGGGCCTGCTCGCTCGCGTAAATCATCAGCTTCTGCCAGACGCGGGCGCGCTCGCTGTCATCGTCGGCGTAGTCCCCGATCGGGCTCAGCGTTTCACCGTCGCGCTTCAACACGGTAATGCGTTCGAACGTGAACAACGGTCGATCGAGGATGCTTCCGAGCTTTGGAACCGCATCGGCGATCGCGTCGGCGGCACCGACAGCGAGAATCATCAGCGGAACGTTCGTGTTGCGCGAGAAGAAGCGGGCGCGCTGACGGATGCCGTGAACGACGCCGTCGACGCCGAGAAGGACGGTTGCACCGGACACCCCGTGACGCTGCAAAAGCTCGACGATTGCAGTCATTGCCGGTTGGCCGTAGACACGCTCGGAGCGACCGCAGTAGATCGTTAGCTTCATCTCGTCCCCGAGGGCTTCGGGAACGTCAATCTCGCCGACACGGCCGGTGATCATCCGCGCGCGTTCGACTGTGAAGAGCCCATGCCCGAACGAGCTGTCAACATGCTCGATCAACGGTTCGACCCGTGAGCGCGCATCAACACCGATCGCCACGATCGGCAGGTCCTCAGACAGCGACAGGAACCGTTGCGTCTGCAGCCGGTGCTTGGCGCCGAAGCCTTCTGTGCCCCGTAGCAACACGCTCGTCTGCAACGCATGCTTCTCAAACAGATCCAGCACATGGTCGGCGAGAAAAGCGCCATTGGCGGTGTCCCGCTCGCCGAAATACGCGGTGACCTTCAAGCAGTCGTCGTTCATAGCGTGTGCCCTACTTTCTGGCCGGCAAAGGCGGCGAGCACTCCGGCAACGAGGCTTCCGATCACGTTGGCGACGAGCACGAGACGATCGTCGTCCTCGCCGAGCCGGTTTGTCTCGAGCATCCAGGTTGAAAACGTGGTGTACGAGCCGATGGTGGCTGTTCCTGCGAGCACGAGACTGTTGCCAGACACGGCGTAGCCCGCGAGAAAGCCGAGCACGAAGCTACCGGAGACGTTGATGACGAACGTGCCCCAAGGAAAATCGCTCTCGATTCGCGAGCCGATTGCACCGTCGATCAGGAAGCGGCCGAGTGCCCCGAAACCCCCGAGCCCTGCAACGCCGATCCAGATGTAGAACGGCATCAGAGCGTCCTCACGCGTCTCACGCTGGCCGTTGCGATGGTGACGGCAGCGAAGCCGGCGATCACCGACGAGGCGGCGTAGAGAAGGGCGAGCGGTAACCGTCCAGCGTCGATCATCTTGAGAAGCTCGACCTGGAACGTCGAGAACGTCGTGAAGGCACCGCAGAACCCTGTTCCGAGGAGGGGTCGGCGGTAGCGGGACAGAGGAAGCCGTTCCTGCAGACGCGTGGCGAAGTAGCCGAGGAGGAACGTCCCGCCGACGTTGATTACGAACGTTGACCAGGGCCAGTTCGGTGCCCCGGTTCCGAGGTGGCGGGCGATCAGAACGCGTGCGAGCGCGCCAACTGCCCCTCCGGCAAAGATCGCAGCGAGTTCTCGCACGTCCCTGGACATCAGTCGGTCACCTTCGAAGTCGTCGGCAGAGGCCATCAGCCCAGGGCGGGCGGTTTACGGCGAGCCTCATCGCCGTGAAGGAGTGTAGCGGCGCACTCCAGCAGTGTTCGGTCCTAAGCCAGTCACGCAGCAGGCCGTCGAGGATGCCAGTCGCTGTCTCCCGCCATTTCGCATCCTCGGTGTGTCCGGGTGCTCGGAACAGCCAGTCGGGATGTTGGATGACAGCTCGCGCGCTTCAAGAATGTCTCGGGAAGGGTCGGCAGGCGGCACTCGCCCACTGTCGCCTTTTGCCCGGTAAGGCACGGGCGTTCCTCGTCGTTCGAGGCACGGCGCGACTGGTCGGGCAGCGAGCTTCCGCGCGCAAGGCGTTGCCCCCGCGGCCGATTCGGTTACGCTTCGTGTACGCCAGATGAAGCTCTGGCGGGAGGCTCCGGTCTCTGAACCGCCGTCAAACGGCTGATGGCTTCTACCCGCGCCAATCGACGCAGGACAGGAGACTTCAGGACGGCATGCCTCATCTCGATGACGGTCTAATCCAGGTCCTACAGGTGGGCACAGTTCTGCTCGTGTCGCCGCTTGTGACCGGTGTGATCGCGCGATGGGAGGCGATCATCCAGATGAGGCGCGGGCCACGGATCCTGCAGCCCTACTTCGACATCGCCAAGTTTTTCCGCAAGGAGACCGTGCTTCCGGAGGGCGCGAGCGCGGTGTTTCGCCTGGCGCCTTACGTGGCGTTCGCCTGCTACTGCATCGTGCCGCTCATCATCCCGGTGCTGACCGACTATCCGCCGCAAGCCTCATATATGGCGGACATCCTCGGCGGCGGCTTTCTGCTCGGACTTGCGAGCTACGCGGTGTCGTTGGCTGCGATCGACAGCGGCAGCCCGTACGCACAGCTCGGCTCAAGTCGATTGCGCACCTTCGGGGCGCTCGGCGAGCCAACCATCATCTTCGTGATCTTCACCGTCGCGCTGATAACGCAGACGGACCTTCCGTATGCCTTCGCGGCAACGCTGAAGTCGTCGTCGGTGGAGATCTTCAGGCCCGCCCACCTACTCGCGGCTGCCGCGTTCTTCATGGTTGTTCTCTCCGAAACCGGGCGCATCCCACTCGAGAACCACGGCGCGACGCTCGAGTTCGGAATGATCGAGGAAGGGCGCACCCTCGAGCATTCCGGTCCTGGCTTTGCGTTGCTGCGTTGGGGCTCGTCGATGAAGCAGCTGATCCTGTTCGTGATTCTCGGCAACGTGCTGATCGCGCCGTGGGGTCTTGCTGGCACGCATCGTCTCAGCGACGTGCTGCTTGCGGTCGTGATCCTGTTCGGCAAAGCGCTCGTGATCGGGCTCCTGATAACCGCGATCGAGTCATCGTTTGCGAAGTTGCGTCTCTACAAGATTCCGGAGTTCACCGTCGCCGGCTTCCTACTCGCTGTTCTCGCCGTGATCACGTTCGTGCTTCAGCGCAACTTCGGGGTCATTCACCTAACCGTGTTCGCAGGGATCGCCAGCGTCGTTGCGGTAATCGTGCTTCTCGTTGAATTCCTGCTCCTTCGCTCCCAGGACATCTGGAGCCAGCTTCGGCTTTACGGAGTCGGCTCGGCCGCGATCGCGGCGGTTGCGTTTGCCGCTGCCTTCAAGCTGGGCGGTCCTGACCTGTACATCATCGGAGCGGTAACGATCGGCTTCAAGACGCTGCTGATTCCGTATGCGGTTGCGTCGATCATCCGCAACCTCGACGTACCCGCGCGCGTCCCATCAGTGGTGCGCGTGCCGAGCGCGATCCTGATCGGGATTGTCCTTTCGAGCTTTGCCTTCGTGGCGATGTCGCACGTCCACCTCGGCTCCGCCGAGGCGCTTCCGGCCTCTGTCCTTGGCGTTGCCGTCTCGATCGTTTTGATCGCGTTGCTGTTGATGATCTTGCGGCCATACGCGCCGTCGCAGCTGATCGGGTTTCTGGTACTCGAGAACGGCGTCACCTTGGCAAGCCTTGTGATTGCTCCAAGTCTGCCGCTGATCCTCGCGCTGTTGCTGCTCTTTGACGTGTTCGTTGGCCTTCTGGTCTTCGTTCTGCTCGTCCAGTACTTCGGTGTCCAGCGCACGGCCGTAACGACCGACGTTCTGACAAGGCTCCGGGGCTAAGGACGATGGCCGGTCTTCTGATTGCTCTTCTCGTCGTCCCGCTTGTTGCGACCGCGCTGTCGATCGTTGGAGGCAACCGCGGCCGCGAGCTTGCCACCATTGCGTCCGGCGTCGCCTCCCTTGTGCTTGCGGTGATCGTCGTCTGGCATGTACGCAACGGCACCGAGCTACACACGCTCAACAACTGGCTGCATCTCGACTCGTTGAGCGGTGTCTTTATCCTCGCCACCGGACTTCTGTACGCAACGGGATCGGTGTTCTCGGTCGGATATCTACGCGCTCTCGCAGATGCCCCCGGCCACGACCGCTACGCGCGCCGCTACTTCGCGTATCTGAACTTGTTCGGCTGGACGATGTTGCTTGTTCCGCTGATGAACGACTTTGCGACGCTGTGGGTCGCGGTCGAGCTGACGACGATCGTGTCTGTCCTTCTTGTTGCGCTAGACCGAACCGACGCGGCGCTCGAAGCCGCGTGGAAGTACGTGCTGATTGCCTCGGTCGGGCTTGGTATCGCCCTGCTCGGCGTGATCGTCCTGTACGCATCCGGCACGCACGCGCTTGGCGACTCGTACCTTCCGCGCTTCGCCAGCTACATCGGCGCGGGAACTCGGCTGTCGCAGGTGCCCGTAGAGCTCGCTTTCTTGCTCGCTGTTGTCGGCTTCGGGACGAAGGTGGGTTTGGCGCCGCTTCACACCTGGCTTCCCGATGCCCACAGCGAAGCCCCGAGCCCTGTTTCCGCACTTCTCTCAGGCGCACTGCTTGCGAATGCCTTCTACGCGATCCTCCGCTTCTACCAGGTCTCTGAAGCGGCCAACGGCGATCGCTTCGCCCGGCATGTGTTGCTCGTATTCGGTGCCGTCTCGCTCGTAGTTGCGGCGTTGTTTGTACTTCAGCAGGAGAACTACAAGCGCCTGCTTGCCTACTCGACGATCGAGCACATGGGAGTGATCGCACTAGGAATCGGCTTCGGTGTACGCATTGCGGTCGCCGGAGCGCTCTTCCATGTCGTCAACCATGCCGCGGCGAAGGGACTCGCCTTCTTTGGCAGCGGCTCCGTTCTGCGCCGATACGGCTCGAAGGAGATCGCCGACGTGAAGGGAGCCGGAAGCGTCTTGCCGTTCAGCGGCCCGATGTTGCTGGCCGCAACTCTGGCGCTAGCCGGGCTGCCGGTCTCCGGGATTTTCCGCAGCGAGTTCCAGATCGTGGTCGGCGGCTTCAGTCGTCCCGAGTACGTGTGGGTGACGCTTCTTCTCGTCTTCGTCAACGTTGCGTTCTTCGGGGTCGTCTGGCATGCCGGCCAGATGGTGCTGACGCGTCCGGATGAAGGCGCCGTGCGCGGCGAAACCAGCTGGTTGATGGTCGGAGCGATGGCAGCCTGCCTTGTCGTCGTCGTCGCCTTCGGCGTGCATCAGCCGACCGCGCTCAAAGCACTTCTGAACCACGCGGCAACTTTGCTCGGAGTGGGACAGTGAACGTGATCCGCCGCCCGTCGGCTGCTTCCGCAGGGCTGAGCGATCATGGCGACGCCGTCGTTGCTGGCGCTCACGTCGACCAACGCTGGCTCCCGGTGTCGCTTGTCGACCTACCTGAGATTGCAGAGACGCTCGTTGTCGACGGAGCGCGTCTCGTCTCGCTGTTTGTTGCGCACAGGCCACGCCGTTCGCTCGTTGTCGCGTTCGCGCTTCGCGGCGAACTAATCTCGCTCCGCGCCGAACTCCCAGCCCAGGGCGGCTCGTATCGCGCTCTCAGTCGCTTCAGTCCGGCGGCGGTGATTCCGGAGCGCGTTCTCTACGAACAGGAGGGCGTGACACCAACCGGGCATCCGCACCTGGCGCCGATTCTCAGCCCTGACGTTGATGACTTCCGGCGCAATATCCGCGGCGAAAGCACATTCGTCATTCCCTACGGTCCGATTCGCTCCGGCGTTTTCGAGACGATCCAGTACGTCATCGACACCGGCGGCGAGGACGTTCTCTCTGTCGACGTGCGCCCGTTCTTCAAGCATCGTCGCCTCGAGCGCCGCTTCGAAGGGCTGAGCATCCTGCATGGCGCTTTCCTTGCTGAGCGGGTCAGCGGCCCGGCGTCTGTCGCCCACGCGATCGCCTACTCGGAGGCGGTCGAACGTGCACTGAAGCTCACTCCAGCTGTCGAAGTGCAGTCATGGCGGGTTGTTCACGCCGAGCTCGAACGGATCGCAAGCCATTTGGAGGTCGCTACTCGGCTTGCCGAGGATGCGGCGCTCGCGGTCGGTGCTGCCCGCTTCGGGATCCTCAAGGAGGACGTCATGCGGCTGCGTGCGCGGCTGAGCGGTAGCCGGTTCGGCCGCGGTGCGATTGTTCCGGGTGGCTTCGGAACGAAGCCGATCATCGCCCCTGCCGAGGTGGTCGCTGAGCTCGCGCGCTTCGAAGATGAGCTTCGCCGGGATCGGAAACTTCTCCTCGACACAGGATCATTCACCGACCGTCTGATCGGTAGCGGCACGCTCGATCGCAAAACCATCGATGCCTACGGCGGCATTGGACCGGTTGCGCGCGCCTGCTCGGTCGCCGTCGACGCGCGCTTCGAGCGGCCCTACGGTGCCTATCGCCATCTCGGCCTGCGCATCGCCTCTGCAACAGCAGGCGATGCGATGGCGCGGCTTGCCGTGCGCTTCGAAGAGATCGAGACGAGCTTGCATTTGATTCGCCAGGCGCTGCGGCCGCGACGGCGCGGAGAGGTGATCCCGGACGGCCACCTCTCCGCGCCCGATGCGAACGGCGCTGCCTACGGCTGGGCTGAGGCTCCGATGGGCGAGGTCGTGTACTGGGTCGAGCTCACAGCCGGCAAGCTCTCGCACGTCAGGATTGCCTCGCCTTCGCTTCGCAACTGGCCTCTGTTCGCCGAAAGCTTTCGCGGTGACGTGCTCACCGACTTTTCATTCATCGAGCACAGCTTCGGCCTCTCGCCCGCAGGAGCTGACAAATGATCTGGTGGATTCTCCGTGGTCTGCGCAAAGGCCGCGTGACGACCGGGTATCCGCGCAAGCCGGAGCCTGCTCCTGTGGGCTACCGCGGCCGCGTCGTCGTCCGGTACCCGGAGGCCGGCGTCAAGGCGTACGAGGAGCTTTGTCCGACCGGCGCAATCAGCGTTGCCAGCTACGGGCGGTTGGCGCTTGACCGCGCCCGCTGTGTGCTTTGCGGCGCATGCGTTGGCGCCGCACCAGAAACGTTTGCGTTCGAGTCGGACTACCGGACGGCGGCGCGGACAAAGCCGGCGCTTGTTGTCGGGCATACAGCGCGCACTGAAGACGACAGCGCGCGGGCGACTCTCGCGGATCAGGCCGGTGCTCTGAAGCGCTCGATTCATGTCCGTCATGTCGATGCCGGATCGGACGGCGGGGAGGAGTGGGAGATCGCGGCGCTCACGAACCCGTACTACGACATGCAGCGGCTAGGGCTTTTCTTCACGCTCGCCCCACGCCACGCAGACGTGCTGCTCGTCACCGGAGCGGTCACCCCGTCGATGACAGAGCCGCTGCGCCGAGCCTATGAGGCGATGCCGTTTCCAAAGGCAGTCGTCGCGGCCGGGACCGACGCCTGCTCAGGCGGCTTTGCGCGTGCTGCCGACATGGGCGGCGTCGACACCGTGCTACCGGTCGATGTGTACGTGCCCGGCTCGCCACCCGCCCCGATCGCGCTCCTCCACGGCCTGCTGCTGGCAGCCGGAATCGTCACCGACGAGGCAGCCGCATGACCACAGTGCTTGCCATCGGTTTCGCGCTTCTTGCCGGCGCAGTTCCGGCAGCGCGGCTGTCGGCGCGCGTGTCGGCGCTGCTTGCCTCATGCGCATGCCTTCTCCTTGCCATCGTCGGATTCGTAACCGCGGGCCACTGGTCAAGCGCACATGTGAACCTCGGCAGCTGGATTGGTTTCGGCCCTTCGGCGCTCGTCTCGGACCGCCTCGCCGGGCTGTTCTTTGCTCTGATCGGTGTCACCGGCGCGTCCGTTTCGCTTGCCTGTGTTCAGCGGCCGCTCCGGCGCTACCCAGCAGCCCTCCACGCAACCTTGCTGCTTGCCGTCGCTGTAGTCGTGGGAGCCGACCAAGGGTTCTTGTTCTTCGTCGGCTGGGAGACGATCACCCTCAGCCTGTATCTGCTCGCAAGCGCAGATCGGGAGGATCCGCGCAACCTGATCTACGCCTTCTTTGGTGGCAGTCTGAGCAAGGTTGGCGGCGCCGCGATCCTCGCCGCCTTTGCGCTGCTCTACGCGCGCACCGGAAGCTTCGAGTTCGCTGCCTGGCAGCACGCTCAGCTCGGCGGTCTGCGCGACGTGGTTTTCGTCCTTCTCGTTGTTGGCTTCGGGACCAAGATCGGCCTGATCCCGTTTCAGTCACCGCTGCCTCTGCTCTATGCAGCAGCGCCCGGCGCAACCTCGGCGACGATCTCGATAGCGTTCAACGCGGCGCTGTACGCGCTGTGGCGGATCGTTTTTGGCATGCTTGCGCCGGCCCCGATGTGGTGGGGCGAAGCGCTGGTCGTCCTCGGCGGACTGGGAGCCCTTGTCGGGATTCTGTACGCGGTCACCCAGGACGAAATCAAACGCTTCTTCGGTTTCTCGAGTGTCGAGCACGGGGGCATTGTGCTCCTCGGATTCGGCGTCGCTTTGATTGGCCAGGCGGCACACCAGCCGAAGCTCGCCGCGGCAGGTCTTCTTGCGGCCACCTTGCACCTGGTGATGCACGGAATCGGAAAGACACTTGCCTTCCTTGCCGCGGATCGGGTTGCCACAGAGACTGGACAGGAGGTCATGGGGCCACTCGGGGGTCTTGCGAAGCTGATCCCACAGACGGCGGTTGGTTTCGGGGTTGCCGTGCTGACCCTTGCCGCGTTGCCGCCGCTTGGTGGCTTTGTCAGCGAGTGGTTCACGCTCGAGGCGTTGCTTCAAGGCTTCCGGCTGAACAGCACAATCGCGCAGCTCATCATGGCGCTCGGCGGGGCAATGCTCGCTCTTACCGCCGGCATCGGCTTGCTTGCCTTCGCCCGCGCGTTCGGCGGCATTTTCCTCGGCCGCGCCCGCACCGTCCTGCCGAGTCTCCAGGTGTTGCGGCGACTCGACATCGGTGTCGCCCTGCTCACGGTGATCTGCCTGGGCCTGGGGGCGGTCGCTCCTTGGGAGATTCACCTGATCGGAAGCGGGCTCCAGGACCTTCTCGGCTTCGACCTGTCAACAACGACGATCAGCCACCCACTCGTTCTCGGCCCGGTGTACCCGAACTTCTCTGTGCTCTCCCCGACCTGGCTGTCTGTCGCCATCCCGGTCTTCCTTATCACCGCGGCCGTCGTTGTCCGGGTGCTGCTTCGTCCGCCGGTCAGGACGGCACCGGTGTGGATGTCAGGCACCTACGCGCATACAGCTGCGGCGCAGTACACGCCCGAGGCGTATGCGCATCCGATTCGGGTTGTCCTTGCCGGCGCGTACGGGCTTCGCCGCACCGTGACCGCCGTCGAGGGAGAGGACGGCACGCGCCAGGTCGAGACGCACATCGTTGCCGCCTTCGAGGATCTTCTTTACCGCCCGCTCGGCCGCTTTGCCGTGCGCACAAGCGCCTACGTGCGTCGCTTCCAGTCGGGTCGGCTTGGCCAGTACCTGCTGTACGTCCTGATCGTGCTGCTCGTTGTCCTTGCTCTGATCCCCGCATTGAGGAGCTGATGTTCCAACTCATCCTGATCGCGTGGGACGGCTCCCGTCCCGCCGAAAGAGCGTTCGATCTTGCTGTCGACATCGCCCGCCGCTACGACGGCGAGGTGGTCGCGGCGTCTGTAGCGCATTCGCCAGCTCACGCGGAAACCGAAGGTGACCGCGCGGAGTCAGTCGACGCGGCGCGTAAGTACCTGGAGGAGACGTTCGACCGTGTGCGAGACCGCGCTGAGCGGGCGGGCGTGCCGGTCGAGCAGGCAATCATCGAAGGCGACGAACCGGCGAGCGACATCCTCCGGTTCGCACACGAGCAAGCGTTTGACGTCGTCGTAATCGGCCATCATCGCAACACCCGACCCGGCCGCTTTCTTCTGCACGGGCTTGCCGAACGGCTGATCGCCAGCGCCTCCGTCCCGGTCCTCGTTGTCTCCGACGAGAGGGAAAGTGAATGAAACTCGACCGGTCGCTTCTCTACAACCAGAAGCTGGCGATCAGCGTCGCAGGAGTGATCGGTGTTGGTGCCGGCATCGTCATCATCATCGTCGAGCCCAGGGCTGCTGGGTTTGCTGCTTTCCTGATCGCATTCGGGATCGCTCCCGTCCCGCGCTACTTCTGGCGCAAGTACCAGGCAAGACGCCACGCCCGAGGACGTTAGCGCGACAAACAGAGCTAGCGTCTCCTTGGGCGCGGGCTTGTTCCGACGAGCGCGACCACCGCGCCCACTGGCACGGAGGCGATGGCAAGCGCGACGAACGCCGTCCAGACGACGCGCAGGCTTGGCAGCGACTGGAAGCCGATCACCGACACCACAGCGCAGATAAACCCGCCCCAACCGATGAACCAAGCCCATGTCCGGCGCGCGTCGTCGCGCGCGCGTGAATCGTCCTCGTGACCCGAACGTCTTCGCTGGCGGGTTGACGTAGCGTGAGCCGGATCGACGGGCGGAAGACGGTGCACTCCGAAGTTGAAGGCGGCGACAACGACTGCGATCAAAACGGCGAACTCGATGTTCGCATTGAATGCGCTCATACTCGCCTCTCATGAAAACACGGACAGGAGTCCATCTTCTGTTCGCGCTGACGGAACAGGAACAAATCCATCCCGATGCGCGGATGCAGGCAGAAGCCAACGATCTCGTAGCCGGCATCGTCGACCGCCGGCGGATCGATCGGTTCGAGATAGCGACAACGTGGACACTCCTCCGGGCTGAACGGCCAGCTCGCCATGATCACAGGGTGGGCAGGTTGACTGCTTCGCGCAGCCGCTCGATGCAGCGCTCGAGCATCTGTGCCTGCTTGTTGAAAAACCGGCGCTCCCTCTCGCCGAGTGCGCCGTAGTGCTCAACGCTGTCCGCGTTGAGCTCGCAGGCATCAACCCACAGTCGGGTTAGAAACGCCTCGAACAGGAACGGCGGTTGGGATCGCACCACCCCGACCGCATCCTCGAAGCTCGTCAGCGAACCTTTCAGCTCTGCGAGCTGCAATTTGGTAGCGCCGCAGCGGCGCAGCTCTTCGATCACGTCGCGCATGTGTTGCGTCACCGCGCTGACCCAGCGGCGATGCGCATCAGACAGGTCGAGCTCAAGTGCGCTCATCGAACCGCACTGTCGGATTCAGCGGATACGCGCTCTGGTGCACCGTTGAAGATGCGGTTGTACGAGTCCTCGCCAAAGCTTGTTGGCAGTGGGTTTCCGGGTGAGACACGGAACGGGCTGACGCCGTTTACCTGTCGTTCGGCTCGCAGGAACAGCATTTTCTCGTCGTGCTGCGCGTAGAGTCCGTTGGCGAGGTCGTACAGATGGGTGACGAAGACCACGGTGACGCGCGCCTCGACCATGGCCCGGATCACTTGGCGGGCGATCTCCGATCCCTCGCGCTCATTGGTCGCAGCGAACGACTCGTTGCAGAGAAGAAGCGCGTTCGGTTCGATCAAATCGGCGATCGCGCTCATTCGCGCAAGCTCTTCGTCGAGCTTGCCGCTTGTCATCGACGAGTCTTCTTCGCGCTTGAAGTGCGTGAAGACCCCGCTGCGGACGCTTGCGCCGAAGGACTCGGCTGCGACGAACATTCCAGCCTGCATCATCAGCTGTGCAAGACCGAGGCTCCGAAGAAATGTCGACTTGCCTCCCTGGTTGGCGCCGGTGACGATGACCAGCTGGCGACCGTCGGCGTCGAGGTCGTTGCCGACAACACGGCCGCTCAGATGAAACGGGAGCGAGGCATCGCGGAGCGCATGCGCGCTGAGAGAACGCTCCTCGACCTGCGCAGGAGTCGGGAAGCACAAGGGGATATCCCGTTCGCTCAGCGCCTCATACAGGTTGACGCATCCGACATAGAAGCCGAGCTCGGCCTGCAGCATCCTGAAGAAATCGAGCATGTGATCGGTCGACTGTGCAAGCGCATTTGCGACAAGACGGACGCCGCGGTTGCGCAGTGTGGCCAGGGACTCCATTCCAGCCTCATCACGGGGCGGGATCGAAAAGCCGTAGCCGCTGCGACGACGCAGGTTGATCCGCTCCAAGAAGTTGCGAGCAAACGGCTTGCGCAGGACGTAGTTTGTGCCGCGGTTTGATCGCCCCAGCTCGGCGCTGATGAGCGTGCCGCTCGACAAGTCGAGCTGGCGCAGGTGATCGCGGAGCTCCTGCAGATACTCGTCGTTCAACTCGTCCTGCAAGGTCGAGAAGAGCCTTGTCAGACCCTCGGAGCGGACCGCCGTGACGTACTCGTCGGCGAGCTTGCGGAGCCGCTCAACGACGTCGATCAGCGTTTCGAGGATTCGCAAAGACTTCGACAGCAACTGATCCGGCGAGTCGCGGAACCAGAACACATTCGACCGCTTCGGGCTCTCGACTCCTTCGACAGCAAGCAGGTACAGCTCGCGGACAAGCTTTGGGTGCTGGATGCAATCGCCGAGCACCTGCTGGCGGAACAGAATCGCCGGCGGATCAACAAGCGGCAGAAGGATTGCTCGCTGCGCGATCTCCGACACGAACTCGTCGCCGGCCGCCATCTGCTTCAGCAGAGTCGCAATCTCAAGGTCTTCTTCGAGAACGTCAGTGTGCTTAGGCAGCTCTCGCTCGAGGTCGAAGTCGGCCTCACGGTGCATCAGGTACGCCTTCACTCGCCAACCCTCGCTCGCAGCTTGTCGTAGGTGAGTCCGTACTTGTTGGCAATCGCCAGCGCGTAGGCGCGTCCATCCGCAGGCTTGCGAACCACTTTGAATGTCCGCCGTGCCGGGTCGGCCGGGTCGACGGTGGCCACCATGCTGACGGTCTCCGGGCCAAGTGACGAAAGCTCGTCGACGAAGGTGACAAACAGCGCGACGCAGCCGATTTGGATCACCCGACGCAGCACCTTCGTGCCAAGCGTTACCGCGTCATCAAGAGTTGTGGAAGCGAAGATCTCATTGACGACGATTACGCTCTCTCGTGTCGCCCGGTCAAGGATCTCCTTGATCCGCACGAGCTCGTCATCGAGCTTGCCGCGCAAGGTCGAAATGTCTTCCTGGCGCTCGAAGTGTGCGAACACCTCGTCGGGAAGAAAGAGCGTCGCCTCGGCTGCGGGAACCGGGACGCCAAGCGCAGCCAGGTAGTGGAGCTGGCCGAACATCCGCGAGAATGTGGTCTTGCCGCCCTGGTTCGGCCCGCCGACGACAATGATTCGCTCCGGCTGGCGCAGCGCAAAGTCGTTCTGCACAATCGCGTGGTGTCTCCCGACGAGCTTGCCGGCAAGCGCGATGTCGCACCCGCTTTTGACGTCGAGTTTGCTGCCATCACCGATCGCCGGTAGGCAGAAGGAGGCGCCGGTGCCGCCGAGGCCGTCGACGTAATCGAGATACGAGAGATAGAACTGTGCCTCTTGATCGAAGCGCACAATCGCTTCGTTGAGAAAGCCGGCGTGCGTGGAGCAGAACTCGTCGAGCGCGCGGAACTCGTTCGGGTTCAGCTTTGCCACCCGCTCCACTACCTGTGCTTCGACATGATCCATCGAGTTCGGGTCAGGAATGCGGATCAGGTGGCTTTCGACCGCTCCCTGACGGAAGCGCATGAACGTATCCTCGACGTCAGCGCTGTAGTCCGGCTCGTTTTCGTACGGGCTGACAGTGATTCGGGTGCCCTTGATAGCGAGCGAGTAGCGCACGCCGTCGAGCCCGGCACGAACCCGCTTTTGATCGTCTACGAGAGCGAGGAAACTCTCAGACCCGGTGTAAGCGGCGAGATACTGGCGCAACGCTTGAAAGCCGACGGAGGCCAGGTTTGCCTGGTCGAGCGCGTCGGCGAGTCCCTCCACGGCATCGCAGTAGAGCTCGACCGCATCAAGAAACCACCGCTCTTTCTCATATCGGAACCGCTGACCCTGTACCAGGTTCAGGTAAACGCGCGTCTGGTGCATTTGCTCGGCGAACCGCGTCAACCGCACACGGAGCTCTCCCACCTCCAGGTCGCGGAACACTTCGTGGCGAAATGCGACCGTCTCCGGATCGTGGAGCGGGGTGCGGAAGAATGGCTCGAGCTCGTACTCGCCGCGACTTCGAACAATCTCCGCGACGACCTGATCGAGGTTCAGATCGCGGAAGCATGCTGGCTCCGGCGTGTCCTTGTCGGGCGTCTGTGCGCCGCTGCCGAGGATGCTCGTAAACGACGGCAGAACTTCCGACACTGCGGCTACGGATGCGGCGTCGGTCTGTGGGTCCAGGCGATCGGGCTGACTCATTGGGTTGCTTCCACCGTCCTGTCGTCGGTAGAAGCCATCAGCCCCGAGAGGCGGTTCAGGCGGGCCTCATCGCCTGGCGACATTGTACCCGCTTCGGCGGAGATGAAGCATGCGGAGCGGGCCGTTTCAGTTGTCGTCGAATGTCAGGACCCCATGAGCAAGCGATCCTGTCAGAGGCGCTTCAAGAAGAGCTGCGGCGGAGCAGTCTGGTGCGTCAACCTGCCGAGGTTCCCCAGAGCAGGGTCGGTCTTGTCACCTGGGCGTTAGACCGCCTGGGCTAAGCCACGGATAAAGCCCAACAGCTATCGTCTTCGCTGGCGATGAGGCCCGCCCAAACCGTCGCGCAAGCGGCTGATGGCTTCTACCGAACGAAATCGAACGGTGGAAGCGATGCCTTATCGGACAAACGCGCGTGCACGGGACGAAGGTTGCTCGCCTTGCCGAGATGACTGGTCCTTGGGGTATGGGTGTGCACCGCCGGACAAGTCTTGCGACGGCAGAGTCGCGATCACGGAAAGAAGCCCAGACCGACGGATGGAAATCGCCTTGACCAACTGCAAAAGGCCCGGATCTGCCGCTGTTCGTTACGCGCACATCTACGACAGAGCGAGGCTGACGGCCTCGACCGGAGCTAGACGATGATTTCTCTTGAGATCCCTGGCCGTGAGCTGGTCGTTCTCGAGCGCGTCGTCTTCGACGTCAACGGGACGCTCACAAACCGCGGCGCCCTCGTCGCCGGCGTTGCCGAACGAGTACACCTGTTGCGACAACAAGTCGACGTGCTTCTTGCATCGGCAGACACCTACGGGACGCTTGAAGAGGTAGCCAAAACCCTTGACGTCCCGGCGAAGCACACGGCAAGCGATGAAGAGAAACGGTCGCTGATCGAGACTCTTGGGGCCTCCCACACAGCCCACATCGGCAACGGTTCGAATGACGCTTCGGCGCTGAGAGCAGCTGCGCTCGGAATCGCCATTCTCGGCCCGGAAGGAACAAGCCCTGCTGCACTCGCAGCAGCCGATCTCGTCTGTCTGTCAGCGTGCGACGCGATCGATCTACTCCTCGACACGACCGCGATCGCAGCCACGTTGCGTAGCTAACTGCAGCGGGAACGCGCCGGAAGACCCGTCAAGCCGAAGCGAACGGAGACATCGTGAACCTACGCCGCGTCGTCCTCGACGTCGAGAAATCGTTGCAACGCCCGGAGCTGATGGAGATCGTTGAGGCGATCGACAGCGTCGAGGGCGTCCAAGGTGTGAATCTGCTGGTGGTTGAGATCGACGCGGAAGTCATGGGGATGGAGGCCGTGATTGAAGGGGAGCAGATCGACTTCGAACAGCTGATTGAGGCCGTTGAAAAGACCGGCGCTGTCATGCGTAGCCTCGATGAGATCGCGGCGGGCGAGCGGCTGGTGTCGAGCCGGCCGCCGGCGGAGCGCAACTGAGGCGCTTGATTCGATACGAACGGCTGTTGCCGATCGTGCTTGGCGTCGCCGACGGCATTCTCAACGCACTCACGCTCGCCTCCGCGAGCTTGCTAACACAAGACGGTGCCATCGGGGTCGGGCTGGCGATACGGGTAGCGATCGCAGCTTTTGCTACCGCCGCCTTCGTGTTCTTTGTCGCCCAGTACGCCGACTACCGGGGACAGCTGGTGACCGCGGCACGACACATGAGCCTGCGCACCTCACGCCGACTGACAAGTACCGGCATTGGCTCGGCGATTATGCGCGATGCCTTTGCGGGAACGCTGATCACAGGCTGCGCGAGTTTTCCAGGCGCGCTTATTCCGTTGCTCATCGCTGCGTTCATCCCGTCCGCCAGCTGGATAGCCGTGCCGATCGCAATCGCCATGTTGGCTGCCCTTGGGGCGATCGTCGCTCGTGTGATCGACGGCGCCGTCTTGCGCTGGTCCATCGTTCTCGCCGCCGGCGGCGTTCTAATGACGGGGATTGGCTACGAGCTCAAGATCGCATGACGATCGGCGGTCATATGGGCTCAGCGAAGGTCGAAACGGTCGAGGTTCATCACCTTGTCCCAGGCCGCAACGAAGTCGCGGACGAACACTTCGTCGGCATCGGCCGACGCGTACACCTCGGCCAGAGCGCGAAGCTGCGAGTGAGACCCGAAGACGAGATCGACGGCAGTTGCCGTCCACTTCAGCTCGCCAGTCGCGCGGGCACGCCCTTCATAGACGTCGCCTGAAGCGCTCCATTCGGTGTCCATGCTCAGCAGGTTCACGAAGAAGTCGTTGGTTAGCACTCCGGGCCTGTCAGTGAACACGCCGTGGGGCGAGCGGGCGACGTTCGCGTCAAGTACGCGCAACCCGCCGATCAGCACCGTCAGCTCCGGTGCGGTCAGGTTCAACATGTAGGCCCGGTCGAGAAGTCCATGCTCCAGCGGGAGCGGCTCATCTGGGCGCGAGTAGTTGCGAAAACCGTCAACACGAGGCTCAAGCACCGCAAACGAGTCAACGTCAGTGTCCTCCTGCGAGGCATCGGTTCGGCCGGGCGCGAACGGGACCGTGATCTCGTGGCCGGCCTTACGTGCAGCTTCTTCAACAGCGGCGCAACCGCCGAGCACGATCAGATCCGCAAGCGAGACCTGCTTTCCGCCGGTCTGGGCGTCATTGAAAGCACGCTGGATCACGGCGAGCGTTTCGAGCACCGGTGCGAGCTCGGCTGGCTCGTTCACCTCCCAGTCCTTCTGCGGGGAAAGCCGTAGGCGTCCTCCATTTGCTCCGCCGCGCATGTCCGTGCCGCGGAACGACGCTGCTGCGGACCACGCGGTCGCAACAAGCCGGGAAGTCGGCACGCCGGAGCCAAGGATTGTCGCCTTGAGCGAGGCGATGTCCGTGTCGTCGATCAACTCGTGGTCGACTGCGGGCACGGGGTCCTGCCACAACTGCGGTTCCGCAACCCACGGCCCGAGATAGCGCGACAGTGGCCCCATGTCGCGGTGGAGAAGCTTGTACCAGGCGCGAGCAAAAGCATCGGCGAACTCGTCCGGATGCTCGAGGAAGCGCCGCGAGATCTTCTCGTACGCCGGATCCATGCGCAGCGCGAGATCCGTCGTGAGCATCGTCGGCGCACGGTTCAGCGAGCCATCCGCCGGATCCGGAATCGTGCTCGCACCGTCACCGTCCTTCGGCTGCCACTGCTTCGCGCCGGCCGGGCTTTCCGTGAGCTCCCAGTCGTAGTGGAACAGGTTCTCGAAAAACCCATGGCTCCACCTGGTGGGGGTGGCGGTCCATGTCACCTCGAGTCCGCTGGTAATCGCGTCCGGCCCCTTGCCGCTTCCGTGGCTGCTGTACCAACCAAGACCCTGCAGCTCGAGCGGGGCGGCTTCTGGCTCAGGACCGACGTGGTCGGCAGGGCCGGCACCGTGTGTCTTCCCGAATGTGTGTCCGCCGGCGATCAGCGCGACCGTCTCCTCGTCATTCATTGCCATGCGACGGAAGGTTTCGCGGATGTCGCGCGCGGCCGCAAGCGGATCCGGAGTGCCGTTCGGGCCTTCCGGGTTCACGTAAATCAACCCCATCTGCACGTTCGCAAGCGGCCCGTGCAGATCGCGCTCGCCGGTGTAGCGCTCGTCGCCGAGCCAGGTGTCCTCCGGCCCCCAGAAGATCTCCTCGGGTTCCCAGATGTCGGGACGTCCGAAGCCGAAGCCAAACGTCTTGAAGCCCATCGACTCCATGGCCACGTTGCCGGCGAACACCAGGAGGTCGGCCCAAGAGATTTTCTGGCCGTACTTCTGCTTGATCGGCCACAACAGTCGACGCGCCTTGTCGATGTTCGCGTTGTCCGGCCAGCTGTTCAGAGGGGCGAACCGCTGCGCGCCCTGTCCGCCGCCTCCGCGTCCGTCGGCAATGCGATAGGTGCCTGCCGCATGCCACGACATGCGAATAAATAGGCCACCGTAATGGCCGAAATCGGCAGGCCACCAATCCTGCGACGAGGTCATCAGCTCCTCGAGGTCATGCTTGAGCGCCTCGACGTCGAGCTCTTCGAACTCTCTGCGGTAGTCAAAGCTGTCGCCGAGCGGGTTCGAAAGAGACGAGTGGTGGTGCAGCACGGAAAGGTCGAGCTGGTTGGGCCACCAGTCCCGGTTTGTTCTCGGCCGATGAGCTTCCGGCTCGGGGCTCGGGATTACCGGGTTCTCGCTCTCGCTCACGCTTCAGTCCTTTCTCCTCGAATCACGAACAATGCTGATTGATGACAGGCCGTTGCAACCCGGTGCCTGCACCACCAGATTGAACGCTACTTGCACGGGCCTTTGACGCCGAACGGCTCGTCAACGTGCGAGTCGGCGGGCACTGCGTTCACCCCACCGCAAGATGTAGTAGTCCGACGCCTTCGACAAAGGCGATGATGGATGCCACAAGCCAAAGTCCTTCGACGATCGTGAGCGGCTCTCTGTCCGAGCGTGGCGCCATCAGACTCGAGCGCGGCTTGCCGGATAGACGACAGATTCCGTTTTCTCCGCTCCGATCGGGCGGCCCCATGAGAGGTTGGTAGGGCCGCTGGTTACCGTCAACACCTCTACTGTCCTGCCGATCCGCGTGCGGGAGTTGCGTCATGGCTTGGCTTCACCGACCTTTCGTCGTAGAAGCCATCAGCCGTCACGGCGGTTCAGGCGAGCTTCATCGCCTTGTCGAGCACGGACAACTGCGGGCCGCCTTCGGCGACACAGGCTCGCAGCGGCGGCCCGCAGCGTGTCCGCGTTTGTTTGGCAAGACCTCCTACTTCACTTGGCGAGTCTTCCCACCGGCAGCATCCGCCGGCCGTACGTTGAGTTCATCAGGTCAGAGGCAGCGTGATACCAGGCGAGAACCGCGAACACGATCGTCACCCATCCTCCTGCCTTCGTCCAACCGGCCGAGCCGGTGTGGGCGCCGATCGCAAGCAGGACGAGCCCAACGAAAATGAGCGCGAGCACAACCACAAGCACCCAGTCCGTTCTGAACGATGCGAGGAAGAAATAGAACGTGACAACCGCGAACATCGCCAGGAACAGCGCAACGCCCGCGGAAGCCGAACCGGGAGCCGCCATCTTGGCGAACCAGGTTGAAATCGCTCCATAGATCACCCAGAACGGACCGTACGAGCCGAAGACGACCGCCCCGAACAGGTTGCCTCGACCCACCTCGAGAATTGCGACAAGTATCTGAATCAGGCCGCCGTAAAAGAACGCGACCGGGAAGACGATCGGCGTACTGCCAGCGCCGATTCGGTGTGTGTTGTACAGACCGAGCATGAATGACGTGGTTGCGAAGGCGGTGACTGCCCACGCACCAGGATCAGCAAGCGGACTGCCTCCGGCTCCAGGCGTGGGGTTTGCTCCCGCGCCCGCCGATGGGCTGAGCGTTGCTTGCATCTATCTCCTCCTCGGTGTTCCGGTCCGTCGAGGAAGCGACCTCGAGCTACGCCTCGCCCGAGCATCCCGCGCGTTGGTGAGACGTCTGGCACGGCTGAAAAGCACCGCGAGCTGCCTCCTACCTCGACTGAACTCAGTGGGTAGAGGCCATCAGCAAGCCGCGGTTCGAGATGTCCAGGACACCGGCCATCTCAAGCGAGCCTCATCGCTCAAACGGACCATATAACAGTCGGAGCCCCTGAGCCACCCGCGCTTCAGGCGCTACCACGACGAGCTCGGCGAGCAGACTTCGAACTGGTTGTTGACCGAAGTCGCAACGCGGTGCATGCTCTGACGGCGTTCGAAAGCTGAAGGGACGTCGGATGCTTCCAGGGCGGGCGAGAGCCACGAACTTTGAGCGGTGTTGCAACAGACCGTTGAGATGGTCGCTTCTTCGTTGCGGTGCCGCGGCGGTCGGTGTCATGGCGCTAGCGGTGGGGTGCGGCTCCAAGACGGCCAGTCCGCCACCGGCGACCACCACAGTTAAGAAGCCGCTGACGTTCGCGCAGCTGATCGCCCATGTCCGATCCGGCATCGTCCGCATGGAAGTCACGACCTGCGATGGCTCGGACATCGGCACCGGTTTCTTGGTCAGCGACCGTCTCGTCGCCACCGTCGACCATGTTGTCGACGGGGCGGTGCGCATCGACCTGAAGCAGAACGGCAAAGTCGTCGCGCACGGAACGGTCATCGGCTCGGACGGCGCGCGAGATCTCGCTTTGGTGCGAACCGACAAGCCGGTTCGCGGCCATCACTTCACGATTGCGAGTCGCGCGCCGCAACTCGGTGACGACGTAGCTGCGATCGGCTTCCCGCTCGGGCTGCCGTTGACGGTCACCCGTGGCTCGGTAAGCGGCCTTGACCGAACGATTCCGATCGAAGGCTTGAAGCGCCGCAGCCTCGTTCAGACCGACGCCGCGGTCAACCCTGGTAACAGCGGCGGCCCGCTGATCACCGACACCGGCAATGTGGTCGGGCTTGTTGATCTCGGCACCGACGAGGCAAACGGACTGGCCTTTGCGGTCAGCGCCCAAGTTGCAAAACCGTTGCTTCAAGCATGGCAGGCAGCGCCGCAACCGATCTCCGCCGCGACCTGTGCCGGTCAGGCGCCGCAAAGCTCGCAGGCGGCAGCGCCGCCGTCGAGCTCGGGCGGCTCCTCGTCGGCAAACGCGAAGGTCGAGACCTACAACGGCACCTACTTCTCAATCATCTACCCGGCCGGCTTTGCCGTCACCTCAGCCGAGCAGGACATGGGCACCTACTACGACACGACGATCGAGTCCGGTGACTACCTGATTCGGATTGACGAGAGCCCGCAGGGAAGCGCAAGTGTTGACCAGGCAATCGCGCCTGAGCTTCGCACGTTGCGCGCTGAGACTGGATACGTCGAGCTCGGTCTCGTCCACACCACATTCGAGGGTTACCCCGCGATCCAATGGGAGTTCGAAGTGCCAGAGAACGGCGTACTCCTGCACAAGATCGATCTCGTCTTCACGGACGCTCAGAGACGGGACTGGGCGATCCTCACCCAGTCGCCAGCCTCAGAGTGGAGCAAGGTCTCGGCGGCGCTGGACGCAATCTCGTCGAGCTTCGTTGAAACCGGTCGCTGAATAGCGGCGGTAGCGACAGCCACGTCAAGCAGACCCGGCCGGTCGCCGCGGGCTCACCCCGTTGGCGAGCGCGCGCTGTGGGCGACCGCCCTCTACGCCGGCCTACGCCTCGGAGAGCTCCAAGCCCTCGACTGAAAGCAGATAGACCGACGGTCATCCATTTCCCGGCAACGAAGCAGAAGCCGCCGGACTACTCGAGCACGGCGCCAAGCCACCCCCTGAAACACTCTGGAACAGCCGGGGCTGATCCGAAGGCAAAAACTGAGGGCCACGAGCGCGAGCACGACTCCGGAGCGGCGATTTGAGTCGCTGCGTCGCGGAGCAGCCCGAATCCGACCGTCCGTCCGCCGGCCATGCACGCAAAGGCAACGGGATCACGGGCGGGTCGGCGATCGCGTACTGGCGCGTCGTGGCCAACAGCGTCGGCCAGTGTTCCGGGTGCCTGTCTTGGCACAAGCTCGCCGGCGTGAACATCCCGCGGTATCGGCGTGGGGCGTCGACTTACGACCCGTTCCCTCGAAACCCTGGAGCCTTTGCCGTGCTGTTCCCACTCGCCGTGCGGTCGGGTGCTTCCGCCCGCTCTGCGAAAGCTCGGCGTGGGCCACGCCCCAGTCGGGTCGCCACTGCAACGAAGCTCCGAAGCTCAAGTCGCTTCTGGCTCCGAAAACTCCGATTCGCCCAGTTCAGTGTTCCGGTGTCGCGCATTGACTCCAGGAAGCTGCGCGAGAGAATGGCCAGCATGCCACTTCCGAAGAACTTTCTGCGCGTCAACGGTCGACCGCAAGATCTCGGTAGCGATGCTCCCGATCCTGCGGTTCTGCGCAAACAAATCGAGCCCTGGCTGTCTGCCGTGTTCCAGAGCGAGCACCTTTCCTTGCTCATCGGCAGCGGGTTCCCGATTGCTGTCGCTGCGCGAGCAGGCCGAGGGGCGACCTCGATGGAGCCCCCGGAGTTCTCAGCTACACACGCCGAAAAGGTCTCCAAGCGGGCCGAGGCGTTAGCGGCGAAGGCGCGCCGTGGCGGTCCGAATATGGAGGATTACATCAGCGCGGCACTTCAGCTCCTCGGCGGACTTGACGTGCTGGAGGATGCGAACGGTCCAGCTTGGCGCGAGGAGATCGGCAAAGCGCTCGGTTCTTTCGCGTTGTCGGTTCTCGCGACGGAGCGGGGGATTGGCGAAGCCGTCGACAGCGGTGACGAGAATGGCAATGCGGCGGCCTCCGGGCTCGTCTCGTTCCTACTGAGCTTCGCGAGTCGAGCGGCGTCGCGCGACCGCCTCAACCTCTTCACCACTAACTACGACAGGCTCATTGAGTTCGGCTGCGACCTCGTCGGTCTGCGGCCCGTGGACCGCTTCGTTGGTGGGCTCGCTCCGCGCTTCCGCGCGTCACGACTCGACGTAGATTTGCACTACAACCCACCAGGGATTCGCGGCGAACCGCGTTATCTCGAGGGCGTCGTGCGTCTGACGAAACTGCACGGGTCGATCGACTGGCGATACGAGAACCGAGAGCTTCGACGCGTTGCGTTGCCGTTCGGAGCGCCCTCGGCCGAAGCCGCGTTGGGCAGCGACGCCTACGAATCCTTGATCATCTATCCGAACCCGGCTAAGGATGTCGAGACCCTCGAGTATCCCTATGCCGAGCTTTTCCGGGATTTCTCGGCATCGCTCTGCCGTCCGAATTCAGCGCTCGTGACCTACGGCTACGGGTTCGGTGACGACCACATTAACCGCATCGTTGCGGACATGTTGACGATCCCTTCAACGCATCTCGTCATCGTCGCGTACGACGACATCGGTGACCGGATCGACACCTTTCTCGGCTCGGTTGGTCGCGAGCCGCAGATCTCGCTGCTCGTTGGACCCCATCTGGGAAGCCTCTCGAACCTCGTTGATCACTACTTGCCAAAGCCGGCAAATTGACCCGGTCACTTTTCGGCAAGCAGAGCTACTGGGTCGGCGTGGAGCAGCTCAGAGTGAAGGCGTTACTCACGAGAAGGCGGAAGAGCGTTGAGTTCAATCATCGACGCTGCGTCCGCTCTCACCGTTGGGACGGTTGAGTTTGTCGCGCCCGACGAGATCAAAGTGATTCTCGAACTTGATGCACCTCAAGCGACGGCACTCAATACGGGCGTGCCAAGCCGGTTCCCTCGCATCAATGGCTTCGTCTTGATACCCAATGAGACGGGAGCGCTCGTCGGTCTGGTTTCTTGGCTCGGCGTTGAGCGCGCGGCCTATCCGAAGCGAACGGGCCTGCGGGACTTTGGCCTCGTCGATCTTCCGTTTCCGCTTCGCAAGATGTCGGTGAATCCGGTGGGGACGCTGCGAGTTCGCCAAGGCGAAGCCGGAGCCTCGTACGAGCTTGAGCGAGGTGTCGCTGTCTTCCCCTCCGTTGGAGATCCAGTTGCTCTTCCAACGAGAGAGCAACTGCGCGCCATTGTCGAGTCACAAGGGACGAATGCCCGAATAGTGATCGGTACTTCTCCGTTGGCGGCGGATGCGTCTGTTGCGGTCGATCCGGATAAGCTGTTTGGGCGCCACCTGGCAATTCTTGGTAACACGGGAAGCGGCAAATCATGCACTGTCGCTGGTTTGGTCCGCTGGTCTCTCGACGCGGCCCGGGTCGAGCGCGAGGGGAACGAAACTGCAGGAGCCGTCAACGCGCGGTTCATCATTCTCGATCCGAACGGCGAGTACGCCCGGACATTCGGTGACCTTGGCTCCCGCGTTCGTCTCTTCCGTGCCCGCTTGTTTGGACAAGATCCAGGAGACGATGGAATTGTGTCTGAGCCACTCACTGTTCCTGCCTGGATGTGGAACAGCCATGAGTGGGTCGCGTTTACCCAGGCCTCTACCGGCTACCAACGGCCCATTCTCCTACAGGCATTGCGCGGGCTGCGTTCCGGGGCCGAGATGGCCGACGATCCCGGCACGGCTGCAGCGCGCGCTGTCCGCGCCTACCGCGTCTGGCTGGATGTCATCCTGCGTCTTGGGCCGGCTGCGTTTGGCGGTAATTGGTCGACCAAACTTCAGTGTGGGACACTGCTTCGAAACCTCGAGGCTGACGCAAGATCTCATGCCGAGCGAGCCCCCGACCATTCCGAGGCACTTGAGGCACTCGCGACATCTGCGAGTGCGTTGGAAGACGAGAAGGGCTTTGAGTGGAACGACACACGTGGTTATGAAGGGTTTACCGAGGCAGAACTTCTCGAGTTTGGCCGAGCGATCGATGAGGCACTTGAGGCGCTCCCAGCCGTCGAGCTCACGGTTGGCACCAGCGAGGACGTTCCATCGAGCTTTATGGTGGATGATCTTCCCGGCTACCTTGAACTGCTCTCACGTAGCGAGGACTACTCGCAGGGCTCGCAATATCTTCCGACTTTGCTGACTCGCATCAAGACGATGCTGAGCGATCCACGTCTGGCTCCGATCGTCCACCCGGATCAGCAAAGTCCGCTTGCGGAGTGGCTCGGGAGCTACATCGGCGCTAACCAGGCCGCGAACGGTCAGATCGCGATCATCGACCTGTCGCTGATCCCTTCGGATGTCTTGCATCTCACCATCGCCGTCATAGGCCGGCTTGTGTTCGAGGCCAGTCAGCGGTACCGCAAACTCAACGGACGCGAGTTGCCGACCACGATCGTTCTTGAAGAAGCGCATGCGTTTGTCAGGCGCGGTCAAGGCGAGGAAGGTGGCGATACCGCTGCGGCCGCTTTGTGCCGCGAGACCTTTGAGAGGATCGCCCGGGAGGGGCGGAAGTTCGGAGTCGGTCTTGTTCTGTCTTCCCAACGCCCCTCGGAGCTTTCGCCGACCGCACTCGCCCAATGCAACACTTTCTTGCTCCACCGGATCGTTAATGACCGCGACCAACAGCTCGTCAGCAGGCTCGTCCCGGACAACCTTGGCGGCCTTCTACGCGACCTACCGAGTCTGCCCTCACGCCAAGCGATCCTCCTCGGTTGGGCGGCTCCGATCCCGGTGCTCGTCGAGATCCGCGAGCTGCCGGAAGACCACCGGCCGCGGTCGGAAGACCCAAAGTTCTGGGCGGTTTGGACTGGCGAGGAGGTCCGCACCATCGATTGGAACACGGTGGCTACGGACTGGCTCGGTACACACGCAGACGGGTGACGCTTACTAGTCCGCGCGACGCTCCCATCTACGTCAGGTGTTCCGAAGACGGCCTCGTGCGTTCTGCAGGCCCAGTATCGGCGGTGTTCTCGCGGCGACTTTTCACGCCCAAGGCTGGGCGCCGACATGCATCGTTGCGGCCAGTCCCCTTGGTCGCCTGGCGCAGCCGAAAGAAGGCTCAGACCCAGCTAGTCGGGTCTGTCCGGTCGCAGGACTAGGGTCCCCAGCCCTTCTTGAGGACCCGAGTTTGGAGGCGAGGCACGGTGGCCGATTCGATCAAGTGTCCCGAATGCAAGGCCGAGATCCCGCTCACTGAGGTGATCTCACATCAGATCGAGGAGGAGCTTGCGCCGAAGCTTGCACGGGAGATCGCGGCGCGCGAGAAGGAGTTCGAGTCGCGCGAAAAAGCGCTGATTGACTTGGCCGCCGAGCGCGAAAGGACTCTCAAAGAGGAAACAGCCGAGCGGGAGAAGAAGCTCCGTGAGACAGCTGCCACACACGAGGTGAAGATGCGCCAGGCGTTTGAGGAGGCCCAGGCCGCTCGCGAGTCCGAGCTTTCCAAGCGTGCTGAGGAAAGGGTCGCCGCAATGCTCGCCGATCTCGGGTCACGCGTCGAAGAGCAGGACGTCTTGCTGCGCGCCGCTGAAAGGCGCGAACTTGACTTACTGCAGCAGAAGCGAAGGCTCGTTGAGGAGAAGCAGAAGCTTGACCTAGAGCTTGCCCGTCGCCTCGACGAGGAGCGGCAGAAGATCGCGGCCGAAACGCGAAAGGCGGCAGCAGACGAACATCAGCTTGAGCTGCGCCAGAAGGATCTCCAAGTCGAGCAGATGAAGCGTCAGATCAAGGAACTGCAGGAGTCAGCCGAACAGACTCGCGCTGGGCTTCTTGGTGAAGCGCAGGAGCGCGAGATCGAAGACATCTTGCGCGAACGATTCCGTCTCGACCAGGTCGAGCCTGTGAAGGCAGGTGTGCGAGGCGCTGATGTTCTTCAGAGCGTGTACTCATCGCGCGGCGCGTGCTGCGGCAGCATTCTTTGGGAATCGAAGCGCGCTCACAATTGGAGCAACGCCTGGGTCACCAAGCTAAAGGCCGATCAGGCTGCGGCTGGCGCCGACGTCGCCGTTCTTGTCTGTTCGGCACTCCCGAACGATGTTCACCACATGGAGATTCTCGACGGAGTCTGGGTCGTCGGTTACTCCTACGTCTCTTGCATAGCCCAGGCGTTGCGTCAGGGTCTAATTGGAATCGCGCATGCTCGGTCGATCGATGCTCACCGCGATGACTCGATGCACGCGATCTACGACTATCTGACCAGCAATGAATTCAACCGCCGCGTACGGGCGATGGTTGAGTCGTTCGTCGAGATGAAGAGCGACCTCGACTCGGAGCGTCGATCCATGGAGCGGATGTGGAACAAGCGCGGCAAGCAGCTTGACGCACTCGCACTTAACACAGCTGGAATGTACGGTGAGCTCGAAGCGCTGATCGGGACAGCGCTCCCACCAGTCGAGTCACTCGAACTGCCTGCACCCGTGCCGCTTCGCTCGGCGAGCTAAGCAGATGTGTGGAACGCTCAGGCAGGCCTCTGGATATCGCCTGATGACATGAGGCAGACGATCTTGCTTGGCGCACTCCGGGAATGACCTTGCCGGTGTTCGACGTCAGCCGGCCGGTTCACCCGTGATCTGCGACTGAGTAGTCGACCGTCCTCTAATGATGAGCTACTGGTCTTCAAAGCTGGCCAAGACGCGCTCTAGTTCGGCTCCGCGGTTCTTGTCGAGGCCCTCGATGGCCACGCGCTGCTCGTGCGCGGGGCGATCGATCAGGAATCGGCAAGTAGACGCGGCGGTGCTCCATGTGAGCGCCTCGGAGACTTCGCGATCCGTCATGTTGTCGCGTGTCGTAGCGGCAAAGACAGAGAACATGAGCAGACAGACGCTAGGTGTGTAGACGCGAGACCACTCGCGGAAGATGTCCATCATCGGCGCGTACGAGGCGCCGGCGATTGACGCGAAAGTCGGAATCACGGCCGGCATCCAGACGAACAGCAACTCCGTCGAGCGTCTGGCCAGTTCAATCCGCTCGTCGCTCAGACCGCGCAATCTCCTCGCGAGATCTCTGGGGTCATACGACCACTGCCGTGGGAGGAGGTCGCTTACGTCTCGCTCCCTGCCGCCACGGCCGCTGCGTAGTCCGGTAAGGCGCTCAAGCTGAAGTTGGCCGTCAATCTCTTCGGGCGAGTCGAGGGGCATGCCCAGAGTCTTGGCAAGCAAGAAAGTCAGGGCTAGCTCACGCTGTTCAAAACTCACGCCACGCACCCTATGGGGAAGAGGGCTATTGGTCCGTTGGCGCGCGGTTCGATGAATCTCAGCCGCTAACTCATCGGGATCTTCGAGTCGCGACCTCTCCAGTGCCAATCCTTCTGCGTACAGCTCTAGAAAGTTCAGGGCGAGGTCGAGACCGTCGGCTGGCGGAACAATCCCTCCTTCGATGAAGCGCATGAACCGTCTGAGCGCGGGCTGTTCCGCTCGCCAGCGCACCCGGGCCATCACCTCGTAGATCGTCTCGTGGGGATAGAGCCACAGACGGCCGACGCGGCTCGGTCGAGACAGCTCGCCTTTACTTCTCCAGCTGCGGATCGTTCGCCTAGTCGCGCCAGGGAGACCGGCCGCACGCGCGACGTCGACTAGATCGTCGATCGTCGCTTTCGGGTCGCCGAGGGTGCCCGAGATCACGTCCAGATGACACTCGAGGCGGCGTTATCGCGCAAGTTCGCCTCGAATCTCCCGGGCCCCTGGCTGGCCCAGGCATGGTGATCGAACGGCCCTTGACACGGGGCCGAATGGCTCACGTCAGGAAGGAGCGAAAGATGGCAGAACTGAAGTGGATCGCGCAGCTGACGCTGGCGGTAATGGCCGGTATTGCCTTGGTCAACCAGGGTCGTCGTAACGGCTGGGTCTAGAGAGCGCCTGAAATGGCCGCGGAGGCGCTCCGTCGCCTCCGCGGCCATCGTCGTCCGGGGACGGCGCAAAACGCCGTGGGCACCTGCTGCGCAAAGACCGCCGAAAAGTTGGGGGCGGATGTGACCATCGAAGGGCTCCCCGAGTCAGAAGCGGTCTTCAAATCGCGGGCGAGGTGCGTTCCCACGTGATCTCGCTGAGGACTCCTAGGACCGCTCTGCCCAGCGCGGCCGAACTAGTCGCGAGTGATCTGAGTTTGGCGACGTAGGGGAGGAGCGTCGGTGGGACGGATCCTCCGTTCGCGTATTTGCGATTCTCGACAGCGGAGGGCGCCGATCATCAGAGCGTGCGGAGGATGCGTGCCCACCCGCGGAGGCGGCTGCCGTCTGCGGCGGGGAGGAAGGGGCGGCTGTTTTCTTCCACCCATTTGCCGACGAGTTCAAGGTCGTCGAGCTCGTCCTCCAGAGAAGCGTCGACCCGCTGAAACTCGGCGGCTCGCGCGAAGAGGAAGTGTTTCTTCAGTGCCTCGGGGTTGAGGCCGCCGATGCGCGGACGCCCGTCGGCGGCGACCACGGTTTGGCAGACGGGGCAGGGGCAGGCCCATTCGGCGGGGAGGTGGTCGATCACGGGCTGCGCAGTCGGGACAGTCATGAATTCGCGCAGGGCGGGAACGTAGTACCGCGTCGGCGGGGCGCCCGTAGCTGAGAGGCGGCGGTAGTCTCGCGCTTCGCTGTAGCCGACTCCGTGGTTTAGGCCCGAGAGCCCTTTCGAGGTGAGCAGGACGCTCAGGTATCCGCCGTAGAGGTTCCGCACCCGCACGCCACGGGCCGACGCAGTTTCGATCACGCCGACCCAGTTACGGATGTCCGTCTCCGTCGCGTTAGCCTCCTGCCAGTTGCTTGACCAGCAGAACACGTCGGTGATTCCGTCTGGCATCTGCTCGATCAATTCAGCGAACATGAAGATCGGGACGTCGTTGCGCAGAGTGAGGATCGGGGTCACGCGGCCGCCGTGAGCTGCGACTGCGATCTGCACCGCCTGCCGAGTCAGCGCCCACCAGGGATCTCTGGCGGAGTCGACAGCCCAATACGGCGGGACAAGCCACTGAGGGTCGGGTGGATTCCTGGCAGGCACATCACGACCCGCGTCCCGAAGCAGCTGCAGGTACTTGCTCACCTTCGCCGTGGCGGTGCCCGAGTAGGAGAGCTGGAAATCGAGCACGCTCGCAACGACGGCCGGCCAGCGCCCGTCCTCCCAATGTGAGCGGTCGATCTCGTAGTGGGGCCACGTCGCGATCACGTCGTGGTCGTGGATCTCGGCGAGCTTGAGGTGGGACTTCTTCGGCGGCCCCCGGCGCACGTCGAGTGTCTGGAGCAGCGGCGTGCGCGGGTCGATCAGATACGGCACGTGCCGCGTGAGGACGAACCCACCCGTCCCCTCGAAGTAGAAGGTCGCGAGTGTCCCAGGCACAACGAGCCCGTCCCAGCAGTGGTCGAGGGCAGGGTCACGGAGTACGGACTGGTCGGCGTGGGAGTAGCTAAGCGAATGCCGCACCGTGCACCACACGTGCGTCGGCAAGCAGGTCGCGGATTCGGGTCGTCCCACGCTTGACGGAATCGAACACCGACGTGACCTCGCCCGGGCGCACCGGCCTGTCCGGGCGAAGCGCCGGGTACACAGTCCGCTTAGTCACGATCAGCAGGCCGACGCCGGCCTCCTGTGCCGCCTCGTACGCGGCGCCGGTGACCTTCTCGTGCCAGAGCGCAACCCAGGAGGAGTCCGCCGCCCAGCGGTTCACGAACGCCTGGTCGACTGCTCGGCGCCAGTCGCCAACTTTAAGCTCGACCACCATCAGGCTCTCGTCGTCGGAGAGCACGGCGAGGTCGAGCCGCTTCTGGTGCCAGCGCACTTCAATGTCCGCTTTGGACATCTGCGACGCCAGTTGCATGCGCAGCACACCGCGCAGCACTGGCAGGAGGAGCGCCGCCTCCGGCGGCGCCGCCCTACGCGGCATCCTTGCCCTCTCCGATTGCCTTGGCAAGCGCCCTCTCTCCCATACTGACCATTGTCGCAGTCACTAAGGCCCCCGTTGTCCCGAGACAGAACACCACTGCGGCCACGACGACCACAAGGTGAGGAAGGTTGTATCCGCCCGTGAGGACGTTGTAGAGCGAGAGCGGGCCGGCCACGTGCATTGCGACTAGACAGATCGTGAGCCAGTTGTTGCGGTGGACGAGCGCCGCCTGTCGCTCGCGGGGTGTTCGGCTTCGGACCGAGGCGTCGACCGCCGCGACGAAGTGTCGGTTGACGTCCTCGCGACTGAGAGCGTCCTCGACCGACTCGCCCGGGCGCCGCACCTCGATCACCTGCTCCACGAGCCTGGTGAGCGCCGGCAGCACGAGGCCGGACTCGTAACCTGCCACGGCGGCGCGGATGTCATCGTCGCGCTCCCTGTCGATACGCGACTCGGCGTTGAACGCCTTCACCGTCGCGCCGAAGAACACCGCCGCCTCGGCAGCCGCGACGATGCCTATCGCGGGCCAGCTCACCAGGTTGGGCCTCCTCAGATGGCGTCGCGGATCAGGCTGTTCTCCGCGTACGCCGGGTACCGGTCGTACACGTAGCGCAGGAGCTGCCGCAGCGGCATCGTGCCGTACTTGTCCTTGATCTTCTTCAACGCTTCCTTGCCCGACGGGCTGACGCGGGTGGAGAGCACCTTTGCGACGGCCTTTCCGTCCTCGGTGAGTTCCAGCTGGCGCTCGATGTAGCGGTCATCCTCGCCAAGAGCGTCGTAGGGATCGAGCGCCTCTACCTCCTCACTGACGTCCAGGCCTGAGCTGACATCAACCTGGCGCTCCGACATCAGCTGCATAGCCTTGAGGAAGTCGACCGCGTCGTAGACCTCGCGGGAGTACGGCCCATAGTGGTAGGCCTCGAACGCGAACGGCTCCTGTACCTCGTTGTCGAAGTCGGTTTCCTGCTTGAGGAGGAACACGAGCTTCTCGAGACGCGTGATCCCGTCGCAGCGGAAACGCTGCTTTGCGTTGCTGGTCTCGGCGGCGAGGAGCAGGAGGATCGTGTCCGTCTGGTCCAGCTGCGGCGTCGAGGCCATCTCAGGCCAGCTTACTACCGGGACCTTCGGACATCGGCCGTCTGCCACGAACGCATTCGCCGCACTTTCCGCGCTTGGCGGGAGGAGGCGGGCGGTCTGCTCTGTACGAACATATGTTCGATGTTAGCAGAGACATCGAGACGCTCGTGGTGAGTCTCAATCCGGGTCAGCTGCGTTCCGGCTGAGTGTGTGCCAGCGTTTCCGGATGACGTCGCAGTAGGCGGGGTCTAGCTCGACGAGGTAGGCACGTCGACCCGTGTGGTGGGCTGCCGCGAGTGTGGAGCCGGAGCCGGCGAATTGGTCGAGCACGATCTCGTTGGGGAGTGAGCTGTTTTGGAGCATCGGGATGATCAGCTCGACGGGCTTCATCGTCGGGTGCTCGCGCGACGCGCTTGGGGACGGTATGTCGAGGACGCTGGTGGCGTTGTCGGGGCCGTACCAGCGGTATCGGTCGGGAGTGGCTCGGCCGGCGGTCCGTCCAGGCCCGTGACCGTGGTAGATGCCTTCGTGTTGCATCTGGTAGTTGCAGTGTCCGAGCACAAGGTGCGGCTTGCGCCAGACCAGCTGCTGGTGGAAGTCGAGGCCGGCTTGTTCGAAGGACGCGTAGAAGTCTGCCGCGGTTGGACCGGTCGGGCCGGCGATGTAGAACGGTGCTGATTCGACCAAGTGCGGTAGGGCTGCGTGCCAGGCGTCGACCAGGAGTTGGCGGAGGCCGGCAGCGCCGTCGTTTTGGATCGTCAAGGCATCGGCGGTTTTGCCGATGTAGTCGACGCCGTAGGGCGGGTCGGTCCAGATCATCGCGGCTTGTTCGTTCTCGAACAGCTCGGCGAGGACGGCCGCGTCGGTGGAGTCGCCGCAGATCAGTCGGTGTGGGCCGAGCTGGTAGAGCTTGCCGGCCTGTGAACGGGCGCGGGTCGGCCGGCCCGGCACTCGGTCGGGGTCGGCGGGCAGGGTAGGAGCGATCTGTTCCGCGACGGCCTGTTGAAGCTGGGCTGCAGTCACTCCTGCTTCGCCGGCGCGTTCGCGGACCTCCTGCTCGAGAGCGACGACGGCGGCGGGGCCGCGGTCTCGTAGTAGCGGCCAGAGCGCGCGGGCTTGGGCTTCGTTCCCCAATTGGGGAACTACCTCGGCGACGCGTCCGGCGTCGAGCAGCCGGTAGCTCTGGGTGCGTCCGAGCCCGAACTCCGCCTCGCAGTAGGCGTGCCAGGATCGGTAGCCGAGGGTGGTGTGGGCGCTGCCGTCGTGCAGTTGTACGAGCTTCCGCCAGAGTGAGCTTGCCTCGCGCTTGAACCGGTCGGTGAGCCGGCGGGCTTCGGACCGGCTGAGCGAGTCGGCCGGGCTGATCGGTTCGGTTGAGGGTGCGTGGGTGGTGGCTAGACGCGGCACACGGCGTGCCGTGTGACGAGCCGATCGTGCAAGAAAATCGGGTTCTCGGTCATGGGGCTCTCCAGCTGGTGTCCGCGGGGAGACCCCGCGTGGCCGCTGGCTGCGTGCCCCTCGAGAACCCTTATCGCCGTCCTGACTACGGGGCGCGGGTGTGGCTCAAGCAGCCCGGACGACTCACCTGAAGAGGAGAGCCCGACGACATAACACCACCAGCGTTCGCGAAGACGGCCGCGTACCGGTATGCCGAAGGTCCGTGCACCACGAATTATACCCGCAACCCGGGCTCTGCTGTTAGCAATCCTGACAGCAGCAAGGCGCTCAAGGGCCCGAGCCCGACGGCTCTTAGTCGGCCGGTTCGGAGCTGTGGGGGAGCTCGCCTAGGCGCAGCTGTCTGGCCCAGGTCGTGGCGAGTTCGCGGCTCTCAGCGACGTGCACGATTCCGCCCTCATGGCCGTCGGCGGTGTCGTGTTCGGCGAGGAGAAGCGTGTCACCGTCCGCTGGGGCGTAGATCCAGATCAGCCGGGTCAAGACGGATCGCCCGCCAGCTGCTCGAGCACCTCGGGGTAGATGACGGTGCCGCCAGGCGGCACCGAGACAACGGGGGCAGGCTGAGGATCGCCGGCGGCTACCAACGCCCGTGCCGCCCGGACTCGGACAGACCAATCGGCGCTGCCGTCGCTGCGGGTCGCCGTCAATGCCGAGCGCAGCGTCTCGAGCGCTGTCAGCTCGGCGCCCACTTCGGGGTCTCGTTCCGCGGTCTCCCGGAAGCCGGGAGCATCATGCAGCCAGGCGCGGATCGTCCGCTCCGACCGGCCGACGGTCGCGGCGGCTGCCCGCTGTGTGTAGCCGCGGCGAAGAAGTTCCGCCGCCTGCAGCTGTACCGCCGACAACGAGCGACCGCCGCTACGTCCTGCGGCCTGCAACGGGGCTGTCGCGATAGCATCCACCACCTACGACATTACCGCGGTGATCCATGCCGCAGTTCTCCGCTTTCTGCCGCCAATACAGCCGCTTTTCTGCCTGCCAACACGATCGCAAACCCGATCGCAACCCCGCACCAACACTAGAGAAAAGACCCGCACACCGGAGGGTTTTTCGAGCAGTCTCCGCTTGTCTCGAAAACCGTTATCCGTCGCAAGGCGGATCGAGGGTTCAAATCCCTCCCCCTCCGTTCCACAATCGAAGCTCGACCCGGAGGGGTGTCCGAGCGGTCTAAGGAGCGCGACTGGAAATCGCGTACGTGCCGAAAGGTGCGTCGAGGGTTCAAATCCCTCTCCCTCCGCCTCACAGAGAGCCCGCGCGCGTCGCGGGTTCTCGTCTTCAGGGGTACGATGCGGCCGCCCGGAGAAGTGGCCGAGTGGCTGAAGGCGGCGCCCTGCTAAGGCGTTAGGTGGGGAAATCCCTGCCTCGAGGGTTCGAATCCCTCCTTCTCCGCTGAGATGCGCTCGCGTTCGCTTCGGTCAGCCGACCGAGCGGCCGCCGAGCGTGCCGCGAAGGGTCTTGCCGGAGATGCCGAGCAGGCCGTGCGCCGCCGCGGGGCCGCTCACGGTGAGCGTGCCGCTGAACGTCACCGGCGGGCCCGGCTTCACGAGCTTCACGGTGCCGCTGACCGTGACGCCGCGCGTGATCGTGTAGTTGACCAACGTGAACGAGCTCACGCTCGCGTCGATCCGGCCGCCGTACAGGCCGGCGACGCGCGCGGGCGTCCCCGACTCGGCCGCCGTGAGCAGCCACATCGACTCCGCGTCCTGCAGCGCGGCTTTCGCGATCGCGAAGGTCGCAGCCGCCGACTGCGGCTTCTTCGGCTTCGCGACGCCGGGCGCCGGCATCGACGCGACGGGCAGCACGAACGGCTTCTCGGCGGGGCACGAAGACGGCACCGGGCCCCCGAGGATCCATGAGCGCACCGCGTTCACTGCGCAGCCCGACGGATCCGCGGTGACGGTGCTGTGGCCGACGCTCGGCACGACGAGCAGATGCCCTTGCGGGAACTGCGCGGTGACCGCAGCGGCGCCGGCTTCCGGCGTGCGCAGGTCGAGCCCGCCGGTGACCCCGAGCATCGGGACGTTCGGGAACGTCGTCCCGAACGTGACGCCTCCCTCGGGCCCCGGCCAGCCGGTGCAGAAATCGGCGTTGCCGAACTGGGACGCCCACGAGCCGAACGGCCCGAACGTGCCGGCCGGCGCGGCCGTGATCGCGGTCTGGAGCAGCGCGGGACGGTCGGCGGGCGCCGTGTCGGGCGCCCAGGGGAACGGGCCGTCGCGACAGACGGTCGCGGCGTAGAGGCCGTCGCTGAGGTCGATCGCCGACTCGGCGTTCTCGACGTCGTTGAGGTACGCGAGCCGGAGCAGCGGCTGCGTGTTGCCGAGACGCGCCGCGTGCATCACGCCGGGCAGCTCGGCGGCGAGACCGGGGGTGAGGTCGGCGTTGAGCACGACTGAGAGCACCTCGAGCCCGTCGACGCGCTTGCTGGTGGAGCGGCCGCTCGGCAGCAGCACCTTCCCGGTGAGGGGCTTCGCCGCGAGCCTGTTCGCGACCGCGACGACGTCCGACGTGAGGGTCTTGCCGTTGCAGCCGCCTGCGGCGCAGTAGTGCGGCAGCGTCACCGGCATGTTCTGCAGCGCGCTCGTCTCGTACGACTCGTCCTGGTTCACCGGCAGGACGGAGTCGAGGATGATCCGCGAGACGTTCTGCGGATACGCGAGCGCGTACGCCTGCGCGAGCTTCGTGCCGTAGGAGACGCCGTAGAGCGCGATCTGGCTGAAGCCGAGCGCCTGGCGCACGGCGTCCATGTCGGCGGCGTGGTCGGCGGTGCCGTAGAACGGGGCGGCGGGCCCGAGCTTCTGGCCGCACGCCGTCGCGGCCGTGCGGTTCTGCTCCTCCGTGAGCGCGGTCTGCAGCGCCGGGCAGTCGATCAGCCCCGAGTCGCCGGTCCCGCGGTCGTCGTACGCCACGAGCGTGTAGCCGGGGAAGAGGTACTGGAAGAGCGCGTCCGCGCCCGGCGTGCCGAGCCCGAAGGTGTGCGCGGAGCCCTGGCCGGGTCCGCCGGCGATCAGGAACATGGCGCCCTTCGGCGTGCCCTGGGCGGGCAGCTCCTCGACGTGCAGTGCGACCGTCCCCGGAACGACGCCGGTCCGGTCGAGCGGGACGTCGACGGTCGTGCAGACGAGCGCCGGGTTCTGGCCGCACGCCGAGGCGTGCGTCGCCGTGGGCGCGTCGACGATCGTGCCGCGTCCGTGCGACCCGCGCACGAGCGCGGCCGCAGACGGCGCGCTCGCTGCTCCGCCGACGAGCGCCGCGGACGCGAGGCACACGAGCGCCGCGACTGCACAGACTCCGATTCCCGCTCGCACCCGCACCGAGCGGCCCACTGTAGCCGCGGACGCGAGTGCCGGGGCCGAAAAATCACCCTTCTGGTTGATGCGCGGAGGCCGGACGGTGAACGAGGATTCGCTCTGCCGGCTCCCCCTGACACTGTCCGGCGACTGACGTGACTGCGGCGAATCCCGCTCCTCCCCCGGGCGGGTTTCGTCTTTTCAGAGGACGTTTTCGCGCCGCGGTCAGTGCGTGATCTTCGAGACGTACGCGGCGACGTCGAGGATCTGCTTGGCCGAGAGCTGGTTCTTGAACGCCGGCATGCCGCCGCCGCCGTTCGTCACCTGGTGCTGCACGGTCGCCTCGTCGGGCTTCAGCTGGTCGAGATCGGGCCCGACCGTGCCGGTCGTCCCCGCGTCCTTCAGCGTGTGACAGCCGGCGCAGCCGGCCGTGAGAAAGACGTGCTTGCCGGCGACCGGGTCGCCTCCCGTCACCGGCGCGGTCGAAGCCGTCGTCGAGCCGGTGGCGGCCTCGGACTCCTTCGGCTCCCGGCCGAGCACGATCACGGCGGCGAGCATCGCGATGAAGAAGGCGACCGCGACCGTCACGAACAGGCCCATGAACCTGCCGGGGAAGTTCGGGATGCGCCGCGGCAGCACGAAGGACGAGACGAGCGAGAAGAGGATGAACGCCGCGCCCATGGCGGCGAGGCCGATCTTGTGGCCGGTCGTGAGCCCGGCGACGACGAAGTCGATCGTCGAAAGCATCGGGGGCTGAACCTACCGAAACTAGGAAACGGCCGCGTCGCCAGGCCGCGGCTCTTCGAGCCCCGTCTCCGGCGGGCCGACCGGCGCCGGGCGCGCGGGCCGGAGGTACAGCAGCTCGTACAGCGCGGCCGCGATCACGCCGCCGGCGAACGGCCCGATGTACCAGACCCAGAAGTGCGACCAGTGGTTGCCCGCGAGCTGCGGGCCGAACGCGCGTGCGGGATTCATCGCGCCGCCGGAGATGCCGTACGCCATCAGGACGTCGAACGCGATCGTGAAGCCGATCGCGAGGCCGGCGATCTGCGCGAAGCTGCCGCGCGGGTCGACCGCCGTTGCGAAGATCACCCAGACCAGGAAGAAGGTGAGGATCGCCTCGACGACGACCGCTTCGCCGGCGCCGACGCCCTGACCGAGCGACGGCACGCCGAGGTGGCCGGCGGAGATCGCGCCGCCCGGCAGCAGCCACTTGAGCAGCAGCGCCGCGACGATCGCACCGCCGAACTGCATCAGCCAGTACCAGCCCGCCAGGAGCGGGGCGATCCGGCGCGTGACGAAGAAGCCCATCGTCACGGCCGGGTTGAAGTGGCCGCCGGAGATGAACCCGAACGCCGACACCATCACGCCGATCACGAGGCCGTTCGCGAGTGCAAGGTCGACCGGCGAGCGCGCGTACGCGGCGCCGCCCGCCGCGACGAAGATCAGCGCGAACGTCCCGACGAACTCGGCGACGCCGCGGCGCAGGTAATCGCGTTCCAGCACGCGGCGAACGATAGGTCCGTCGTCGGACGGACAGCCTTCCCTGGGAAGGGTGACAAAAGTGCAACATCTCGCCCACAAAAAGGCGCAATCGCGCCGCGACGCGTGATTCGTTCCCTGGGAAGGGTCACAGAAGTGTGACGCGTCAGTGCATGAAGGCGCCGTTGTTCTGGTCGATCGCCTGGCCGGTGACGCCCGTGGCGTCGTCGGAGAGGAGCCACGCGACCGTGCCGGCGATCTCCACCGGCTCGCTCATGCGCCGCAGCGGCACCTCCTGCTGGGCGATCTCCCACGCCTGCTCCGGCGTCAGCCCCGGCCACTCGGACAGGCCCTGCCAGGCCATGTCCGTGTTCACCCAGCCGGGACAGATCGCGTTGACCTGGATCCGCCGCGGCGCGAGCTCGGCGGCGAGTGAGCGCACGAGCCCGAGCAGGCCCGCCTTCGACGCGCAGTAGGCCGTGTACCCGGCGACGCCGATCCGCGCGAGGATCGACGACGTCACGACGATGCGGCCGCCGTCCGGCAGCAGCGGCTCCGCGGCCCGGACGCACCAGTACGTGCCGTAGAGGTTCGTGCGCACGATGTCGTCGAAGCGGTCGCCGTCGCCGTGTGCGTTCGGTCCGCCGATCCCGGCGTTCGCGACGAGCGCGTCGAGCGGCTCGTCGAACGCGGCGAGCACGGCTTCGCGGTCGCGGATGTCGACCGAGCGTGTGCGCGCCCCCGCGGCGACGTCGTGCAGCCGCGACTCGTCGCGCGCGAGCAGCGTCAGTCGCGCGCCTTCGCCGGCGAGCCGCTCCGCGATCGCGCGCCCGATTCCCGTCCCGGCGCCCGTGACGACGACGTGCTTCCCTTCGAACCGCTTCACGCGGGCGAGTCTACGGACGCCGCGCGCAGCGTCGCCCGCTCCGCGAGCGATGCCGCGACGAACGCCGCCGCGCCGACCGTGAAGAGCGCGAGCACGACGGCGAGCACCGAACGCGTGTCGTAGCGAGCGAGCGCCCAGCCGGCCGCGATCAGGCCGATCGGCGACCCGATGCACTGGAAGACGGCGAATGCCGACATCGCCTGCGTCCGGAGCTCGCGCGGGATGCGCAGCATCACGAGCGCCTGCATCGGCGCATTGACGATCGACGTGGCGAAGCCGGCGACCGCGAGGCCGCTGAACGCGACGACCCACGAGCCCGGGACGGCGAGCAGCCAGAGCCCCATCACCTCGACGACGAACGCCGTCGCGCCGAGGGCGAGCGCCTCCACGCGCGAGACGAGCGGCATGGACGTGAACGCACCGACGAGGGCGCCGCCGCCGAAGGCGCCGAACAGCCAGCCGAGGACGCGCGGATCGGCGTCGAAGTGCGAGACGACGAGGACGGGCAGCGACGCGAAGAGGAGCTGCCAGCAGACGTCGATGAGCGTGAACGCCGGCGTCCAGATGCGCAGCAGCCGGTCGCGCATGAGGAAGCGCACGCCGTCGAGCATTCGCGTGGGCGGCCCGTCGGCTCGCACCTCCGGCGGGTTCACGAAGGTCGCGACGAGCACGAATGACGCGAGGTACGTCGCGGCGTCGACGTACAGGACGTCGGCCGTGCCGATCCAGCCGATCAGGATCCCGGCCGCCGGCGGGCCGAGGAAGATCGTCAGCCTGTTCGCGGCCTGGAAGAACGCGGTCGCCTCGGCGACGTCCGCATGCTCCTCGCCGATCAGCTCCGGCACGACCGAGCGCTGCACCGAGAAGTACGGCGCGAGAAAGAGCCCGCTCGAGGCGACGAGCGCGAGCAGCGCGGGGAACGGCAGCGCGCCCGCGGCGTGCAGGGCCGGGATCGCTGCGAAGATCGGAACGCGGACGAAATCGCACGTCAGCATCGTGCGCCGGGTGCCGACCCGGGCCGCGATCGCGCCGCCCCAGAAGCCGAGTACCGCGATCGGCAGGACCTCCGCGATGATCACCCACGTCATCCGCTCGGCGGAGCCGGTCGTTCGCAGCACGAACCACGGCAGCGCGAGCCAGGTCATCTGCGTGCCGAGCGAGGACACGACCTCCGCGCCGAGGAGCGCGGCGAGCCGGCGGTCGCGCAGGACCTTCATTCGCCGACGGCGCCGAAGCTGATCACGACCGTCCGCGTCCCGCGGCGTGCGCCCCGCCCGCGGAACTCGTCGAGCAGCGCCTCGAAGCGCTCGCCGAACTCCTCGAGCTCGGACGCGCTCAGCTCGAGCGTCGCCGAGGACGTCTGCGCCGCGCGCCGCCAGCGCGGCGGGAGCTCGTGCTCGCGGCGGAGCGCGTCGCGCACGCGCTGCTGCTGGCGCGCGACGAGCTCGTCGCGGAGGATCGTTGCGTCGAGGCCGTCGGACGGGAATTCGATCCGCGCGGCGGTCGCCTGCCACGGCCGTTCGCGGCCCGGCCGCGGCGGGCCTTCCTCGACGAAGCCCCACTTCGCGAGCGCGCGCAGGTGGTAGCTGCACGACGAGGGGCTGTCCCGGACGAACTCCGAGCACTCGGTCGCGGTCGACGGCCCGTTCGCGTGCAGGTGGTCGAGCAGCGCGAGCCGCGTCGGGTGGGCGAGCGCCCGCATCGCCCGCGGGTCGCTGAGGGTGAGGGAGTTATCGAAAGAGATGTTTCGAAACTAACGTTTCGATAGCCAGCTGTCAAGCACGGCTCGTTCCTTCTCCGGAGCAAGGCCGGCGGCGGTCTCGGCCGGCGCCTCGCCGGACTCGACCCAGGCGAGCGTGTCGCGCACCGTCTCGTCGAGCGGCCGCGTCTCGAGCCCCGCCGCGAAGGCGGCGTCGGGCTGCACCGAGAGCATCCCCGCGTACTCGGGCGCGGCGAGCCAGAGCGGCAGCTCCATCCATTCGCCGACCTCGTGCTCGGCGAGGAACTTCGGGTCGACCCACTCGATCTCCGCGTCGGTCCCCGCCACGGTGCGGCAGCTCTCGAGCAGGTTCGCGCGTGTCGTCGGGCGGTCGACCGCGTTGTACGTGCCGGCGAGGCCGTCCTCCGCCGCGCGCACGATCCACGCTGCGAGATCGCGGACGTCGATCACCTGCGCGGCCGCGTCCGGCGGCGCCGGCGCGAGCACGCGGCCGCCGCGCGCGAACCGCTCCGGCCAGTACGTGAAGCGGCCGGTCGGGTCCCACGGCCCGACGATCAGGCCGGGCCGCGGAACGAACGCGCCGGGGAAGCGCGCCCGCACCTCGTCCTCGCAGTCGGCCTTCAGCTCGCCGTAGGCCTCGCGCCACTCCTCGGTCGGCTCCTCCAGCTCTGCGACCGGTGAGCTCTCCGTCGGCGGCGTCGAGACGTCGGCGTACACCGAGATGCTCGACACGAACGTGTAGTGGCCGACGTCGCCGAGCGCGTCCATCGTCTCGGCGACGATGCGCGGCACATAGCCGCTCGTGTCGACGACCGCGTCGAAGCTTCGGCCCGCGAGCGCACCGAGGTCGCCGTCCCGATCGCCGCGCAGCTTCTCGACCTCCGGGAAGAGGCCGGGCCGGGTCTGGCCGCGGTTGAAGAGCGTCAGCTCGTGCCCGTGCGCCAGCGCCAGCTCGACCACGTGGCGGCCGACGAACTGCGTCCCACCGAGAACGAGGATGCGCATACCCTCAGCCTATGTCCACCGAGCACCTCGCCGAGTACGGGGATCCCGATGGGACCCCCGTCATTTACTTGCACGGTGGCGGCGACTCCCGGCTCACCGTCCATCCCGACGAAGAGATCGCACGGCGGCTGGGCGTACGCGTGCTCGCGCTCGAGCGGAGCGGCAAGGCCGCGCGCCGGCGGACGCTGCGCGCGTGGGCGGACGAAACCGTTGCCGCGATCCCGGTCGAGCGCTTCGGCGTCGTCGGCTGGTCGGCGGGCGGCCCGCACGCGCTGGCGCTCGCGGCCGTCGCGCCGGAGCGCGTGACCCGCGTCGCGCTCGTCGGCTCGATGCCGCCGCCGGATCTGGTGCATCTCCTCGCTGCCGACGTGCAGAAGGCGGTTCGCGTCTCCGGCATCGCGCCGCGTCTCGCCGTCCGCGGCCTCGAGCAGTGGGGGCGTCTGCCGACGCCGCCGACCGGCAGCCCCGAGACCGACGCGGCCTACGCGCGCGGCCGGGTCGAGGGGTTCCGCGCCGGCGGCCTGTGGCTCGCGCGCGAGCTCGCGTACCTCGGCAAGCCGTGGGGCTTCGAGCTCGCGGACGTGAAGCAGCCGGTGACGCTCTGGTGGGGGACGCAGGACGAGACGTGCCTGCCCGCGATCGCCGACACCTACCTCGAGCGGCTGCCGAACGCGGAGCTTCGCCTGGTCGAGGGGACGCACCAGGTGCTCTTCCCGTACTGGGGCGAGATCCTCGCTAGCGCGGCGGCCTGAGCGCCGCGAACTCGTCGGTCACCTCGAGCCGGCGCGACGCGAAGCGGAAGAGCGCTGCGGGACGCCCGCCCGTGCGGCCCGGGGCGCGGTGGCCGTCGACTCGCTCGAGCGCGCCGCGGCGGAGGAGGACGCGCTGGAGGTTCGTCGCGGAGACGTCGTGCCCGAGCGCGGCAACGTAGACCTCGCGCAGCTCGGAGACGGTGAAGACCTCGGGCGCGAGCGCGAAGCCGAGGTTGGTGTACGAGAGCTTCGCGCGCAGCCGTGCCTGCGCGGCGACGACGAGCTCGCGTTCGTCGGCGCCGAAGCGGCCGCCCGCCGGGCGCCAGGCGCCTTCGAGCTCGGCGCGCGCGCGGACGAGGCCGAGGTAGGCGGTCGCAAGCGTGCCGTCGCGGAGGATCCGCGTGTCGAGCTGTTCGACGTGCGCGAGCGCGGGGACGTCGACCGCGCGCGCGAGGGCGCCCTCGAGCGACTCGTCCCGGCGGCGTTCGACCCGTGAGAGCAGTGCCTCGAGGCGGCCGGCGCGGGTTCGCATCGCAACGGCCACGACCGCGTGAGTAGAATCGGCCATAGGTTTTCGTCCCACAGTCTAAAACCTCGGAGGGCTCGTGAAGCGATTCATCCCGTTGGCCGTGACGATCGCGGCGTTCGCGCTCCTCGTCGCGGGCTGCGGCTCGTCGAAGAAGGCGTCCACGTCGAGCACCACGACGACGACCGCGAGCGGCGGCAAGGGCTCGTTCATCGTCGGGCTCTCGACCGACACAGGCGGCCTGAACGACCACGGCTTCAACCACCTCGCGTACCTCGGCCTGAAGCAGGCGGAGTCGCAGCTCGGCGTCAAGGGCCACGTCGTGGTCGCCGCCTCCCCCTCCGACTACGTCCCCAACCTGACCGCGCTCGCGCGCGAGGGAGACGGGCTCGTCATCGCCGTCGGCTTCACCGAGATCCAGGCGGTCGAGTCGGTCGCGAAGGCGTTCCCGAAGACGCACTTCGCCGTCGTCGACACCTCGAACGCGGACGAGGGCGGGTTGAAGAACGTCCAGGGCCTGCTCTTCAGGGAGCAGGAGGCGGGCTACCTCGCCGGCTACGCGGCAGGGCTCGCGGCGAAGGACCGCGGCGGCAAGGCCGTCTCGTCGGTCGGCGGCGAGAAGCAGCCGCCGGTCGACCGCTACATCGCGGGCTTCCAGGCCGGCGCGAAGGCGGCCGACCCGGGCGTCCAGACGCTCAACGGCTACTCCCAGGACTTCGAGAAGCAGCAGCTGTGCAAGCAGGTCGCGCTCAACCAGATCGCCGCAGGCTCCGTGGTCGTCTTCCAGGTCGCCGGCGGCTGCGGCCTCGGCGCGCTCGACGCCGCCCACGAGAAGGGCGTGTGGGGGATCGGCGTCGACGCCGACCAGGGCTACCTCGGCCCATGGGTGCTCACCTCCGCGCTGAAGCGCGTCGACACGGCCGTCTACGACTCGATCAAGGACGCGAAGTCGGGCCACTTCAAGGGTGGCCAGGACTCGGTCTACGGCCTGAACGTGAACGGCGTCGGCATCGGCAAGTTCTCCTCGAAGGCGCCGGCCGGCATCGCGACGAAGGTGGCGCAGATCAAGCAGGAGATCGTGTCCGGCAAGATCAAGAACATCCCCACGACGGTGCCGTGATGGAGAAGCTGACCGACGCGCAGCTCGAGCTGCTGCGGACACCGTGCTTTGCGGCGGTCGCCACGCTGCGCGACGACGGCTCGCCGCACACGAGCATCGTCTGGGTCGACACCGACGGCGACCACGTCGTGTTCAACACGAAGACCGGCCGCGCGAAGGGCAAGCACCTGCAGCGCGACCCGCGGGTCAGCCTCACCGTCTTCGACCCGAAGGACCCGTACCGGTACTTCGAGGTGGAGGGCGTCGCCGAGCTCGAGCTCGACGGCGCCGCCGAGCACATGCACGGCATGTCGCGGAAGTACACCGGCGAGGACTGGACCGACGTGACCGACCGCGTGATCGTCAGGGTCAGGCCCGAGCGCATCTTCAGCTACCAGGTATAGGCTCGCCCTCATGGCTGTGACCGACCTGCGCAGCGCGGCGCGCGATCACCTCTGGCTGCACTTCACGCGCATGCACGACTACGAGCCGCCGGTGATCGTCCGCGGCGACGGCTGCTACCTCTGGGACGACGAGGGCAAGCGCTACCTCGACGCGCTCGCCGGGCTCTTCTCGGTGAACATCGGCTACGGCTACGGCGAGGAGATCGGCCAGGCGGCGCTCGCGCAGATGCGCGAGCTGCCCTTCTACACGAACTGGTCGTACGCGCACCCGCGCGCGATCGAGCTCGCGCACGAGCTCGCGACGCTGACGCCTGCGGGAGTGAACCGCGCGTTCTTCGTCTCGGGCGGCTCCGAGGCGGTCGAGTCGGCGTGGAAGCTCGCGCGCCAGTACCACGCAGCGCGCGGCGAGCGGCGCTGGAAGGCGGTCGCGCGGCGGACCGCCTACCACGGCACGACGATGGGCGCGCTCTCGATCAACGGCATCCCGGCGCTGCGCGCGCCGTTCGAGCCGCTCGTGCCGGACGTCGTGCACGTCCGGAACACGAACCGCTACCACCGGCCCGCGGACGAGACCGAGCACGAGTTCACGGCGTTCCTGCTCGACGACCTCGAGGCCGCGATCCTGCAAGCGGGGCCGGACACGGTGGCGATGGTGATCTTCGAGCCGGTGCAGAACGCCGGCGGCTCGTTCACGCCGCCGGACGGCTACTTCGCCGGCGTGCGCGAGATCTGCGACCGCTACGGCATCCTCCTCTGCGCCGACGAGGTGATCACCGGCTTCGGCCGCACGGGCGAGTGGTTCGGAAGCATCAAGTACGGCTTCACGCCCGACCTGATCACCTGCGCGAAAGGCCTCTCGTCGAGCTACGCGGCGATCGGCGCGGTGCTCGTCGCCGACAAGGTCTACGAGGCATTTGGCAGCGAGACGGCGATGTACTCGCACGGCATCACCTTCGGCGGCCACCCCGTCGGCTGCGCGGTCGCGCTCAAGAACCTCGAGATCATGCAGCGCGAGAAGATCGTCGAGCACGTCCGCGACACGCAGGACGAGCTCCGGTCGCAGCTCGCGACGCTGCTCGAGCTCGACATCGTCGGTGACCTTCGCGGCACCGGCTTCCTGTACGCGATCGAGCTGGTGAAGGACAAGGAGACACGAGAGACGTTCACGCAAGAGGAGCGGGAGTCGCTGCTCCGGGGGTACCTGTCGCGCGCGTTGTTCGAGCACGGGTTGATTTGCAGAGCCGACGACCGCGAGGATCCGGTCGTGCAGATCTCGCCGCCGCTTGTCGCCGGACCGGAGGAGTTCTCCGAGATCGTCGGAGTGCTCGGCGACGTGCTCGGCGAGGCCACGAAACGAATCCACTAGGAGGAGCCATGTCGGCCGTAACCGAGCAGACGACCACGTTCGCGCTCGAAGAGAAGCGGAAGCTCATCAAGTCGCTGCGACGATTCGACATGGTGTTCTTCTCGATCTGCGCGTTCGTTGGGCTCGACACGCTCGGCACCGTCGCGTCGAACGGCCCGGAGGGATTCGTGTGGCTCCTCGTCACGGCCGTGCTGTTCGTCGCGCCGTACATGCTCCTGATGGCCGAGGTCGGTTCGGCCTTCACGCAGGAGGGCGGCCCGTACGAGTGGACGAAGATGGCGTTCGGGCGCTTCCACGGCGGGATCGCGGCGATCCTCTACTGGGTGACGAATCCGCTGTGGGTGGGCGGGTCGCTCGCCTTCACGGCGGTCGCCGCCTGGTCGGCGAACGTCAGCTCGATCGGCAACGGCACCGCCGGCGACTACGTCTTCTGTCTGGTCTTCATCTGGATCTCGATCGGCGTCGCGATCATCTCGCTGCGCTACGGCAAGTGGATCCCGAACGCGGGGGCGATTCTCCGCGCAGTCGTGCTCGGCTTCTTCTCGCTCACGATGATCATCTACGGGGCGAAGCACGGCTTCTCGAGCTTCCAGGGCCACTGGAGCCCGACGCGCACGGTCTTCTTCGGGCTGGTGCCCGTCCTGCTCTTCAACTACGTCGGCTTCGAGCTCCAGAACGGCGCGGCCGAGGAGATGGAGGACCCTCAGCGCGACGTTCCGCTGTCGATCCTGCGCAGCGGCATCACCGGCGTGCTGATGTACGTCGTGCCCGTGTTCTGCATCCTGCTCGTGCTGCCGGCGAGCAAGGTGACGAACATCGGCGGCTTCATCGACGCGGTGACCGTCGCCTTCCAGGGTGTGTACGGCGGCGCGGCGCACGCGCTGCTCATCGTGATGACGCTGTGCTTCATCGGCGCGCTCATCACCTCGGGCGCGGTGTGGATGATCGGCTCCGACCGCATTCAGGCGGTCGCCGCGTACGACGGCTCGTTCTTCCCGTTCTTCGGCGTGTTCAACAGGAAGCTCGGCACGCCGGTGCGCGTGAACGTCATGTCCGGTGTCGTCTCGAGCATCTTCTGCATCGTTGCGCTCGCCGCGTTCGACGCGGGCGCAAACGCGAAGTTCTACGTCGTGCTGACGATCGCGATCACGACGACGCTGATCTCGTACCTCTGGATCTTCCCCACGGCGCTGAAGCTCCGGTACACGCACCCGCACGTCTACCGTCCGTACCGGCACCCGTGGGGACTGGCCGGCATCTGGGCCTCGACGATCCTCGTCATGTTCTGGATCGCGCTCGGCACCTGGGAGGGGCTCTTCCCGGGCACGCTCGAGCGGCTCTTCGGCGTGTCCTACGACTTCCACGGCACGTGGGGCGTCTCGCGCGGCACGTTCGAGGTGCTGACGCTCGGAACCCTCGCCGTCATCATCGCGTTCGGGATCGTCGGCTACTTCTTCGCCTCGGCCGTGCGCCGGCAGACCGCGAGCGTCGTTGTGGACGACGGCGTGACGGTGCCTGCCTCCGGATAACTACGCTCCGGCCATGCGCCGGTCACTGGGAATCGGTCTCGTCGCGTTCGCGGCCGCCCTCTGGGGCTTCGACCAGTGGATCCGCGCGTCGCTCTCGGGAACGACGACCGCGACGACGATCGTGTTCGGCGAGCACGTCGTGCTCGTCGCGCTGACGCTGCCGTTCGCGTTCGGCGCGCTGGCGGCCGTGTTCCGGCTCGGCTGGCGGCACGTGCTCGCAGCGATCCTGATCGGCGCCGGCGCGTCGGCTGTGGCGACGATCCTCTTCACGCAGGCGCTCTTCGCGCACAACGACTTCGTGACGCCGGTCGTGCTGCAGAAGGTGCAGCCGGTCTTCGCCGTGATCGCGGCGATGATCGTTCTCGGCGAGCGGCCGCGCTATCGCTTCGCCGGGTACCTCGTCGCGGCGCTCGCGGGGACATGGCTGATGGGCGTCCCCGATCCGTTCCATCCGAAGGCGCACGGGCTTGCGACGATGGCCTACGCCCTCGGCGCTGCGCTGCTCTGGGCGCTCGGCACCGTCTTCGGGCGCTACCTGGCGCGTGACATGCGCTTCGAGCACGTCACGACGCTGCGCTTCCTGTTCGGGCTCGCCGGTAGCGCGGTCGCGCTGTTCGTCGTGGGCACGTCGGCGTTCTCGTCGTGGCACAACACGTTCTGGATCGCGGTGCTCGCGGTCGTCACGGGCTTCGCGGCGATGTTCATCTACTACTACGGCCTGCGCTCGACACCGGCCGTGGCCGCGACGATCGCCGAGCTCGCCTACCCGGTCACGGCCGTGCTGATCGGCTACTTCAAGTTCGGGCAGTCGCTCACCGGCTGGCAGTGGGCGGGCGTCGCCGTCACGACCGTCGTCGTCGCGCTGCTTCCGGCACGGCCACGCGACCCGGTGGAGCTGCCCGCGCCGGTCCCGGCGCCGTCGCCGGCCTAAGCGGTCGTCTCGAGCCGCTGGCGTGCGACGCCTTCGGCGATCGCCGCTTCGGAGACGGCCTGCGCGACCGAGGGTGCGACCGTCCGGTCGAACACGCTCGGGACGATGTAGTCCGCGGAAAGCTCCTCCGGCGGGATCACGGCGGCGAGTGCGCGCGCGGCGGCGACCTGCATCCCGTGGGTGATTGCCCGTGCGCGCACGTCGAGCGCACCGCGGAAGACGCCGGGGAAGGCGAGCACGTTGTTGATCTGGTTGGGGTAGTCGCTGCGGCCGGTCGCGATCACGGCGGCCACGTCCTCGACGACCTCGGGCTCGATCTCCGGCTGGGGGTTCGCGAGCGCGAAGACGATCGCACCCGGCGACATCGCCGCGATCCCGGCCCGGCTCACGGCGCCTGGCACGGACACGCCGATGAAGACGTCCGCGCCCGCGAGCAGCTCGTCGGCGGTGCCGCGGAGGTCGCGCGGATTCGTCAGCTCGGCGTACTCGCGCTTCGCGTCGCTGAGACCGGGGCGGCCGCGGTAGAGCGCTCCCTCCTCGTCGCAGCCGACGATGTCGCGCGCGCCCGCGCCGAGCAGGATCTTCGTCACCGCGGTCCCGGCCGCGCCGCAGCCGGTCGTGACGACGCGAATGTCCTCGAGCTTCTTGCCCACGACCTCGAGCGCGTTCAGCAGCGCGGCGAGCACGACGATCGCCGTTCCGTGCTGGTCGTCGTGGAAGACGGGAATGTCGAGTAGCTCCTGCAGGCGGCGCTCGACCTCGAAGCAGCGCGGCGCGGCGATGTCCTCGAGGTTGATCCCGCCGAAACCGGGTGCGATCGCCTTGACCGCGGTGACGATCTCGTCCGGATCCTTCGTCGCGAGGCAGATCGGGAACGCGTCGATGCCGCCGAACTCCTTGAACAGCATCGCCTTGCCCTCCATCACCGGAAGCGCGGCCTCGGGGCCGATGTCACCGAGGCCGAGCACCGCCGAGCCGTCGGTGACGACGGCGACCATGTGCTGCTTCGCCGTCAGCGTCCACACCTTCGCGGGGTCGTCGGCGATCGCGCGCGAGACGCGGGCGACGCCGGGCGTGTAGGCCATCGAGAGGTCGTCGCGCGTCTTCACCGGCGCGCGCGGCACGATCTCGATCTTGCCGCCGAGATGCATGAGGAACGTCCGGTCGGAGACGTGCAGCACCTCCATCCCGTCGAGGTTGCTGACCGCCTCGACCACCTCGTCGAGATGGTTCGCATCGGCGCAGAGAACGGTGACGTCGCGGATCTTCGTCAGCCGCTCGACGCGGACGATGTCGATCGCGCCGAGCGATGCGCCGGCTTCACCGACTGCCGCGGCGAAGCGGGCGAAGGTGCCGGGCGAGTCGTCCAGCCGGACACGGACGGTCGCGCTGAACGAAGCCGACGTGTGCATGGCGTTACGGTAGCCGCATGCGCGTGACGATTTGCGACGTCGGCCCCCGCGACGGCCTGCAGAACGAGCCGGAGGCGCTCGCGCCGGGGGTGCGCGCGGAGCTCGTCTCGCGCCTCGCGGCCGGAGGTTTGTCCCGGATCGAGGCGGTGTCGTTCGTGCGCGACGACCGCGTGCCGCAGATGGCGGGAGCCGAGGAGGTCGTCGCGGCCGCCGACCGCGGCCGCGCGGAGCTGTCCGGGCTCGTCCTCAACGAGCGCGGGTGGGAGCGGTTCGCGGCGACGACCCTCGACCGCGTCAACTGCACGCTCGCGGCGACGGAGACGTTCAACGAGCGCAACGGCAACGCGACGCTCGCGGAGGCGGTGGCGCGCACGCGGGCGATCGTCGCCGCGGCGACGAAGCCGGTCACCGTCACGGTGTCGTGCTCCTGGGGCTGCCCGTTCGAGGGCGAGGTGGATCCGGGTGCGGTCGCGGAGCTCTGCGAGTCGTTCGCCGACGCGGACGAGCTGGTGCTCGCCGACACGATCGGCGTTGCGACGCCGCGCCGCGTCGAGCGGCTCGTCGAGCGCGTCTCGATCGTCGGCCCGCGCGTCGGCGCGCACTTGCACAACACCCGCAACCAGGGCTATGCGTCGGCGTGGGGCGCGCTCGCCGGCGGCGCGACGGTGCTCGACGCGTCGGTCGGCGGGCTCGGCGGCTGTCCGTTCTCGCCGAACGCGACGGGCAACGTCGCCACGGAGGATCTCGTCTGGCAGCTCGAGCGCGACGGCGTCGAGACGGGAGTGGACGTTGGCGCGTTGTGCGAGGTGGCGCGCTGGCTCGAAGGCGTGCTCGGCCGCCGGCTTGAGGGGCAGCTCTACCGCGCGTCGCAGTGGCCGTAGACGTCGTCGTGTCCGTCGACGGCAAGCGCGTCGTCGAGCTCGAGGCGTTCACGGAGGGGGACGCCGAGCGGGCACGCGCGGCCGGTGCCGAGCTCCTCTGGGTGCACACGAACGACGACCTCACCGCGCACGGGTTCCGGAGCAGAGGTGCGTACGTCCGCATGCACGCGGATGCGGTGCCGGTCCGACAGCGCACGCCGCCGCTCCTCGAGGAGCGCGACTACGCCGAGGTGCTCGCGCGCGCGTATGCCGGTCTGTGGGGACACAAGTTCGTCTCCCCGCTGGCAGAGCCGCCACCCGGCGCGGTCGTCGTCGGCGTGCCGGTGGTGGGGCTGTGCACGGTCTGGCCGGACGAGCGGCTGATCGACGGCCCGGGTGTTCTCCCACAGAGCCGCTCCGCCGACGCGTACGCCTCGCTCCTGCTGCACGCATGCGTCGTGCTCGGCGAGGGGCCGGCCGACCTCGACTCGTGGGGCGACTCCGACGAGACCCTCGAGGCGTACGAGGACCTCGGCTTCGACGTGACCGAACGCGTGCTGGGCTGGGAGCTACAGCTCTAGCGCGGGATCATGAAGCTGCGCTCGAACTCGCACACGACCTCGTCGCGCTGGTTCAGCCCGCGCGTGCGCACCTCCACGATCCCGTAGGCGGGCCGCGAGTTGGAGGGCCGCGCCGAGAGCACTTCCGTCTCGGAGCGGATCGTGTCGCCGACGAAGACCGGGTGCGGGAGGCGGATCTCCTTCCAGCCGAGGTTCACGCCGCCGGCTTCGGTCGTGTCGCGCACCGAGAGCCCGAGCACGAGCGCGAGCGTGAACGTCGAGTTGACGAGCGGCTTGCCCCATTCGCTCGCCCGCGCCGCCTCCTCGTTGAAGTGCAGCTCGTTCGTGTTCATCGCGAGCATCGTGAAGAGCAGGTTGTCGGTCTCCGTCACGGTGCGCGCGACCGCCGAGGGATAGACGTCGCCGGCCGTGAAATCGCCGAATCGCTTCATCGGATGAGAGGCTCTCACACAATGAGCCTTGTGTCGCCCGGCTGCGCTCGGCGGCACGCTGCCGCGTCCTCGGTCACGCCCATATGCACTGCATATGGGCGCTCCCTGCGTCCTTGCATCGCACTCGCCGATCGCACCCGGTCGACGAAGCGCATCGTGTGAGAGCCTCTTTACGCTAACCGGGTGAACCGGCTCGCGCACGAGACGTCGCCGTACCTGCTGCAGCACGCGGGCAATCCGGTCGACTGGTATCCGTGGGGCGACGAGGCGCTCGGGCGCGCCCGAGCCGAGGAGAAGCCGATCCTGCTCTCGATCGGCTACGCCGCGTGCCACTGGTGCCACGTGATGGAGCGCGAGTCGTTCGAGGACGCGCTCACCGCGCGGGTGATGAACGAGCACTTCGTCTGCATCAAGGTCGACCGCGAGGAGCGGCCGGACCTCGACTCGGTCTACATGGACGCGGTCGTTGCGCTGACCGGCAGCGGCGGCTGGCCGATGACCGTGTTCCTGACGCCCGGCGGCGAGCCGTTCTTCGGCGGCACGTACTTCCCGCCCGAGCCGCGCCACGGGCTGCCGGCGTTCAAGCAGGTGCTGCTCGCCGTCGCCGAGGCGTGGGAGAGCGAGCGCGACGAGGTGCACCGCTCCGGCGCCAACCTGAGCGAGCACATCCGCGCCGGCTCGCGGCTCGAGCCGTCGCCGGACCCGCTCGAGGCGTCGCTGCTCGAGCAGGCGCTCGAGAACGCACGCGCCGTCTTCGATCCGACGTGGGGCGGCTTCGGGCGCGCGCCGAAGTTCCCGCCGGGGCCGCTGCTCGAGCTGCTGCTCCGCCGCGGCGAGGAGGAGATGACGCGGCGCACGCTCGACGCGATGGCCGCCGGCGGTATGCACGACGTTGTCGGCGGCGGCTTCCACCGCTATTCGGTGGACACGAAATGGCTCGTGCCGCACTTCGAGAAGATGCTGTACGACAACGCGCTCCTCGCCTCCGTGTACCTACACGCCGCGAAGCGGTTCGACGACGAGCGCTACCGCGCGATTGCCGACCGCACGCTCGACTACGCGCTGCGCGAGCTCGCGCTGGCGGGCGGCGGCTTCGCCTCGGCACAGGACGCGGACACGAACGGCGTCGAAGGCCTGACGTTCACCTGGGCACCGGGCGAGGGCGCGCCGGACGCGCTGCTCGAGCCGTTCGAGGGCGGTCGCTCCATCCTGCGGGGCGAGCTCGACGACGAGACGCGCGCACGGCTGCTCGCGATCCGCGCCGAGCGTGAGCAGCCGCTCCGCGACGACAAGGCGATCGCGTCGTGGAACGGGCTCATGCTCGCGGCGCTCGCGCAGGGCGGCCGCGTCGAGCCGGCGGAGCGGCTCGCCGCGTTCCTGCTCGGTCCGCTCTCGACGAGCGACGGCCGCCTGCACCGCACCTGGCGGGAGGGCGTCGCAAAGGGAACCGGTTACCTCGAGGACTACGCCGACGTCGCGTACGGGTTGCTGGAGCTGCACGTCGCGTCCGCCGATCCGCGCTGGCTCCGCGAGGCGCACCGGCTCGCGACGCTCGCGGTCGAGCTCTTCGCCGACGACGAGGCGGGCGGGTTCTTCCAGACGCCCGCCGACGGCGAGCAGCTCGTCGCGCGCAAGAAAGAGGTGGACGACCACCCGACGCCGAGCGGCAACGCGATGCTCGCCTACGTGCTTCTGCGGCTCGCGCGGATCTGGGGCGACGACGAGCTCGAGCAGCGCGCGGTCTCGGTGTTACGTCTCGTCCGCGATGCGGCCGCGCGGATGCCGACGGCGTTCGGCTGGGCGCTCGTCGCGCTCGACCAGCACCTCGCGCCGCACCGTGAGCTCGCGATCGTCGGCGACCCGGCCGCGCCGCATGCGCTCGAGTACGTCACATCCGCCGCGCCGACCGACGTGATCGCCTACGGCCCCGCAGACGACGTCCCGTTGCTCGCAGGACGCACCGCGGCCGCCGGAGCGACCGCGGTGTACGTCTGCGAACGGTTCGCCTGCCGCGCGCCCGTTACCGGGTGACGGTCTCGCGATCGCGCGCGAGCTCGCGCCGTTCGGCGGTCGTCGGTGCGTCCGCCGCGGTCCCGTCGACCGGCGGCTCGGCGACGACGCGGCGACGCGTGAGCGGTTCGAAGGTCGCGGCGAGCGTGTAGCCGAGACCGAACGCGAGCACGCCGAGCCAGGTGCCGACGGTGCGGACGACGTCGAGGATGCCGATGTCGCTCGACCAGCCCCTGACGGTGCCGCTGCCGAAGCCGGTGTGCGGCTGCATCGCGAACCCCACCCAGCCGACTGCGATCAGCACGGGCAGGAAGGCGAGCAGGAACATGGCGGGCGGATGCCCGCCGCCGCCGCGGAGCTGCGACAGCCCGAACGCGAAGCCCGCGCCGGCGATGATCCCGTATGCGGCCCAGTAGCCGCCGTTCGTGTGACGGTCGACGTACGCCGCCGCCACCCACAGCAATGCGCCTGCGATAGCTGCGCCGACGAGTGTCGCCGGCGCTCTGTTCACGCCGTTGACGGTCATACAGAAACGCCTCCTTTGGGAGACAACGCAGAAACGGCGGTTAAAGTCACGGTGTGGCCCTCCTTTCCGTGCGGAACGTCACCCGCCGTTTCGGCGGCATCGTCGCGATCGACGACGTCTCGCTGGAGGTGGAAAAGGGCCAGATCGTCGGGCTGATCGGCCCGAACGGGGCAGGCAAGACGACGCTGTTCAACGTGATCACGCGGCTCTACCGGCCGGATGCGGGCACGCTCGACTTCGACGGGAAGAGCCTCCTGCACACGCCGCCGCAGCGGATCGTCCGGCGCGGCATCGCGCGGACGTTCCAGAACGTCGAGCTGTTCCGCACGATGACGGTGCTCGACAACGTCCTCGTCGGCGCGCACACGCGCACGCGACCGTTCCGCCCGTCGAACGTCGAGGCCCGCGCGCGCGAGGTGCTCGAGTACGTGGGGCTCGCGGACGTCGCCGGGCGGCCGGCCGCAGGGCTGCCGTTCGGGACGCTCAAGCGCGTCGAGCTCGCACGTGCCCTCGTCGCCGAGCCGCGCCTGCTGCTGCTCGACGAGCCGGCCGGCGGCCTGAACCACGAGGAGGTCTCGGCGCTCGGAACGTTCATCAGAAAGCTGCGCGACGACTTCGAGCTCACCGTGCTCCTCGTGGAGCACCACATGGGGCTCGTGATGAGCACGGCCGAGCGCATCCACGTGCTCGACTTCGGACGCAAGATCGCCGAGGGAACGCCCGACGAGGTTCAGCGCAACCCGATCGTCATCGAGGCGTACCTCGGAGCAGAGCCGACCGCCGCGTGAACCGTGAGCTCGTGTGGGAGGGCTGCGCGAACGTGCGCGACCTCGGCGGCATCCCGTTGGAGCAGGGCGGCGAGACGCGGTACGGCGTCGTCGTGCGCGCGGACAACGTCCGCTACCTCAGCGACACGGGCTGGCGCGCGCTGGCCGAGCACGGCGTGACCCGGATCGTCGACCTCCGCCTGCCGGTCGAGCTCACGGCCGACCCGCCGCGCGACATCGGCGTCGAGGTCGTCCACGTGTCGCTCATGGGCGACGAGGATCCGAACTTCCACGACCACATCGAGGAGCACTCGGGCCCCGAGTCGTACTGGACGTGGGTCTACGTCTGGGCGCTCGAGAACCGCCGCGAGAGCATCGGCCGCGCGCTCGCCGCGATCGCCGACGCGGACGGCGTCGTTCTCTTTCACTGCGCCGGCGGCAAGGACCGGACGGGGATCATCGCCGCGCTCACCTTGCGCGCCGCGGGAGCCTCGATCGACGAGATCGTCCGCGACTACCACCTGAGCTCCGGGCGGCTCAGCGCGAGCACGCGCGCGTGGCTCGAGGCGGCGGAGGACGCGCAGGAGCAGGCGCGGCGCGAGCTGCTCATCGGCACGCCGCCCGAGGCGATGCGGCGGGCGCTCGAGCACCTCGACCGGGAGCTCGGCGGGGTGGAGGCGTACCTGCGCGCGGCGGGGCTGTCGGACGAGCAGCTCGGCCGGCTCCGCTCGCGGCTCGCTGCGTAAAGCAGGAGGACGGCCACGCGGGCCGAAACGGTCCGGCTCCGTGACAACGCGTCTCGCCGTCATCTTGTCGCTGGCGGCACTGGCCGCGCCGGGCGGAGCGCAGGCAGGTGTCAACCCGCAGATCGCAGGCCTTCAGGTCGCGCTGCGCGCGCACGGCCTCTACCTGGCCCCGATCGACGGCATCGCCGGGCCGAAGACCGCGGCAGCGATCCACATCTTCCAGCGCCAGCACGGCCTGCCGGTCGGCGCGGCGACGGCGAAGACGCGCCTCGCGCTCGGCCCGCTCGGACGGCCGCTCTTCGGCTCGCGCCAGCTCGTGCGCGGCGACTTCGGCTTCGACGTCGCGGTGCTCCAGTTCCTGCTCACGCGCGCACACGTCTACAGCGGCGCGCTGGACGGGTACATGGGATCGGAGACGGTGGGCGCGCTGCGCCGCTACCAGCGACGGCTTCGCCTCACCGCCGACGGGGTGGTCGGTCCGCGCACGCTCGCCGCGATCGTCCATCGAGACGCCGTGCCGGTGCGTGCGCCTGCGACGACTCCGGTGTCCGAGATCACCACCGTCCACGTCGTGCGGCCGGGCGACACGCTGACCGCGATCGCGGCCGGAGCCGGGACGACCGTTGCCGCCGTCGCAGCGCTGAACCGGATCGACGCCGCGGCTCCGATCATCATCGGCCAGCGTCTCCGCCTCCCGGCTGCGGCGGAGCCGTCGGCGGTGGACGTGCGCGCGAAGCTCACCGCGTGGGCGGAGCGCCTCGGTGTCGATCCACATCTCGTCACGGCGCTCGCGTGGATGGAGTCCGGCTTCCAGACGACGCTCGTCTCGTCGGCCGGCGCGCGCGGCGTCCTGCAGACGCTGCCGACGACGCGCGCGTACGTCGAGACGGTGCTCGCCGGCCGGCCGATCCCGCACACGGTCGACGGCGACATCGAGGTGGGCGTGCTGTACCTGCGCCACCTGCTGCAGGTCTTCCACGGCAACGTCTCGCTCGCGCTCGCCGGCTGGTACGAAGGCGAGAAGGCGGTCGAGGACGTCGGGGTCTACGCGGTGACGAAGCCGTTCGTCGCGGACGTGATCGCGCTCCGCGCGCGTATGTAGTCGATGAGGATCGCGCTCGCTCTCGCTCTCGCGCTCGTGCTCGTCGCCGCCGTTCCGGCGGCAGCGGCCCGGCGGCCGTCGCCGCGTGCGCAGTCGCAGGCCGTGGCGGCCGAGCTGGCGCGCGACCAGCTCGTCTCGTGCGGCGGCTCGCACGGGAACGCCGTCGCGCTGACGTTCGACGACGGGCCGTCGCCGTACAGCGCCGCGATCGTGCGGACGCTGCGCCGCTTCCACGCGCGGGCGACGTTCTTCCTCGTCGGCAACCGGCTGCAGTACTGGCCGAAGGCGGCGCGCCTCGACGCGAGCGTCGGTGCGATCGGCAACCACACGTGGTCGCATCCCGATCTGCGCCGGCTGCCGACCTGGCTCGTGTGGCTCGAGGTCGTCCAGACGCAGGCCGCGATCGAGGAGGACACGGGCGTGACGCCGGTTCTCTTCCGTGTGCCGTACGCGCTGCACACCCTGCGCACGGACGAGACGGTCCGGAACCTGGGGCTGCTCGAGGTGTTCTGGGACGTCGACTCACAGGACGATCTGCCCGAAGCGCGTGTGAGCGATGTCGTGCGAAACGTCGAGCGCGGTCTCCGGCCGGGCGCGATCGTGATCATGCACGACCTGCATCCGTGGACCGTGGCGGCGCTGCCGCAGATCCTCGCCGCGATCCACAAGCGCCACCTGCGAGCCGTGACCGTGCCGGAGCTGCTCGCCGAAGACCCGCCGGCGGCGAACCAGCGCTGCCCGTACTCGCCGGTCGCGGGCGACTAGCTCAGGCCTCGAGCGCCAGCAGGTCGTCGACCGTCTCGCGGCGGCGGATCACGCGCGCTTCGCCGTCGCGCACGAGCACGGCTGCGGGGCGCGGGACGGCGTTGTAGGTCGACGACATCGCGAGCGTGTAGGCGCCCGTGACGGGCACGGCGAGGATGTCGCCGCGCACCGGCTCGGGCAGGTCGACCCGCTCGATCAGCACGTCGCCCGACTCGCAGTGCTTGCCGGCGACCGCAAAGCTCCCGTCGGCCTCTGCGTCCGCTCGGGTCGCGACGAGCGCCGCGTAGCGCGCGCCGTACATCGCCGGTCGCGGGTTGTCGGACATGCCGCCGTCGACGGTGACGTACGTCGTCGCCGCGCTCGCACGCTTCACGCCGCCGACGGTGTAGAGCGTGACGCCGGCGCGCGCGACGAGCGAGCGGCCGGGCTCGAGGATCAGCTGCGGCTGCGGCAGGTCGTTCAGCTCGCACGCCTGCTCGAGCTGGGAGACGAGACCGGCGACGAACTCGCCGATCGTGAACGACGGCTCCTCGAGGACGTGGCGCACGCCGAGGCCGCCGCCGAGGTCGACGATGCGCGGCGTCCAGTCGAGCTCTGCGCGCACGCGCGCCGCGAACTGCCCGACCCAGTCGACGGTCATCAGCGACGCGCCGAAGTGCACGAGCTGCGAGCCGACGTGAACGTGCAGGCCTTCGCACTCGGGTGCGCGCCGGAGCAGCTCGACGGCGTCATCGGGGGGGAGCCCGAACTTCGAGCCGTGGTGCGCGGTCTTGATTGCCTCGTGCGTGTCAGCCTCGATGCCGGGCGTGACGCGGACGAGGAAGCGCGCGCAGCCGGCGGCGCGCGCGCGGTCGAGCTCCTCGAGCGAGTCGAGGACGACGAGCGCCTCCTCCGCGGCGGCGGCGTGCAGCAGCTCGTCCTCCTTGTTGTTGCCGTGGATCACGAGCCGGTCGCCCGCGATCCCGGCGCGGCGCGCGAACGCGAGCTCGCCGGCCGTGGAGACGTCGGCGCCGACGCCCTCCGCCGCGAGCAGCTCGAGCACCGCCACGGAGGGAAACGCCTTCGTCCCGTAGACGACGAGCGCGCCGGGCGCCGCCTCGCGGTAGGCCCGCGCGCTGGCCCTGATCGTCTCCTCGTCGTAGACGACGACCGGCGTCCCGAACGCGCGCGCGAGCTCGGACGCGCGCACCCCGCCGAGCACGAGCTCGCCTTTGTCGACGTGGGCGGTGTCCGGCAACAGGTCGGCCAGGGGATGCACGTCAGGCATTGTGCTCTGCTGCATGCTGCGCCTGCTGGCCGAGCTCGCGTACCGCCGCCCGCGCGCGATCCTCGGCGGCGCCCTCGTCGTCGCCGTCGTCGCAGGCGTGTTCGGCGCGGCGACCCCCAGCCACCTCAGCTCGACGAGCAACGACTTCCAGGACAAGCGCTCCGAGAGCTTCCGCACCGAGCAGCTCCTCGGACGGGCGACCGGCGTCCTGCCCGGGCCGTCGATCGTGACCGTCGTCGAGCCGGCGCTCGCGCCGAAGGCCGAGCGCGTGCTCCGCCGCGACCCCGCGATTGCGGGCGTCTCTGCGCGCCGGTCCCGCGACGGACGAGTCGTGCTCGTCAGCGGCTTCCTGCGGGAGCACGCGAACGACAGCGCCGCCGCCCGCCGGCTCGTGCGCGAGCTGCCCGGCCTCGTCGGCGGAGCGGCCGTCGCGAACGAGCAGGTGCAGAAGCAGTCCGAGCGCGATCTCTTCCGCGCCGAGCTGATCGCCCTGCCGCTGCTCTCGGCGCTCGCGATCTGGATCTTCGGCAGCGTCGTCGCCGCGCTCCTGCCCGTCGCCGCCGGGATCCTCTCGATCGCGACGACGCTCGCGCTGCTGCGCGCCGCCAACGACGTTGCTCCTGTTTCGGTGTTCGCGCTCAACCTCGTGACGGGCGCCGGCCTGGGGCTCGCGATCGACTACAGCCTGCTGCTCGTCTCGCGCTACCGCGAGGAGCTCGCGCGGACCGGCCCCGGGCTCGATGCGCTGCGGACCACGATCGCGACCGCCGGCCGCACGGTCGCGTTCAGCGCGATCACCGTGACGGCCGCCTTCGGGTCGCTGCTCGTCTTCCCGCTCGCGTTCCTGCGCTCGATGGCGATCGGTGGCCTGATCGTCGCGCCGTTCGCGGGCCTGGTCGCGCTGACCGTCGTGCCCGCGCTCTTCGCGCTGCTCGGCCGGCGCATCGACGCGCTCCCGGTACGCAAGGTCGACGTTGGACGAACCGCAGGCTGGTACCGGTTCGCGCACTTCGTCATGCGCAGGCCGCTCCCGATCGCGATCGGGGCGGCAACGCTTCTGATCGTGCTCGGCCTGCCGTTCCTCGGCGTGCGCTTCACCGGCGTGAACGCGCTCGTGCTGCCGTCCAGCGCGAGCGCGCGCCAGGCGGAGCTCGCGCTGCGCGCGCACTTCCCGGCCGGGCTCGTGGCGCCGGTCGAGGTCGTCGCGCCGTCACGCGCGGTGCGAGGCGAGATCGATCGCTTCCCCGATGTCGCGTCGATCGACGCGGCGACGCGGGTGCAGGGGCTCTGGAGCTTCACGGTCGTGCCGCGCGCCGATCCGCTGAGCGCGGCGACGAAGACGCTCGTGAAACGCATCCGCCGGATCCCCGGCGTTCGCGTCACCGGCGACACGGCGTGGTACCTCGACACCGCTGCGAGCCTGCGGCGTCATCTGCCGTACGCCTTCGGGCTGCTCGCGGCGCTCGTGCTCGTGTTGCTGTTCCTCGTCACGCGCTCGTTCGTGCTGCCGCTGAAAGCGGTCGTGATGAACGTGCTCAGTCTCTCGGCCGCGTTCGGGATCCTCGTGTGGATCTTCCAGGACGGACGGCTGGAGAGCGTGCTCCGCTACAGCAGCGAGGGCGCGCTCGAGCTGACACAGCCGGTGCTGCTCTTCGCGATCGCGTTCGGCCTCGCGACCGACTACGGAGTGTTCCTGCTCTCGCGGATCCGCGAGGCGCACGACGACGGGCTCGAGAACCGCGAGGCTGTTGCGCTCGGGCTCGAGCGCACGGGTCGCGTCGTCACCGCGGCGGCGGTGCTCTTCTGCGTCGCGGTCGGCTCGTTCGCCACGTCCGGGATCGTGCTCGTCAAGGAGCTCGGCCTCGGCATCGCGCTCGCGGTCGCGATCGACGCGTCGCTCGTGCGCGCGCTGCTCGTGCCGAGCCTGATGGCGCTCCTCGGCGACTGGAACTGGTGGGCGCCCGGCCGCCTTCGCCGCTAGAATCCTGGCAATGGCACGGCTCCTTACGTAACGCAGGGAACCTCGCGGCCTCCGCCGCGCCGGCTCCCCACGGCCTCTCACGCGAGAGGCTTTTTCGTCTCTATGGACAGATACGACGCACACGCAATCGAGGCCAAGTGGCAGCAGGTCTGGGAGGCCGAGCAGGCCTTCCACGTCGACGACCCCGCGCCGGGCGACGAACGGCCGCGCTTCTACCAGCTCGAGATGCTCCCGTACCCGTCGGGGACGCTGCACATGGGGCACGTCCTCAACTACACGCTGGGCGACGTCGTCACGCACTTCCGGCGGCGCAGCGGCTACGAGGTGCTGCGCCCGATGGGCTTCGACTCGTTCGGGCTGCCCGCCGAGAACGCCGCGATCCGCGAGGGCGGCAACCCGCTCGAGATCACCGAGCGCAACATCGAGTCGATCCGCGTCCAGATGCGCCGCATGGGCTGGGCGATCGACTGGCAACGCGAGGTCTCAGCGCACGAGCAGACCTTCTACCACTGGACGCAGTGGCTGTTCCTCAAGTTCTTCGAGGAGGGGCTGATCTACCGGAAGGAGGCGCCGGTCAACTGGTGCCCCTTCGACCAGACGGTGCTCGCGAACGAGCACGTCGTCGACGGGCGCTGCTGGCGTTGCGACAACGTCGTCGAGGTGCGGAACATGGCGCAGTGGTTCTTCAAGATCACCGCGTACGCCGACCAGCTACTCGACGACCTGCAGACGATCGACTGGCCGGACCGCACGAAGAAGATCCAGACCGCGTGGATCGGCCGCTCGGAGGGCGCCGAGGTGCTCTTCCGCGTCGACGGGCTCGACCTCGACATCCCCGTCTTCACCACGCGCCCGGACACGCTGTTCGGTGCGACGTTCTTCGTCATCGCGCCCGAGTCGCCGCTCGTCGAGAAGCTCGTCGCCGGCACCGAGCGCGAGGAGGAGGTGCTCGCCTACGCGCGCGTTGCCGGCGTGCGCACGACCGAGGAGCGCGAGCAGCGCGAGAAGACCGGGGTCTTCACGGGCCGTCACGCCACGAATCCCGTGAACGGCGAGCAGATCCCGATCTGGGTCGCCGACTACGTCCTGATGGAGTACGGCACCGGCGCGATCATGGCCGTGCCCGCGCACGACGAGCGCGACGCCGAATTCGCGGCGGCGTTCGACCTGCCGGTCGTGCCGGTGATCTCCGACGACGGGACGCTCATCGCGTCGGCGCAGTTCGACGGCCTGCCCGTCGAGGAGGCCAAGCGCGCGATCGTTGCCTCGCTCGGTGAGCAGGGCCGCGGCGCGCCGGCGGTCAACTTCCGACTCCGTGACTGGAGCTTCTCGCGGCAGCGCTACTGGGGCGCGCCGATCCCCGTCGTCCACTGCGAGGCGGACGGCATCGTGCCGCTGCCCGCGTCGGAGCTGCCGCTGCTCCTGCCGGAGATCGAGGACTACCGGCCGAAGGGCATGGCGCCGCTCGCGACCAACGAGGAGTGGATGAACGTCACCTGCCCGAAGTGCGGCGGCCCGGCGCGGCGCGAGGCCGAGACGATGGACACGTTCGTCGACTCGTCCTGGTACTTCCTGCGCTACTGCGACCCGACGAACACCGGTGCGCCGTTCTCGCGCGAGCTCGTCGATGCGTGGATGCCGATCGACCAGTACATCGGCGGCATCGACCACGCGAAGGGCCACCTGCTCTACTCGCGCTTCTTCGTCAAGGCGCTGAACGACTTCGGGATGCTCGGCTTCCGCGAGCCGTTCCAGCGCCTGTTCCACCAGGGTTGGGTGCGCCTCGGCGGCAAGCGCATGTCGAAGTCGAAGGGCGGCGTCGGACCGGACGAGCTGATCGACATGTTCGGCGCCGACGCGATTCGCATCTACATCCTCTTCCAGGGTCCCGCCGACCAGGACATCGACTGGACGCCCGACGGGATCGAGGCGACCGTGCGCTTCATCCGGCGGCTCTGGCGGCTCGTGCACGAGGCGGCGATGCAGCCTCCGTCCCCGGACGGCGTCGACACGCCGCTCGCACGCAAGGCGCACGAGACGATCGCCCGCGTCACCGACGACATCGACCGGCGCTTCGTCTTCAACACGCCGATCGCGGCCGTGATGGAGCTCGCGAACGAGCTGTCGAAGGCTCCGACGGATCCGGCTGCGCGGTTCGCCGCGGAGACGGCCGTGTCGGTGCTGCAGCCGTACACGCCGCACGTGTGCGAGGAGCTGTGGGGCGTGCTCGGCCACTCGCGGCTCTGGGAGACGCCGTGGCCCGTCGCCGACGAGTCGCTGCTGCAGCGCGAGACGGTCGAGCTCGTGCTGCAGGTGAACGGCAAGGTGCGCGACCGCGTGCAGGTGCCGGCCGGGTTGTCGGAGGACGAGCTGGTCGCGCTCGCGCGCGCCTCGGAGAAGGTGCAAGCGCACGTGAACGGGGCGGCCGAGCGGCGCGTGATCGTGGTGCCGGACAAGCTCGTCAACATCGTCGTCTGAGAAGTCGCTGATTCGTCACACACGCGTGTCCCACGCGTGACGGGTTTCGCGGCAGCGTGGAGTGGTGCACTCGCTGCCCGTCTCCGTCTCGACGCGTCGTCTCGCTGCGTGCGCGCTGGCTGCTGTGGTGGTGCTGGTGCTCGTGCTGCGGCACGGCCGCGCGCCCACTGCGGCGCCGGCCGCGGCGCCCGCTCGCTCGGCGGCGCCTGCGGCCGCCCCCGTGCGGCCGGCCGTCACCGCTTCGGTCGTCGTCGACGTCGAAGGCGCCGTTCGCGACCCGGGTCTGATCCACCTCGAGCAGGGCGCGCGCGTCGCCGATGCGGTCGCGCGCGCCGGCGGGCTGACCGCGAAGGCCGACCACGCGGGGCTCGATCTCGCCGCGCCCGTGTCCGACGGCGAGCAGGTGCTCGTGCCGACGACTGCGTCGGCGCCGTCGTCGGGCGACGTGCCGGACGGGTCGACGACTCCGTCGGCGCCGATCTCGCTGAACGCGGCCACGGCCGAGCAGCTCGACGCACTCCCGGGCGTGGGCCCGACGACGGCGCAGAAGATCGTCGCGTACCGGCAGCAGCACGGCGCCTTCCGTTCGATCGACGAGCTCGACGCGATTCCCGGCATCGGCCCGGCGCGGCTCGCCGAATGGAAGGGGCTGCTCATTCCATGAGCCGCGTCCTGCCCGCGCACGTCGTGGCCGGCGCCGCCGTTGTCGGGCTGGCGTTCGCGAACGTCGTGCGCCTGCCGGGTCCCGCTGCGCTCCTGCTCGCCCCGGTCGCCGCTTCCGGGTCGCTCGCGGTGTCGCGGAGCGTCCGGCGCCTCTGGCTCGTTGCAGCGGTCGCGCTCGGGCTCGGGTGCTGGTGGGGGAGCGCACGGCTCGACGCGCTCGACCGGAGCGCGCTCACCGGCGAGATCGGCCGGGCCGAAGACGGCGTTGCCGTCACGACCGCCGAGGCACGTCCGGGAACGTTCGTCGCGCGCCAGTTCGCGCGGCTCCGGTCGTTTGGCGGCATGCGACTCGACGAGCGCGTCGAGCTCGAGTTGCCGCTCGGCCGCGCGCCGCCGCAGGGGGCGATCGTGCGGCTCCTTGCGGTCGTGAAGGCCCCCCGGGGGCCGGAGCACGGCTTCGACGAGCGAACGTGGCTGCGCCGCCAAGGTGTCCACGTCGTCCTGTCGGTCGACCGCTGGCAGGTCGTCGGTCACCGCGGCGGGGTCAGCGGCGTCGCCGACCGGCTCCGCCGGTGGCTTCGCCGCGCCTCGGCGCCCGGGCTCGGAGGTGAGCGGGGGGCCGTCGTCGAGGGCGTGCTGCTGGGGGACGAGAACGGCCTCACCTACGGCCTGAAGAACGCGTTCCGGCGCTCCGGGCTGCTGCACCTGCTCGCCGTGTCCGGTGAGAACGTCGTGCTGCTCGCCGCGGGAGTCGTCGCGCTGGCGCTCGCCTTCGGGCTCCACGGCGCATGGGGGCACGTCGCCGCGCTCGTTGCGATCGCCGCGTACCTGATGGCGGTCGGCCCGCAGCCGTCGGTCATCCGCGCTGCGGTGTCGGGCGCCGCGATCTCGGTGGCGTGGCTCCTCGGCCGCCAACGCGACAGCTGGCACGTGCTGCTGATCGCGGCGCTCGTGCTCCTCGGCTGGAACCCGTACACGTTCTACGACGCGGGCTTCCAGCTGTCGTTCATCGCGGTGATCGCGATCTTCGTGCTCGGCCGGCCGCTGCACGCGATCCTCGAGGGCTATCCACTGCCCGCGTGGATGCGCTCGGCGATCGCAATCTCGATCGCGTGCACGATCGCGACCACGCCGATCCTCTGGCTCCAGTTCGGGCAGGTGCCGCTGCTCGGCGTGCTCGCGAACGTGCTCGCCGAGCCGGCGATGCCGGCGCTGCTCGCGCTGGCGTTCGGCGCGGCAGCGGTCGATCCCGTCTCACCGGCGCTGGCAGGCGCGCTCGCGTACGCGAACGGCTGGGTCGCTGCCTACATCGCCGGGGTCGCGCGTCTCGTCGCGGCGGTTCCCGGTGCGCAGGTGACCGGCCAGGACGCCGCGGTCGCGGGGCTCGCCGCACTCGGTCTGCTCGCGGTCGCCGTGCACCGGCTCACGCGAACCGCCACACCGTGACGTCCATGACGGGGCGGTAGCCGATGCGCTGGTAGATCGAGTTCGAGGTCGGATTCGCGAGGTCGGTCGCAAGGAAGCTGAACCTGCAGCCACCGGCGAGGATGCGCTCGGTGATCGCGGCGGTCAGCGCGCTCGCGTACCCGCGCCCGCGTAGCTCGGGCGGTGTGTAGATCGGCCCGATCCGCATACCGTGCGGCGTCGGCGAACCGAACGCACCGAACGACACCGGGCCGCCGTCGTCCCAGATGGCGAAGTCGCCGGCGCTCTCGCGTTGGCGGGCCAGGTCGCGCTCCGGGTCGAAGTTCCCCTCACCCGGGAGGGCCTCTTCGTGGAACGCCGCCAGCCACCTCAGCACCAGCTCGCGGTCGTGCTCCTCGTACAGGCGCATGCTGCCCGTCACCGGTCGAGGCGGAATCACCTCGCTCGCCTCGAACAGGCGCTGCTCGATCGCGACCGTCGCCGCCGCCGGCCAGCGGGCGACGAACGCCTCGCCGACGGCGACCGGTGCGATCGCACCGGGCAGCGTCTCGCCACGGAGCTCGTCTGCGAGCGCTTCCGCGGCGGTGGGCTCCATCAGCGAGAGCAAGAGGTTGTGCGGCGGGGTGCGCACGGCCACGCCGGCGATCCGCCCCTCGTCGACCACGGCGAGCAGCAGCGGGTCGGCGTCGCCGTACGCACGCGCGTTCTTCTCCAGGGTGCTACGAAAGCCGAGCTGTACCGCGTGAACCGCCTCGTTCTCCAACAAGTACGGCGAGACGCGCTCGTAGAACGATCCGACCTCCTCGAAGCGCTCGATCCGAACCATCCGCCTATCCTTGCTGCGATGGCAGACGATCTGAAGCCGGCGTACCTGATCGCGGGCAGCGACCGGCCGAAGGTCGACCGCGCGGTGGCCCGGCTGCGCGGACGCTTCGACTCCGACGCGGTCGAGCTGCACGACGCGAGCGAGATCAGCGGCGACGACGCAGTCGCCGCGTGCAACGCGCTCGGCCTGTTCGGCGCGGGGGCGCGGCTCGTGCTCGTCGACAACGTCGAGGCGTGGAAGGCGCCCGACGCGAAAGCGGTCGCCGAGTACCTGAAGTCGCCGACGCCGGAGACGACGCTCGCGCTCGTCGGCGGCGAGCTGAAGAAGGACGCCCCGATCGCGAAGGCGGTCGCAGGTTCCGGCGACGTGCTCGTCTGGGACGTGCAGACGAAGGCGATCCACCGCTGGATCGCCGAGCAGTTCACGCTGCACGGCGCCAAGGCGGACGTCGAGGTCTGCCGCCGGCTGTCGGAGCTCGTCGGCGACGATCTCTACGAGCTGGCGGGCGAGGTCGAGAAGCTCGCCGTCTGGGCCTCGGGAGACGAGGTGACCGAGGACGCGGTCGACCTGCTCGTCGCCCCGCGGGCCGAGTCGCCGCCGTGGAGCCTCACCGACGCGTGGGGCCAGCGCGACGTCGGCGGAGTCCTACGCGCAGCGGAGCGGATGCTCGACCGGACCGGCGATCCCGTCTCGCGCACGATCCCACGGCTCGTCGGCAGCCTCACGAACCACGTGCGCCGCGCACGGGCCGCGCATCGGCTGGAAGCAAACGGCTTTTCAGCCGCCGATGCGGCTTCGCAGATCGGGATCAAGCCGTACCCGGCGCAGAAGCTCTACGCCCAGGTGCGGAACTTCAGCGCGTCGGAGCTCGATGCGGCGCTCATGCGGCTCGCGCAGCTCGACCATGCGCTGAAAGGCGGCTCGCGCCTGCAGAACGAGCTCGAGCTCGAGCGCGCGCTCGTCGAGATCACGCGGCCGGAAGCGGCCTAGGAACCGGCCGCGACCTTCGCGGCCTGGGACTTCTTGCGCGCGGCGGTGTTCTTGTGGAGCGCGCCGCGGGCGACCGCACGGTCGATCAGCTTGACGAGGCTGCGGTGCTCCTCGGCGACGGCATCCTTGTCGCCGCCTTCGGCCGCGGTCGCGAGCCGCTTCGTCAGCGTCTTGATCGTCGAGCGGTAGCGCAGGTTCTCGAGCCGCTCCTCGGCGGCTGTGCGAACGCGCTTCTTCTGCTGCTTGATGTTCGGCATGGTGAGAAATGCCCGCAGTCGCGGGCGCGCGAAGGGTAGCAGAGGCGGGCCGTATGCTCAGGCCCGTGGACGAGCGCGCCCGCGAGCGGATGATGCGCCTGGAGCAGCGGAACGCCCGCCGCCGCGCTGCGGGCAAGCCGACCTACGACCTCGACGAGTGGTGGCCGGTCTCGGCGCGGCCTTCGGAGGCGGAGACGATGATCCTCGAGCCGGGGTCGGTGATCCTGGAGCCGCCGGCGCGGGAGAGGAGCGGCAGCGGCGTCGCGCGCAACACGGCGATCTTCGGCATCGCGACGGGGCTCTCGCGCGTGCTCGGGCTCGTTCGCGAGATCGTCGCCGCCTACTACTTCGGCTCGGCCGGGCGCATCAACTCCTTCACGGTCGCGTTCCAGATCCCGAATCTCGTGCGCGCGCTCGTCGCCGACGCGGCGCTCTCGTCGGCGTTCGTCCCGGTCTTCAGCGAGCTGCTCGAGAAGGGCGAGCGCAAGCGCGCCTGGCGGGTCGCCTCGACGCTCTTCTGGCTCATGCTGCTGGGGCTCGGCGCGCTCACGGCGCTGTTCATCCTCGTTGCGCCGGTGCTGATCAGGCCGTTCCACGCGGACGACCCGCAGCTCACCGCGGGTCTCGCGCGCGTGCTCTTCCCGATCGTCGCGCTCTTGGGAGTCTCCGGGATCGTGGTCGGGATCCTCAACAGCTACGACCACTTCACCGTGCCCGCCCTTTCGCCGGTCTTCTGGAATGTTGCGATCGTGATCGGGCTCGTGCTGGGAGTGCCGCGCGCGCACGGGATCAACGACAAGCTCTACGTCTACGCCGCGTCGATCCTCGTCGCGACCTTCATCCAGGTCTTCCTGCCGATGCCCTGGCTTCGCGGTCGCGACGGCCGGCTGCAGCTCGTCCTCGACTGGCGCGACCCGGCCGTCGCGCGCGTCTTCAAGCTGATGGTGCCGGTGACGCTCGGGCTCGGCCTGATCAACGTCAACGCGGTGATCGACACGTTCTTCGCCTCGCGGTACATCAACCCGCATCTCGCGCCGAACGCGATCTCGCGCGCCTTCCTGCTCTACATGCTCCCGCAGGGGATGTTCTCGGTCGCGGTTGCGACCGTGCTCTTCCCGTCGCTCGCGCGCGCCGCCGCACGCGGTGACATGGACGAGTTCCGCGGCACCGTCTCGCGCGGGTTGCGGCAGATCGCCTTCCTGCTCGTTCCCGCCGCGGTTGTCAGCGCAGTGCTCGCGGAGCCGATCGTCCGGCTCCTCTACCAGCACGGCAAGTTCACCTCGGCGCAGACGCCGGTCGTCGCCGGCGCGCTCGCAGCGTTCAGCGCCGGGCTCGTCTTCAACGGCGCGATGCTCATGCTCAACCGCGCCTTCTTCAGCCTGCAGTCGAACTGGATCCCGACCGTCGTCGCACTCGGGAACCTGGCGCTGAACGCGATTCTCGACGCAGTCTTCTACCACCTCGGTGTCTGGGGAATCCCGCTTTCGACCGCCGTGTGCAACCTCGCCGGGGTCGTCGCGCTGCTCGTCTTCTTCCGCCGCCGGCTCGGACGCATCGACGGCGGCCGGATCGCCTCGACGGTGATGCGCGTCGTGATCGCCGGCGCTGCCGTGGCGGCGGTCTCGTGGTTCGTCTGGCATCCCCTCGACCAGGCTCTCGGCCGCTCGCTCCCGGCCCAGGTGGTCTCGCTCGGGGCGGCGCTGATCGCGGCCGGCGCCGCGTACGGAATCGCGTGCTCGGCGCTCCGGGTGCGCGAGTTGCAGGCGCTACTCTCCTTGCGAAGCCGCGCCGCGCGCGGCTAGGCGCATATGGACCAGCAGAACATCCGCAACTTCTCGATCATCGCGCACATCGACCACGGCAAGTCGACGCTCGCCGATCGCATCCTCCAGCTCACCGACACGGTCTCGGCGCGCGAGATGCGCAACCAGGTGCTCGACACGATGGACCTCGAGCGCGAGCGCGGGATCACGATCAAGGCGCAGGCGGTCCGCGTGCAGTGGAAGGGCCACGAGCTGAACCTGATCGACACGCCGGGGCACGTCGACTTCACCTACGAAGTGTCGCGCTCGCTCCAGGCGTGCGAAGGCGCACTGCTCGTCGTCGACGCCGCCCAGGGCATCGAAGCGCAGACGCTCGCGAACGCCTACCTCGCGATCGAGAACGACCTCGAGATCGTTCCGATCGTCAACAAGATCGACCTGCCGCAGGCCGATCCGGACGGCGCCTCGGCCGAGGTCGCCGACCTGATCGGCGAGGACTCCGACCGCGTCCTCCGGATCTCCGCGAAGACCGGCCAGGGCGTCGAGGCGGTGCTCGACGCGATCGTCGAGCGGATCCCTGCCCCCGCCGGCGAGCCGGACGCTCCGCCGCGCGCGCTCATCTTCGACTCGTCGTACGACCAGTACCGCGGCGTGGTGGCGTTCGTCCGCGTCGTCGACGGCGTGTTCCGCCCGCGTGAGCAGCTGCGCGCGATGGCACTCGCCACGCGCTTCGAGGCGCAGGAGATCGGCTTCATGTCACCGGCGATGCGGCCGGTGCAGGAGCTTCGCGCCGGGGAGGTCGGCTACGTCATCACCGGGCTCAAGGACGTGTCGGAGCTTCGGGTCGGCGACACGCTGACCTCGGAGAAGAACGCCGCCGCCGAGCCGCTGCCCGGCTACAAGGACGTCAAGCCGATGGTGTTCGCCGGCCTCTTCCCGACGGACTCCGACGACTACCCCGAGCTGCGCGACGCACTCGAGAAGCTGAAGCTGAACGACGCCGCGCTCTTCTACGAGCCGGAGACCTCACAGGCGCTCGGCTTCGGCTTTCGCTGCGGCTTCCTCGGCCTCCTGCACATGGAGATCGTGCGCGAGCGGCTCGAGCGCGAGTTCGACCTCGATCTGCTGGTCACCGCGCCGAACGTCGCCTATCGCGTCAAGCCCATGAACGGCGAGTGGGTCGAGGTGCATACGCCCGCCGACCTGCCCGACGCCTTCGACGAAGTCGAGGAGCCGTACATCAAGGCGTCGATCATCGTCCCGAAGGAGTTCGTCGGCGCCGTGATGGAGCTGAACAACGACCGCCGCGGCAGGTTCGACCACCTCGAGTACCTGTCGGAGCAGCGCGTGCACCTGACGTACGAGCTGCCGCTCGCGGAGATCGTCCTCGATTACTACGACCAGCTGAAGTCGCGCACGCGCGGGTACGCGAGCTTCGACTACGACATGGCAGGTTTCCGGCCGGGCAACCTCGCGCGCGTCGACATCCTCGTCGGCGGCGAGCCCGTCGACGCGCTGTCGCTGATCGTTCACCGCGACTTCGCCTACGAGCGCGGGAAGATGCTCGTCGAGAAGCTCCGCGAGGAGATTCCGCGCCAGATGTTCGACGTCGCGATCCAGGCTGCGATCGGCGCGCGGATCATCGCGCGCGAGACCGTCAAGGCGCGCCGCAAGGATGTGCTCGCGAAGTGCTACGGCGGCGACATCACACGCAAGCGCAAGCTGCTCGAGAAGCAGAAGGCGGGCAAGAAGCGGATGAAGCAGGTCGGCGGCGTCGAGGTGCCACAGGAGGCGTTCCTCGCGGTGCTCAACCTGGGGGAGACGGCGAAGCGATGAGTCTCGAGATGCGCGAGGTCTGCGAGCGCTGCGGCGCCGCGCTCACGGCGGACGGCGACGCGCGGATCTGCTCCTACGAGTGCACGTTCTGCGTCACGTGCACCGAGTCGATGGACGGGGTCTGCCCCAACTGCGGCGGCGAGCTCGTGCCGCGCCCGCGCCGCGTCGCGTCGTGACCGGCGCGCGCCATCTCTACGTCCACCTGCCGTTCTGCTCGTCCCGCTGCGGCTACTGCGACTTCGTCACCGTCGTCGGCCGCGACGGCGAGCACGAGAGCTACGTCACCGCGCTGTTGACGGAGCTCGAGCTCGAGCGGCCGCTGCTCGCGGCGGAGCTCGAGAGCGTCTACCTCGGCGGCGGGACGCCCACGCTGACGGCGCCGGCCGCGCTCGAGCGGCTGCTCGGATCGCTGCCGGCAGCCGCCGAGGTGACGGTCGAGGCAAATCCGGAGACGGTGACCCCCGCGCTCGCGGCGCTTCTTGCGCGAAACCGTGTCGATCGTGTGTCGCTTGGCGCACAAAGCTTCCACATGCACCTTCTGGACGTGCTCGAACGCCGTTCCAGACCCGACGACGTCCGCCACGCCGTGCACCGTCTTCGTGATGCCGGAATTGGCAACATCTCGATCGATCTCATCTACGGCATCCCGGGCCAGAGCGCCACCGACCTCCTACGCGACCTCGCCGAGGCGCTCCGCCTCGACCCCGAGCACGTCTCCGCGTACGAGCTGGAAGCGAAAACCGGAACCCGCTTCACGCACGCCCACGGCGCCGAGCTCGAGCAACAGGCGGGTGCGATGGAGGAGTACTTCGAGCGCGTCGTCGAGACGCTGACGGCCGCCGGCTATCGCTGGTACGAAACGGCGAACTTCTGCCGGTCGCCCGAGAACGCGGGTGGGCGGGACCTGCGGGCGCGGCACAACCTCGGCTACTGGCTCGGGCGGGACTACCTCGGCCTCGGCGTGGGCGCGGTCAGCACAATCGAGAATCGGCGCTGGCGGAACGCCCCGTCGCTCCGCGGCTACCTCACGGCGCTCGCGGGCGGCGAGCGGCCGCCCAGGGCGGTCGAGGAGCTGCCGGCCGAGGTCCGCGCGACCGAACGGCTGATGCTCGGCCTGCGCCTCGACGAGCCGCTCGCGCTCGGGGGGCTCGACGAGGCGCTCGACCAGGCGGAGCTCGAACGGCTCGCCGCGCACGGCCTCGCAGTGCGCGGGGACGGGACGCTCGCCCTGACGGCCCGCGGCCGGTTCCTCGGCGGCGGCGTCACGGCTCGGCTGCTCGCCTGAACTGCGGCCTACCATGAAGGGATGCAGATCCTGCTCTCACCGAGACAGCGCGAGATCCTGCGCCTCGTCGTCGAGGAGTACGTCTCGACCGGCCAGCCGGTCGGCTCGAAGACGCTCGTCGAGGGCGCGGGACTGGGCGTGTCGCCGTCGACCGTGCGGAACGAGCTCGCCGACCTGGAGCGGCTCGGTCTCCTCACGCACCCGCACACCTCGGCGGGGCGAGTGCCGACGGAGGCGGGCTACCGCCTGTACGTCGACGAGCTGCTGAGCCGGCCGGAGTCGACCGCAGGCGCGTTCGCGCTCGACCTTCCGTCGGCGCAGGCCGAGGTCGAGGACGCGCTCCAGACAACCACGGAAATGCTGTCGCAGGTGACGCGCCTGCTCGCCGTGGTCTCGGCGCCGCCGCTCGAGGCCGCCACGATCCGGCATGTCGAGGTGCTGCTCCTGCAGCCCGACGTCGTGCTCGTGGTCGTGATCGCGTCGACAGGGAGCGTCACCGACCTGCGCTTCGCGTTCCAGGAGCCCGTCGACCCCGGTCTCGTCACCTGGGCTGCCGAGTACCTGGACGAGCGCGTCGCGGGGGCCCGCATCGGCTCGCGCGCGGTCAAGCTCGCGTTCGACGAGCCGAGCCTGAGCCCGCGTGAGCGCGCCTTCCTGCAGACGATTCGCAGTGCCTTCGAGCAGGCGGCAGATGAGAATCGCCAACTGTTCGTCGGCGGGACGGCGGGCCTGCTCGACGAGATGCGCTCCGAGGAGATCGGCGCGTATCGCAGCCTGCTCGAAGCGCTGGAGAAGCGCGCCGCTCTCCTCGACGTGCTCGCCCAGCGGCTCGACCCGCGCCGGCCGTTCGCCCGCGTCGGCGAGGAGCTGGAGCAGCCGGGGCTGCGCGAGCTGGCGCTCGTCGGCGCGACCTACGGCTATGCGCATCGAACGCTCGGGGCCGTGAGCCTGCTCGGGCCGCTGCGCATGGACTACGAGAAGGCGCTCCGCTCCGTCCGCGCCGCCGCGTACGAGCTGTCGCGCTTCGTCGAGGACGTGTACTCCGAGTGAGCGCAGGCCGGGACTACTACGAACTGCTCGGGGTCGCGCGCGACGCAGACGAACAGACGATCAAGAAGGCGTTCCGGCGACTGGCGCGGCAGCTGCACCCCGACGTGTCCGACGAGCCCGAGGCGGAGGAGCGCTTCCGCGAGGTGACGGAGGCGTACGAGGTGCTCTCCAACTCCGAGACCCGCGCGCTCTACGACCGCTACGGCCACGCGGGCCTGCGGTCGGGCGGTTTCACACCGACGCACTTCGACATCGGCGGCCTCAGCGATCTGTTCGGCGCCTTCTTCGGCGACGACATCTTCGGTGCCGCTGTGCGCGGCGGCGCTGGACGGCGACGTGGGGCGGACGTGGCGGCAGAGATCGAGATCGATCTCGTCGACGCGGCGAGCGGCACGACTGCGACGGTTCCGTTCGAGCTTGCCGTGATGTGCACGCGCTGCAACGGCGATGGGGTCGAGCCCGGGACGACGCCCGTCCGCTGCGACCGCTGCGACGGCTCCGGCCGGCTGCAGCAGGTGTCGCGCAGCGTGTTCGGCGAGTTCGTCCGCACGCAGCCGTGCCCGCAGTGCCGCGGCCGCGGTGAGATCGTCGAGCACCCGTGCGCGCAATGCGAAGGCTCGGGCCGCACGATCGAGTCGCGGGAGCTGCAGGTCGAGGTGCCGGCCGGCATCCACAACGGCCAGCGGATCCGGATGACGGGCGAAGGGCATGCAGGCGCGCTCGGCGGCCGCTCCGGCGACGTCTACGTGCTCGTGCACGTTCGTCCGGACGAGCGCTTCGTGCGCGAGGGGAACGACATCTTCACGCAGGTCGACCTCACGATCGTCCAGGCTGCGCTGGGCGCGGCTGTGACCGTCGAGACGCTCGACGGGCCGGTCGAGCTCGAGCTGCCGCCGGGGACGCAGCCCGGCGAGGTGCGCGTGCTGCGCGGCAAGGGAATGCCGGTGCTCCAGGGCTTCGGCAGGGGTGACCAGCGCGTGCTGGTGAACGTCGCCGTCCCGCGACGGTTGAGCGACGAGCAGCGCCGCCTGCTCCAGGAGTTCGAGGCGGCGAGCGACGACGACACCTATCGCACCGACGAGAGCTTCTTCGAGAAGCTGAAGAGCGCGTTCCGCTGAGCACCCTGCGCCGCGTCGCGATCGAGGTCGGCCCCGAGCGGCTCGAAGAGGCGCGCGCGACGATGCTCGAGCTCTTCCCCGAAGGCTTCGAGGAGGTCGACCGCCCGCAGGGCGTCGAGCTCGCGGCGTACACGGACTCCGCCGGCGAGGAACGCGTCTGGGCGTTCTTCGGCGGCGCGCGCAGCGCCGACGTCGACGGCGGCTGGGAAGACAAGTGGCGAGCGTTCCACCGGCCGGCGCGCGTCGGCCGGCTCTGGGTCGGGCCGCCGTGGGAGACGCCGCCGGGCGACGCGCTCACGGTCGTGATCGACCCGGGCCGCGCGTTCGGAACCGGCTCACACCCGACGACCCGGCTCTGCCTGCAGGCGCTGCAGGAGCTCGAGCCGGCGTCGCTGCTCGACGTCGGCTGCGGCTCGGGCGTGCTCTCGATCGCGGCCGCGCTGCTCGGTTACACGCCGGTGACCGGCGTCGACGTCGAGGGGCCATCCGTGGAGGCAACCGCGGCGAACGCCGCCGCGAACGGCGTGGCCGTCGAGGTGCGGTTGGTCGCCGCGAGCGAACGTCTCCCGCGTGCACAGATCGCCGTCGCGAACATCTCGCTCGATGCGGTGCGGGCGCTGCCCGACCGCATCGACTGCCGGACGCTCGTCACCTCCGGGTACTTCGCCTCCGAGGAGCCCGGGCTCGCGGGGTTCACGCACCGCGCGCGCACCACGCTCGATGGATGGGCGTGCGATGTGTACGACGCGCGCTGACCGCATACGATCAACGTGAATGGCGACTTTCACCGTCGACTTTCTCGGCTGCAAGGTCTCGCACGTCGACGCCCACGAGGTGCGCGAGGCGCTGCTCCGGGACGGACACCGTGAGAGCGACCAGGCCGACGTCGCCGTGATCAGCACGTGCTGCGTCACGAACGAGGCGGTCGCGAAGAGCCGTAAGGCCGCCGCGCGCGCCGCGCGGACGCATGCCCGTGTGTACCTCACCGGCTGCGGTGCGAACCTCGCCGGAGACGCGTTCGCAGGTCTGCCCGAGAACGTCAGCGTCGTCGCGAAGCGCAGCGAGGAGACGGCGGCGTTCGTCGCGGGCGACGTCGGTGCGATCGGGTGCGTGCAGGCAGATGCGCGCATCGACCGGGTCCGCGCCTTCGTGAAGATCCAGGACGGCTGCTCGTTCTCGTGCAACTTCTGCGTCATCCCGCTCGTTCGCGGCTCGTCCCGGAGCCGCCGGGCGGGCGCAGTGCTCGCGGAGATCCGCAGGCGCGTCGAGCAAGGTCACCGCGAGGTCGTGCTGACGGGGATCAACCTCGGCTGCTTCCGCGACCGCGAGGACGGCTACGACCTGCCCCGCCTCGTGCGCGAAGCGGGTGCGACGCCCGGGCTCGAGCGGCTCCGGCTGAGCTCGATCGAGATCAACCACGTGAACGACGCGCTGATCGCCGCCCTCCGCGACACGCCGACCGCGACCCGCCATCTGCACGTGCCGCTGCAGTCGGGCGACGACGGCGTGCTGCAGGCGATGCGCCGCCGCTACACGGTCGACACCTACCTTCGCCGGCTCGAGCCGCTCGCCGGCGAGTTCAACCTCACGAGCGACGTGATCGTCGGCTTCCCCGCCGAGGACGAGGCTGCGTTCGCGAACACGCTGCGCACGGTCGAGCGCGCCGGTCTGACGAAAGTGCACGTCTTCCCGTACTCGCCCCGGCCCGGGACCGTCACTGCGCAGGACGATCCGGTGCCGCCGCGCGAGAAGAAGGAACGCGGTGCGCGGCTCCGCGCGCTCTCGCACGAGCTCTGCCTCGAGCGGTGGCGCACGAAGCGCGACGACGTCGTGCTCGTCGACCGTCCGGGCCGCGGCTACGGCGACGACTACACACCCTGGCTCGTCGACGCGCCCGTCGGCGATCTGGTCGCCGTCACCGCCGACCGCGTCACCCAGGAGGGGATCCTTGCCCGAGCCGCGTGAGGACTGCCTCTTCTGCACGCTCGTTCGTGACGGGACGCACGTCAACAAGGCGGAGGGATTCGTCGCGATCGACGACATCAACCCGCAGGCGCCGGTGCACATCCTCGTGCTGCCGGAGCACCACATCGACACGTTCCGCGACATCTCTGCGTTCGACGCAGAGGAGACGAAGCGGCTGCTCGAGTTCGCCGCGGAAACCGCGGCCAAGGCGGGATTGACGGATTACCGCCTGGTCGTCAACGTCGGGCCGGGCGGTGGGCAGACCGTCTTCCACCTCCATTTGCATATCCTCGGCGGCCGCGAGATGGAACACACGCTGTGACGCTGATCGAAGAGCTCGAAGAAGAAGTCCGTGAGGCGATGCGCGCGCACGACAACGCGCGGCGCGACGCCTTGCGCCTGATTCTCGCCAGCCTCAAGTCGGCGGAGAAGGATCTCCTGCGCCCGCTCACCGAGGACGAGGAGCTGCAGGTCCTCCAGCGCGAGCGGAAGAAGCGGGTCGAGGCGATCGAGGCCTTCGAGCAGGCGGGGCGCGACGCGCAGGCGGAGAAGGAAGAAGCAGAGCTCGACGTGCTCGAGGAGTTCATGCCCGAGCCGCTCAGCGAGGAGGAGCTCGAGCGCATCGTCGACGACGCGATCGCCGAGAACAAGGCGACGAGCATGCGCGACATGGGCCGCGTCATGGCGGACGTGATGCCGCAGATCGCCGGCCGGGCGGACGGCTCGGCCGTCAGCCAGATCGTCCGCGAGAAGCTGGCCTAGCCGGCTTCGACCGCAGGCCCGGACGCAACGAAGTCGCGCCGGCGCACGAGCGCCGCTGCGAGCACGGCGCCGACCGCGGCCGTCCCCGCGCCGACGAGCAGGATGTCGTGCAGCCCGTGCACGAACGTCGCGCGCGCGGCCGCGTTCACCGCTCCCATCGACTCCTGCTTGACTCCGGTGACGGACTCGAAGATCGCGCCGAGCGCGGCGATGCCGGTTGCGATCCCGACCTGGCGGAACGTGTTGTTGATCCCGGACGCCATGCCCGCGCGCTCGACCCGCACGGTGGAGACCGCCGTCGTCGCGAGCGGCGCGTTGACGAAGCCGATGCCGACGCCGCCGATCAGGAAGCCGGGCAGGAGCACGGTCCAGCTCGAGCCCGCGGACACGCGGCTCATCGTCAGCATCGCGACCGCGTTCAGCGCCAGCCCGAAGCCGAGCAGCCAGCGGATCGGCAGCACGGAGGTGAGCCGCCCGGCGAGCGGCGCCGCGAAGAACGAGATCGCCGAGAGCGGCAGGAAGCGGATGCCGGTCTGGAGCGGTGAGAGGCCGAGGATGTCCTGCAGGTAGAGGGTCAGGTACAGGAACATCGAGAACATCGACGCCGAGATCGCGAACGCCGTGGTCTGCGCGCCGACGAACGCCGGCCGCCCGAACAACGCGAGGTCGATCATCGTGTGGCCGTCGCGTTTCTGGCTCGCGACGAAGAGCGCGAGCACGACGGCGCCCGCGGCGAACAGCCCGATGATCAGTCCGCTCGACCAGCCGTGGCTGTTGCCCTCGATCAGCGCGAGGATCAGGCAGAAGAGCCCGCCGGTGAGCGTGACGAGACCGAGCGGGTCGAGCCGGCCGTGCTCCGGGTCGCTCGACTCGTGCAGCTCGCGGATCCCGAGCACGACGGCGACGACGCCGATCGGGATGTTGACGAAGAAGATCCACCGCCACGAGATCCACGAGGTGAGCATCCCGCCGGCCAGCGGGCCGACCGCGACTGCGGCGCCGATCACGGCGCCCCACAGCCCGAAGGCGGTGCCGCGCTCCTTGCCGTGGAACTCCTGCGAGAGCAGCGCCAGCGCCGTTGCGAACATCATCGCGCCGCCGATGCCCTGCACGCCGCGGGCGATGATCAGGAAGAGCGGGTCCCAGGCGGCGCCGCAGGCGGCCGAGGCGATCGTGAAGAGGACGATCCCGACCAGGAACAGCCGCTTGCGGCCGAAGAGATCGGCGAGCGCGCCGGCGGTCAGGACGCAGGTCGCGAGCGCGAGCGCGTAGGCGTCGACGACCCACTGGAGGTCGGAGAACGACGCCTTGAGCGCCCGCTGGATCGAGGGCAGGGCGACGTTCACGATCGTGATGTCGAGCAGGAGCATGAAGGTCGCGATGCAGACTGCGACCAGCGTCCACCACTTGCGGGCCATACAGGCAACCTACACTTGGCGGGGTGGAACAGACCCTCGATGTATCCAATGCCGTCGCCGCCGAGCTCGCCGGGATCTCCGACGGAGTGCTCGACGCGCTCAAGGAGCGCCTCAGCTGCAACGTCCGCTTGCGCGGCAACCAGCTGACGCTCGAGGGCGACGAGAACCACGTCGCCGACGCCCGCGCCGTGATCGACGAGCTCGTCGAGCTGGTCGAGGGAGGTCACCAGATCGGAGCCCACACCGTCGACGCCGTCCTCGGCACGCTCGAGGCGGGGCAGGAGGTGCGCGACGTGTTCGACGCCGTCGTCTGGCGGCATCGCGGCAAGAAGATCGCTCCGAAGACGGTGACGCAGAAGGCGTACGTCGATGCGATCCGCCGGCAGACGGTCACGTTCGGGATCGGTCCGGCCGGGACCGGGAAGACGTATCTCGCGATGGCGCTCGCCGTCGCCGCCCTGCACGAGCGCGAGGTGCAGCGGATCATCCTGTCGCGCCCCGCCGTCGAGGCCGGTGAGCGCCTGGGATTCCTGCCGGGCGACCTGATGGCGAAGGTCGATCCGTACATGCGGCCGTTGTTCGACGCGCTCTACGACATGATGGATCCCGACAAGGCGAACACCCTGCTCGACCGCGGCACCGTCGAGGTCGCACCGCTCGCCTTTCTCCGCGGCCGGACGCTCAACGACAGCTTCATCATCCTCGACGAGGCGCAGAACACGACCCCCGAGCAGATGCAGATGTTCCTGACGCGGCTGGGCTTCGGCTCGAAGGTCGTCGTCACCGGCGACATCACGCAGATCGATCTTCCGCGCGAGCAGCGCTCCGGGCTCGTGCACGTTCGCGACGTGCTCCACCACGTCGAGGGGATCGAGTTCATCGAGTTCGGTCACAAGGACGTCGTGCGGCACAAGCTCGTCCAGCGGATCGTCGAGGCCTACAAGGAGCACACCGACGAGCGCAACCGCGCATGATCTCGGTGGAGGTGGACAATCGAAGCGGCGTGGACGTCGACGAGACGGGTGCGGTCGAGCTCGCCGGACGCGTGCTCCGCGCGGAGGGGATCGACGAGGGTGAGCTCGGGATCGCGTTCGTCGACGAGAAGGAGATGCGCGGGCTGAAGCGCGACCATCTCGGGATCGACGAGCCGACCGATGTGCTCTCGTTCCCGATCGACGGCCGCGACCCCGTGCCGGAGGGCGTGCCCCGCGCGCTCGGCGACGTCGTGCTCTGTCCGCAGGTCGTCGGCGACGAGTGGCGGTGGCCGCTCGTGCACGGGCTGCTGCACGTCCTGGGCTGGGATCACAGTGACGAGATGGCCCGGCGCGAACAGGAGCTCCTCGCATGAATCCGCGCAGGCAGCCGGGCGTCCTCGACTCGTTCAACTTCGCAGTCGAGGGCGTCATCCACGTCCTGCGCACGCAGCGCAACATGCGCATCCATTTCGCGGTCGCGTTCGTCGTGCTCGTCGTCGCGCTCGTGATCAACGTGAGCAAGTTCGAGCTGATCGCGCTGCTGATCTCGATCACGTTCGTGCTGATCGCCGAGATGCTGAACACCGCGGTCGAGGCCGCGATCGACATCGCGACGACGTCGTTCGACCCGATGGCGAAGCTCGCCAAGGACATCGCCGCCGGCGCGGTGCTGATCGCCTCCGTGAACGCGCTTGCCGTCGGCTACATCGTCTTCGCCGGCAAGCTCGCCGACCGCTCCTCGCAGCTGCTCGAGCGGCTGCGGCAGGCGCCTGCCGAGATCACGCTCGTCGCGCTGGTGCTGACGATCATCCTCGTGATCGCGACGAAGGCGTACACCGGACGCGGGACGCCCCTGCGCGGCGGCGTGCCCTCCGGGCACGCGGCGCTCGCGTTCGCCGGCTGGGTCGCGGCGACCTACGTTGCCGGCGCGGACCACCGCTTCCTCGTCTCGTCGCTCGCGTTGATCATGGCGCTGCTCGTCGCCCAGACCCGGGTCGAGTCGGGCGTCCACTCTGCGCTCGAGGTCACGTACGGCGCGCTCGTCGGCGCCCTCGCTACGCTCGTCGTCTTCCAGGTGTTTCAGTGACCCAGCTCGTCGAGAAAGCCGAGGCCGCCGCCGAGCAGGCGTATGCGCCGTACTCGAACTACAATGTGGGCGCCGTCGTGCGGACGAGCGATGGGCGCGAGTTCGCCGGGGTGAACGTCGAGAACGCGGCGTACCCGCTCGGACTGTGCGCCGAGAAGGTCGCGATCGCGAACGCGGCGTCCGCAGGCGTGCGGCCGGGCGAGATCGAGGCGATCGGCATCACCGCGTCGCCGTGCGGCGGCTGCCGGCAGTGGCTGTACGAGTGGCGCATCCCGTCGGTGTCGTTCCGCCGCGACGACGGGTCGGTCGCCGAGTACACGGCCGGCGACCTGCTGCCGGACACGTGGGACCTGCCTTGAAGTCGGGGTTCGCCGCGGTCGCCGGGCGGCCGAACGTGGGGAAGTCGACGCTCGTGAACGCGCTCACCGGTTCGAAGGTGGCGATCGTCTCCGACAAGCCGCACACGACCCGCCACCAAATACGCGGCGTCTACACCGACGACGACGCACAGCTCGTGCTCGTCGACCTGCCGGGCTGGCAGAAGCCGATCGACCCGCTGACCGAGCGGATGCAGGGGCGTGTGGACGAGACGATGGCGAGCGACGTCGACGTGGTGCTGCTCGTCGTGAACGCGCGCGAGCGGATCGGTGCGGGCGACCGCTTCGTCGCCCGGCGCGTCTTCGCGCTCGGCGTCCCGGTCGTGATCGTGCTGAACAAGGTCGACCGCCTCAAGGCGGGGCACATTGCGACGCAGATGAAGACTGCGGCGTCCCTGGGGGACTTCCACGCACTGCATCCGGTGAGCGCGATGACCGGCGACGGGATCGGGGAGCTTCGCTCGGACCTGATCTCGCTGCTGCCCGAAGGGCCGCTCTACTACCCACCCGAGACCGACACCGACATGCCGGTCGAGGCACGCATCGCCGAGCTCGTGCGCGAGCAGGCGTTGCGGCTCACGAAGGAGGAGGTGCCGCACGCGCTCACCGCCGAGGTGGTCGAGATCGACGAGAAGCGCGTACACGTGCGGCTCTATACCGAGACCGAGAGCCAGAAGCAGATCCTGATCGGCAAGGGCGGCACGATGGTGCGCGACATCGGCCGCGGCGCGCGCCCACACGTGGAGGCGCTGCTCGGTCATCCCGTCTACCTGCAGTTGCAGGTGAAGGCGTCGCCGAAGTGGCGCCGCAACGAGACGATGCTGGAGCGGCTCGGGTTGTAGGGTGGGCGGGTGCGGTTCGCCGCGCTCGCAGCGGCCGTCGCGCTCGCAGTGGGCTGCGGCGGCGGAAAGCTCACCAGCCCGCCTCGCGGGCCGTGGCGGGCGAACGCGGTCCGCGTCCTGACGCAGCTCCACGGCGACGTCACCTCGGCGGAGCTCGGCGGCACGACATCCGTCGCCGCCGGCCGTGCGATCCGCAACACGTCGACGCTGTTCGCGCTGCTCATTGCCTACACCGATCTCACCGCGTGCCGGCAGATGATCGCCGGGGTCGATGCGCCGTCGCCGGACGCCGACGCGCTCGTCCGTCCGTGCGGCGACCTGCAGCGCGCGTCGTCGCTCTTCACCCGCGCGGTGACGGCATCCGATCCGGCGTCGCTCGTTCGGGCGACACTGCTGGCCGATCGTGCCGATCCCCAGCTCGTTCGCGCGCTCGCCCTTGTTCAGCCGCCGCGCGGGGAGAAGTAGCGCCGCAGCCAGACGGCGAGGCCGTCGAGACCGGGGAAGAGGACGCGCTCGGTGATGTTCGCCTGGTCGAGCTTGTCGCGAACTTCCCACTTCAGCTCCGCGGGCAGGACGATGCGCCGGGCGAGCCCCGCGTTGCGCTCGAGCCACTCGTCCATGCGCGTCTCGGGCGACGGCATCAGCGAGAAGAGCGCGTACTGGTTGACGATGCGCTGGTCGAGGGCGGGCGGCTCGAAGAAGACGACGAAGTCGTCGCCGAGCTTGTCGAACTCCGCCAGAGTCGGCGCGCACTCGCGCAGCAGATCGGCCGAGAGCGCGTTCATGCCCTGACGCTCGACCGCGTCGCGCAGCTTCTTCGGCAGCAGGCGATTCGTCTTCACGAAGTCGACCATCCAGATCGCGCCGTCGTGCTCGTAGTCGACGGGATAGGCGGTTGCGAAATGCAGCGCGACGTAGGGCGAGTACGTCCAATCGAGCATGCGCGTCGCGAGGCCGTGGTGCTTCGCGACCGCGAGCCAGTGCCAGATCGAGTCTTCCGGGACGTCGGAGCGGTGCGCGTACTTGCGGAAGCTGCGGAGGAGGTGCGGCTCGACCTCGGCGATGTCGCCGCCGAGCCGCTGCAGGCTCGTGATCAGCTTCCCGTCCCGCGACGCCTCGCCGCGGAACACGAAGTCGGAGCGGTGCCGGCGCAGGCCCTCGTGCCACGAGTCGGCGAAGAGCAACTCGTGCAGATGCGTCCAGGACTCGGCTCTGATCTCGTCCATCGGCCAGGATTTCCCTCAGGACTACACTGCCCACACATGGCGCAGGCGCCTGTTCTTCCCCGCGGGTTCGAATTGCCGCTCGAGCAACGGCTGCCGCGCATCGGCTCGATCGACCAGGTCGCGGTCGAGCAGCGCGCGGGCGAGCTCGCCAAGCGCTCGATCAAGAAGGGCGCGAAGGTCTGGGCGCTCGAGCTTGCGATCCGCTGCTGCGACCTGACGACGCTGGAAGGCCAGGACACGCCCGGCAAGGTCGCCGCGCTCTGCTCGAAAGCGATGCGGCCGGACCCGGGCGACGCGAACATCCCCTCCGTCGCGGCGGTCTGCGTGTACCCGAACCTCGTGCCGGTGGCGAAGGAGCGCCTTGCCGGCAGCGGCGTGAAGGTCGCGAGCGTCGCAACCGCGTTCCCGTCCGGTCAGAGCCCGCTCGACGTGAAGGTGCGCGACGTCGAGGACGCCGTCGCGATGGGGGCAGACGAGATCGACATGGTGATCGACCGCGGCGCCTTCCTCTCCGGCCGCTACGCGAAGGTCTTCGACGAGATCGTCAAGGTGAAAGAGGCGTGCGGCGAGGCGCACCTGAAGGTGATCCTCGAGGTGGCCGAGCTCGGTACCTACGACAACGTTCGCCGCGCGTCGCTGCTCGCGATGGCCGCCGGTGCCGACTTCATCAAGACGTCGACGGGCAAGCTGCCGGGCGCCGCGACGCTGCCGGTGCAGCTCGTGATGCTCGAGGCGATCCGTGACGTGCACGACGAGACGGGCCGCAAGGTCGGCATGAAGCCCGCCGGCGGGATCCGCACCGCGAAGAACGCGATCCAGTACCTGGTGCAGGTGCACGAGACGCTCGGCCCCGACTGGCTGACGCCCGACCTCTACCGGATCGGCGCGTCGAGCCTGGTCAACGACATCCTCATGCAGCTCCGCAAGGAGAAGACGGGCGTCTACCAGAGCAAGGATTACTTCACTAATGACTGAGCACCACCTGAGCCGAGCACGAGTTGCCGGGCCGCGCTGGACGCCCGGATGCGGCGTCCTCAGTCGCGGCGGTAGCGCTGCTACCGCCGCTCCCTGCGTCCTTGCCTCCGAACGTCCATCGCACCCCGTCAACGCGTGGTCGTCTCACGCGGTGCTCCAATGACTGACGTCGCAAAGCGCGGCGACCGCAGCCCGGTCCCCGCCGACTGGACCTACGCGCCCGCGCCCGAGTCGACCGACGTCGTCCGCCTGCAGGAGCGCTACGGCCTCTACGTCGGCGGCGAGTGGCTCGACGCGAAGGAGCACTTCACGACGATCTCGCCGCGCGACGAATCGCCGCTCGCGCAGGTCGGCCAGGCGAGCGCGAAGGACGTCGAGAACGCGGTCGGCGTCGCACGCGAGGCGTCGACAGCGTGGGCCAAGCTCCCCGGCAGCGAGCGTGCGAAGTACCTCTTCCGCATTGCGCGCATCCTCGCCGAGCGCAGCCGTGAGTTCGCGGTGCTCGAGAGCCTGAACGGCGGCAAGCCGATCAAGGAGTCGCGCGACGTCGACCTGCCGCTCGCGGCCGCGCACTTCTTCTACTACGCGGGCTGGGCCGACAAGCTCGAGTACGCGTTCCCGAACCGCACGCCGCAGCCGCTCGGCGTCGCAGGCCAGATCATCCCGTGGAACTTCCCGCTGCTGATGCTCGCGTGGAAGATCGCGCCGGCGCTCGCGGCGGGCAACACCGTCGTCCTCAAGCCGGCCGAGACGACGCCGCTCACGGCGCTGCTCTTCTGCGATGTCGTCCGGCAGGCGGAGCTGCCGCCGGGCGTCGTCAACATCGTCACCGGCGACGGCTCGACGGGCGCCGCGCTTGTCGACGCCGACGTCGACAAGATCGCGTTCACCGGCTCGACCGAGGTGGGCAAGGCGATCCAGCGCCGCCTCGCCGGCACCGGCAAGAAGGTGACGCTCGAGCTCGGCGGCAAGGCGGCGAACATCGTCTTCGACGACTGCGCGCTCGACCAGGCGGTCGAGGGCATCGTCAACGGCATCTACTTCAACCAGGGCCATGTCTGCTGCGCCGGTTCGCGCCTCTTCGTGCAGGAGTCGATCTACGAGCCCGTCGTCGAGAAGCTGAAGAAGCGCATGCAGACGCTGCGCGTCGGCGACCCGCTCGACAAGAACACCGACGTCGGTGCGATCAACTCGCGCATGCAGCTCGAGAAGATCCAGGAGCTCGTCGCCGCCGGCACCGACGAAGGCGCAGAGATCTACCAGCCGCCGTGCCGACTGCCGGAGAAGGGCTACTGGTTCGCGCCGACCGTCTTCACGAACGTCGCGCAGAGCTACCGCATCGCCCAGGAGGAGATCTTCGGCCCGGTGCTCAGCGTGCTCACGTTCCGCACGCCCGACGAGGCGGTCGAGAAGGCGAACAACACGCCGTACGGCCTCAGCGCCGGCGTCTGGACCGAGAAGGGCTCGCGCATCCTCTGGATGGCCGAGCGCCTGCGCGCCGGCGTCGTCTGGGCGAACACGTTCAACCGCTTCGACCCGACGAGCCCCTTCGGCGGCTACAAGGAGTCCGGCTTCGGCCGCGAGGGCGGCCTGCACGGCATGGAGCCGTACCTCCGCTTCGAGACGGAGGTGACCGGTGGCTAACCGCCTTCCCGTCAAGAAGACCTACAAGCTGTTCGTCGGCGGCGCGTTCCCGCGCAGCGAGTCCGGGCGCACGTACGAGGCGGAGGGCCAGAACGTCGCGCGCGCGTCGCGCAAGGACGTGCGTGACGCCGTCCAGGCGGCGCGCGGCGCGCAGCCGAAATGGGCGAGTGCAACGGCCTACAACCGCGGTCAGGTGCTCTACCGCATCGCCGAGATGATGGAGGCGCGCGTCCCCGAGTTCGCCGAGCTGTGCACCGGCAAGGACGAGGTGCACCGCGCGATCGACCGCTGGGTCTGGTACGCAGGCTTCGCCGACAAGCTCGCGCAGGTGCTCGGCTCATCGAATCCGGTCGCCGGCCCGTACTTCAACTTCACGATCCCGGAGCCCACGGGTGTCGTCGCGATCGTCGCGCCCGACGAGCCGCCGCTGCTCGGGCTCGTCTCGCGGATCGCACCGGCGCTCACCGGTGGCAACGCAGTCGTCGCGCTCGCGTCGGAGACACGGCCGCTCGCGGCGATCGAGCTGGCCGAGGCGATCGCGACGAGTGACGTGCCGGGCGGCGTCGTCAACCTGCTGACCGGTCAGCGCGCCGAGCTCGCACCGTGGCTCGCGAGCCACATGGACGTGAACGCGATCGACGTCACCGGCGCCGACGGCCTGCTCGCCGAGCTCGAGACCGCCGCAGCGGATAACGTGAAGCGCGTCGTGCACGGCCAACCCGACACGCAGTCGCTCTGGGAGATCTCCTCGTTCCTCGAGCTGAAGACCGTCTGGCATCCGATCGGAACCTGACGCATGAGCGCCTTCTCGCATCTCGACGAGCTGGAGCGGATCCAGATCTGGCCGGGCTTGACAGCCCGCGAGGTCACGGGCGCCGAGGCGATGCTCACGTACATCGAGCTCGACGCGGGCGCGGTGGTGCCGGAGCACCAGCACCCGCACGAGCAGACCGGCATCCTGCTGCGCGGATCGGTGACGTTCACGATCGGCGGCGAGACGCAGGAGCTCACACCGGGCGCAATGTGGGTGATCCCCGGGGACACGCCGCACGACGTCGCCGTCGGGCCGGACGGTGCGGTGATCGTCGAGCTGTTCGCGCCCGCGCGCGACGACTGGGGCGGCCACGAGCGGCTGCCCGCCACTCGGGTTACGCTTCCGTAGTTCGTGCCAGGCTCGCGCCGCCTCAGCCAACGCATCTCCGAGGGAGACGGGATCTCGATCATCGTCTGCGTCGCCGACGCAGCCGCCGCGGAGCATGCCGAAGCGCAGGGCGCCGAGGCAGTGGCGGTGTCGTCGACGATCGACGGCATTCGAGACGCCACCTCGCTGCCGCTGCTCTGGATCGGCACCGGCGCGCCCCACGACGCGGACGCGATCTGCATCCGGCCGGAGGACGAGCCCAGGCATCACCACCTCGAAGCGGTCGTCGACGTGCGCGACGAGGAGGAGCTCGAGCAGGCGCTCGAGCGGCTCGACCCCGAGATCTTCCTGCTGAACGCCCACGACATCGACGGCGACGTCGACCCGCTCGACGCGGTGCTCGAGCTGCTGCCCGACGTCCCCGCCGGCAAGCTCGCGATCGCGCAGGTCGAGGTCTCGACGCGCGAGGAAGTCCTCGCGCTCGAGCGGGCGGGCGTGGACGCCGTCCTGATCGCAGCGGGCAACGTCGGCGTCCTCGTCGGCGACCAGCCACCGGACGTTTAGGGGGCTACCATGGGGAGCCTGTGAGAGGGCTCCTCACGATTTCCCTGCTCCTGGGGGCGTGTGTGCTGCTGGCGGCCGGCTGCGGCGGGAAGAAGGCGGCCACGGCCGTCGCCTACCACGACCCCGCGCCGCAGCGCGTCTGCGCGCACCCGGCGGGCTGGCAGGCGCTCGCGAACCGCATCCAGGCGCCGGTGTACTGCCCCGGCTGGCTCCCGGACCCGCTGACCGACCAGATCGGCGGCCAGTGGAACAACATCGACTCGGTGTCGAAGGACCGGAGCTATCTCGAGAGCTTCGTCTGGCAGGACACCGACGCGGGCGGCGGCGGCGGTGAGCTGCACGTCAACCTGCGCGCCTATCCGGGCCGGACGACCATTCCCACCTGCCGCACGGGCGGCAGCGACAGCCGCAACGTCCCGTGCTTCGCCAATCCGAGCGGCACCGTGACCGCGAATGGGATCACGACGACCCTCTACACGGTGAATCAGGACGCAGACACCTGGCACTACCTGCTGCTGTGGCGCCGCTACGGCAACCTCTACACGCTGTCGGAGCACCTCGCGCCGCCGCTGAACGGACCGAAGCTCCGGCAGTACCTGAAGCAGGAGCTGACCGACCTCGTCCTGATCAAGCCCGCCGCCGCGAAGGCCTGACGATGAAGCTCACGCGCAAGCAGGCGCTCGTCGGCGCAGCCGCGGGTGCGCTCGGCGCGAGCGGGATCTACGAGCTCGTCGACAAGCTCGCCGGCACGTCGCCGCAGCGCGCCGACGCAGCCGTCGCGTTCCCGGAGCAGCATCTGCTCGACGGCGTGCGGGTGACGCAGTCGAATGGCATCCCCGTGCTCGTGCCGCCGCTGCACCACGAGCTGATCACAGCGCGAGTGAGGGCCGACCGCGCGGACGTGCGCGACGCGCAGCGGAAGCTCACCGACCTGCTCGCGGGTCTCGACACGGAGTACGCGCCGTCACCGGCCGGGCTCGGCGTCACGGTCGCGTGGGGACTGCCGTACTTCCACCGCCTCGTCCCGTCAGCGTTCGCGAAGTACGTGCCGCACGACCGCCGCGCGAACAAGCCGGTCGTGTTCGACGCGACGCGCTTCCCGAGCGACCCGACGGACACGAAGATGGAGGCGAACGACGTCGTCATCCTGCTTCGCTCCGACGTGCGCGCGCACATCCTCGACGCAGAGCAACGGCTTCATCAGTCGGGGTTGTTCCAGTTCACGAGCATCCGCCGTGGCTTCGCCGGCGGCGGCTTCGACGGGAAGACGTCGCTGCCGAAGCAGATGGCCCTCGCGGCGCAGATTCCCGGCTCGGACCTGATCCCGGACACCGCCGAGCTCTTCCTCGGCTTCACCTCGACGCAGAAGGCGGGGATGGGGCCGGGCAAGATCGCGAACTTCGAGACGCTCGGCTACGTCGACTTCCGCGGCAGCGACTACTTCGTCCACGGCACGCACATGCACCTGTCGCACATCCACGAGGACGTCGAGGCGTGGTACCTCAACTTCGACTTCGACGAGCGTGTCGCGACGGCGTTCCGGCCGACGCTCAACGTCGTGCAGGGAACGCAGACGGTGCCTCAGGGGCCGAAGCAGGTGTCGAGCGCGGCGAAGGTGCGAAGCGACTACCGCGAGACGGGCCGCATCGGGCACAGCGCCGCGATCCAGACCACGTCACGGCTGCTCGAGCAGTTCGTCGCCACCGACGGGACGGTGTACCCGAAGGGCGCCGCGATCCCGATCCGCGCCGACTTCAACACGCTCGACAACCCGTACGCGTGGGCCGAGCACGGCTCGCAGTACAGCCACATCCCGGCCGCCGGCGTCCACTTCGTCGTCTTCAACCCGACGGGTGACGACTTCCACCGAAACCGGATGGCGATGGACGGCCATCTGCCCGACGGCACGATCCCCTTCGAGCCGCGGGCGCGCGAGCAGGGCTTCAACTCGATCCTCTCGACGACCGCGCGCCAGAACTTCCTCGTCCCGCCGCGGCGGCACCGGTCGTTCCCGCTGGCGGAGCTGTAACTCGGTTCGAAGAACCGAGTTACCGTCTTAGGCGATCGTGAACGAGCTTCGCGGCGCCGAAGACACGAACCTGGTTCTGCGAACCAGGTTCAGCCGAAGAACGCCTTCGCCACTTCGTACCACTCGAGCGGGACGGTCTTGAGCTCGGCCGTCGCCTCGTCGAGGGAGCACGCGATCACGTCGTCGCCGCGCAGGGCGGCCATCTTGCCGAAGTCGCCGGCGTTGACCAGGTCGGCCGCGGTGAGCCCGAAGCGCGTCGCGAGGATGCGGTCGCGTGCGGTCGGAGAGCCGCCGCGCTGCGTGTGGCCGAGCACGGTCACGCGCGTCTCGTAGCCGGTGCGGGCCTCGATCTCCTCGCCGAGCCGTTCGCCCACACCGCGTTTCGCCAGGAGCTTGTGCCCGAACTGGTCGACCTCGCCCTTGTCCTCCGCGCCCGGGAGCTCGCAGCCTTCGGAGACGACGACGATCGAGAAGTTCTTCCCCTTGGCGTGCCGGCTCTGGATCTCGCCGACCACCTCGTCGAAGTCGACCGGCTGCTCGGGAATGAGGATGACGTCGGCGCCGCCGGCGATGCCGCTGTGCACGGCGATCCAGCCTGTGTGCCGGCCCATCACCTCGACGACCATGACGCGGTTGTGCGACTCCGCCGTCGTGTGCAGGCGGTCGATCGCCTCGGTGGCGATCGAGACCGCGGTGTCGAAGCCGAAGGTGTAGTCCGTGCCCGAGAGGTCGTTGTCGATCGTCTTCGGGACGCCCACGACCGGGAGCTGGAACTCGCGGTACAGCCGCGCAGCCACGCCGAGCGTGTCCTCGCCGCCGATCGCCACGAGCGCGTCGAGCTTCTCGAACGACTTCTTCACCGCGTCGACTCCGCCGTCGACTTTGAAGGGGTTCGTCCGGCTCGTGCCGATGATCGTGCCGCCGCGGGGCAGGATCCCGGAGATCTCGCCGCGGCCGAGCGGCTGGAAGATCTCCTCGACCATCCCGCGCCAGCCTTCGCGCACACCGACCACCTCGTGGCCGTGCGACCACGAGCGCCGCGCGACGGCGCGGATCACCGCGTTCAGGCCGGGGCAGTCCCCGCCGCCGGTGAGAACACCGATCTTCACGGGCGTGAACATAGCGAGTTAGCTCAGCGGCGCTCGGGGTAACGGACCGCCGTGCCGGTCGTTGACGTCACCCTGCACGTGAACGGGCAGCGCCTCGAGCTCGCGCTCGACACGCGGACGACGCTCCTCGACGCGCTCCGCGAGCACGCCGGGCTGACCGGCGCGAAGAAGGGTTGCGATCACGGGCAGTGCGGTGCCTGCACCGTTCTCGTCGACGGCAGGCGCGCGAACAGCTGCTTGATGCTCGCCGTCGCCTACGACGACGCGGAGATCACGACGATCGAGGGGGTTGCGAACGGCGAGCTTCACCCGCTGCAACGCGCGTTTGTCGCACATGACGCCTTCCAGTGCGGCTACTGCACGCCCGGTCAGATCTGCTCGGCGATCGGGATGGCCGACGAGGTTGCGGCGGAAGGGCTCGAGCTCGACGAGGACGCCGTCCGCGAGCGGATGAGCGGCAACATCTGCCGTTGCGGCGCCTACGTGAACATCGTCCCGGCGATCCTCGACGCGACGTGAGGGAGTTCGGCTACGAACGCGCGACCGCGGTCGAGGAGGCCGTGCGCGCTGCCGCCGACGGTGCGCGGTTCCTCGGCGGCGGGACGAACCTCGTGGACCTGATGAAGCTCGGCGTCGAGACGCCCGAGCGGCTGATCGACGTCACCCGTCTGCCCGGCGGCGTCGAGGAGCTCCCGTGCGGCGGCCTCCGGATCGGCGCGGCGGTGAAGAACAACGCGCTCGCGCAGGATCCGCGGGTTCGGATGCAGTACCCGGTGCTCTCGCAGGCGCTGCTCGCAGGCGCCTCGGGCCAGCTGCGGAACCTGGCGACGGTCGGCGGCAATCTGCTCCAGCGCACGCGCTGCCTCTACTTCATGGACGTCACGAAGCCGTGCAACAAGCGCGAGCCGGGCGCCGGCTGCTCGGCGCGCGAAGGCGTCGACGAGAACCTGGCGATCCTCGGCTGGTCCGAGGCGTGTGTCGCGACGCATCCGTCCGACATGGCGGTTGCGCTCACTGCGCTCGATGCGGTCGTGGTCACCCACGAGCGGCGGATCCCGCTGGTCGACTTCCATCGGCTGCCGGGCGACGAGCCCGAGCGCGACACGGTGCTCGAGCCGGGCGAGCTGATCGTCGCGGTCGAGCTCCCGCCGGTCGAGGGGCGCTCCGCGTATCGCAAGGTGCGCGAGCGGGCGTCGTTCGCGTTCGCGCTCGTGTCCGTCGCTGCCGTGCTCCGCGTCGAGGACGGGACGATTTCCGACGTGCGGATCGCGCTGGGCGGCGTCGCCCACAAGCCGTGGCGAGCGACGCGCGCGGAGGAGGCGCTGCGCGGCGGCCCGGCCACGCCGGAGCGGTTCGCGGCCGCCGCCGAGGCCGAGCTCGCGGAGGCGCGCCCACTGAGCGGCAACGCGTACAAGGTGCCGCTCGCACGCAACACGATTCGTCGCGTCCTCGGGGAGCTTGCGTGAGCGTAGGCTTGACGGAGCTCACCAGAGAGCGCAGGTGCCGGCTTTGCCGGCGCCGGAGCGGAGTCCGGTGAGCGAGATGCTGCAGCGCGCGATCGGCGCGCCGCTCGACCGGATCGAGGGGCGCGAGAAGGTCGCCGGCCAGGCGAAGTACGCCTACGAGTACGAGGCCGAGCGCGCGGTCTACGTCGTCGCTGTGTCGGCCCGGATCGCGAAGGGCCGCGTCGTCTCGGTCGACGAGAGCTCGGCGCGCGGCGCGCTCGCCGTCCTCTGGCACGGCAACGCGCCGAAGCTCGGTGAGGACGTCGATCCCGAGCTGGCGCTCTTCCAGTCCGATCGCGTGGCCTACCGCAACCAGTGGGTCGCGGCGGTCGTCGCCGAGACGTACGCCGCCGCGCAGGAGGCGGAACGGACGCTGCGCATCGACTACGAGGAAGCGGAGAACGACTCGGTGCTCACGGAGGACCATCCGAAGCTCTATGCACCCGAGAAAGTGAATCCCGACTTTCCGGCCGCGACCTCGGAGGGCGACTTCGACGGCGCGTTCGCGGCGGCCGAGGTGACGCTCGACGAGACGTACCGCACGCCGGCCGAGCACAACAACGCGATGGAGCCGCACGCAACGATCGCCGTCTGGGACGGCGACGACGTGACGCTCTACGACTCGAACCAGGGCGTCGGGCCGGTGCGGCAGGCGGTCGCGACTGCGTTCGAGGTCGATCCGTCGCACGTGCGCGTGATCGCGCCGCACGTCGGCGGCGGCTTCGGCTCGAAGGGGACGCCGCGGCCGAATGTGATTCTCGCCGCGATGGCGGCGAAGGTCGTCGACCGCCCCGCGAAGGTCGCCGTCACGCGGCAGCAGATGTTCGCCGTCACCGGTTATCGGACACCGACGATCCAGCGCGTGCGGCTGGGTGCGAGACGGGACGGCGGCCTCGTTGCGATCGCGCACGACGTCGTCGAGCAGACCTCGACGCTGAAGGAGTTCGCGGAGCAGACGGCGGTTGCGACGCGGATGATGTACGCGGCGCCGAACCGCCGCACGACGCACAAGCTCGCTGCGCTCGACGTGCCGACGCCGTCGTGGATGCGCGCGCCGGGGGAATGTCCCGGGATGTTCGCGCTCGAGTCGGCTATGGACGAGCTCGCACGGAAGCTCGACATCGACCCGCTCGAGCTGCGCATCCGCAACGAGCCCGAGCTCGATCCGGAGAGCGGTCATCGCTTCTCGACCCGGAACCTCGTCGCGTGCCTGCGCGAGGGAGCCGAGCGGTTCGGCTGGCGGGCGGAGCCGCGGCGCGAGGGCCCGATCCTGATCGGGACGGGCGTCGCGGCGTCCACGTATCCGGCGCGGCGGCGGCCGTCGCAGGCGTTCGCGCGCGCGGAGACGGACGGCACGTTCGTCGTCGGGATCGCCGCGGCCGACATCGGCACGGGCGCGCGCACGGCGCTGACGCAGATCGCCGCCGACACGCTCGAAGTGGGGGTGGAGCGCGTGCGCGTCGAGGTCGGCGACTCGCAGCTGCCGCAGGCGATGATCGCGGGCGGCTCGATGGGGCTCTCGTCCTGGGGCGCCGCGGTCGTGAAGGCGTGCCGCGAGCTTCGCTCGCAGCTGAACGGCGAGCTGCCGTTCGAGGTGCACGCCGACACGGAAGGCGACGCCGCGGGCGTCGATCGCGAGCCACTCGAGAGCCACGGCTTCGGTGCGCAGTTCGTCGAGGTGCGGGTCGACTCCGACACGGGCGAGGTACGCGTGTCGCGCGCGCTCGGAATCTTCGCGACGGGCCGGATCATCAACGCGAAGACGGCGCGCTCGCAGTTCATCGGCGGCATGACGATGGGCATCTCGATGGCGCTCCTCGAGGAATCGAAGCTCGACGGAAGATTCGGCGATTACGTGAACCACGATCTCGCGAGCTACCACGTCGCCGTCAACGCCGACATTCCCGCGATCGAGGTCGACTGGCTCGACGAAGAGGACCTGCACGTGAACCCGATGGGCGCGAAGGGGATCGGCGAGATCGGGATCGTCGGCACCGCCGCCGCAGTTGCGAACGCGGTCTACGACGCGACGGGCGTCCGCGTGCGTGAGCTTCCGATCACACCGAAGCAGCTCGTCGAGCGCCTCTAGCCAAGACGGGGGTTAACCCCACCGCGAACACCAGGGCACCGCATTTCGCTGCCTTCTTCGCGTCGGCAGCCTCGAAGCACGGGGTTCCAACGCGAAAGGACACACGAAATGAGGCTCAACGTCACGGCGCGGGCCGCTCGCTGGAGCGCCGCGCACTGGAAGACGGCGACGCTGCTCTGGCTGGCGTTCGTCGTCGCGGCGGTCGCGCTCGGCGCGATGGCCGGCAAGAAGAACCTGACCGACGCCGAGAGCTCGAACGGCGAGACCGCTCGGGCGGAGACGATGCTCGCGCAGGCCGGGTTCAAGACGCCGTCGACCGAGGCGGTGTTCGTGCAGTCGCGGACCGGCAGCGTCGCAGGTGAGACGCGCACGGTCATGCGGCGGCTTCGGCAGCTCTCCCAGGTCGCGCACGTGCACCGCTCGGCGACCGCGCAGCACGGCCGCGCGGCGCTCGTCGAGTTCGACCTCACCGGCGACCCGGACAACGCGGACACGCAGGTGCAGCCGGTGCTGAAGGCGGTCGCCGCACTGCAGAAGCAGGCGCCGCGACTCACTGTCGCCGAATACGGCGAGGCGAGCGTCGACCAGCAGACGAGCGACAAGATCGGCAGCGATCTCGGCAAGGCGGAGAAGCTCTCCCTGCCGATCACGTTCGTGATCCTGCTGCTCGCGTTCGGCGCGTTCGTCGCAGCCGGTATCCCGGTGCTGCTCGCGATCTCGGCCGTGCTCGCATCGCTCGGTCTCGATGCGCTGTCGAGCCACGTCTGGCACACCGCCGATCCGGCGGCGTCCGTGATCGTGCTGATCGGGATGGCGGTCGGCGTCGACTACTCGCTCTTCTACGTGAAGCGCGAGCGTGAGGAGCGACGTCGCGGACACGGCGAGGATGCGCTCATTCGCGCGGCCTCGACGTCCGGCATGGCGGTGCTCGTCTCGGGCGGGACGGTGCTGATCGCGATGGCGGGGATGCTGTTCGCCGGCTCGAGCGTCTTCACGGCGCTTGGGATCGCGTCGATGCTCGTCGTGGCCGTCGCAGTGATCGGCTCGCTGACCGTCCTGCCGGCGCTGCTCGGCAAGCTCGGCGACCGGATCGAGCGCGGCGTGCTCGCCGTCGCCGTGCCGCGGTGGCGCAGCCGGCGGACGATCATCCAGCGGCTCAAAGGCGAGCGCGACTCGTCCCGGCTCTGGGATGCCGTCCTGCGGCCGGTGCTTCGCCATCCGTGGCTCGCGTCCGGCATCGCGCTCTGGGCGCTCGTCGTCCTCGCGCTGCCGGCGTTCACGATGCACACGAAGCTGCCGGGCGCAGCCGACCTCCCGAAGAGCATCCCGTCCGTCGCGGCGTTCGACCGCGCGAACACGGTGTTCCCCGGCACTCAGGTGCCGCTCGAGCTCGTGGTCAAGGCGCCGAACGTCGACGCGCCGGCGGTCGTACGGCAGGTGGCGAACCTCCGCCGCGAGGCGCTCGCGACCGGGCTGATGGTCGGGCCGGTCACGACGTCCGTCAACCCGGCGCACACCGTCGCGCAGATCTCGCTGCCCGTGCACGGCAACGGCGAGGACACGACGTCGAACCAGGCACTTTCGGCTCTGCGCAACGCGATCGTCCCGCGCACGGTCGGCCGCCTGCCGAACGTCGAGCATGCCGTCACGGGTGACACCGCGGGCGACGCCGACTTCAACACGGCGGTCAAGCACCACGCGCCGTACGTGTTCGCGTTCGTGCTCGGCCTCGCGTTCCTGCTCCTGCTCGCGACGTTCCGCTCGGTGGTCGTGCCGCTGACCGCGATCGCGCTCAATCTGCTCTCGGTCGGCGCCGCGTACGGCGTGCTCGTCTGGATCTTCCAGGACGGCCACCTGCAATCGGAGCTCGGCTACCACTCGAACGGAGGCGTCGTCACGTGGCTGCCGCTCTTCCTGTTCGCGATCCTGTTCGCGCTCTCGATGGACTATCACGTGTTCATCGTGAGCCGGATCAAGGAGCTCGTGGACGGCGGCATGTCGACGGCGGACGCAGTCTCGACGGGGATCCGCACGACCGCCGGCACGGTGACGTCCGCGGCTGCGGTGATGGTCGCCGTGTTCGCGCTGTTCGCATCGCTCTCCTCGCTCGACATCAAGCAGATGGGCACGGGGCTCGCCGTCGCGGTGCTGCTGGATGCGACGATCATCCGCGGAGTGCTCCTCCCCGCGACGATGAAGATCCTCGGCCGCGCCAACTGGTACCTGCCGCGCGCCCTCGGCTGGCTGCCCGAGCTGAAGGCGGAGGCGGCGGCGTGACCCGCTCGGTCCGCTCCTTCGCCTATCTCTGCTCGGCGCTGGTGACGGGCACGCTCGCGTTCGGGCTGCTGCTCGCCGGCTGGATCGCCGCCTCGGTGCTGGTCGTCACCCCGCTCGTCGTCCCGGTCCTGATCGGGCTGCGGGCGGGGGTCGGCGCTCTCGCCCGCGTCGAGGAGGAGCTCGCGCGGCGGCTGCTCGGCGTCGAGGGTCCGCCGACCCCGCGCTCGTCGGGCGGCTCGGGCTACTGGGGGCGCGGCAAGGCGGTCGTGACCGACTCGGCGTTCTGGCGGCAGCAGCTCTTCCTGCTGCTGCGGGGGTTCGCCGGCTGGCCGCTCGCGGTCGGCGTCGTCTCGTGGGTCGGCGCGTCGCTGTGGGTGCTCGCTCTGCCACTCACGTATCGCGTCGTCGACGAGGACGTCGGGACCTGGCACGTCGAATCGCTCGAAAAGGCGCTGCTCCTGATGCCGGTCGGCGCGGTCGGGCTCGCGGTCGCCTGGTTCGGCGTCCGCCCTCTCGCCCGCCTCTGGCGCCTCCCCGCCGGCGCGCTCCTGCGCCCGGCGGGTGAGGCACGCTATTGGGCGGTGGGCAAGACCGTTCGCGTACACGCGCTCGCGACGCTGCTCGTCGCGGCGCTGCTCGTCGTCGTGTGGGCGACGACGAGTCTCGGCTACTTCTGGCCGGTGTGGCCGATCGCTGCGTTGGCGCTGCTCCTCGCGCTGCATGCCTGGCCCGCGTATGCACGCAGCCGCGGCGATGTCTTCGTCCACGCCGGCGTGTCGGCCTCGCTCGGCCTCTTCCTGGTCGTCGTGTGGGCGCTCGCCGGCGCAGGCTCGTTCTGGCCGATCTGGCCGCTACTCGCGTTCGCGCTCATCCTCGGCGCGCACGCGCTGTACGAGTACCAGCGCGGGGAGGAGCGCATCGACGTGCTCGAGACGACGCGCGCCGGCGCGGTCGACGTGCAGGAGAACGAGCTGCGCCGGATCGAGCGCGACCTGCACGACGGCGCGCAGGCGCGGCTCGTCGCGCTCGGCATGAACCTCGGCATGGCCGAGCAGAAGCTCGCCGCCGATCCCGAGGCGGCCCGCGATCTCGTCGCCGAGGCGCGTGCGGGCGTCGAGGAGGCGCTGCGCGAGCTGCGCGATCTCGCGCGCGGCATCCACCCGCCGGTGCTCACCGACCGCGGGCTCGAGGCGGCGATCGACGCGCTTGCGTGCCGCAGCGCGGTGCCGGTGTTTCTCGCCGCAGACGGTGAAGCGGAGCGGCCGTCGGCCGCGGTCGAGACGGCTGCGTACTTCGTCGCCGCCGAGGCGCTGACCAACGCGGCGAAACATGCCGGCGCGACGCGCATCGACGTGAGGATCCTGCGCGAGCCGGGCACGCTGCGGCTACAGGTCTCGGACGACGGCCGCGGCGGCGCGGACGCGTCCGGCACGGGCCTCACCGGTCTGCGGCAGCGCGTCGAGGCGCTCGACGGGAAGCTCACCGTCCTCAGTCCGTCCGGAGGAGGGACGACGCTCCTCGCGGAGCTCCCGTGCGCGTCCTGATCGCGGAAGATCTTGCGCTGCTGCGCGACGGGCTGACGCGCCTGTTGCGCGACAACGGCTTCGACGTCGTCGACGCCGTTGCAGACGCGGACGCGCTCGTGCATGCCGCGCGGCGCGAGCGGCCGGACATCGCGATCGTCGACATCCGCCTGCCGCCGTCGTTCCGCGACGAGGGCTTGCGCGCCGCGCTGGAGCTGCGCCGCACGGTGCCCGAGATGGCGATCCTCGTCGTCTCGCAGTACATCGAGCACGCGTACGCGACGGAGCTGCTCGCCGAGGGTGGCGGCGGGGTCGGCTACCTGCTGAAGGACCGGATCATGCACGTCGAGGACTTCGTCGACGCCGTGCGGCGCGTCGCCGAGGGCGGCACCGCGCTCGACGCCGAGGTCGTCGCGCAGCTCTTCTCGCAGCGCCGCGCGAAAGGGCCTCTGCAGAAGCTGACGCCGCGCGAGCGCGAGGTCCTCGGCCTGATGGCGGAGGGCCGCTCGAACACCGCGATCGCGAAGGCGCTCGTCCTGAGCATCGGCGCCGTCGAGAAGCACGTTGCGAGCATCTTCACCAAGCTCGGCCTGCAGCAGACCCCGGAGGACCACCGCCGCGTGCTCGCCGTGCTCGCGTACCTGCAAGGTGCCTGACCCTGCCTAGTTGGACGACACCGACGAGGTCACGAAACTGTGACGGGTTGTCCACGGCGCCGCGTTCGCCGGCTCAGCTGAGCCAAAACCGCATCGGCCTTCCGAGCCGCGTCCCGTCGCCAAACGTGCGCGCACACCTACACCGACTCAAGGGCCGGTCAATGTGTCCAGGATGGGGCGCTTCGACGTGAATCCGACCGACCCGCCTGTACGAAAAGAACGGCCAGAACATGCCATGAGGCGGTTTGTTGACGCCGAGGTTGTCAGGGGTGCGCATGGCGAAGTTAGCCTCAGCGGCGCCGACGAAGCCCTTCGCACGCTTGGCAGCCTTCTAAGGTCGGGAGTGGATACAGAGCTTGAGTTGCGAACGGTGACCCCGAGACCTCCGTACGTCGCCGCGGCAGATTCCATCGGGATTTCAGTCGACGAAAGCGCGAAGGTGCTCGTTGCATGGGAAGGCGAACGGTTGACGTTCACCGGTGGGGTAGAAGCGCTTGCCCTTCTCGGCGGGAACATCTCCAGTCATGCGGACGAGCTGGCCCTGCCTGGTGCGCACGCGCACATTGAATGGTTTCCGGGTCATTTCTTCCTGCGCGAGGGCTCCGAGCCGATGGTTGTGTCCCGGCGTCCCAAGACGTGATGGTGGGAGCCTCCCTGCGAGCGGGCTCCCTCACCGAACCCCGGCCAGACCCGGGGGCTAGCGCTTTCGTCCGTGGCGCGCGACGAGTTCCTCGACGACCGCATCGACGGACTCGCCTTCGACGGGGCGCCATTCCCACTGCTCGAGGTACGCGTCGCTGCCGATCAGGCCCTGCTCCATCGCGACGCGGTCGATCTCCTGCTGGAACCACTCCGGCAGCTGGCGCTTCTCGTCACCCGCGCGCACGACCGACGGGATGTCCTGCCAGTAGAGAACCTCGACCTGCGTCATTGCCGGTTGTTCGTGAACTCGAAGCCGAAGCGGCCCTTCACGCAGAGGTTGCCGCGCGTCACGTCGTGGTCGTCCGGCGACGTGACGTTCACGATCTCGCCGTCCTGCACGTGCAGCTCGAGGTTGCAGCCGACGCCGCAGTACGGGCAGACCGTCGTCACCACGTCTTGCGCTTCTTCGTCCCACTCGCCCGCCTGCCGCAGGTCGTACTCCCGCTTCGTCATCAGCGCGCCGGTCGGACACACCGCGATGCAGTTGCCGCAATAGACGCACGCCGACTCGGGCAGCGTCACGTCGAGCTCTGTCGAGATGTGCGCGTCGAAGCCACGGCCGGCGACGGCGATCGCGAACGTGTTCTGGTGGTCGACGCCGCACGCCTCGACACACCGGTAGCAGAGGATGCACTTCGAGTAGTCGCGCACGTACAGGTCGTTGTCGATCTTCACCTCGTGCACGACGCGGGCCGCGTCCGGGCCGAAGCGCCCCGGCTTCGCCTTGTACTGCTCGATGTACTCGAGCGCCTCCGGAGCCGTGGAGAGGTCGACCGACGAGCCGAGCAGCTCCAGCACGAGCCGGCGCGAGAGCCGCACGCGCTCCGAGTCCGTGTGCACGACCATGCCCTCCTCAACCTTGCGCGAGCAGGACGGAACGAGTGTGCGCGCACCCTCGACCTCGACCACGCAGACGCGGCACACGTTCACAGGCGTGAGCGTGTCGCCGTAGCAGAGAGTCGGCGTCTCGATCCCGAGCTGCCGGCACGCATCGAGGATCGTCGAGCCTTCGAAGACGCGCACGCTCTGCCCGTCGACCGTCAGCTCGAGCATCTTCTTCGGCGCCATCAGCAGGCTCATGCCGCGAACACTCCCAGGTTGGTGATCGCCGAGGCGACGGCGTTCGCCGCAGTCTGGCCGAGGCCGCAGATGGAGGCGTCACGCATCACCTGCGCGAGTTCGGCGAGCGTCTGCAGCTCATCTGCATGCGGGCGCTGCGCTGCGAGGCGATGGAGCGCCTCCTCCTGCCGCACCGTCCCGACCCGGCACGGCACGCACTGGCCGCACGACTCGTCGCGGAAGAACTCGGCGATGCGGAGCAGCGCACCGACGAGATCTGAGTCCTCGTCGTAGACGATCACGACACCGGAGCCGAGCGTCAGGCCGGCGGCGCGCGTGTCGTCCTGCGAGAGCGGGATGTCGAGCTGCGCCGGGCCGACGAACGCACCGGCGGCGCCGCCGAGCAGCACCGCCTTGACCGACGAGGCGCCGGCGAGCTCGAGCAGCGAGCGTAGCGGCGTGCCGAGCTCGAGCTCGTACAACCCCGGGCGCTCGACGCAGCCGGACACGCAGAACAGCCGCGTCTCGGTCGTGTCGCCGAGCAGGATCTGCGGTACGTTGACGAGCGTCTCGACGTTGTTCACCGCGGTCGGTTTCCCGAAGAGCCCGACCTCGACCGGGAACGGCGGCTTGTTGCGCGGCTCGCCGCGCTTTCCCTCGATCGACTGGAAGAGCGCCGTCTCCTCGCCGCATACGTACGCCCCGGCGCCGATGCGCAGCTCGATCTCGAAGCCGTCGAGGTACGGCGCCGAGGCGTCGATCGCGTGCTGAACGCGCGCGTGGGCGAGCGGGTACTCCGCGCGGATGTAGACGAAGCCCTTCGACGCGCCGGTCGCGAGCCCCGCGATCGCAATCGACTCGACGAGCGCGAACGGATCCTGCTCCATGACGACCCGGTCCTTGAACGTGCCGGGCTCCGACTCGTCGGCGTTGCAGACGACGTAGTGCGGCTGCGCCGGTTGCACACGCACCGCCTCCCATTTGATCCCCGTCGGGAACGCGGCGCCGCCGCGACCGAGGAGGCCCGCGTCGCGCACCGCGGCGATGACGCCTTCCGGCCCGAGCTCGCGCGCGCGTGCAAGCGCGTCGAAGCCGCCCGCCGCGACGTACGCGTCGAGCGACTCCGGATCGACGCCTGCCGCGATGCGCCGCAGCAAGCGCAGCCCGTCACGCTGCGGCAGCGGCGGCGACTCGGCGGGCAGCTGGGTCTCGAACGGCACCTCGCCTGCGACCGTGCGATAGCGAGCCGGCGCGCGCTCGCACAGCCCGAGGCACGGGCTCGCGAGCTCCCCGGGGCCGACCGTCGCGCCCTTGAGCGCGCAGGAGAGATCCGTACAGACGTGCGTGACGTCCGCCGGGCGCTCATCGAGTGCGAGCAGCGCGTAGAAGCTCGCGACGCCGTACGCCTCGGCGGGCGGCACCGACAAGCGGCGCGACGCATAGCCGAGCGCGCCTTCGCTCACCCAGCCGACGCGCCGCTGCGCGGCGCGCAGCGCGGGCAGGAGCTCGTGCCGCCGGGTGCGGTCCGCGCGCGCCGTGCGATCGTCCTCGACCGGCGCAGGGCCGAGCACTGCGTCGATCGCCGCGCGCTCGGCCGCCGACGGCTCCGCGTCGAGCAGGCGAAGGTCAGGCACCGACCGCCTCGACGCGGATCGCCGTCGCCTTGAACTCCGCGGTGCCCGAGAGCGGGTCGGTCGCGTCGATCGTCAGCACGTTCGTGTCGACGAGCTCGGGGAAGTGCAGGTTCATGAACGCGAGGCCGGGACGGAGGGTCTTGTCGAACGCGACCGGTGCTTCGACCGAGCCGCGGCGAGAAGAAACGCGCGCGCGGCCGCCGTCGACGAGCCCGTAGAGCGCGCCGTCCTCGGGCGAGACACGTAGCGCCTCGCCGCCGACGTGCAGGGGCGACGCGAACTGCCCCGACTGCACGCCGGTGTTGAACGACTCGAGCCGGCGGCCCGTCGTGAGCCGCAACGGGAACTCCTCGTCGAGCAGGTCGACCGGCGGCGAGTGCTCGATCGGCGTGAACGGCGCGCGGTCCGCGACGACCGGCTCCCACAGGCGCGCGTGCAGGAACTGCTCGCCGGGATGCTCCTCCCCCCAGCACGGCCACTGGATGCCGCCGAGCTGCTCCAGCCTGGCGTACGACATGCCCGCGTGCATCGGCGAGAGCGAGCGCAGCTCGTTCCACACGTCCTCGGCGCGCGTGCTGCCGAGCTCGTGCCCGAGCCGGCGCGCGAGCTCGTAGACGATCTCGACGTCGTCGCGGGCCTCGCCCGGCGGCTCGATTGCCTTGCGCACCCGCTGCACGCGACGCTCGCTCGAGGTGACCGTCCCCTCTGACTCCGCCCAGCCCGCGCACCCTGGCAGCACGACGTCCGCCAGCTCGGCGGTGCGCGTCAGGAACAAGTCCTGCACGACGAGGTGGTCGAGACCTGCGAGCAGCGAGACGGCACGCTGCTTGTCGGCCTCCGACTGCGCCGGGTTCTCGCCGACGATGTACAGCGCGCGGAGGTCGCCGTGCTCCATCGCCTCGAACATGCCGGAAAGGTGCAGCCCCTTCTTCGGTGGAATGGTCGCGTTCCACGCGCGCTCGAACGTGCCGCGGAGGGCGTCGTCCTCGATCTCCTGGAAGCCCGGCAGCTTGTTCGGGATCGCGCCCATGTCGCCGCCGCCCTGCACGTTGTTCTGCCCGCGGAGCGGCTGCAGCCCCGCGCCGCGCCGGCCGACGCCGCCGACGAGCAGCGAGAGGTTGATCAGCGCGAAGACGTTGTCGACGCCGTTGTGGTGCTCGGTGATGCCGAGCGTCCAGCAGAGCTGCGGGTACTCGGCGCGTCCGTACGCGTGCGCGAGGTCGCGGATCGCCTCGGCGGGAACGCCGGTCACACGTTCGCCTTCCTCGAGCGTCCACGGCTCGACCGCCTCGCGGAACGCGTCGAAGTTCGTCGTCGCGCGCGCGACGAACTCGTCGTTCACGTAGCCGGCGGCGATGATCTCGCGCGCGACGGTGTTGGCCAGCGGGATGTCGGTGCCGACGTCGAGGCCGAGCCACAGGTCGGCCCACTGCGCCGACGCGGTGCGGCGCGGGTCGACGACGATCAGCTTCGCGCCGCGGTTCAGCGCCTTCAGCAGGTGGTGGAAGAAGATCGGATGCGCCTCACGGGCGTTCGAGCCCCACAGCACGATCAGGTCCGAGAGCTCTCGCAGCTCCTCGTAGGAGCTGGTCCCGCCGCCTGCACCGAACACCGTCGCCAGACCGACGACGCTAGGAGCGTGTCAGGTGCGGTTGCAGCTGTCGACGTTGTTCGTGTGCAGCGCGACCCGGGCGAACTTCTGCGTGGCGAAGTTCAGCTCGTTCGTGGTCTTGGAGCAGCTGAAGACACCGGTGAGCGCGCCCTCGTCGAGCGCCTCTTGGAAGCCGGCCGCGGCGCGGTCGAGCGCCTCGTCCCACGATGCGGTCCTCAGCTCTCCGTGATCACGAACGAGCGGCCGGGTCAGCCGCGTCAATCTCGGAGCCATCACCCGAGCCTACAACCGAAGGCGATGGACTTCCATCCAGCCATACCGTCGTTCGCCGCCGGCGCACATCCGCGTCGGTGACCGCCCACTCGTGCGTCCGCGCGTAGAGCTCCTGCGCGCGCAGATCGGGCCGGCCCGGGACGAGCGGCTCGAGCAGCGACGGGTCGCCGGCCGCGGGCGCGACGACCTCCGCGGCGAGCGACCCGTAGAGGTGGAGCAGGTGCGAGCGCGTGGGGGCGTCGAGCTCGACCGGCCAGCGGACGTGCGCCAGGCCGTTCGCGCCCGGAAGCGGCCGCGGCCTGCGGTCGAGGTTGCGGACGCCGAGCGCGTCGAGCGCGTCGAGCGCGATTCGCCGGTAGGTGGTGAGCTTGCCGCCGGCGACGCTGAGCATCCCGGTCGGGCCGCGGCTGTAGACGGTCTCGCGCCGGGCGTTCGCGGTTGCGCCCGGGCCGCCCGGCAGCACGCGCAGGCCGCAGAACGACGCGCGGACGTCCGTCGGCACGTCGTGCAGCGCGACGCTCGCCTCCGCGAGGATCGTGGCCACGTCCTCGTCGGTGACGGCGGCTTCCTCGGGCGGTCCCTCGTGCAGCGTGTCGGTCGTCCCGAGCAGGAGCTTGCCTTCCCACGGGATCGCGAAGCTGACCCGCACCTTGCTCTGCGGGATCGTGACCGCGGCGCCCCAATCCTCGCCGCCGTCGACGACGACGTGCACGCCCTTGCTCAGGCGGATCGACGGACGCGCCGAGCCGTCCTCGAGCCGGCGGAGGTGGTCGACCCACGGCCCCGTCGCGTTGACGATCGAGCGCGCGCGCACGCGAACCGTCTCGCCGTCGGCGCGCACATCGGCGCCGTGCTCGTCGACCGCCGTCACCTCCGCGTAGTTGAGGACGACCGCGCCTCGGCCGGCCGCCGCGCGGACGTTCTCGATCGTGAGCCGGCCGTCGTTCGTACGCGCGTCGGCGTAGAGCGCCGAGGAATGCAGGCGATCGGTGCGGAGCGAAGGCACGAGCCCCACCGCCCGCGTCTCCGAGATCCGTCCGTTGAGGCGGGCGCGTGCGAGCGCCGAGTAGAGCAGCACGCCCGTCCGCACCACGATAGGCCTGTGCGGGCCGCCGTCGTACAGCGGGAAGAGGAACGGCAGCCGTCCGACGAGGTGCGGCGCGACGACGTTCATCAGGTATCGGCGCTCCTGGTGTGCCTCGCGCACGAGCCGCACGTCGCCCATCTGGAGGTAGCGCAGGCCGCCGTGCACGAGCTTCGACGACGCAGACGACGTCGCCGAGGCGAAGTCCGAGCGATCGACGAGCGCGACGGTCAGCCCGTTCGCGGTCGCCGCTTCGGCGATCCCGGCGCCGACGATGCCGCCGCCGATCACGAGCAGGTCGAACTCGCGCGCGGCGAGCTGCTCGAGCGCCGCTACGCGATCCACAGCGGGTTCGTCCACGCCTTCGTTCCGTTGGCGGCCTTCACCTCGACGCGGCCGTAACGCCCGCCGTCCCAGGGGCGCTGCAGAGCCACATGGGTGATCAGCCCGTCGTCGTCGGTTGCGAGCACTCGCGAGTTGTTCGGGTAGCCGAGCCGGCCGGCGTTCGCGCGTGCTCCGCGCGTCCGGCCGCAGTAGAGCGTCACCGCCGCGGCCGGGCTGCACTCGACGATCACCTCGTGCTCGCTCACCTCGACGGCGCGGATCGCCGGGCCGGTCGACCCGTAGAACGCTCCGGTGCGCAGCGCCTCGAGCACGCTCTCACGTGTGCGCTCCGCGCGCACCCACGTCCACGCGAAGCCGCTGTCGAAACCGGGGTGGTGCGAGTCGTCGGTTGCGAGCCCCCAGAGCTCCCGGCCGTGCTCGAGCGCCTCGTCCCAGTGGATCGAGGAGTCGCCGCGGCCGAGCTCGAGCTCGCAGCCGCTGTTCCACACCTCGAGGCCGAGCAGGCCCTCGCAATCCCACCACTGCTCCGTACGCAGGCCGCTCCAGTAGGTGTGCGCGATGAACGGCAAGCCGCCGTTCGCCGCGATCCACGCGACGACGTCCGGGAGCGCGTCGAAGTTCCCCTCCGGCAGGACGGGCTCCGTTTCGAGCCCGAGCGCGAGCACGTGCGAGTCGTTCGCCTGGTCGGGCGCCTCGGCGTTCAGCTCGGTCGAGGGGATGACGAGCAGCCGCTTCGTCGAGGGCTCGTCCGTCCGGGCCCAGTGGTCGGTCGTCGCGAGGACGTCGTAGCCGGCCCACTCGTAGTGGCGGACGAGTAGCTCGGGCGCGAGCTCGCCGTCGGAGTTCGTCGTGTGCGCGTGGAGGGCGCAGCGAAGCCACTCGCCCGAAGCGTCGTACGGGGTCATTTCGCGCTGACCCTACTCGGTCCGATCCGGCGCCCCGCGGGCCGGATCCACATCCTGGAACGGGCGTCCAGATCTCGTGGCCATTTCGAGTCGATTTGGTGAAGTAGGGCTTCCGGCCTATTGAAATGGGGCCGGGATCCGTGATCTTCTTGTGAGACCACGACCTCGGGAGGGAACTGCATGGAGGACTACGAGGCCCAAGAGATCGAGTTCTGGGCGAAGCTCGAGGAGGAGGGGTTGAGCCGGTCGTCGATGCTGCGTCGCAGCGCCGCCGCCGCGTTCGGCCTCACCGTTCTCGGCAGCACGAGCACCGCCCTCGGCGCGACCCGCGCCCGCCTCGCGAGCCCGCCGTCGACCATGACGGCGAAGGGTCTGCCCGATCTCATCAAGGCCGCGAAGAAGGAAGGTCACCTCAACACGATCGCCCTGCCCCCAGACTGGGCGAACTACGGCGAGATGATGTCGACGTTCCAAAAGAAGTACGGCATCAAGATCTCGAACGCGAACCCGGACGGCAGCTCTGCGGAAGAGAACCAGGCCGTCCAGTCGCTCAAGGGAGATTCGCGCGCCCCCGACGCCGTCGACGACGGTCCCGCTTTCGCGATCTCCGGCACGGCCCAGGGTCTGTTCGCGAAGTACAAGAACGAGTACTTCAACACGATCCCGCGCAACATGAAGGACACGCGCGGCTACTGGGTGGGCGACTACTGGGGCGCGATCTCGATCGGCTACAACGCCAATCTCGTCAAGACCCCGCCGACGACGTGGGCCGACCTGCTCAAGCCCGCGTATCACGGCCAGGTCGCGCTGAACGGCTCGCCGCTCACCTCCGGCTCGGCCGTCGCGGGCGTGTTCGCGGCGGCGATCGCGAACGGCGGCTCGCTGAACGACGTCGGCCCCGGCATCGACTTCTTCGCGAAGCTGAAGCAGAGCGGGAACTTCATCCCGGTCCAGTCGACGCCACAGACGGTCGCATCGGGGCAGACCCCGATCTCGATCGACTGGGACTACCTCAACCTGGCGTACACCAAGGAGTACCCGGGCGCCAACTGGAAGACGAACATCCCGGCCGACGGCGTCTACGGCTCGTACTACTGCCAGGCGATCAACGCGACGGCGCCGCATCCGTACGCCGCGCGGCTCTGGCAGGAGTTCATGTACTCCGACCAGGGCCAGATCATCTGGCTGAAGGGCTTCACGCATCCGGCGCGCTTCCAGGATCTCGCGAAGCGCAAGGTGATCCCGAAGGCCCTGCTGACGGCGCTCCCGTCCGCTTCGATCTACGCGAAGGTGCAGTTCGCCAACGCGGGGCAGCAGACGAAGGCGAAGAACCTGATCGCCAGCGAGTGGCCGTCGAAGGTCGGGTCGTAGTCCGATAGCGACCGACGCAGCACCTCAGGCACTCCGGTCGGACCTCGTGTCCGGCCGGAGGCGCCTGCCTTTGGCGTGGATCGCGACCGTGCCGTTCTTCGCGTACACGATCGCATTCATGTTCCTGCCCGCGATCTCCGTGATCAAGGGCGCGTTCGAGAGCAACAGCTCCAAGGGCGGCTGGACGTTCGGGAACGTCACCCAGCTCTTCCACGAGCCCTACCGGCATGCGTACGTCGAGAGCATCGAGGTCAGCGCGATCACCGCGGCGGCCGGCTCGATCCTCGGCTTCCTGATCGCCTACGCGATGATTCGCGAGCACACGCCGCGCATCTTCCGCGGTGTCATCACCACCTTCTCCGGCGTGGCGGCGAACTTCGGCGGCATCCCGCTCGCCTTCGCCTGGATCGCGACCATCGGCCCGCTGGGCATCGTCACCGTCTTCCTGCGCAACCACGCGCATTACGACCTCAACGACCATCTCCAGCTCTTCACGAAGACCGGCGTCGAGGTCGTCTACCTCTACTTCCAGATTCCGCTCGCGATCCTTGTGGTCGCTCCGGCGATCGACGGGCTGAAACGCGAGTGGCGGGAGGCTTCGTCGAACCTCGGTGCGAGCTCGTTTCAGTTCTGGCGCTACGTCGGCGTCCCCGTCTTGATGCCGTCGCTCCTCGGCATGTTCATCCTGCTCTTCGGAAACGCGTTCGCGGCGTACGCGACCGCATACGCGTTGACGACCGGCGTGGTGCCGCTCGTTCCGATCCTGATCGGCGACTACTACAGCGGCAACGTGCTCGACAACCCGCACCTCGCGCAGGCGATGGCGTTCGGGATGTTCATCGTGCTCGCGGTGATGATGGTGCTGTACATCCCGCTGCAGCGGCGGTCGGCCAGGTGGGCGAAGTGACGCTACGCCGCCCACGCCGCCCACGCATGTCGGTCTCGGCGATGGTCTGGCTCCTGCTCACGGCGCTGTATTTCCTCGTGCCGCTGATCGCGACGTTCCTGTTCAGCCTGCGCAAGGTCACGACGAACGCGTGCTGCTCCCTCGCGGCGTACGGCTTCGTCCTGCACAACGGCGACTTCTGGCACACGCTGCGGGTGTCGTTCGTGCTGGCGCTCGAGGTGATCGTGATCTGCCTCATCCTCTTCGTGCCGACGATCTACTGGGTGCACCTGAAGCTGCCGAAGCTTCGCCCGTTGATCGCGTTCCTGGCGCTGATCCCGTTCGTCGTCCCGCCGATTGTGATGGTCGTCGGCATCCTCAAGGTGTTCAAGGGGACACCGTCGTGGTTCTACGACCAGCCGAACGGCATCCTCGCGGCGACGTACGTGATCCTCGCGTTCCCGTACATGTTCTTCTCGCTCGACGCGGGCTTCCGCTCGATCGACGTGCACACGCTCACCGAGGCCTCGCAGAGCCTCGGTGCCAGCTGGCCCACGACGCTCCTCAAGGTGATCCTCCCGAACATCCGTGCTGCAGCGCTCGCCGGCTCGTTCCTCGCGCTCGCGATCGTCATGGGCGAGTTCACGATCGCGAACCTCGCGCAGTTCCACACGTTCCCGATCTTCTTGCAGTACGTCAACGAGACGCAGCCGTACGGCGCGGCCGCGCTTACGCTGATCAGCTTCGGGATCACCTGGGGCGCGATGCTCAGCCTCTTGCTCATCGGCCGCAAGCGCGGCGGACAACTTCCACTCGCGGCAGGGAGGCGCTAATGGCCTATCTCGAGCTCCAGGAGCTCCATCGCAGCTTCGGTTCGCACATCGCTCTGAACGGCATCAACATCTCGCTCGACCAGGGCGAGTTCATCTCGCTGCTCGGCCCGTCGGGCTGCGGCAAGACGACGGCGCTGCGCCTCGTTGCCGGCTTCGACCGCCCCGACCACGGGCGCATCGTCGTCGAAGGCCGCGATGTCACCGGGGTCGCGCCGAACAAGCGCGACATGGGGATGGTCTTCCAGGCGTACTCGCTGTTCCCGAACATGACCGCGAAGCAGAACGTCGAGTTCGGGCTGAAGATCCGCGGCCGCGAGAAGGGCCAGCGCCGCGGCCGTGTCGACGAGCTGCTCGAGCTCGTGGGGCTCGGCCACGCCGCCGACCGCTACCCGTTCCAGCTCTCGGGCGGCATGCAGCAGCGCGTTGCGCTCGCACGCGCGCTCGCGATCGAGCCGCGCGTGCTCCTACTCGACGAGCCGCTGTCGGCGCTCGACGCGAAGGTGCGCGTACAGCTGCGCGAGGAGATCCGCCGCATCCAGCTCGAGCTCGGCATCACGACCCTCTACGTGACGCACGACCAGGAGGAGGCGCTCGCCATCTCCGACAAGGTCGCGGTCATGTACGGCGGCGTCATCGAGCAGATGGGAACGCCGCTCGACATGTACACGGCGCCGCTGACGCCGTTCGTCGCCGAGTTCATCGGCACGATGAACCGCCTGGAGTCGACCGTCGTCGACGGCACCACCGGCGAGATCGACCACGACGGGAAGCGCATTCGCGTCGACGCGGCGCGCGGACGCTCGCAGGGCGAGCGTGTGCTCGTGCTCGTCAGGCCGGAGTCGCTCGAGCTCGCCGCGTCGAACGGAACCGCCGCCAACGGCAACACGCTCGCGGGTGAGGTGATCACGCACACCTTCCTCGGCCCGGTGACGCGGCTCAAGGTGACGGGCGGCCTGATCGCCGACATGTCGACGGCGCGCGCCTCGGCGCTTCCCGTCGGCTCGAGCGTCGTCGCGACCGTGCCGACGGAAGGCGTGCAGGTGATCAGCCTGCCGGACGACGCCCCAACGCTTGCAGGGCGCGATCCGGACGATCAGTAAAGAGACCGTCGACGCCGAGATCGCGGAGCTCGAGCATGCGCGCCTCGTCGTTGACCGTGTAGACGGTCGTCAGCAGACCGTACGAGCGCGCCCTCGCGAGGCCGCGCGCGGTGACGCGATCGTCGTAGAAGCCGGCGGCCCAGGCGCTTGCAGCTGCCTTGATGCTCACGCCGAAGCCGACGTGCTGGACGGTGCGGATCTTCGGCCGCAGCGCGCGTGACTGCTCGAGCGCGCGCCGCTGAAAACACACGAGCACGGCATCGTCGTCTAGCAGCCGCAACGCACGCTCGACGACGTCGCCGCGCGGTCGCTTCAGCTCGACCATCACCCCGATCCGGTCGCGGCAGAGGTCGATCACCTCCGCGAGGCTCGGATATACCGCGCCGCGCCGCGGCCGGTCGTGCGTCACGGTCAGATCGGGCCAGACGTCGAACTCGACGTAGTCGGCGCCCATCGCGATCGCGCGCTCGAACGCAGGCAGCGTGTTCTCGGGCTCGTCGAACGACGCGCCGCGGTGGGCGATCACGAGCACAGTCGCGCCACCGTTTCGAGGTCGACGCGCTCGGCGAGCTCATCCGCCGCCTGCAGCCGCTCCGCACCGAGCGTGCGGGTGAGGCCGACGACGTACGCACCGGCGGCCTTCGCAGACGCGACGCCGACGTCGGTGTCCTCGAACGCGACGAGCTCGTGCGGCTCGATGCCGAGCAGCTCGGCGGCGCGGAGATACGGCTCCGGGTCGGGCTTGCCGCGCGTGATGTCGTCCTGCGCGACCACCGCCGAGAAGCAGTCGCGGATGCCTGCCGCGCCGAGGACGGCTTCGATCTCCTCGCGAAGCGCCGCCGAGACGAGCGCGACCGGCACCCGCTTGGCGGCATGGCGGATCGCCGCGCGCGACTCGTCGTCGACGGTCGAACCGTCGGCGACGAGCTCGATGTAGCGCGCGACACGCGCAGCGATCAGCTCCTCGTCGCCGGCGAAGATGCGCTCGTCGGTGTGGCCGGCGAGGCGCGCGAAGTACTCCGCTTCGGTCAGGCCCGGGATCAGCTCCATGTAGACGCGCGCGAGCACCGGCTCGTCGTCCGAGAGCGTCCCGTTGAAGTCGAATGCCATGGCCTTCATCCGAGCGCGAGCGTACCGTCGCGGCATGCCGGCAGCAGCCCTCGCCTTCGCGCTCGCGGCCGCGGCGTTCCATGCGATGTGGAACCTGCTGCTCGCGCGCGCCCGCGACGTCGAGGCGGCGACCGCGGTTGCGCTCCTGACCGCTGAGATCGTCTTCGCGCCGCTGGCGATCGCTCTGTGGGACGTGCGCTCGGGCGTGTGGCCCTGGCTCGTCGGCAGCGGGCTGTTCGAGCTCGTCTACTTCGCGCTGCTCGCGACCGCGTACCGGAAGGCGCCGCTCTCGGTCGTGTATCCCGTGGCGCGCGGAGGCGCGCCGGTGCTCGTCCTGCTCGTCTCCGTGGTCGTCCTGGGACACGCGACGAGCACGACTCAGGTGCTCGGCGTCGTGCTCGTCGTCGCCGGAGTCGTCCTGGTGCGCGGCCTGGCCCGCGCCGACGCAGTCGGTCTCGCATTCGGCGCGGCGATCGCCTGCTGCATTGCGTCGTACACGCTGACCGACAAGCACGGCATCACGTACGCGAGCCCGGTGCCCTATCTCGAGCTGTCGATGCTCGGGCCGACCGTCGTGTACGCGGGTGCCGTGCTGCGCGTGAAGGGCGTTGCGGCGGTGCGTGCTGCCGCACGCCCGCCGGCGTTCGCCGCGGGGATCGCGACGTTCGTCGCGTACGGCTTCGTCCTGGCTGCGCTCGAGCGCGCGTCGGCGGCATCCGTCGCAGCGGTGCGTGAGACGAGCGTCGTCGTCGCGACGGCACTCGCCGCGGTCGTGCTGAAGGAGCACGTCACGCGCTGGCGCTTCCTCGGCGCCTGTGTCGTGGTCGCCGGGATCGCACTGCTCGCGCGGTAGGGGTCGGGCCCCCGCAGGGACCCGACCCCGGTCGTACGGCTTACGTGCCTGGGGGAGGCGGTGAGACCTTCGTGCTCTTCCCGGAGAGCCAGGACTGCACGAGCGCCTTGTGTGAGTTCACGAACGCCTGCGCGGCGGCCGTGTTGCTCATGTGCTTCACGGCGAGGTTGTACGAGACCGAGTTCTGGTCGTCGGACGTCCAGTTGAAGCGCTTGATGAAGGCGGCGACGGCCGGCGCCTGGCCGGCGAGCGATGCTGCCTCGACCTTGTAGAGGTGGTACGGGGGATACGCGCAGTTGATCTGCGCGGGCTTCAGCTTCGCGCACGTGGTCGTCCACGGCGGAAGCGCGACCTGGGAGAACTTGTAGATCGCGTTCTGGTACTGCGGCGTGTACCAGTAGAAGAGCACCGGCTTCTTCGCCTTGTAGTCCTGCTCGATCTCGGTCAGCTGCGCGGCTTCCGTGCCCGCGAAGACGACCTTCAGGTTGATGCCGAGGTTCTTCACCAGCGCCACGTCGTTCGTGACGTAGCTCGGCGAGCCGTCCAGGAACTGCCCCTGCGGCGAGCTCTGCGGCGTGACGAACATCTTCCAGTCCTTCTTCACGCCCTTCCAGGTCTTCAGCTCCGGATGAGCCTTCACCAGGTACGTCGGCACGTACCAGCCGATGTTCCCGTCGGGTCCTTCGAGCCCGGCGTCCACGACCTTGTGGTTGCCCTTGATGTACTGCGCGTAGAGGTTCGAGTGGCCCCACTCCTCGAGCACGGCCGAGACCTTCCCCTGCGCCATCGCCGGCCACGCCGGGTCCTCGTCGATCGTCAGCAGGTTGACGTTGTAACCAAGGTCCTTCTCGATGACGTACTGCGCGACGACGTTGTTCGCCAGCGACCCTTCCCACGAGTTCGTGGCGAGCGTGATCGTCGGCTTGCCGGCATGCGCGGCGGTCGTCGCGAATGCCGCGACGACTGCCGCGACGGCTGCGACGGCGAGCACGCCGGCGAGCAGGATCGTCCTGCGTCTCTTCATGTTGCGCTCCTCCGTGTCGAGTTGCGTACCGGGCTCGACTGGCTGAGTCGGTCGAGCACGATCCCCATCAGCACCATGGCGAGTCCGGCGGCCGCGCCCAGGCCTACCTCGGAGCGCGAGAAGCCGGTGACCACGTCGAGGCCGAGCCCACCGGCCCCGACGAGCCCTGCGACGACCACCTCGGCCATGACGAGGAGGATCGTCTGATTCACCGCAAGCATCAAGTACGGTCGCGCGATCGGCAGCTCGACCTTGAACAGGAGCTGCCAGCGCGTCGATCCGAACGCGTGACCCGCTTCGATCACGTCACGCTGCACTGCGCGCAGGCCGAGCGTCGTCGCGCGCACCGCAGCAGGCAGCGCGTACAGCAGCGACGCGCTCATGCCGGTGACGTTGCCGACGCCGAACAGCGCGACCATCGGGATCAGGTACACGAACGCCGGCAGCGTCTGCAGCGTGTCGAGGATCGGCCGGAGCACCTGGTCGGCGACCCGCCAGCGGTACGCGGCGATGCCGAGCGGGATGCCGATGATCAGGTCGAGTGCGAGCGCGACGATGATCAGGCTGAGCGTCTGCATCGCATCCGCCCAGGCGCTGAAGTTGTACGAGACGGTGTCCTGGAACGTGTAGCCGTTCGGTGCCTGCATCAGCCCGAGCAGCACGACGCACCCGACGAGCAGCAGCCCGCGCCGCCAGCCTCCGCGCGCCCAGCCGACGGTGCCGACGATCGCGGCGACGAGCCACCACGGGACGTCGTCGAGCCAGCGCTGCAGCGGGTTGAGGAGGTGCAGCGTGACAAAGCTCGAGATCGGCGTCGTCACGCCGACGAGCGAGTTCGTCACCCAGTTGAGCGCGTTGGTCGCGTCGCCGACGAGGGAGAACCCCCACCCGGCCGGCCAGTCGCCGAGCCCGAGCCCGTACCGGCAGACGAGCACGACCGCGATCAGCGCCGCCCACAGTGCGGCGAGCTGCGGGCGTGTCAGCTTCCGTCGTCGTGCGCTCGCGCGTGTTGCGCGCTGGCCGAGCGCCGCAGAGGTGCGATCGAGCCACATCGCCATGAACACGATCAGGAAGCCGGCGACGACGCCTTCGCCGATCTCCTGCGTCTGCAGCGCCGACAGGACGGGGTCGCCGAGCCCGCCTGCGCCCACGAGCGAGGCGATCACGACGATCGACAGCGCCATCATGATCACCTGGTTCAGTCCGAGCATGATCGCCTGCAGCGCGAGCGGGAGCTGCACGTTGCGGAGGACCTGCCGGCGGGTCGAGCCGAACGCATCCGCCGCCTCGATCACGTCGCGCGGCACGGAGCGGATTCCCAGCTCGGTGTACCGCACGAGCGGCGGAACCGCGTAGATGAACGTCGCCACGATGCCCGCCGGGTTGCCGATCGAGAAGAGGACGACGATCGGCACGAGATAGGCGAACGCCGGCAGCACCTGCATCAGGTCGAGCACGGGCCGGAGCGTCTTGTGCACCGCCGGCCAGATCGCCGAGGCGACGCCGAGCGGGATGCCGACGATCGTCGAGAGCGCGATCGCCACCGCCATCAGCGCAAGCGTCGTCATCGCGCTCGGCCACATCTGCGAGATGCCGTTGACGCCGCCGTTCGGAATCTGCAGCACCCCGAACGAGCAGACCATCACGGCGGAGAAGAGCGCCGTCCGCCACGTGCCGACGAGCCACGCAACCGCGACCGAGATCGTGAGCACGCCGACCCACGTCAGCCAGTGCAGGAAGTGGTAGACGTCGTTCGTCGCGCTGTTCAGCAGGTTGCCGAAGCCGCCGACGATCGAGTGCAGGAAGAAGTTCGACTCGTCGTTCGCGGTGACCCAGTTGTTCAGGTTGTCGAACCAGCGCGGGACGCCGAGCACCCAGTTCGACGGGAAGCCTGCGTGGGCGCCTTCGAGGATCAGCGCGATCAGGCACAGCGGAACCGCGATCGCGACCGGAGCGGCCCAACGTGCGAGGTTGCCGAGGCGCTGGTCGAGGCGACGCACCGCGCCCGCGAGCTGGAGCGGGGTCGCGGTCGGGGCGGCCACTACGGCCTGGCCGAAGCCGGTTGCTCGGGCACCGCCGACTCCTCGTGGCCGGCGAGCACGTGGATCACGAGCCGCCGGTCGAGGATGCCGACGACCTCGCCGGCGCCGTCGATCACGCCGATCGGGCCCTTCGCGCCGAAGACCACCGGCAGCAGCTCGGAGAGCCGCTGGTCGTGCCGCACCGTCTCCTCGGGCACTTCCGCCGAGCGGGGCTGCGTCGCGAACGCGGCGGTCAGCACCTTGCCGCGCGGCACGTCGCGCACGAACTCGCGGACGTAGTCGTCGGCAGGCGCACCGACGATGTCGGCGGGTGACCCGACCTGAACGAACTCGCCGTCCTTCATGATCGCGATGCGGTCACCCAGCTTGAGCGCCTCGTCGAGGTCGTGCGTCACGAAGATGACCGTCTTGTGCAGCCGCTCCTGCAGGCGCAGCACCTCGTCCTGCATCTCGCGGCGGATCAGCGGGTCGAGGGCCGAGAACGCCTCGTCGAAGATCAGCACCTCCGGATCGACGGCAAGCGCGCGCGCGAGCCCGACGCGCTGCTGCATGCCGCCGCTCAGCTGGTCGGGGTACGACATGGCGACGTGGGCGAGGCCGACGACCTCGAGCAGCTCGTGCGCGCGGCCGTAGCGCACCGGCTTGTCGACGCCCTGCACCTCGAGCCCGTACGCGACGTTGTCGATCACCGTGCGGTGCGGGAAGAGCCCGAAGTGCTGAAAGACCATCGAGACCTTCGTGCGACGCACCTCGCGCAGGTGCTTCGCGTCGGCGGCGAGCACGTCGACGCCGCAGATGTGCACCGAGCCCGCCGTCGGCTCGACGAGGCGCGTCAGGCAGCGCACGAGTGTCGACTTGCCGCTGCCGGAGAGGCCCATCACGACGAACACCTCGCCGCGGCCGACGTCGAACGAGACGTCGCGGGCAGCAACGGTGCAGCCCGTCTTCGCCATCAGCTCGGCGCGAGGGAGATCGACGTCGCCGCTCGAGATCGCGCGGGCGGCGTTGTCGCCGAAGACCTTCCAGAGGTCGCGGCAGGAGACCTGCGGCTCAGAAGAGGCCGACGATCTCACCCCGTTCATCGATGTCGACGCTGAGCGCTGCCGGCGTCTTGCCGTAGCCCGGCATGGTCTGCATGTCGCCGCAGAGCGCCACGATCCAGCCGGCGCCGGTGTACGCCCGAAGGTCGCGCACGCCGACGGTGAACCCGACCGGCGCGTTCGTGAGCTTCGGGTCGTGCGACAGCGAGAGATGCGTCTTCGCCATACAGATCGGCAGCCTGTCGAGACCGGTGCGGTTGAACTCGCGCACCTTCGCGCGTGCCGCAGGCTGCAGGAAGATCCCGTCGGCGCCGTAGACGCGCTTCGCGATCGCCTCGATCTTGTCCTCGATCGGCGCGTCGAGCGGGTACGCGAACTCGAACTGGTTCGGCTCGTCCGCGGCTGCCGCGGCGGCTTCGGCGAGCGCCGCCCCGCCGGCTCCGCCGTTCAGGAAGCCGTCGTTCACCTCGGCGGCGTACGCGCCGTGCTCGAGCGCGATGCGCCGGACGAGCTCGACTTCCTCGTCCGTGTCGCCGGGGAACTTGTTGACGGCGACGACCGCGTTCAGGCCGAAGCCGCGCACGTTGCCGAGGTGCCGGGTCAGGTTCGCGGCCCCGGTCTCGATCGCGTCCATGCCGCCGTCGGGATCGCCGGCGTGATGCTTCAGCGCCTTGACCGTCGCGACGAGCACGACGGCGTCGGGCCGGATGTTCCCGAGCCGGCAGACGATGTCGAAGAACTTCTCCATGCCCATGTCCGAGCCGAAGCCGCTCTCCGTGACGACGTAGTCGGCGAGCTTCAGCGCGACGCGATCCGCGACGAGCGAGTTGTTCCCGTGCGCGATGTTCGCGAACGGGCCGCAGTGCACGAACGCCGGCTGCCCTTCGAGCGTCTGCACGAGGTTCGGCTTGATCGTCTCCTTGAGGAGCACGGCCATCGACCCGGCGGCGCCGACCTGCTCGGCGGTGACCGGCTCGCCGTCGCGCGTCTGCGCAACGGTGATCGCGCCGAGACGTGCGCGCAGGTCGCGCAGGTCGGCCGCGACGGCCACGATCGCCATCACTTCGGATGCGGCGGTGATGTCGAAGCCCGTCTGCCGCGTGTAGCCGTTCGCCTTGCCGCCGAGGCCGACGACGATGTCGCGCAGTGAACGGTCGTTGATGTCCATGCACCTGCGCCAGCTGACGCTGAGCGGATCGATGCCGAGCTCGTTGCCGTGCAGCAGGTGCGCTTCGAGCATCGCGGCGAGCAGATTGTTCGCGGCGCCGATCGCGTGGATGTCGCCGGTGAAGTGGAGGTTCATGTCTTCCATCGGCACGACCTGGGTGTAGCCGCCGCCGGCCGCGCCGCCCTTGATCCCGAACACCGGCCCGAGCGACGCCTCGCGCAGGCACAGCGCGACCTTCTTGCCGATGTGGCCGAGACCCTGCGTCAGCGAGACGGAGGTGGTCGTCTTGCCTTCACCCGCCTTCGTCGGCGTGATCGCCGTGACGTCGATCAGCTTCCCGTCCGGCCTGTCGGCGACCCGGTCGAGAACCGAGAGCGAGACCTTCGCCTTGTACCGGCCGTACGCGTCCACCTCGTCCGGCTCGAGACCTGCGGCGGCTGCGATCTCGGTGATCGGGCGGAGCGTCGCCTGCTGCGCGATCTCGAGGGACGACGGCATCGTCGTGGCCACATTCATCCTTTCGGTCGACTGATCGACCAGGAGGATACGACTAATATATCTGCGTGGCTAGTGCAGGCCCGGCCCAGGTCGGGGAGGTCTCGCTCCTCGCCGACCAGGCGTACCTCGTGCTCCGCGAGCTGATCGTCTCGCTGGAGCTCGCGCCGGGCGCGCTCGTGAAGGAGCCGGAGCTCGTCCAGCGGCTCGGCATCGGTCGCACCCCGGTGCGCGAAGCGCTGCGCCGCCTGGCGCAGGAGCGGCTGATCGAGGTCTTCCCCCGCCGCGGGATGGTCGTCACGACGGTCGACGTCCGTGATCTCGCCCGGCTGTGCGAGGTGCGCCTCTCGCTCGAGCCCGAGGCGGCCCGTTTGGCCGCGGAACGCGCTACCCAAGCCGATTTGGACGAGATCACGGCGCTCCTGACCGAGCTCGCGGCGCGGCGCCGGCGCGACGACAAGGCGCTGATCGCGCTCGACCGCCGCATCCACGCGGCGATCTACCACGCCACGCACAACGTCTTCCTCGAGGAGACGCTCGAGTGGTACTACGCGCACGCCCTCCGGATCTGGATGCTCGGCCTCGAGAAGACGGGCCTGAAAGCGGCAGTGCACGAGCACGCCGAGCTGCTCGGCGCGATCCTTCGCGGCAACGGCGGCCGCGCCGCAGAGCTGATGCGCGAGCACGTCGAGCGGTTCGAGAACGAGATGCGTGACGTGCTCCTCGAGACCTGATATATCAGTTGGATATGACTGATACATCAGGCTTGCCGGCGAGCGCGCGTGCCATCGTCATCGGCGCCGGCATCGTCGGCAACAGCCTCGTGTACCACCTCGCGAACCTCGGCTGGCGCGATCTGGTGCTCCTCGACAAGGGGCCGCTGCCGAACCCGGGCGGCTCGACCGGTCACGCGTCGAACTTCATCTTCCCGGTCGACCATTCGAAGGAGATGACGCAGCTGACCGCCGAGTCGGTCCGTCAGTACAGCGAGTGGGGCGTGTTCACCCAGAGCGGGGGAATCGAGGTCGCGCGGACCGAGGAGCGGATGCAGGAGCTTCGCCGGCGCATGGCGTCCGCGAAGGCGTGGGGGATCGAAGGCTGCGAGCTCATCTCGCCGGCGCGCGTGCGCGAGCTCGTCCCGTACATCGAGGAGTCCGTGATCGTCGGAGGCTTCTCCACCCCCGGTGTCGGCATCGTCGACTCGCTGCGCTTCGGCACGATCGCGCGCGAGAAGGCGCAGGAGCTCGGCGCGCTGAGCGTCTTCGCGAACACGGAGGTGGTCGGCATCGACGTCGAGAACGGGCGCGTCGCCGGCATCCGCACCTCACGCGGTGACATCGCGACGGACACGATCGTCGTCTGCTGCGGTGTCTGGAGCCCGAAGATCGCGCGCATGGCGGGGGCGTCGATCCCGCTCACGCCTGCCGTGCATCAGATGATCGACGTCGGCCCGGTGCCGCACTTCAAGGACACGAAGGGCGTGATCGAGTTCCCGATCGTGCGCGACATGGACACGAACATGTACGAACGGCAGGACGGGAGCGGGCTCGAGATCGGCTCGTACGCGCACCGGCCGATCCTCCACGACCCGGAAGAGATTCCCTCGAACGAAGAGGCCGCGCTGTCGCCGACCGAGCTCCCGTTCACGCAGGAGGACTTCGAGCAGCAGATGGAGGACGCGCTCGAGCTGATCCCGGACGTCCTGAACGACGAGTCGGTCGGGATCAAGTACGCGATCAACGGCCTGCTGTCACTCACTCCGGACGGGCTGCCGCTGCTCGGCGAGACGCCGGAGGTGAAGGGCCTCTGGTCGGCGGCGGCGGTGTGGGTCAAGGAAGGGCCGGGCGTCGGCAAGTCGGTCGCCGAGTGGATGACACACGGCGAGTCGGAGATCGACCTCCAGTCATCCGACATCGCGCGCTTCTACGAGGTGCAAAAGACGCGGGCTCATGTGCGCGCACGCGCGGCGGAGGGCTTCAACAAGACGTACGGGATCGTGCACCCGTCCGAGCAGTGGGAGTCGAATCGTGGCCTGCGCCTCTCGCCGTTCTACGAGCGTGAGCAGGCGCTCGGCGCCGTGTTCTACGAGGCGGCCGGGTGGGAGCGTCCGCACTGGTACGCGTCGAACGAAAAGCTGCTGGACGAGTTCGGCGAGAAGATCAACCGCAGGGAAGCGGAGTGGGACTCGCGCTGGTGGTCGCCGATCATCAACGCCGAGCATCTCGCGATGCGCGAGCGTGCGGCGATGTTCGATCTGACCGCGTTCTGCGTCTTCGACGTGATCGGCCCGGGCGCGCTCGAGTGCGTGCAGACCGTGTCGATGCGCCAGATGGACGTCGGGCACGGCAAGGTGGTCTACACGCCGGTGCTCTCGCCGCGCGGCACGTTCAAGAGCGACCTGACGGTGATGCGGCTCGGTGACGAGCACTTCCGTGTCGTCACGGGCGGCGCGCACGGCATGGCCGACCTGAAGTGGTATCGCGATCACGCTCCCGAAGGGACGAGCGTGATCGACCTCACGTCCGCATGGACGACGCTCGGCCTCTGGGGCCCGCGATCGCGCGACGTGCTCGCGTCGCTCACGCGCGACGACATGTCGCACGAAGGCTTTCCGTTCGGCACGTGCCGCACGATCGAGCTCGGCTCGCTCAACGTGCTCGCATCGCGCATCTCGTACGTCGGTGAGCTCGGGTGGGAGCTGTACGTCCCGATCGAGCAGGGCGCGAAGCTGTGGGACACGGTCTGGGAGGCGGGCGAGGCGCACGGCGTCGTCCCCGCGGGGATCGGCGTCTACGGCACGACCGGCCGTATCGAGAAGTGCTACCGCGCGTTCGGCTTCGAGCTCGACGCCGACTTCACGACCGTCGAGGCCGGGATGGCGCCGCCGAAGGTGAAGGGCGCCGACTTCGTCGGCAAGGAAGCGCACCTGCGCCACCGCGAGTCCGAGCCGGCCGCCGTCCTCTGCACGCTCGCGGTCGAGGACCACACCTCGAAGGACGGCACGAAGCGTTACATGCTCGGACGCGAGCCGATCCTCTCCAAGGACGGCAACCCGCTCGAGGATGGGCACGGGCGCAGGTCGTACGTGACGACCGCCGGCGCCGGCCCATCGGTCGGCAAGCACCTGCTGATGGCGTACCTGCCGCCGGAGCGGGCGAATGTCGGCGAGGAGCTCCTCGTCGAGTACCTCGGCGAGCAGTACCCGGTCACCGTTCGGACAAATGACTCGACGCCGGTGTTCGATCCGGAGAACGCGAAGGTCAGAGCGTGAGGATTCTCGTCGCGGTCAAGCGCGTGCCGATCACGGGCGGCCGGATGGTGCTGACCGACGACGCGCAGGCGATCCAGACGCGGCATCTCGGCTTCACGATCTCGCCGCACGAAGAGTGCGGCGTCGAAGAGGCGGTGCGCATCGTCGAAGCGCAAGGCGGCGAGGTCGTGGTCCTGACGCTCGGGCCGCCGGAGGCGGAGGAGCAGATCCGCGACTGCATGGCGATCGGCACCGACCGGGGCATCCATCTCGTCACCGACGAGGAGTGGGACGCACAGGGCACGGCGCGCGCGCTCGTCGACGCGATCCAGGCCGAGGAGCCCTTCGACCTGATCGTATTCGGCAACGAGTCTGCAGATGCGGGCAACTACCAGGTCGGGATCCGCGTCGCGTACGCGCTCGGGCTGCCGGTCGTGACGGGCCTGAAGGGGCTGGCGGTCGACGGCGGCCGCGCACGCTGCGAACAGGAGGTGCCGGGCGGCCGCGACATCTACGAGGTCGCGCTGCCAGCTGTCGTGACGGTGAAGGAGGGCCTCAACCTGCCGCGCTATCCGTCGGTGCCGGCGAAGCTTCGCGCGAAGTCGAAGCCGCTCGCGTCGAAGCCTGTCGAGCGTCCCGAGCCGCAGCTCGAGAAGCTGCGGCTCGTCGTGCCGGAGGGCCGGCGCAAGCAGGCGGAGGTGCTCGGCGAAGGCGTCGCCGCGGCGCCGCGTGTCGTCGCGGTGATGCAGGAGCTGGGAGTGGCATGACCGTCGTCTTTCTGGAGGGAACGGACGACGAGCTGTCGCTGCAGGCGCTCGCGCTCGCGCGACAGCTCGGTGACGTACGGGCCGTGCAGGTCGACGGCCCGTACGCGCCGAGCGCGTGGGCGAAGGCGATCGTCGAGGCCGCCGGGGACGACGACATCGTCGGCCCGGGCTCCGACCGCGGCAACGAGGTGCTGGCCCACGTCGCCGCACAGCTCGACCTGCCGCTCGCGGCGAACGTGACCGCGGTCCGCGGCGACGAGGTGAC